>TARA_R110002072_G_scaffold92860_3_pt1 | contig 47097 bp, 44 predicted proteins | sample TARA_R110002072 | Tara Oceans TARA_R110002072 (sample SAMEA4397118) | marine metagenome | biome: Polar Biome; feature: [SRF] surface water layer (ENVO:00010504); material: water (ENVO:00002006), including particulate matter (ENVO:01000060) such as... | depth 5 m | reverse complement strand
CCTGTGTAAGATTATTCACGCCCGCTTTAGCCGCTGCATAAGGCAATTCCGACGCGCTAGGTGCGACAGCGGCAATGCTGCTGACATTGATAATTGACCCGCCCTCTCCGCGCGCCATTTGTTCACCTACAACGGCCGACAAACGATATGGACCCGCCAGATTGACCCCCATCACCTTGTCAAATAATTCTCGCGTGACAGTCGCCGGCGTTTCGTAGAGGGGCGACATACCGGCGTTGTTCACAAGCACGTCGATCCGATCATATTTTTCGTATACCGCTTCCACTAGCGCATCGCAGGCATCCCAATCTCCCACATGACAGGCAATCGGCAAACACGTTTGGCCTGTTTCTCGCAGGATTAATTCCGCTGCTTTCTCACAACCCGCTGCCTTGCGTGAGCTTATAACGACGCGGGCGCCGGCCTGAGCAAAGGCACGGCACATTTCGAAACCCAAGCCGCGGCTGCCACCAGTCACCAGGATCACTTTGTCGGTCAGATCAAAATGGCGGGCAATTTCCTCGGCTTGCATGATGACTTCCTCCCAGTGCGATGAATATTGTTGTGCTCAATGCAGGGGGCGGAGTTTATCGTGTTTACAATACTCGTGTCAGCCGGGCAGCCTTCGCAGTATGTATTGCGATAGGAAAGTGAGACTGCAAAAGAATTAGAACGGAGCCACTAACACTATTCCATAAAGCCAACGGCCAACTGGACTTGATCAGCTCGCCTAATATAAAGTGGCACGAAAGAACAGCTCCCATAACACGCCACAAGGACACTCTCAGTCGATGGCCCCTCACGACCTGCCAGAATTTTCATGAGTATTCAATTTGTGATCCTTGGCGCGCCCCGCACCGGCAGCACCCTGTTGGTCAGAACGCTGAACAGCCTGGATGACGTGCATTGTCACGGAGAACTTTTGGGGCCGGACAAAGTCAGGGGCTATGAAGACGGCTTCGATCTGGTCGCCGCAAGTCCAGACGAACGAAAAGAGCGCGAACAGCGCCTGTTGCTGGAGCGGGAGCAAAGCCCGCTAGGCTTCATCAAGCATGCGCTGTCAGGAGCCCACGCTGCAACAGGACTGAAAGTTATTTACAGCCAGTTTTTAGCGCCCAGCTGGAGCGACGTTGTTGAATATTTTCTCACAACACCGGACACCAGGTTCATTCACCTGACCCGGCTCAATATGCTCAGACGCTATGTTTCCGAAAATATTGCACAAGCTGGCGGTCCCATTCACTCCGGTGCTGGGGGCAGAAGTGAAGTACCCATGAAAATACAGGTGGATATCGACGCGTTTCTGCAGCGGTCAAAAGAACTGGAGGCACAAGCGAGTCATCTTGCGTCCCTGCTGTCTGGCCGGCAGGTGATAGAGATAACCTACGAGGAACTCGCGGCCGATACGCCAGCAACCATTGGGCGAATTGGTCAATTTCTCGAGCTGGAGCTGACTCGCGCGAACGTCGAGCCCGCACTTGAAAAAGTGGGAGCAGCGGATCTCAGTAACGCGGTGAGTAACTACCAGGAGCTGCTAGAAAATCCCGCCACACGAGCTCTGGCAGTGGCAGATTAGGCGAACCCGAAAAAAAATGTAGCCTGTTACCGGCCACTAGGCATTGCGGATTGTTACTCCACCATCCACCACCAACATAGCGCCAGTGGTAAATCCCGCTGCCGGCAGTACCAGACTGAGTGTGGCATGGGCCACCTCCTCCGGCTCGCCGTAGCGGCGCAATACTGTTCGACGATTGGCAAAGGTAGCCTTGTCGTCATCGGAAATCCCCGAAGTAATACCCGTGTGAATCGGTCCGGGGCAGACCGAGTTAACCGTGATGCCTTCCTTACCTAAATCCACCGCCATGGCGCGCGTAAGACCTACACTGGCGTGCTTGGCCACTACGTAGGCGCTCCCGTAACGCGTCGCCCCCAGCGCTTCCGTAGACGCTATATTGACGATACGCGGATGAGCCGATTCGCGCAGACTGGGTAATGCGGCACGAATCGCCCAGGCCTGGGCCCCGGTCATCACTGCCAGAGACGTATCCCAGGCTTCACCGAAATTGTCAGCATCAACCGTCGTGGGAACAACCAGCCCCGCGTTATTCACCAGGATATCAATCGCGCCAAAATGTGTGGCGACTTCATTTACAGCCTGCTCCACGGCATCGCGCACCGAGAGATCTACCGTCAGAGCAAGCACTTGCGCGCCAACGGAACGAATCTCGTCGGCCACCTCTCCAAGAGCGTCCCCGTTAATGTCCATAATGGCGACCCGCGCGCCCTCATCAGCGAACAGGTGGGCGGTGGCACGCCCCATACCACTGGCAGCGCCAGTGACAATGGCGACACTTCCTTTGATTGAGCGGCTGAGCTGGCTTAATCGTTTCAATCTTGCTCTCCTTTAATTCTGTAAAGCTCATGTGACCTTCAGCGCTGGCATTACCTGCACACGCGAATGCGAAGATGCTACTGTATTACACGGTAGAAAATCTATGGGGTACCTTATGAAGATTGAGAAAATGTCAGACGCTGTGGTCACAGAACAGCTTAGCGAGCTGAACCACTGGAGCCTGAGCAATAGCAAGCTACACCGCCAATTCGTGTTTGCCGATTTTGTAGAAGCCTTTGGTTTCATGACTCGAGTAGCCCTACTGGCGGAGACAGCAAATCACCACCCGGAGTGGTCCAATGTTTACAACCGCGTAGAGATTGACCTGACCACGCACGATGCCGGCGGAATTACAGAGCGTGACTTCAAGCTCGCGCAGCGAATAAATCAATTGCAGCCGAAGTAGCTCCCACCCGCCTTACCGATATAGCTCGCCAGAATTGAGAAAGACTAGCGAACACTTATAAAACGCAGTTACTACTCTGTCTGAGCATTTTTTGCCTTACGCTTATTCTGCATGGCATCAAACTCCGCCTGTTGATCTGGCGTCAGAACACCGCGTATTCCCTCGCGAACTTCTTGGCGTGAGCCCCCGCGCTCCTTTATCTCTCCAATTTCCGACACCTGTTCATCCGTCAAGCCCAAATGCTGTTGCATGCGATCCATACGGTTTGCGGGATTACCGTGACGCTGCTTCCTTATCTTCACCGCCTTGTCTTTTTGCTCGGGCGTTAGTACCGCGTTAATGTCGGCGCGGGTACCGCCGGCGTCGCGTATTGCTCGCATCTCTTGTACCTGCTCATCGGTCAGCTCGAGCTCATTCGGCATAGGGTGTTTAGGAGGTAGTTTTTTAGCTACCGCACTGGACGCACTCTCCGACTCCGCCATTGCAACGCACGAGGCAAGTGTCCAAACAACTGCAAGAATAAGTTTGTTCATTTTGGTACTCCTTGGGTATGTTCAGGTTTCATTTAATCAGAACTGAACGTAAATGGGGGTCGAATTAGGTTAAGAAGTGTTAAAGCGCACTACACAATTGCGAGATAAGTCATGGCTCGAGGACGACCTTGATCGCGCCAGCCTGGCGATTGCCTGCAATAGCAAAGGCTTCCGCAGCAGCATCCAATGGCAGACGGTGCGTGATAAATATGTCCGGCAATTCCGGCCGTTGGGCTAATAATTGAGCCGCGATCTCGACATCGCGCACCAACCCCTGGCGACCGTACATATACGACGCGAAAAGCTTCAGTCCCTTAAGACATATCTCGAAACCCGGAAATACCGCTTCCTCCCAATAGTTTGCCAGCAATAAAATAACCGCGCCCGGTTTGCTCAGGCGTGCAGCCTGGGCGAGAGCGTCGGAGGTACCCGCGCATTCCAGCACAAAATCGTATTCGCCACTGGGGTCCAGCCCGGCACCGAGTTGTTCACCTGCCTTCTTTTGAGCGTCATGCCGCGCGGCGATGTCCACTGTTGCGACAAAGGGCGTCAACACCGCAGCGGCTGCCAGCCCCACCGCTCCCGCCCCGATAACTGCAACGCGGCTATCGGGTTTCAGGTCTAACATGCGAATGCCATGGGCCGCGACTGCCAGCGGTTCTACCAGACAGGCGTCACTGGCACTAACGTTGTTGGGCAGAACGACAATACTGCGTTCAGGCACGATAATCTGTTCGGCCATTCCACCATCACGTCCAATACCGTACACCATGCCAGCACTCAGGCGACAGTATTCATAATTACCCCGCACACACATGTCGCAGTGCCCACAGGGTGCAACCGGTTCCAGCGCTACCGCGCGACCATCTTTGAGGGTACCTGCCACTTCATGACCGAGCGTCGAAGGAAGGTTAAAACCTGCGTTGACCATGTGCAGGTCGGAGCCGCAAATTCCCGCCGAGCGCACGTTGATTGTGACGCCCTCACCAGTGGGTGCAGGCACATCGAGTACCTGAACCTGTTTATCACAACAACGCACCGCTTTCATTTATCTATCTCCCTGTAAGAATTCCGCCAACCAACCCGGATAGTCCACCCGCTGAATCGCCGCTACCGCTCGCCTGAGAATTTCTGTCATTAGCGCATCCTGCTCCTCGTTAAGCGCGCCAAAGCCGATAGAAACAACGATGGTCATCAGCGTGTGAAACGTAAGACTACGATACTCTTGCCAGGTTTTTTCCGGGTCAATGGCCTCGCCATAGTGGCCGCGACGCTGTACATAATAGTCCACCAGCTCCCGTTCATGTGCGGCAAGTGTTTCAACCGGCAGGGAGTCAATCAGGAAATACTGTACATCGCGAATACCCTTGCCCCAGTGAGTCGCCTGCCAGTCAAGCATGCCCATCTCGTCGCCAGAGACAAAGAAGTTGCCGAGGTGACTGTCACCGTGCAACAGGGATAAGGGACCATCAAACCAGTACTTCAGCAGCACATCCCAATTCTGCACGGACAACTGATAGGCCTGTGCCACTTCCTTGGGAATCGCGCCGGGCCGCTTTTTCATACACGGTTTTAGCGCGAGGCGGTTCAGGTTGCGCGACACCAGACCCATGGTGGGCGAGAGGAACAAATGGTACTGCAACGGTAGTATCGCCTCGCGCTCTTCCAGGCTGATTCCATAGTGGCAGGCATGCAGTCGCGCGAAGGCATCCAGGCAGCGGTGAACCAGCTCCAGCGAGGGGCCCTCCACCATGTCCGGGTTGGTAAACAACTCAACCGAGGGGTCCTCATGCAGATTTTCCTGCACCAGGAAGAAGCGCGTGCCCTGGCAGCGAGTCGCGTAGGTAATCGGTGTACGCAGGGGCACATGGGCTGCCATATGGCGAAAGAAGTGTGACTCGAGGCGCCAGGCGTTAATGATGCTGAAAAACCAGCGCGTTGCCAGCGACTCCATAGGAAGTTTAACAAACAGGCTATCGGGCAAAGTGCGCTCACCTGATTGTGCTATCGTCAGAACTAAGTTGTGACAGTTACTGCTTACCGAGGGGATACTTTGGCGCTGCACGGCGCTAATCTCTACCGGGCACTGCATGGGTGGCAGCAGTCCACTACTCAGTAGATTGGCCAACACAGCGGGATTGGATACATCACTGGCCTTAAACCGCATACTGCTACCGGTCACGTCGCCGACGGCGTCACTGACCACTCTCAGCCATTCTATGGCCGCCACTCGGGCCATCTTTACCGTATCGACCACACTCATGCCTGCTCCTTGTGCTGGGACTGAATTTACGCGCCATACAGGCTTGCCGCCATGGGACATTTTTAATAATATGTCCCATAATAATTAACTACAAGCTACCGCCCCAGTCGAGGAGCGCAGAGTATGGCCAACCAGACCGCCAGTAACAGCGACGTCGGACGACAAGATAAGCCATTTGACAGCATCATCGTAGGAGCTGGCCACAATGGTCTGGCCACCGCGCTCGTGCTGGCCCGCAATGGACACCAGGTATTGGTGCTGGAAAAGAATGGCTATGTGGGTGGCATGGGCGGCACTCGGGAAATCCTGAAAGGATGTCGCAACGAGGTGGGCGCGAGTTGTCTGTTTCCATTGTCCGCAGAAATAAAACGCTACTTCGATTTCGAAGGCCACGGTGTCGAACTAATTCCACTACCGGTGATGGCAGTTAACCTGACCGGCGCGGATGGACGCCCACTTATTTTTTTCAAGAACCCATTAAAGCTTTCATTCAATATCCTGCGCAGCTTCGGACCCGGTGCCATGCTGGGCTTTGTTCGCCTGATGAAATTTTGCGAGTACCCCGCTCGAGTGTTGGATCGTTTCACCGCACGCAAGGCACCACGCAAGCTGGAGGACCTTATCGCCGAGGCACCCACCCGGCGAGAACGCGAGCATCTGGAACTGGCATTCAACGGCTCCGCCATGGACATCATCGACAAGTTTTTCCCCGACCCGGTGAAGCACCGCGAGTTGCGAGCCAGCATGGCCTTTGCTGCAGTGCAGGCAACGTACAAGGGGCCCTATTCCCCCGGTTCCGGCCTATGTCTTATCTACACGATGGCGCAAGAGGGCTCGGAAGGCTTAATGCAGCGCGTCAAAGGAGGTCTGGGTCGCCTCTCAGACTGCCTGACCGAGCAGATTGAAGCATTAGGGGGTGAGGTGCGTTTAAAACAAAACGTGGTAGAAATTCTGGTTGAAGATAATCGTGCGATAGGCGTGGAACTGAAAAACGGTACCCGTTTATACGCCGACTCCATTATTTCCAACCTGGACAAGCAAGCCACGTTCAACGTGCTACTGGCAGACCACTCCCTTGACGAGAAAGACCAACAGAAGGTTGACGCCTTCAACCATCACGGTGCTTTTGTGCACATGCTGTTCAAACTAAAGGGCAAACCCACCTATTCACCGCATCTGGAAAAGCTCAACGGCATACCAGGTGCGCATTTTGGGGGCGCCATGGTGCTCGACCCAAAAGAACTACAGAACAGCTACGAAACCTGCCTGCGCGGCGAACTGCCCGAACAGGTGCCGCTGGCGTTTCAGGTACCTACGGTCGTCGACCCAACCCTGGCACCACCCGGCTACCATATTGCCTCGGCCTATGGATTTTATTTCCCCTGCGAAGCCCAGAAATCAAAACGCGGCAAACTACGAGACCAGATGGCAGAAAAAATCATTGATCACATCTGCCTGCATCTACCAAATTTTCGCGACTTAATCGTCGATCAGGCGATATTCTCATCGGATCACTTTGCCAGTATGCAGGGCGTCACCAATGGCGACTGGACGCACGGACTGCTACATCCAGACCAGATGATCGGCGAACGCTGCCTGATAGAGGGCACCGGGCACACCACCCCTGTGGCAAACCTGTACCTGTGCGGCGCCTCTTGCCATCCGGGGCCGGGCGTCACTTTTTTGCCAGGCTACAACTGCGCCCACGAAATTATGGCGGCGCGAGTCGCTGTTGGAACAACTACTTCAGTGGCTATTTCAGCAAAACGGGCACCAGCAGCGCGTGCAGCGTAGTTCGCAGCTGCCTATCAGTCTTGACCCAATTGCTGGGCAGGGTAAGGAATGAAAGCAGCAGACGATAAACCCACTCGACCAGAATTTCCGGGCGTACCGAATCCTGCAACAGTCCAGCTTCTAGGGCCGGCCGTATAACATGATCCATCAACTCTTCGCCAAAATGGACAATAGCATCAGAGGTCCAAATCACACTGCGGGCACGGCTGCCCTCCTCCGATGCAAAGACAGCTCGCAGCAGAGGCCGGCGCGGTATTTCTCGAATTGCCAGGATTATCCCCTCGACGACCTGGTCTGCCGGACTCGGATACTTCTCAAGCCTGTCGCGGATACGTGCGTTCAGCGTCTCCATCTCGGCTTTAACAGTCGCGATAAGCAACTCATCACGGCTAGGAAAATACCGGTAGAGTGTGGAGCGCGCCACGCCGGCCCTGGCAGCCACCTCTTTCATGCCGGTCGCAGCAATACCGTCAGCCACGTAGCAGCGCTTGGCAGCACCAAGGATGGCGATCAGGGGATCCTGCCTGCTTTCAGTCATTAGTCTATCAATCCCAATCACGAAGAAACTGTTGATCGGGCATATTCAACCAAATGACCGATGGGGTAAAGAACCGCGGATATTTAATACGCTGAAGAACCAAGATATAGAAAAACGGAATAGAAGTAGATGTGCAAGGCGCAGCGCTGGACAGCGCGAACCAGCTGGAAGCAATTACGGCGCAATTTAAAGAGCGCCAACCCAAGTTCAACGATATACAGAGCAATTAAAACCATGCAACTTAAATCGACCGATTACCACCGCAGGCCAATGCGCGTGATCAACCAAATCCTCCGCGGGGCAAATGCGCTGGGGCTGGCCAAAATCGATCTGAATCCCAATGCACTGATCGCGACCGCAAAAAAAGAAACGGGACTAGACGACTTCGGCGACGAGTACTTTTTGGAACCCATGCAGTTGATGATTCGTGCATTGGAAGAAGAAGCCGATTTGAACCCTGTGGGTAGGTTCATGAATCGGGCCAATATTTTGCGGCTGCTGAAGGATCGCTTATACGCTGAAGATCTCCTCACCCGTCACCCGGAAATTCTCGAACGCGAAATTCCCGACCCGGTCGTGGTGGTGGGACTGGGGCGTTCTGGTACAACCCGGTTGCACCGACTGCTAGCCGCAGACCCAAAGTTTCTGCACCTGAAATCCTGGGAATCCGTTTATCCTGTACCTTATCCCGAGTGTTTTACCGCCAGATCAGCACAAAAAACTGATCCGCGCATCACTTCACTCGAACAAGGCCTGAAAGCGGTACTTTACATGAGCCCCCAGGTTGCAGCAGTCCACCCATTGGGTACTTTTGAGGTAGAAGAGGAGATCGGTCTCCTGCAACACGGGTTTTCCACGCAGCTTTTTGAAATTCAGGCGAAGATACCCAGCTTCGCCGAGTGGCTGATGACTCACAGCCAGCATCATGCTTACGAGTACATGGTGCGATTAATGAAAATCATTTCCTGGTTTCGCGAAGACCCTGTTGATAAACCCTGGGTTCTTAAATCTCCGCAGCACATGCAGGATCTGGACGCTCTGCTGCACGTTTTTCCCGGTGCAAAATTGGTGTGTCCGCACCGCGATCCGGTCAAGGTTGTCGGCTCCACCTGTTCCATGGTCTGGAATGCCATTGTGCGTGATAGCGACAGCCTTAGTGCACAGTGGGTGGGGCAGGAATGGTTGACTAAAACAGAACGCATGCTGCACAAGAGTCTACGCGTCAGAGACGAGTTGGTCGCGCCGCAGAACCAGTATGACATTATGTACGCTGACATTACGGCTGACTGGGAACAGGCTATGCAGGGAATTTACGATTTTCTACACATACCTTTTACCAGTGAGGCTCGTTCTCAGATGCAAGCCTGGCTCGACAGTAACCAGCAACACAAGCACGGCGCGCACAAATACAGTTTGGAAGGCTTTGGTCTCAATGCGGCTGAAGTCGATCGACGCATGACATTCTATCGCGAGCGCTTTGACATACCCTACGAGACCCGCAATCCACACATTACGGCTGATGCCATCTAAAAACCTATGGAGTCACTATGAGTACTGAAACACAAAGTCGCGTTGCGTTGGGTGAGCTGATTTCACTATTGCAGGAGATCGACACTCGATGGTCCGGCCCCGAATGGAACCTGAACTCGGCTGATGATGTCGTCGGTTCGCACCGCGCGCTCATGCATATTCTTGAAGCGGCCCTGGTCGGGTATTTCGAACAGGATGTAACACGTCCAGACTTCCGACGCATTGTTACTCCCAGCCGCAAACTCACAGGAGATAACTCAGACGCCATCTATTTCGACGCCCCGGTCAGCGCCGATCACGCTTATGTTATACACGGTGGAAAGCACGGTGCAGCCTATTTTTCATTAACAATCGAGGAGGGGGCCGAGGATGGACACATGGCAACCAACACCGGTGGCGTGATCAACGACGGAGACCTGGAGCTCGACAGTAACGGTAACTTTACCCTGTATCTGGGGGGAGAGGCGCGTGATAAGAACTGGTTACCCCTAAAGCCAGGCGCATCGCGGGTAACGACTCGACACTACTTTGAACACACCAGCCCTGCCGCGAAAGAGCCCGACCTGGAACCGCGACTGCATATTGAATGCCTGACTGCGAAGGACGTACCCACCCCACCCAACGATGTCAGCGTCGCCGCTGGGATTCGCCGAGTCTGTAACGCGGTACGCAGTCGCACTCTGGGCATGCCGCCCATGGCCAATGGCCCGCTACCGGACTTTGTATCGCTCACACCCAATGAGTTCCCGCCGCCTGTACCGCCCGGCGATTTCGGGTTAGCCGCCTACGATGCGCACTATTCCATGGCGCCATTTTTCATCGGACCAGACGAGGCTCTGATTATTACAGGTCGTTGGCCTGACTGCCGCTTCGCCAATGTATGCCTGTGGAATCGTTTCCAGCAAACACTGGACTACAGCAGCCGCAGTGTTTCTCTCAACCGTGCCCAGACTGTGCTGGAGGGCGATGGAAGTTTCAAAATGATTCTGGCCCATAGCGATCCCGGTCTGCCAAACTGGCTGGACACAGAGGGTAACCCATTTGGCATGGTGTTCTGGCGCTATTTCCTGGCGCCCGGGAAGGTCGAGACGCCGCAGGCAGTCGTGGTAAAGCAAGCCGAGCTGGGTAACTGACATGAGCAACATGCCATTGCCGATCCGCCTGTTAAATCTTGCCGGTCGCGGTGCCAACGCGGTAGGCCTGAACCCGGTGGATATCAACTTCGATTCACTACTGAAGGCTGCGCAAAAGAAGACGGGGTTATCGGATTTCGGTGAGGACGATTTTCGCTATCCATTAGCAAATCTGCTCCTGAGTCTTGAACATGAAGCTCAACTCAGTCTCATGGGACGCATTATTGCCCGCACGGATTTGCTCCGAACCTTGGAGAATCGCCTCGGGCTGGTGGACCTGCTGAAGCGTTACCCTGAAATCGAAGAACAAGCGATTGAAAAGCCCTTGTTCGTAGTGGGTCCGCCGCGCTCAGGGACTACTATCTTTCACGACTTGCTGGCAATGGATTCCGACAATCGCGTGCCCCGGTCCTGGGAAGCAGCTTATCCATTGCCACCACCGGAGACAGCGACGTATACCAGTGACCCCCGTATAGCCAGAGTGCAGGCTGACCTGGATCGAGTCGACCAGCTCCTGCCGGAATTCAAAAAAATGCACCCGATGGGTGCTGAGCGCGCACAGGAATGCGTATCGCTCACTTCTCATGATTTCACCTCTATGATTTACCTGGTGCAGTTTTTTGTTCCCACCTACGACAACTGGGTGATGCACTGCGATATGCGCTCGGCACTGAAATGGCACCGGCGCTTTTTACAGGTACTCCAGTGGAAAGCACCTGGTAAGCGCTGGGCACTGAAGTCGCCACAGCATATGTGGCATCTTGAACATATACACCGCGAATACCCCGACGCGATATTCGTACAAACGCATCGCGACCCTCTCAACACCGTGATATCCATGAGCAATCTGGCCGCCACACTGCAGGGTCTATCCAGCGATCATAGTGATCTTTCACGCGTGGCAACCCACTATGCCCAAGGATTAGCCCAGGGCTACAACAACACCGTGGCCTATCGAAAATCCGGCAGACTTCCCGACAGCCAGGTTGTGGACTTGTATTTCAAAGATTTTATGACCGACCAGGTGGGAACGGTACGTCGTGCTTATTCTCATTTTGACCTGGAATTGTCGGAGCAAGCAGCAACAGCCATGCAGTCGTTCCTGGATAACAACCCGGCAGACAAATTCGGAAAACACCTGTATCAGCTGGCTGATACAGGTCTAGACCTTGACGAACTACGCGAGCTATTCAACAACTATGAGAACTACTTCAATATTCCAAGGGAATCGCACTGAGCGCTAACATCGCCGTCAGCCAAGCAAAGGAGCAACCATGAAATTCTGGCAAGCCATCACCTGGGCTGAAACAGATCAACTGATCGACATTGCGCGCTTCGCCGAAGAGATGGGATTTCACGGCCTCATGAGTGGCGACCACGCGGTGTATCCCGAATCCATTCTCCCCGATTACCCCTATTCCGAAAACGGTCTGCCACCGATGCAAGCCGATGATGAGTACCCGGACCAAACCGCAATCTTCGCGGCTATGGCCGCGGTCACCAGCAAACTGCTATTCACCTGTGGCGTCTATGTGTTGCCGCTGCGCAACCCCCATGAAGTCGCTCGCGCCAGTGCCACACTGGCGGTGCTGAGTGACAATCGGTTTGTGCTGGGCGTTGGGGTTGGCTGGATGAAGGAGGAGTTCGATATCTACCGCGTGGATTTTCGCGCCAGAGGCAAGATCACGGACGAAATGATTGATGTGCTACACAAGTTATGGTCGGGAGAAATGGTGGAACACCACGGCAACTATTTTGACTTTCCCCGGGTACAACTTAGCCCCGCGCCGACGGCGAATCCGCCCATCTATATTGGCGGTTCCAGTGGTATCGCACTGCGACGCGCAGCCCGTGTAGGTGATGGTTATATCGGAGCGGGCACTGCCCCCGATGAGGTAGCCCCTTTATTGGAGCGGCTGGAAGTGCTGCGCCGAGAGTACGGGCGCGAGCATTTGCCATTCGAAGCCATGCTGGGAATTACTGCCGCTCCCGATCTGGATTTATTTCAAGGATTGGTCGATAAAGGGCTCACCAGTACTGTCGCCCCCCCCTTCCAGTATGCGCTGGGCAAAAAGCAGTCCAGTCTGGATGAGAAGAAGCGCTTTATGGAGATGTATGCGGAATCAATCATCCGTCACTTTTAAGCTCAGGCGATCATCGCAGAGCGGCCAACGGGAAATACAGAGGGTGCAAAGAACCACGATTCAATTGCATATCGGGTGTCAGTCATCTCCGGTCGGCGACCAGTGCGATGCAGAAACCAATGATCAAACATCAACATATCACCAGCCTTGAAGCGCGGCGTCACCACGGGAGTTCTGCTACGAAGCTCATCAACCTGTGCGTCCGATACCGCCCAGTCGAAGTGACTCCCTTGCTCTGCCATAATGTAGTGATTAAAATTATCCAGCACCAAATCCATGCCTGGCGCACTTTCACCACAGTCTGTCAGCGCAGTCCAAATATTAAGAGAAGCAATTTTCATCCCCTCACCCAGGAAACGTCCATCCTGGTGCCATCCGCCATTTGAGTCCCCAGGTCCGACACGCCACAACATGAATTTATCGGCGGACATAACCGGTGCTTCTCCCAGATATTTCTCAGCCAGAGCGGAGACACCAGTGCGCTCGAGCATGTCACAAATCAGAAACATGGCCCGAGGGGAATCCGCTGCCAGAGTGCCCTCTGACCTGTGTGCAAAGTCTCGCGCAGCAGCAACCTGGATCGCGTGCTCCCGTGAGGCCATTTTTGGCTGGCTATACCAACGAGGATCGGGTTGCTCCTCTGGCCAGGCATTCTGAGCATTATCAATGGCAGTTCGCAGAGTGTCGGCAGTCCCTTTATCCAGAGCGCCTGGTATATAGATACAGCCGCGTTCTGCGAATGCTGCACGCACAAGGTCCGAGGTGATCTCAGCCATGGAGCAGGTAGGCATTTCCTGTTCGTAGCGCAGCGTCGGGGCCTCTCCCACGGACGCAGGAGTACGGGGACCATACAGATTGGTATTGAGTCGCAAATCCCGGATCAGTATCTCTCGCTCCGAGTTCGGCGCCAGTCGGTTGGCAGCTATCAATTGGCGCAATGCCTCTACCGGCTTTCCAGCCTCAGTCGCGACCTTGGCAGCAGCATCGAGGTCTATTGCTTGAATATCCACACCCATTGGGAATGACTCCTAGTATATCGTTAGCCTATACAAGCAGGTTACAAAACTTCAGTCGCAATTAGAAGTCCGCCGATTGCAGGCTATGGGCTAATTTAGTGACTTGATTCACATCACAGAATTGAAATGCCGCGGACAGCGGTTACTCGGGCAGCCATCCCCGGTACGACCTTTGCCGCAAAAGCGGTATTATGAGGGGAATATACCCCTGAGATGCCTCCGGCCCTAAGAATCCGCATGACCACCGCCTTCACTCCCATTAGTCAATACAGTTGCGCGCCCTTCATGGCGGCCTCCACCGACGGCCACAATATTAGCCACGATGTGTATCGCCGCGGCAGCGGCGCGCCCGTAGTCATCATCCAGGAGCTTCCCGGGATCGGCCCCGAAACGCTAAGACTGGCAGACGAATTTGTAGCCAGGGGCTTTGAGGTCATACTCCCACACCTGTTCGGCCCATTGGGAAAAGTCAGAACCGGCGGCAACCTCCTGCGCGTATTCTGCATGCGCAAGGAATTCAGCCTATTTGCCGAGAATCATACCAGCCCCATTGTTGATTGGCTCAAAGCACTGTGCCGTGAGATCAAAACCGAGCGAGACACCAGGGGGGTTGGTGTCATTGGCATGTGCCTGACTGGGAATTTTGCGATCTCACTGATGGGCGACGACAGCGTATTGGCGGCTGTGAGTTCGCAGCCGTCCATGCCATTAATGAAGTCCAATGATTTACATATGTCTGCACAGGACATTCGCAATATCCGTCAACACATCGATGACACGGCGCCTATGCACACCTACCGTTTTTCGGGAGACCCCTTGTGCAATGCCGCCAAGTTTGAGGCTATTGATAAGACCTTCAACAACGATGGCGTCACTCGCATAGCAACGCATACTCTGCCCGGAAAAGGGCACTCCGTGCTGACACTGGACTTCGTTGACGAAAGCGGCCATCCCACGCGAGAGGCATTGAACAACATTCTGGACTATTTTTCTCAGCAATTACTGTGAATCATCGGGCTCTCAAGCATATCGACTCCCGTCCATACCGGTTTTGCAATTGAACTTTGTCTCCCACGACTGCCTGTGTTGCCCCTTGGATCAACTAGCACTGCGGCAGCTTGGCAATGCGCTGTGCTGTGATAATGGACACAGTTTCGACATTGCGAAGCAGGGCTACGTCAATCTGTTGAGTGCCCAGGACAAGCGAAGCCATGACCCGGGTGACGGCAAAGACATGGTGGCAGCGCGAAGGGAGTTTTTGAACAACGGTCATTACCAGCCCATTGCCGAGCACCTGGCTGAACTCGTCGGTTCGCTGTGCAACGAAAATCCAATCATTGCCGATGCGGGTTGCGGTGAGGGATATTACCTGGAGCAACTGAGCAGAAAGCTGAAATCTGACCATCGGTGTACGCCGGCGATGATTGGGTTCGATATTTCCAAGTGGGCGACAAAGGCCGCCACACGTCGAATGATGGCCACCTGGCTAGTAGCGAGCAATCGCAACATCCCACTCGCACGCAACAGCGTTGACTGCCTGCTGAGTCTGTTTGGGTTTCCCGTCTATTCGTCATTCGCAAAGATATTGAAACCCGGCGGCACATTACTGATGGTGGATGTAGGCCCGCAACACCTTATCGAACTACGAGAGACAATTTACCCCAGCGTCAGGCATTCAGACTCAACCGTAGAAAAAGATGCGCTGTCTGCAGGTTTTTCCGTGGGAGAGACTTCAACGGTACGGTTTCAAACCGCGCCACTTAAGCAGCTGGAAATCAATCAACTGCTGAGTATGACACCACATCTTTATCGCGCCAGCCGCGAAGGACTCGAACGCGTGGCAAAGCTCGACCACCTTCCCGTTACCGTGGAAGTTTCTTTTCGTTGCTTACGCACGCCTACGGAAGATTGGGCCTCAACAAACTCTTGAGATCAGGGCTGCTGTATTCGATATCCGGACATTGCCGGGGTCAGTAAGGACTGCCACAGCTGATAACCCTGTCCCGTCAGGTGTATTTCATCGTAGGTCAACTCGTCACGGATCGAACCGTCAGGCGCGAGGAACGAGGGATACAAGTTGATGTAGGTGATATCCAGTTCATTGGCCATCTCACGGATTTCACGATTGTAGGCCTCAACCTCCTCACGAAATTCAGCTTTTCTGGGCAGGACACTCTGCACATAAATATCGGTGGCTGGAGATTCCGATTGAATCGTATTGAGAATTCCCCGGTACTGTTGATAACTTACATCGCGTTCTGGACCGTGTGTAAGATCGTTAGTGCCTATCTTAAGAAAAATCGCCGCTGGTTTGCTAGCTACAATGGGATCAAGCCGCTTCAAGACGCCCGCCGTTGTATCCCCGCCAATGCCGCGATTCTTGACATTATGCGCGGGAAATATTTCGGTCCACTCCCCGCCATGAGTAATACTGTCACCCAGCATCACCACATCACCTGCCTCTAACGGATAACTGTCGAAGAAACTCACCCTCGCTATGTATAACTGTTCGACGAAGGCACTAATAAACACGTCGCGATTAAACCATGCACCCAAAGCGAGTACGACAATGAGTAAATTCAATGCGATCGAGAAACGAGCTATCCACTTTTTCATGTGGCTTTCCTAGTTTAATTTATAAAGATGGCAAGGTGCCGACCTTACAGCTCGTCCGGCACGTTGTACAAGGATTGGTAGCGATTGAACAACTGCCGATCCCGATTCCTGGTTTCATCCACCTTGTAGGTGTGCTGGCCGAACTTACCCTGTGGCTTCTTGCACAAGTATTCCTGCATATATTTCACCGCCGTTTCCGGCTGCGTCATGTCAAAATGTGCGTATATCCTGGCGATACAAGCTATGGGGTCATCCAGTAAGTCCTGGTAACGGGAATCTACAATATTAGCGGCCGGCACAATATTCTGTTCACGCTGCCTTATCACATGCTCAAGTCGCCTTGCGGTGCCCTCTCCCATGATGATGTTGTCAAACAACTGGGCATTGAACGGTTGGTCACTGCGCATGGAGTACAAGGTACCCATTAAACTGGTCGTCGACGCCATACATTTGATCGGATCTCGGTGCGTTTGCACGATGCACGCATCGGGGTAGACCGCCAACAGTGTATCGAGGTGCACCTGATGCTCGGGCGCCTTCAACAGCCAGCGCTTGCGCGGATTTTTCCACTGTAGAATCTGCAGGATTGTTTTGTGATACTCGTACACAGGCAGATAGTCTGTCTCATTACACCAGGCACTGTAACCGGGCGTTTGATGCAGGGAGGCGATGTGGTCGCTAATAAACGTTCCCGCCATCAGCAAGCCGCACTCCGCAGGAATATCCCCACGCATCTCATGCATGCTGGAAAATTCAGGGGCGACGCGATTCCACTGGGTAAAGAGTTTGTCCGCCTGCTTGATTCGCGGGTCTGTGGTGTAGGTTGATGTTTCAGGTGGCGGACAGGGTTGCAGCGCCTCCCACATTAAGGGCACACCCACTTCCGGGTCCTGGGACAACAACTCAAACAGGATCGACGTACCGGACCGGGGCAGACCGACAATCACCATGGGCGCAATAACGTCTTCCTGCAGTATTTGTGGATGTCGCTTGAGCGTGTCTGTGACCTTAAGACGGGTACTAAGCCACAGGACAATATCGTTTCTGGCCATGAGGCGACCCATTAAGGTCAGCTGAGCTTCCTCCTCTAAGGACTTCACCAGCACCAGAAAGGGCTCCCGCCATAGGTCGTCGCCAAAATCTTCCAGTCCGGTGGCCTGGCGCGCATGCCCCAGCAAGGACGCCTCGTCTAATGGCACCACCGCCCTAAGATTAAAATAACTGCCTTCTCGATTCGCGGTACTCAGCCAATCAGGATGCGGTGGCGCACGCCAAAGAGGCGAACTCGATTTATTCATGAATTTATCCTTGTCGATTTCCAGTCAGTCCTTCCAGGTTGTAGCGGATTAATGCCCCAAGGCTAACCGTTGCATAAGATACTCGAGCTCCCCCTGCAAATACACTTTGCCAGCCTGCGGCGGCTTGTAGAGTGCCGCAGTGGATATCCCGATAGTGGAGGTAAAAAGTCTGTGGGCGAGAGGTTCAGCGTTATTCCCTGCAGGAATTTCACCGCGCTCTATCGCCAGGGCAATGTCATTAGCGTAAACCGCCACGGCTTTTTCAAAACGCTCAGTCTGCCGCGCACACAGTTTCGATTCAATCGCAGCTATACTCCAGAACGCCAGCCGCACTTTCCATTCATTCCTGATGGTGCGGTTCACCGGCAATGTCGCGAGAATGCGTTGGCGCAACGCGGACAACCCACTCAGACCTAGTGCTGAATTATGGACTCGCTGCTCGTACCCCTGATTTATCGAATCGAGCGCCGCGGAAATTAATTCTTCTTTACCTTCAAAATAGTGCTCGATAACGCCCTTAGAAAAACCGCTGCGACTGGCGATCTCGCGGATCGTCGTACGCTCCATACCGCCCTCGGCGATCAAGCTCGCAGCAATCGCACTAATTTCTTCGCGCCGGGCGGAATGGTCCACAATTTTTGGCATTAGTGAGTAGCCACCGTTAGTATCCAAAGCGCTTGATAACACCGCGCCTGCGCGCTGCAAGCTGCATCCGGCGCTGCGTGGGATTAACAGTGCGCACCGTGGTAGGCAGGTAAGACGCCAATCCTTCGCGCTTCATCTGAATACACTGTGGCGCAGGGTAGTTTGTCGCGCCGATCCAGCGCACAGTGATGTACCCTTCCACGTGTCCAGATGGGTCGAGCCAGTTGGGCAGACCAGGATCATCATGCGCCACCACCAAAAGTAACTCCCCGTTGTTTTCCAACACCGCGTGATGGCAGTTGGTGCTGCACAAGCGATAGCGATAATCCATGGTTTCCCACCAACAATTACCGAACTCTACCGCCCAGTAATCAGCAGCCGGAGGGGTAACACGCACTATGAGCACTTCGTCCACCGGCACCTGCCAATAGCAGATCAGCGGCTCACCGCCCGGGGTGGCATCAATAGCGTTGTCATCCAGCTCGCGATAGGCCATAAACCGGTTGGACTGCGCTTTCCACTTACTCAGCATGTCAGCCCAGTAAAAGGTTGAATCGCGAACCCACGCGGCAGACTCCCTCAGGCCATGAGTAATTTGCGCTACTGTGAGTACCGGATCGTGCTCCAGCTCACCAATACGATCGATGCGGGCCACCATGGGCGCCTCGTTCTCCCAGTCTGCGAAAAATTGCCTCACGGTTACGCGCCAGCTGCCCGGTGTGGTTTCTATCCAGTTGCCTGGGTGCTCTTGGGGGCTAAGCACAATTTCGAAGTGTCCGTCGGGGTTTACATCGATAGCACTGTCTATCAAATTACCAACCACGGCACCGCCCCAGGGCGTATTGCCATCCTCGACCACCGTCACCGCAAAGTAACGCGCGTTGCCCCGTGTCCCGCTAATACGATAGGTGTGTTCCCCGTTAATGGGGGCACCAACGTAAAGGGCATCGGTATTGTCCCCGCCCTGCTTCCGGACGGGGTCAAAATAGTGCAATAACTCGGGAAAATCGGGGTTTCTGTTCTCCAGATGAAACTGCAATGCCAACGACACATTTCTGGCGAGCATACGGAGCCCCTTTGCTCTATCTATATCCTGGACTGGGGTGATATCTCTAAAGATAAGGTCACCTGCGCTTTTTAATTGGTCGCAGAAATTCTCCCAACTGGCTTTAAGTGTCTCGTCGTTAGGATTATCCCCGAACATGGCGACTCTCTCCTCATTGATTTCGTCTCTATTTTATTATGACGGCCGTCCCATATAACACAACCAAAAACAGTGAGAACGGTTCAAGTTTTCTATCCACGTTGCCTTAATTCTGAACAAGATAACCCGTTGCATGCACAAGCGGTTAAGATGTGCCGCAACTTGTAATCCCCCGCTACGTTATTTTTGAACGGGAAGCTGCCCTGCTTGCGACCAATTTCAGTGCTATGGGCGTTACTCCAATTCTAATCAAGGTGTCCAATGAGCGACCATCTGACCAAAGCATTCTCACCGGCCACTCTCGGTCAGCTGCCGCTTAAGAACCGAATCCTCAAAGCCGCCACTTACGAGGGAAAGACCCCGGATGGCATCCCCGGCGAACTACTGCTCAACTTCCATAAAGGTATCGTCCAGGGAGGTACCGCTATGACCACCATAGGCTATTGCACCACTGAAGCAGACGGACGTATTAACGACCAGATGATGTGGATGCACGCGGGCATCCGCGATCAACTGACGCATATGAATCGCGAGCTGAAGGATGCTGCGCCCGGTGTCGCTATCTCCGGGCAGATGACCCACTGCGGAAATTTTTCCAAGAACCGAAAATTACAACGACTCAAGCGTCCATTGGGCCCGTCTCGTCAGTTTAATTCGCTGGGCGTAGCCTCCGGAATGCCATTCGCCGGCGCGATGACGGTCCGTGACATCGACTATCTCGTACAAACCTACGCCGATGCGGCGCGACTGATGAAAGAGACCGGATTCGACGCTGTGGAAATTCACTTTTCCCATGGTTATGGACTCAGTCAGTTCATCAGCCCGAGAACCAATCGACGCACCGATGAATACGGGGGCAGCCTTACCAATCGCATGCGCCTGCCACTGCGTGCACTGGAAGCAGTGCGCAAGGCGGTGGGTGGCGACTTCCCTATCCTGGGGAAAATCGGTTTAACCGACGGTATCAAGGATGGCCTGCACATCGACGAGGCCATCGAAGTGGCAGCCATGCTGGATACCGCCGGTATCGATGCATTGATATGCTCCGGCGGCACCAGCAGTTTCAACCCAATGTTGTACTTCCGCGGCGATACACTCGAGAAAGGGCTGATCGAAGTGGAGAAAAACCCAATCATGAAACTGGGGCTGAAGCTAATCGGCTCCCGGATGTTCCGCTTCTACCCATACGAGGAATTATACTTCCTCGATGATGCCAAGCGCGTGCGCGACCGTGTTAACTGCCAGATGGTTTACATCGGTGGCTGCACGGATGTCCCCAGTATTGAGAAAGTGATGGCTGAGGGGTTTGATTTTATCCAGCTGGGCCGACCACTAATAAAAGATCCCGACTTCGTTAAGCACGCCATGGCTGATCGCAATTACAAGAACGGCTGTATACACTGCAACCGGTGTGCCAGTCTAATCGAGGCACCCGGTGGCATTTATTGCCCGTTAAATCTGGAAGCAGAGGCCTCCTGAATACCATCAACTGCAGCGGTATCGCCGTGCAGCATCAACTAACAATAACTCGAGGCATACTCCAATGGATGTAAGGTTGTCAGAATCACCCCAGGGTCCGCTCAAGGACATTCGCGTTATCGATATCACTTCCATGATTGCCGGTCCTATGTGCAGCCAGCAGCTAGGCGATCTCGGTGCCGATGTCATTAAGATCGAACCGACCCACGGTGAGATCGCTCGCTGGATGGCGCCTCCACAGAAAGCAGGGCTCACCGGCTTCTACACTCAAATGAACCGCAACAAGCGCAGCCTGGCCCTGGACCTCAAAAATCCTGAGGGTATCGCCATCATCAAGAAACTGGCTGAGACGGCCGATGTCATCGTCGAAAATCTTCGCGGTGGAGTGCCCGACCGCCTGGGTATTGGCTACGAGGATCTGCGCCAGCTAAATGAAAAATTGATTTACGTCTCCATAACAGGGTTCGGGCCCACCGGCCCCTACTCCCACAAACCTGCCTACGACCCTCTCGCACAAGGACTGGTAGGTTTGATGCACATTCAGGGCATGCCCTTTGGCGGCAAACCACAATTAATCCAAAACACTATCGTTGACAAAACAACAGCAATCACCGCATCGGGCGTAGCTTTGGCTGCACTCTATGCGCGTGACTGCCCCGGTGGCACAGGCAAGGGGCAGCGGGTGGACGTGCCCATGATCGACTCATGGGCTGCCAATTCGCTGGCGGACATGATGCCAGTCGACAGCTTCATGCCTAACGATATGCAGGATCCCGAGCCACTTGCGGTACTGCGCACCTTCGAGACCAGTGACGGTTTTGTGGTAGGTATGGCGCTGCAGGACAATCATTTTCAGAATTTCTGCAATGTACTTGAGTGTACTGAACTGCTGGACCGCGAGGGCATGCGCAACGTAGGTGAGCGGGTCAATGATTTCGGTCCCTGGCTGGATGCCATTGCCGACGTCGTGAAACGGTTTACTACCGAGGAATTATTAAAACGGCTGGACTCAGCGGGCGTTCCCTTCGGTCCGGTAAAGACGATACGCGAATTCGCTGAGGATCCGCAGGCAAAACACAATCGCACAATATTTGATGCAGAACATCCCGAGGCTGGCACTATGCGCTACGTCCGTTATCCGGGGCATCTGTCAGAAACCCCCGCTGGGCTGTATCGGCACCCACCGCGTCTGGGTGAGCACAGTAAGGAAGTTCTGTACGAAGCCGGCTATAGCGATGACGATATTAAACGTCTCCTGAAGGATAACGTGGTGGGCGCGTATTAGGTGAGTACGCGGCCGCTGATCAGATCATCGACCTAGAAAAACCCGGTATGACGTTCTGTTAGTCCGGGCTCGTGGCTACTTGCGGCCTAACGAACAAGCTCCCGCCCGATTACTCGCTGCGGCGCACAGTTGTGCTGAACGCAGTGGGTTGGCATCCAGCCCGTTGGTCAGTAAACAAAACGAAATCCCACTGACCGGATCGCCCCAGGCGAGTTGACCTCCCGCACCCTGATGCCCAAACGAACGTGCTGACACCGCAGTACCCATGCCGCGGTAAGGAAGATATTTACCACTGCCCGCAATAACCACGCCCAGACCACGATTGGCAGGTGCGCCGGTAATGGGGTCTGGGAAATCAACACGCACCCTCCCAATTGCATCTTCCAATATTTGTGGGCTCCAAAGTTTCCTGGGGTTGTGCATCAGGCCTTGATAAAAGAGTGCAACATCCGCCGCCGTCGCGACTGCCCCACCACCGGGGACCCCCAGGGCGCGTACCTCAGGTTCATTAAACATCAGCAGAGACTGATCAGCAGAATTTGGCCAGTTAATGGACAACCCCAGCAGGTCTTTCAATTCGTCCGACTGGGGCGGCTTTCCTACCAACACTGCCTCGGCGATATCGCCTTGTTCGTCGGGGGGCACACCCAGGCGCAGGCCCTTTATACCCAGCGGGTCGATAATGTTCGTCCGAATATACTGGCGAAAATCATTGTCGGTGAGACGTTCAATCAACTCCACCAGCACCCAATGGGCGGACAGCGAATGGTATTCCATACGACTTCCCGGCTCCCAATCCAGACGCCATTCCCGCATAGCCTTCAGTCTGTCTTCACGCGTCCACCACTGGGGCGCCGCCAATTCTGCCTGAGGAAACCCGGCGGTGTGACACAACACCTGTTCGACGGTGACGTCCTGTTTGCCGTGCATCCCAAATTCTGGAATATAGTGCGCCACTGTGCGGTCGAGGGCGATCAAACCCTCTGACATCAGTTTCCAGATCGCAGATGCAACCAATGGCTTGGTACAGGAATAAATGTTGTAGCGCGTGTTGCTATCTGCCGCACCGAAGGTCTCAAACAATGCCAGTTCGCCGTTGTGCGCCAGCGCAATCTGGATTGACGGCAACGGGCCTTTATCAATGGCGTGTTGTACGCGACCGCGTAGCTCTGCGATCCGACTAGTGTCCAAACTGTGCTGAACCGGGTTTTGCCTATTCAAGCTCTCGCTTCTGTCAATTTCATTCAAGGAGGTGCACTCGACTTGAAAATGTCATCACCACGCTACGGGACACAGGGTTCAATTACAACTCAACCCTCTGAAAGGTACTCGGCCAGAGCCAGCAACCGCAGGCTGTACAGCTAGGTGTGAAGGGCGCACTATTGTGCAACCGGAGAGCGCTCTCGCCAAGAGGAACAGACAACACATGAGCAGCGACAAAATTCTGGCTCAGGACCTGACACAATGGCAACTTCCAGGAATGGAATTGCACCACTTTATGGATGAGATGCGCGAACGTGCGCCGATCGTTCCTATTCTCTTTATGGGCACACCCTCGTGGCTAATCACTCGCTACGATGCGTTGGAACACGGTTTCAAGGATACTGTGGGTCTGCCCCCACACCGGGCCTATCAGTTCGGTATCGCGCCATTGATCGGCGAGAATTTTCAGTCGATGGAAGGCGAGCGACATCGGCTCTACCGAAAACTGGCTACACCCACGTTTCGACCCAGAGTGGTAGAAAAAATAGACTCCACCATGCTCGAAGACGCAGCCAATGAGTTAATAGATACCTTTATCGACCAGCCGCAGGTCGATATGGTGAAAGTATTTACCGAGCGCTACCCCTATCTGGTGATCGCCCGCCTGCTCGGCATTCCCCGCGATGAAGAGGAACAGTTTTCGCGCTGGGTGATTGGCCTTCTCAATTTCAACTCCGAACCGGACCGCGCCTATCGATGTCGCGATGAACTGTGGGCCTATCTTGACCCAGTGATTGGAGACCGCCACGCCAACCCCCGGGACGATGTCATTTCGCAGCTAATTCATGACGAGGTGGATGGCGTGAGTATGGATGAGGCTTTACTCAAATCACACATCGGCATAATGTTCTCCGCAGGCTCCTCCACCACACACGACTCCATCGGCAATCTGTTGTATGCCCTGTTGAGCACTGGGGATAATTGGGATCGTATGCGGCATAGCACTGCTCAGCGAGATCAGGCTATCGAGGAGGTATTGCGCTGGGAACCGGCTGTGTCATTTCTGCCCCGCATGACGCGGGACGACGAGTCCACTCACTTTGAAGGCGTCGACCTTGCTCCCAACAGCTTTGTATTTATGGGTATTGCCGCGGCAAACCACGACCCCGCTGTTTACACAGATCCCCATGCGTTCAATATAAACCGGGGTGAGTGCAAAATGATGACGTTCGGCCATGGACCGCGAACCTGCCCCGGAATGCATCTTGCCCGCAAGGAACTGCGCGTCACCCTGGACATTCTACTGGAGCGGCTTCCTCAGTTGAAGCTGATTGACGCTGGGGCATCAGCACCGAGGGGAACCATTTTTCGCAGCCCGGAGAAAATACTCTGCACGTTATAGCTATACCGATTGGCTTAGAGCGATTTTGCCACAAGCTGAACCGTAGCTGTTTGCCTGAAATCCCGGACAGGAAGAGCCTCAGTCAATCCGTGTAAACTGGTATCATGCCGAACGAAACCCATATATAAGTGAGCAAAGTGGCTAGCGAAAAACTCACTATTCATATCGCTGTGGTAACCGGCGGCGCGAGCGGCATGGGCAAAGTGTATGCGCTGCGTATGGCCAAGCAAGGAATCGCGGTAGCAGTGCTGGACCGGTCAGAGTCCGCTTTGGCAGAACTGGCTACACTGTCCGAGAATATTCATCCCTACACCTGCGATGTAACGAACATTGAACAAGTACGGCACATTATCGATACCATCGAACAACAACTGGGACCCGTCGACCGATTGGTGCATTGCGCGGCTATCATGCCCACTGGCACACTGGCTGCGCAGCCAGTTGGCGATGTTCACCAACTAATGGCCGTGAACTATGGCGGCACAGTGAATGTTGTAAGCGCCATTCTTCCTCGCCTGAAAAAACGGAATACGGGGCAGCTCGTTATCTTCGGTTCGCTGGGTGGCTACGTACCCGTACCCGACTGCGGCGCGTATTGTGCCAGTAAAGCCGCGGTGAATTTCTTCGCGGAGATACTCATTGAGGAGAACCGTGGCAGCAGCGTCCACATCATGCTCGTCTGCCCACCGCTGGTGGACACACCCTTGCTGCAGCAGGCTACTGCAACTGGCAACCCCAAAACGGTGCGTGATTCCATTCAAAATAAGCGCTTTGCCACAGCCGATGGAATGATTGATGCCCTCGAAGCGGGACTACATCGAAAAACGACTGTTTTGTATCCGAATAGCGAAGCCACCGTTCTCGCCTGGCTGCGCCGGTTTTCACCACGCCTGGTGTGGAAGGTTATTCACGCAGCTAACAGGGTCTAAATAGAGACAGCGAAATGACGACAGCAGACACTGACTACAAAAACAGGGTGTTTCAACTGGAGGGCCGGGAGCTGTCCTACCCTACGCGCTTTTACGATGGCTCCTCTGCGATGGGCATTTTTAGCGTGCCCGCCCCAATCGCCGATGACCTGATCGCCGACACTGGCTTCACCACCGCCCGTATTGCGCCTGGACGCACTGCTCTATCAATAATTTGCGTTCACTATACAGATACGCAGTGCGGTGCCTACGAAGAGATCGCGATGGCATTTTTTGTCAAGCCTCACGGCCACCAGCGCAGAGCCTCTATCCCCTATTTGTCTACCTGGCTGGACATAGTGCGGGGTAATATTGCGAGCCATACCTGGTGCCTTCCGGTCAACTCAACACTGTCGCGTGACTGCGGTATTTTTATGTGGGGGTTTCCCAAGACACTGGAGCGCATCGACTATGAGACGCAGGCCGGGCGGACAAAATCCAGCTGGATGATCAATGACGAACTGGTGTTGAGCTACTCTGTCCCTGCCAGCGGTAGCAAAGACGCCAAAGAAATTTCCCCGCCGGTGTATTCACTGCTGGAAGAAAAACCCTATGTCAGCTATCTGACGCAGCGGTATTCGCAGGTGGGACACCACGGCCGCGATGGCATTCTGAAACTGGGCAAACACCCCGCAGCTGACCCGTTGCGGCGCCTGGGGTTGCCCAAAAAACCCTTGATTGCCGCCTTTAACGGCCACCTTGAGTTTGAGATGAGTCACCCTCAGCCACTCTAATTTGGAACAGCTCATCGCTATAACAATCAGTACAGGACGTCGTTCACCAGGGAGCAGAAGAATTTGATTTATCCACCGATAACGGTATTCCAAGCATGAGCAAAGGATCAAACAACGCCTGGCAGCCACTGTCTGGTTTAACCATTATAGATTTCTCCATGCTGTTGCCCGGGCCACTGACTACCCTGATATTTGCCGATCTTGGCGCCAACATTATCAAGGTAGAGCCCCCTGGTGGCGACTACGCCCGCGGCATGGGAAGTCACCTGTTTCACGGCGTTAATCGCAATAAACGCAGCCTGGTAGTGGACCTGAAATCGACGGCAGCCAAGGAGGTGATCGCCAAATTAGCCACTCATGGCGATGTGGTGATTGAAGGTTTTCGACCCGGTGTCGCGGATCGATTGCATATCTCAGCCCAAGCGCTGCAGTCGATCAATCCAAAGCTGGTGTATTGCTCAATCTCAGGGTTTGGCCAATCCGGACCGATGAAGAATCATCCAGGGCATGATCTTGCCTACCTTGCCATGGCGGGTTCACTGTCGCAAAGCGGACATTGGCGTGAGCCTTCACGTCGCTCCTCTACGCCAGTTGCGGATATGGCCGGAGGTACGTTCGCCGCAATAGCCATTCTGGCCGCGCTGCAGGAAAACAAAAATGGTGAAAAAGCGGCGGTTATCGATATAAGTCTGTACGAATCGATGCTCTATATGAATGCGATACGCTTTGGATTTGAACAGGATAAACCGACGCGGGATCACCTGTATCCAACCAATGATCTATTTTCGACCAGCGATGGACAGAAGATTGCCCTGACCATTGTTGAAGAAAAATTTTGGCACAACTTTGTGGGAGTAATTAGAGACAGTCACCCGCACTTTGATACCGAGCAGTACGCCACCGAAACCGGCCGCCGACTCGACGGAGACAATCTGATGACACAGTTGGATGAAATGTTTGCAAGCCATACCGCAGAGCATTGGCTTACTCTTTTTGATGCTGTCGATGTACCGGCAGCCCTGTGCATTACTCCAGGAGAAGCGCTGCTAACCGATCACAGTCGCGCGCGGGCGCTGCACGTTGATACTCCCGATGGACCGGTGCTACCGTTTCCTTCCGTTGTTGCGGGCTATAGTCCTGCAGACAATCAGGAACCAGCGCCCACAGCCGGACAACACAATGTCGACATTCTTACAGAACTGGGTTTTCAGGCAGACGATATCGAACTTCTGATGCGCTCTGGTGCAATCCTTTCTGGCTAATACAAGAAGCACAAGGCGAAAACAGGACAAACAATCCCAATGCCAATTGAACTACCACTGCAAGAACTCGACCTCGCCGAATTTATCAAACCCGGTGATACCGTCACCTGGGGGCAGGCAAGCTCAGAACCCCTGTGCCTGACAGAAAAACTCGTAAGCCAGAGAAAGCACATTGGAAAATTTAACGCGATGGTTGGTCTGTCTCTATCCAATACACTGTTACCGGAATACAAAGATGATATTAGTATCATCAGCTATGGCGCACTGGGTACAAACACACCGTTGGCAGCCGCTGGAGCACTACAGGTGGTTCCCTGTAATTACTCAGCTATCCCGCAGCTCATCTCCAGCGGCAGGCTCCGGACCGATGTGGTGCTGGTACAACTCAGCCCACGCGGACCCGACGGTCATTACAGCCTGGGCTTATCCAACGACCACCTGCTTCCGGCGATGCAAGCCGCCAGGGTTGTCATCGGGGAAGTCAACGATCAGATTCCCTGCACGACATTGGATAAGCCATTTGATGAAGCGTTACTGGACTATATTGTCCCCTGCTCGCGACACGCTGTGTATGCGCCTGAACATGTCATTGGCGATATTGAAAAGAGAATCGCCAGTCATCTACAGGACGTCATCGAAGATGGCGCCATTCTCCAGTACGGCATTGGCAGCGTACCCTCCGCCATAATTTCATCTCTGTGCGGCCACCGGCGACTGGGAATTCACTCCGGCATGCTCACCGACGATATCATCGATCTCATCGAGTCCGGCGCCGTCACCAATGAAACCAATAGGGTGCGACCTGGCACTACCGTAGGCGCACTTGTAGTCGGCAGCGAACGATTGAGTCGCTATCTACACCTTAATCCATCAGTAGAGTTACACCCTGCTTCCAAAACGCACGGCGCCCAGACCTTAGCGCAACTGGATCGCCTCGTTGCCATCAACTCGGCGATTGAGGTCGACTTGTACGGCCAGGTCAACGCAGAGATGGCAGGCAGCCGTTATCTTGGCGCGGTAGGTGGCCAGGTCGATTTTATGCATGCTGCTTCAACGCACGAAAAGGGACTGTCCATTGTCGCCATGCCGTCGGTTACCAACAACACCAAACACAGTCGTATTGTCGCTCAACTCAATAGTCGCCTGGTAACCACAAGCAAGTCAGATGTCGATATCCTTGTTACTGAAAATGGCTCGGCCGATCTACGCGGAAAAACGATGCAACAACGTGCCGCTGAAATCTGTAGTATCGCATCGCCTGTATTCCAGGATGAAATAATGCGCGCGGCTAAGACCAAATCTTAGCGAACCATTCAGGCCCCGAGTAATGGCTTAGTGTGATGAACGAATACCGAAAGAGCAGGGTTTTCACAAAATTCGATCGTACAACTGGTAGCAGAAAAAGTGACCCGGTCATGAGAACAACCTTCATCGGCACGCCAGGGAGACCACCTGCAAATGTTTGAACACATTCTGTACAAATTGCAGGGCTCGGTTGCAGTACTTACCCTCAACCGACCCCAGACCCTCAATGCACTGACGATTCCCATGATGCACGAAGTCCAGACTGTGCTATCGGAAGTCGATAGAAATACAGACATCAAAGGATTGATTATCACCGGCAGTGGCCGTGGGTTTTGTTCCGGACAGGATCTTCGCAACCGGCCGGGTCAGGGCGTGGATATCGTTTCTATACTCATGGAGAGCTACTTCCCCACTATGAATGCGATCCGCCAATGCCGCGTACCAGTGATTGCTGCAGTCAATGGCACCGCCGCGGGCGGTGGCTGCTCCATAGCACTCTTGGGCGACTTCATTATTGCAGGTGAATCTGCTGTTTTCATTCAGGTATTCAGCCGTATCGGACTGGTACCGGACCTGGGCTCAACCTACCTGCTATCGCGCCGAATTGGTCGTGCTCGTGCCCTACAGATGATGCTGGACAACAAACCGGTCACAGCAAAAACTGCGTTGGAATGGGGCTTGATCAACGAGTGCGTCAAGGATGAAAGTTTAGAACGGGCAGCCACACAACTGGCGGCACAACTGGCAGAAGAAAACCGAACTGACTGGCGCGAGCAACGGCAATTGGGCAATTTGAGTTTCAGTGCCAAATCGAAAGTAACCTAGCGTGCTTTCTCCTGCGCATTGATACGGTCACGAATTTCATTTTTTTGCAGTTTACCCGCACCTGATAGCGGCAGCGCATCCCAGATCGACAAAACCTTGGGACACTTATAACCCGCTATATACTCATGACAGTGGGCAATAAGCTCCGCTTCCGTAACGGTAAGTCCAGGCTCCAGTGAGATAACCGCGTGTACTACCTCACCCCATTTTTCATCGGGCCGGCCTATCACGGCACATTGTCGCACCGCCGGATGTAAATCAATCGCCCGCTCTACCTCGACCGAGTAAATATTCTCGCCACCACTAATGATCATATCCTTCATGCGATCGACTAAATAAACGTAATTGTCCTCATCCCGATAACCTGCATCACCGGTGTGGTACCAGCCTTTGCGTAACACCTTAGCCGTTTCTTCGGGCATATTTCTATAGCCCAGCATGACATTGGGGCCACGAATCACGATCTCACCAACGACATCAGGCGCGACCTCTTCATCCTTCTCATCAACTATCCTCAGCTCGATGTAGGGCGCAGGCTTCCCTACTGAGCGAAGTCTCTTTGCAGCAGCACCCTCAAGATGGTGATCCTGTGCGGGCAAGGTGCTAATGACACCGCTAGCCTCTGTAGCGCCATAACCGTGAAAAAAACCGACGCCGGGAAATGCATTTTGCAGACGCCTAATTAGCGACGGTGGCATCGGCGCCGCGCCATAATTGATTTTTCTCAGTGAGGACAGATCAAACTCACTGTATCGCGGATGATCCAGTAATAGCGCCGCCATCGCGGAAATCAGAATCAGCGATGTTACCTGGTATTTCTGCACATTCTCCATCAACTCCAATGCATCAAACTGGGGAAGAATCAGCATGTGTACATCCATAAAGGTATGGATGTACAAGCGGCATATCGCGCTGATATGAAACATCGGCCCAGACAGAATAATGCTGTAACCGACTCCCACTGCATCGAACTCCAGATGATTCATCGCATTGACATACAAGTTGGTGTGGCTCAGCATCACCCCTTTGGAACGCCCGGTGGTACCACCTGTATAGACAATGGCTGCAAGATCATCGCCACCAAAAGGACAATCACTAATACGCTCCCCGCTCTTCAACACCGCCTCGTAGCCAACAAATCCATTGGGTACATCGCCGTCACCGACATAAATCAGAGTCTGAATCGAGGAACAAAGGCGCACCAGTTCACGGGCAATTTCAACATTGTCTGCGTCCACCACTAATGCTGCGGGCTCACAGTCACCCAGACACGGAGTCAACTCCATCTTCGTCCAACGCCAGTTCAAGGGAACCGGCACCACGCCCAACCAGAGCGGGCCATAAAACAGTTCGGCCATGGCTGCACTGTTGTGCGAGAGAATCGCCAGACGGTCACCCTCCTTCAGGCCCAGCTCCCTTAAGCCGCCGGCCAGTTGTTCACAGCGCTGCAATACGTCCTTCCAGGTCTTGGTTTTTCCCTCGAAGGTAATCCCCGGCCGATTAGGAAACTCGTGAGCTACCCGTTGCAAAATGTGGGGCAATTTCATCATTGACTGTTTTTCCTCTAGACCTCGCCATCGGTAAGTTGGAGTTGCCCGGCCAATTCCATAAAGTAATTCATCGCCAGTGGATTAGCGATGGCACCCTTATTGAGTGCCTTTTCAGCGGCAACACCCAATAGCAGTTTCTTGATCGGCACCTCCATCTTTTTCCCGGTCAGCGTGTAAGGTACTTCATCAATAACATAAACCTTGTCGGGAACGTGGCGCGGTGAGCATTGCTGCGACAGTGTTCGGCGAGTTTCGCTAATCAAGTCGTCCGTCAACTCATAACCCTCCTGCAATACGATGAACAAAGGCATATAAAAACGCGCACCGGGCAGTTCAAGGCTGACAATCAGGCTATCCTTAATCTGCGGTAAGGATTCAATAGCACGATAAATTTCGGCGGTGCCAATGCGAACGCCAAATCGATTAAGCGTCGCATCACTGCGGCCTGAGATGACATAGCCGCCATGCTCTGTAAGACGAATGAGGTCGCCATGACGCCAAAGTCCGGAAAATTCTGCGAAATAGCTAGCGTGATAACGCTCACTTTGAGGGTCTGCCCAGAAATATAGTGGCATTGAGGGTATGGGCTGTACGATCACCAGTTCACCGTCTTCGCTCACCGGGAGAATCTGCCCATTCTCATCAAGTACGCGCACGTCTACGCCCAGGCAGGCGCATTGGATTTCACCCGCATAAACCGGAAGATCTGGCGAACCTGCGACAAACGCACTGCAAATGTCTGTGCCACCGCTCATGGAAATAATGTGAAGGTCCCAGTGAACATGCTGATAGAACCAGGCAAATGTCTCGGGCGCCGATGGTGAACCTGTTAGCGCGATAGTCTTCACGCTCTGCAAATTATGTTTAACACAAGGTGAGTAGCGTGCCTGAATAAGTGAATTGACATAGCTGGGATTAGCACCGAAGTAACTGACCTGATGACGCTCGCACAGGTCCCAGAGCCGATCGTGATTCGGATACGTGGGGCAACCGTCGTAGACCACGACAGCCGCGCCGGCCATCATGCCTCCCAATAAAATATTGAACATCGCCCAACCTGTGGTGGTTACAAAAAACTTTACCGATTGGGGATTCACATCATCGTGCAACCAGGCATACTTTACGAACTCGACCAGCACACCGCCTTGGCTGTGAACAATACCCTTTGGAATACCAGTAGTACCAGAGCTGTACATAATCCAAAGGGGGGCGCTAAAAGGTACTGCTTCAAACCGAAACGTCTCGTAAGTAATATCACTCCATGACAGACAGTCGCACCAGAGCGTGACTTTGCATTCTTTCAAGCCCTCTGGAAGAACCGGTTCAGCTGCATCTCCCCAGGGGAGGTAAATGAGCTCTGTCAGCGACGGAATCGATTGAACGATCGTCGCCAATTCCGCACTGCGCGCAAACGCCTTGCCATTGTAGCGATAAGCAGACACCGCAAAAATGATCTTCGGCTGAATCTGTTCAAAGCGCTCTACAACGCCTTTGGCACCAAAATCCGGTGAACAACTGGACCACACCGCTCCGACACTGGCACTGGCCAGGAGAGCCACTACCACTTCTACCGACATCGGCATATAGGCCACTACCCGGTCACCAGGCAGGACGCCCGCATTGCGCAAATAGCTGGCGAGTCGCACAACCTGCTCCCGCAGTTCGCACCAGCTCAGAGAAATGGGTGCCACACTTTCTGACTCTGCAATAAGCGCGGCCCGCGCTATGTCGCCGCGATCGCCCTGGCGCAGAAGGTATTCAGCGAAATTTAGTTCAGCGCCCTCAAACCACCTTGCACCTGGCATGCCGGAACAAGTAAGCACCTGTTGGTACGCCTGCCCGGGAGCGATATCATAGAATCGCCATATAGCCTCCCAGAATACGGCTACGTCGGAGAGGGACCATCGCCACAGGGCGTTATAATCCATGAGTTGCTGCTGATACTCAGCGTTAACCCATAGGCGAAATTTAGTTGTGCCGGATTTTTCGATCCGCTCAGACGCAGGCTGCCAGAGTAAATCACCGGCCTCACACCCTGTTAAATACTCGTCTGCCATCTCCGCGCGCCCCTAGGCCACGATCTCGAGTTGCTCATAGCGACTACAGTGGTAGTCCTGATTGCCGAACAGGATATCAATCGTCATCAAGCGTTTATAATAGTGTCCGACCGCATACTCGTTAGTCATACCTACACCCCCATGCAGCTGCGTGGCACCCTGCCCTACGACCAACCCCGCCTTACCTATGCGCACTTTCGTTGCCGCCACCATCAGCGCACTGTCTTCATCCCTATCGCGCAACCGCATGGCAAGCACATCAGACATGGATTTAGCCATTTCCGTTTCCATGTACATATCCACCCAACGGTGCTGCAATACCTGAAAACTCCCGATAGGAACGCCGAATTGCTCACGCACCCGAATATAGTCCCTGGTGATGTCATTGGCAGCCGCCATCGCGCCAACGGCTTCCGCGCAGACGGCACTAATAACCAGGTCCAGCGTGCTTTCAATCGCCTCCAACGCCACCCCTTTCTGGCCTAACAGGGCGCTTGCCGGCAAATTTACATCGCTGAAAAAAAAGTCGCTGGCCCACTGACCGTCGAGTGTTTTGTAATCTTTGCGGCTCACGCCTTCCAAGTCCTGATCCAGAATAAATAGGGAGATGCCCTCACGCGACCGGTCAGCACCGTGCGTTCTGGCCGAGACAATAATTTTATCGGCAGTACATCCCTGATAAACCACACACTTGTGCCCACTCAATACGAAGCCATCTGCGGTACTTTTTGCAGAGGTTTCAACATCGGCAGGATCAAAACGCGACTGGGGTTCCAGGTAGGCGACCGCCAACGTAAGTTCACCCGCCACAATTTGCGGGATAAGTCTCTCCTTCTGATCGTGACTTGCGACAGCAGCCAGAAGACCACCGCCCATGACCACTGTGCTGAGATAGGGCTCAAGTACCAGACCTCGACCCAGCGCTTCCATCACTATCGCCGTCTCAACCGGGCTACCATCAAAACCTCCATACTGTGCGTCGAAGGGCAACGCCAACCAACCCATCTCGGCAAATAACGTCCAGTTTTTTTCGCTGTATCCGAGCGTACTGAAAATAATCTCCTGGCGCGTTGAAAACGGATACTCACTCTTTACGAAGCGATCGATACTATCCCTAAGAAGGCGCTGTTCTTCTGACAGTTCAAAGTCCATGGCTATCTCAACAATTGACGAGCAAGGATGTTTCGCTGAATTTCATTTGAGCCACCGAAAATACTCGCCCCCCGACCATACAGGTGCTCGGCCATAATGCCCTGCATATGCTGCGGACCGATCGACAGATAATCGCTGTCTATCGGCATCATATCGTTCTCATAGGGCGCACTGTACATACCGAGACTTTCCACCAGCAATTGTTTCAGCCCCTGCTGTATCTCACTACCCTTGATTTTCAAAATGGACGACTCAAGACCGATCTTTTCTCCATGTAATTCCCGGGACAGGTAACGAAGTTCAGAGTATTCCAGCGCGCGCAGATTGATCTCCAGTGAGGTGAGACGCCGCTTAAAGTCGGCGCTGTCGATAAGGTGTCCATCGCCCACACGTTGCTCAGCGGCAATTATTTTCAATCGTGCCACCAGATGACGGGACTGCGCAACCCGAGCGACAAAAGTTCGCTCTTTCTGCAACAGGTATTTCGCGTAGGTCCAACCCTTGTTCTCTTCACCCACCAGGTTCTCGACCGGGACCCGAACATCTTCTAGGAATACTTCATTGAGCGTATGGCCCATATCGAGACCAATAATGGGACGGATTTCTATGCCGGGTATTTTCATGTCAATCAGGATAAATGAAATGCCCTCCTGTGCCTTCGCATCAGGGTCTGTGCGCACCAGGCAAAACATCATGTCGGCCCAATGTGCATAACTGGTCCAGAGTTTCTGGCCATTGACGATGTATTGATTACCGTCGCGAACAGCGCGGGTTTTCAAACCCGCGAGGTCAGAACCCGCACCGGGCTCTGAGTAACCCTGGCACCAGACATCGTCACTCCTGAGAATTCGCGGCAGGTATCGCGCCTTTTGCGCATCGCTGCCAAAGGCTATCAGTACCGGGCCAAGCATTGTGATGCCGAAAGTAGGCAGGGGCGCGCAGGCGCTAGCAAACTCTCGGGCAGCAATATACTTTTGCGTCAGAGACCAACCGGTACCGCCATATTCGACCGGCCAGTTAGGTGCCATCCAGCCCTGCTCATTGAGTATCTTCTGCCAGCGGATAAGATCTTCATTGCCGACGATATAACCGCGCGCACAACGATCACGGATGTCGACGGGCAGGCGCTGCACGAGGAAATCTCGCACCTCTTGCTGAAATCCCAGATCCGCTTCACTAAAGGCCAGGTTCAATCGCTACGCCTCTCATTGGGTAAAAGCCTCCTTTCTGGATATACGTAAGCATACTATATATAATCATGCACATCATATGTACGCGAATAAAATATCCCGCGTCACACACTAATAAACACCATAGCTTTAATCTTGGAGAACGTCTTCCGATGAGTAAATTACTGCAAGGAAAAGTCGTGCTGGTCACCGGCGGCGGACGCGGCGTTGGTCGCGACATTGCACTGCAGGCTGGACAGAGCGGCGCCAAAGTTATGGTCAGCGACGTGGGGACCAGCATTACCGGGGATGGCACCGACACCACCGTAGCGGCAGAAGTCGCCGAGGAAATACGCGCCGCTGGCGGCGAGGCCTCTTCTTGCTCTGCTAACGTGACCGACCGCGCCGCCGTTCGCGCTATGGTTGAGCAATGCCTGGATGAGCTAGGCGGTCTAAATCATGTGGTAAACAATGCGGGCATTCTGCGAGACCGTATGTTTCACCGTATGTCTGACGAGGAGTGGGACGCGGTCATCGACGTCCACCTTAATGGCGCTTTTAATGTGAGTCGTGCCGCCTGTGAACAATTCCGCAAACAGAACTCGGGCAGCATGCTACACATGACATCTACAGCGGGGCTAATCGGCAACCTGGGCCAGGCCAATTACTCTGCTGCAAAAATGGGCATTATTGGTTTATCCCGCTCTATCTCGATCGATATGGCACGCAGTAATGTTCGTTCCAATTGCCTTGCACCGTTCGCCTTCAGCCGCATGACCAATACCATTCCCACCAAAGGTGGGGCTCAGAATCCCGATGAAGAACCCTATCTCGACAAAATCAAGAAAATGGGCTCGGAAAAGATTGCCCCGTTGGTGATCGCCCTGGGGGCAGACCAAAGCAGTGATATTACTGGGCAGATATTTGCGGTACGCAGTAACGAGATTTTTCTCATCTCGCAACCACGACCGGTGCGCAGCGTACATCGCTCAGAAGGCTGGACACCAGAGAGTGTGCTCGAGCATGCAATGCCTGCCATGCGCGCAAGTTTTTACGCCGCAGACACTTCTCGGGATGTATTTAATTGGGACCCCATATAGGCGTTGAGTGGCCCACATAACGTCCGCCGCCTACACCACCCATAAGTTAGCCGACTAACACCGAAGGCTGTTCAGCTGGAGTATTTCGTAAATGACAAAAAGCAAAGAGTCCCTCGGCACGCTGTTTCAGGATATCGCCCGACTCCGGGTATTTTGCTTTAACAATATGCTGAAAGACCTCGAGTTGACCGCCACACAGTCCTGGGTACTCTCTGCGTTAATGCAAAAAGAAGGAATCATTCAGGGCGATTTGGCACAAACTCTCGGAATTCGCGCAGTCACACTGGGTGGGCTTGTTGATCGTATGGAAAGTAAAAACTGGATCGAGCGACGTCCCGATGAAAAAGATCGCCGCGCAAAGCGTATCTGGCTGACCCCAAGCGGACGCAAACTAAGGAAGGTTATCAATCAAAGTCTGTCGGATGTTCACAATATTGCTATTGGTGACCTTCCCAAAGAAAGTGTTGATCATTTGCAGGCGACCATCAGTACAATCCGGGAAAATCTCCGACAGCATAAGGGCCAGCTAGAGAAAAATAATGGGACGCATTGACAGGAAGGTAGCCATTGTTACCGGTGGCGCGCAGGGTTTGGGCGAAGCGGCTGTAAAACGCCTGACCGAAGAAGGCGCGCAGGTAATTTTAAGTGATGCGAATTCGGAAACTGGCGCGGCGACTGCAAGCAAGCTCGATGCAAAATACTATGAACACGACGTGCGTAACGAAGATCAGTGGGAGGCGCTTGTAACGGATACTTTGGATACGTTCGGCAGGCTCGACATTCTCGTCAATAACGCAGGCATTTTTACCAGCTGCCCGGTGGACGAAACATCCCTGGAAGAGTTCAGACACGTGATAGATATCAACCTCACTGGCTGCTTTTTAGGGTGTAAACATGGCGTGCGGGCCATGAAGAAAAACCCTGGCGGCGCTGGTGGCTCGATCATAAACCTGTCTTCCGTCACCGGCCTGCGAGGCCAGATTGGCGGGGCCGCATATACTTCCTCAAAAGGCGGAGTACGCCTGTTAACCAAGACTGTAGCAATTGAGAATGCAGCGCACCAAATTCGCTGTAACTCCATTCACCCGGGCACTATAATTACCCCCATGTTGCAGGGCTTACTCGACGCCGCAGGCGATCAAGGTCCGGCTATCAAAGCACAGATGGAGAGCCAACTGCCACTGGGACGTACTGGTGAAGCACGCGATGTCGGTGATATGGTGCTTTTTCTAGCAAGCTCTGAAAGCTGCTATATTACTGGCGCCGAGATGGTGGTAGACGGCGGCATGACAGTTGGTCTACCTTTCTAAGGGGAAGGTTTTCCGCAATCAAGGAAAAGTTAACACCGAACACTTTATTATCTATACGATCATCCTACCCGTTGTACATTGAGTCGGCAGGAACAAACGCTGAATAGTGAATGTGATTCAAGCCATCACCAGAGCGTCGCGATGAGAGGAGGTAAGCTACGCGATCGAATCACTGAGGGACGCAGCACATGCCCGCACTGGCTGTAATGCTTGGTGTACGGAGTATTGTAATTACCCTGTGGTCTACTATAGTTTTAGCAATTGATCTCGGCCACTGGCCAGGTTCGTTTGAGGGATTGACCTAGTGCACGTACTTCTTGTTGACGATCACCCCCTGTTTCGGCAGGGGCTTAAATTCCTGCTGACTGACTTAGACGAAAGCCTCCAATTCACCGAGGCAGGGAGCTGTGATCAGGCTCTAGAACTGCTACGAAAACAATCTGTAAATCTAATCCTGCTGGACCTCAATATGCCGGGGACGAACGGCATTGGGGCACTTCAGGCAGTCATCAAAGCGGCCCCCACTACGCCCCTGGCAGTACTCTCTGGAGAGGATAAACCTGCCCTGATCAGGGAAGCAATAGAAGCAGGTGCTTCCGGCTTTGTACCAAAATCATCCACTTCACAAGCACTCGTTGGCGCCTTGCAACTGATTCTTACTGGAGGCATATATTTGCCCGAGAACGCGCTGGGAGAAGTAGCGGGGGAAGTGCCTGTAAGCAACTCGAGCAACACAAACCATGCTGATCACGGCTCCAGGTTGTCTGACCGCCAAACCGCTGTCCTATTGCGCGCCATACAGGGGCAGCCAAATAAAGTGATAGCCAGGGAGCTGGGCATTGCGCAAGGCACGGTGAAAGCGCACCTGTCGACAGTCTATAGAGTGCTGGGAGTAAACAACCGCACAGAGGCCGTATACGCAGCCGCAAAGCTCGGGCTAAGACCACCACTTCTGGATATCGGTTGATTGCTTGAGTGCCCCCCCGCCTCAGGCAAGGCGCAGTGGTGACCTGACAGCGACCGCCGGTGCACCCTACAGAACCCCAACCGGCATGCTAAACCTGAAACTGGTACCCTCGCCTGGCGCGGAAACAAACTCCAATTCCACCTTGAGGAGCTTGGACAGGCGCCTGACAACGGAAAGACCCAGACCCAGACCCTTGCCAGGAGCCCCGCCGGGATTCTGAAGTTGGTAAAATTCCTCGAAAACCCGCTCCTGCTCTTCCAGCGGTATTCCTACGCCCGTGTCTATCACCGCGATTTCCCATCTATCGCTCTTAGCGAACGCCACCACCCGTACGCTACATTTTCTATTGTGTGTTACCGCGTTGGTTAATAGATTGCGCACCAAAAGCTCAAACAGCGCAGGATCTGATCGGACAATGGCTTCTGATGGGCATTCGACCTGCAAATTAATAGCGGCAGCATTCGCGATAGTCTGCATTTCTCCACACAATCGTTTAAGGGGCTCACTTAAATCGAATAGGGAAATTTTTACCGACACAACCCCGGCATCCAGTTTAGAAATATCTAACAGCGAGTCCAGCTGGGACGACAGCGCCATCACTGCCGCTTCTATATTGATGGAGATTTCCCGTGTTCGATCATTCAGTTGGTGCATGCGCAGCGACGCACTAAACAGGGAAAGTGCATGAAGCGGCTGACGTAAGTCATGACTGGCGTCCGCCAGAAATCGCGTCCTCGCCAGGCCTGCCGTCTCCGCTTCATCCAGAGCCAGCGCAAGGGCGGCGTGGTTAGCAAAAAACACCTCGTTCATACGGTACAGACGCTTGCTGATCAACCATAGGGTGACGCTGTAGGCACAGCCAACAAGGGCAATCAAAATCCCCAGGGTACCTGCGGGCCCATAAAGGCCACTCCATGCCCACAACATATACACCGGCACCAGGGTAAGCCATATATGCGAAAGCGTGTACGGTGCCCAGCCAACAGCGGCGACCATGGAACCCAAGCCCATACCGACAAAAATCATGGTCTGAACAGCCGCTTCAAAGGGTGTAAAAAACGGAAAGGCCAGTAGGGATAGGCTTTGTATTCCTATACCGACACTATTCACTACCGCGGCTTCACGGGCACGTCGTTTAGCAGGACGGTGAGTGCGCAATGGTAGACGTGGCAGACGATACATCCGATAGAACTGGGTAATGACTACCAGGCTTAGCCAACCACCCCACACCCAAGGCATACCGGGAATATGCTGATACAGCATATACGCCACTATGCTCATCGACATTATAATGACGTAGGGGGACGATCTGACCTCGCTGGCGATAATATTCAGCAGTTCCTCGTCCAAAGTAATCGCCCTGTGCGTGCTCATGGTCGCCTCTGACCATTCACTACATGCAGCAAGCACATGGTGTTTCGCTTTTGCCTATAAGGGCACATAGGCTTCTTGGATGAACGGTTCATGAATTGATTGTAACGTACACAATCAGTGAGCGTCGATCGACCAGAAAATTCGCCAGTGCAAGCCGACCGCAGTGTACGCTACAACCAGACACGACCGGCCACACTCAATAGGTGACCAGGATTTCAAAACTGGAGATTAGTCTTCCCTGACCGCGGCCAACAACCGCTGCGCCTGCTTCAGGTGCGGCCTATCTAACATCTTACCTTCAAGTCCAACGGTACCTGCCCCACCGGCTTCTTCAAACGCCTTTAAAACCTTTCGGGCGCGCTCAATCTCCTCATCACCTGGACTGAAACACTCGTTGATCACAGCCACCTGCGCAGGATGAATCGCCATCTTTCCGGTAAAACCCTCTCGCCGGGAACGACTGCACTCGGCTCGTAATCCTGCCTCATCTTTATAGTCTGTAAATACGCTATCGACCACTTGCATGCCCCCTGCCGCGCCCACTGTTAGGCAGCTCGCTCGCCCCATCTGGTGCACCAGAAAATAGTCGCCATTGTCGTCGACATTCCCCAAAGCACCCAGATCAGTGGCCATATCCTCCGCGCCCCAGGTGATCGCACTGAGGCGCTGGGATGCGCCAACAAAAGAGCCTATATTGACTGCGCCAAGGGCTGACTCCGCCAGACTCAATATTTTCGTACTACCCACCTCAACACCATTTTGCTGTTCCAGGACGGTAAGGTAATTATCGACTGCTTTCACATCATCACCACAACTGGGTTTGGGCAGAAAAATTCCCGTGGGAGCTGCGGCCATAATCGCAACCAGATCAGCAAGGATATGCTCAGTATCCAATGCATTGACACGAACCCATAATTCACTTGCCGTTGTGGTCCTATGCGCCAACAGGTAGTCACGCGTCATTTCGCGCGCCATAGCCTTATTTGAATCAGCTACCGCATCTTCCAAACATAGAATTAGCGCGTCAGCGCCAAGACTTTGCGCTTTTGCCAGTTTTTTTTCGCTGTCGCCGGGTATAAACAAATACGATCGATTCAACATGGTAACTCTCTTGCAGTTTAGCTAGCAGCCCCGAAATTTTGGTTTGCGTTTCTCAGTAAAGGCTGTCACTCCTTCAACCCAATCTTCAGTGGCCGCACACTCGGCAAAACTTTGGGCCTCCATCGACATCTGCGCCTGCAGACTGTTGTCAGCGGAGGCATAGAGCAGTCGTTTAATATGTCCCAGACCTATCGTGGGCGCATTTGCTAATCGTTGTATCATCGCCTCTGCCTCTGTCTCCAAGGCCCCCTCAACTGCAACACGATTAACAAGACCCATAGCCAATGCAGTAGGCGCATCAATCATATCGCCCAGCATGGCAATTTCCATAGCTCTTTTGAGGCCAACCAGCTGCGGCAAATAGTAGGAGCCGGAACCATCGGGACTGGTACCAATACCTATATAAGAACAGGCGAAACGGGCATCGCTGCCCGCTATGACCAAATCACATGCCATTGCCAGAGAAAAACCAAAACCGACAGCGGCCCCCTGTACCACGCACACAACGGGCTTGTTCATTCGTTGCATGGCGATCAGCAGAGGCTGAATAGTATGGATCCGCTTTACGAAATGGCTGCGCCTTTCCTGTGGCTCCAGCTTCGCTAACTCGGCAAACGATTTTACATCGCCACCTGCCATAAAGTGTTTACCAGCGCCGCTAAGAACGACACAGCGTATAGAGTCATCCTGCTCTACCGCCAGCATCGCGTCGATCAGTGCCGTGCGCATCTCCACCGACACGGCATTGCGTGCTTCGGGACGGTTGAAAGTAATCCTGGCGATACCACCAGACTTTTCCACCAGCAACTGATCCGTCATTGTTTCTGTTCCCTGAGGGTTTTCTTTAGTAGGACTTGGGCATTCCCAACACGTGCTCTCCAATAAAACACATGATCATTTGTTCGGTGACAGGTGCAATACGCATTATCATTGATTCGCGGAAAAGTCGCTCTACATTATATTCCTTGGCGTAACCCATACCTCCATGGGTGAGTACCGCGCGCTCAGCAGCCTCATAACCAGCCTGCGCGCCAAGAAACTTGGCTGCGTTTGCCTCGGCGCCGCAATTCTTTCCTTCGTCATAAAGCATCGCCGCTTTTTGGCACATCAGCCAGGCGGCCTCCAGCTTCATCCAGTTCTCGGCCAGGGGGTGCTGAATACCCTGGTTCATACCGATGAGTCGACCAAACACTTTGCGCTCCTTGGCGTAATTAGCAGCGCGTTGCAACGCATCCATCCCCAAGCCAACAGCCACTGAACCGATGATCACCCTCTCAGCGTTCATTGCTGTGAGAATATAGCCAAACCCCTTGCCTTCTTCGCCGATAAGATCTTCATCGGGAACAAACAGGTCATCGATAAACACCATATTGGAGTCGACCGCCTCGCGGCCCATTTTCGGTATACGCTTTACCTCGAGCTTGGAGCGATCGAAATCTGTATAGAACAGCGTAATACCATCAGAGCGTTTTGCGCAGTCCTCGCGCTTTACGGTCCGGCACAGCAACATAATTTTAGTGGCCACCTGACCGGTGGTTGTCCATATTTTGTTACCGGATACGCGGTATCCACCGTCCACTTTTTCTGCAAACGTGGTGATGCTGCAGGTATCCAGCCCCGAGTTAGGCTCGGTGACACCAAAGGCGACTTTCTGCTTCCCGGCGACGAGTTCCGGTATCCAGCGTTTCTTCTGATCTTCAGTACCAAACAACAAAATTGGGTGGGGGCCGAATAAATTGATTTGAATGGTAGAAGCTGCCGCCATACCGCCGCCACTATTGCCCACGGCATGCATCATCATTGCAGCTTCGGCGACGCCCAGGTTTGATCCACCAAACTCTTCTGGCATGGTCATACCCAGCCAGCCCCCCTCCGCCATTGCGCGGTGAAACTCCTCCGGAAACTTGCCGTCATCGTCGCGCGCACGCCAGTAAGCATCCGGGAACCGGTTGCACACCGCTTTCACACCTTCGCGTATAGCAACTTTATTGTCGTCCTCTTCAAACAGCATCTTCTAGTCTCCCTCACTGAGATTCATCGGAGCCCGCAATTGGGGCAGAAAAATATCCCGTGTACTTAACCCATATCCGCCGCCGGTTTAAAATGCATAAGCGCTGATCGCTCGCAAATTGTCACGATGACACCATCCTGATTGAACCCTTCGTGCAGGAAGTTCACGATTCCCTGCCGCGCACGACTCTTACTTGGACGCTTACTCATCACGGTTGTTCGCGTGTGAATTGAATCGCCGTGAAAGACCGGAGCGGGAAATGTCGTATTGGTCATTCCCAGATTCGAAACAGTAGTGCCCAGGGTCGTATCGGCAACGGTCATACCTATCACCAGGCCAAGCGTGAACAGACTGTTCACCAACGGCTTGCCATAATCTGTTTCCGCCGCCTTGTGAAAATCGATATGCAAGGGCTGAGGGTTAAGCGTTAAACAGCTAAACCATACATTGTCCGCTTCGGTGATTGTTCTGGACAGCGGGTGCTCAAAAACCATGCCCTCTTCCAATTCTTCATACCATAACCCTGCCATCTTACTACTCCCTATCAATAATTAACGGGGCACGAAAGCGCCCGCATTTTCGAGCCATCCTCGGCTCTCAAGCGCCTTCTCTCCCGACGATCGTAACGGACGAAACATTCTGAGAAGGAAATCCACCCAGATTATGCGTCAAACCCAATACCGGATTATTTTCCAACTGCCTTGCTCCGGCGCGCCCCTGCAATTGCAGGTACATCTCATAAATCATACGCAAACCCGTCGCGCCAATAGGGTGCCCAAAACACTTGAGCCCGCCGTCCAGCTGACAAGGGACCTGGCCACCGGCATCGTAGAAGCCATCCAGAATATCAAAAGACGCCCTGCCCTCTTCGGAGATATGCAAATCTTCCATGGTCACCAGTTCGGTGACAGAAAAACAGTCGTGTACCTCAATCATACTCAGCTGGCTTCTGGGATCTTTAATGCCCGCTTCTTTGTATGCACGCTCAGCAGCGACTCGCGTGGTATGGAAGTAACTGCCATCCCAGTCGTTGTACTGGAGCTCCCGACCATTGGAGACCGATAGTTGCAGCGCTTTGACTGTCACCAGGTCTTGCTTACCAAGAGAGCGGGCAATCTCCGGCGTAGTCACAATCGCACAGGCAGACCCATCACTCACACCACAACAATCAAAAAGACCCAGGGGCTCTGCGATCATTGCCGCATTGAGCACCATGTCTATATCGATCTTGCGCTGCAAATGGGCTTTTTCATTGAGCAACCCATTATCATGGCTTTTCACCGATACGTGGCCCATCGCTCGCTTAAGGTCCGCTTTATTCATCTTATGCTTGCTGGTATAGGCAGACGCGAGCTGCGCAAATGAACCCGGTGCGGAGACGTTCGGCCAGAACAGATCATTGACGGTTCCCCTGGCGCGCTGGGGCAGACCGCCATAACCGGTATCCTTGAGTTTTTCCACGCCCACCGCCAAAGCAATATCGCAAGCGCCAGCGGCCACCGCATACACAGCACCGCGAAACGATTCGGTCCCGCTAGCGCAGTAATTTTCCACCCGCGTTGCGGGGATATAGGGTAGACGTAAGGCCGTCGCGACCGGCACAGCCGACTTGCCCACATGCTGCTCATCCAATGCGGTCGCCAACCATGCTGCGTCTATCGCAGAAGATTCAATTCCCGCATCCGCCAGGGCCTCTGTAAAGGCCTCAACCATCAAATCCTCTGCGTTAGCATCCCAACGCTCACCGAACTTGGAGCACCCCATGCCAAGAATGGCCACTTTATCTCTGATTCCACTCGCCATGGTTTACGCTCCACTTCCCGGATAGATTGGCGCCGCCTTCCAATAATAGCGACGAAAGCCCCGCTTATGATCATAGTCCCTGATACGGAATACCATGCGCATAGGCATACCCACCTCTAGCCCCTGCTCCGCCCCTACATCGGCAAAATCAATCATGATGCGGCCGCCCTCAGCAAACTGGATCATGCCGTAATAGGCTGGTGGGTTAAGAGAATAGGTCAAACGGTCTGAGGTATATGAATTGAGCGATGCGACCGCGTCCGCAAAGGAATGAGGCTCCTGTGTGCCGACACCGCCGCACTGAGGATTGACACAGATCGGTGCCGCCGGTATTTGCTCGGTCCCGCACTGGCTACATTTGCCACCGATAAATCCAGTCGTCAATGCCTTGTTACGATAAGCCGCGCTTAGGGCGGTATTCTTGTCTGTTTCAGCACGCAGTCCGTGCTCCATTGTGATCAAGTCGTTAAAAGCCAGGTACTTGAAATAATTCTCTTCTTCACACCGATTGGCCAGGCAAACCTTCAGGCCGGTTGTAGCGGGCAACTGCGCCAGCGCATCCGTTGTCTCAAATAATAAGACATCACAGCCCTGCCCAAAGCCGAGCACCATAATAAGCTCACCAGGTTTAGCGGCTTCTAATGCGCCAATGAGCATCAACAACGCGTGCGCGGCTCCCGTGTTTCCACAATTGCTCTCAAGGGTATCCTGCAGCGCTTCGGCTCTTAAGCCGAGTTTTCGAGCAAGAGTTTTCTGATCTTTCGCACTACCAATCGGACAACAAAAATGTGCAATGCTCCCGGCATCAATCCCTGTGTTTTGTAGCAGCGCGTTCACCGATTCGGGCACAATTTTCATCAAGCCCTCATCTCGAATCCAGCGCGCCTCCCACTGGTAGTCAAATTCCGACTGCGCGGTGCGAAAGTGATCGATAAAATCCACAGATCGAGTATGTGACCCCACCAACGTTGCGATGACATCGCCCTGACCTACCAGTACTGCAGCGGCACCATCGCCGTAGGTCATCTCTCCAACAGACGCCGCCTTGGTGCGCCGATTGTCAGCCCCAATGACCAAACCGGTCTCGCCGGTCGCAGCACCTTTAAGCGCCGCCAGTAGGGCAGACGTACCCGCTCGCTGAGAGCCCGACAAATCGAAAGTTTGCAGCGCGCTGCTCAGCCCCAGAGCCTCACTCACCAGCACGCTGTTCTGCCGATCGAGAAACGGAAAACTGGTCGACCCAATATACAGCCCATCGACATGACGCCGGTCGCTACCCGCTAAACAGGCCCGGCCAGCTTCAACCGACAGTGTATTACTGTCTTCGTCCCAGGCGGCCATGGTGCGCTCGCCGCGACCCAGCCCCACCAAAGAGGGTTCAAACCAGCCATGGGCAGCGGCTATGGACTTTCGCTGAAGACGAGATTGGGGCAAATAAGCCCCAAACCCTAATAAACCGACGGACATTACTGGCAGCCCTCTGCTGATTCATGGGAAAACAATTAATACAATGCAGGCTATAATTTAG
>TARA_R110002072_G_scaffold59158_1_pt1 | contig 47217 bp, 39 predicted proteins | sample TARA_R110002072 | Tara Oceans TARA_R110002072 (sample SAMEA4397118) | marine metagenome | biome: Polar Biome; feature: [SRF] surface water layer (ENVO:00010504); material: water (ENVO:00002006), including particulate matter (ENVO:01000060) such as... | depth 5 m | reverse complement strand
TCGACTCAGTGCCGCCATGCTTATCACCACCAAAGAGAATGATGAACTCATTGGTACCAGAGAGTTGGGCGCTGGACTATATAATCTATCCTATTTGCATAGCGCTGATTTTGGTGATCAAAGCTTGCTCGTTAACATTCGGCGCAGCAACTTCGAAATGCTAGATCAATTCACAGAGAACGATCTTGGTACTCCCTCCTTCAGCGATGCATTTATCCGCTACAGCCGAGAGTTGAAAAACGAAGCAGTGTGGGATGTGAACCTACTCTGGTTTGGCGATGATATTGAAATCAACAATACGTCAGGTACTGAGTTTGCTGAGAGCCACTATGCCAACGTTTATCTATGGAACAAATTGAGCGTGAACGTTTCTGACTCAATGAGCCGCACGACAATACTTGGCGCAACGCAAGTACTGGACGATCGGCAAGGAAGGTTAGACAAACCGGATCAAGTGGTAGGGAATATCAAGGACGATCAAACCTTTCGGTTTTACTTCGCCAATCAAACCTATGAGTATCTCAACGATAAAGGACTACTTGCCTTCGGTTGGGACTATCGATACGTCGAGTCGGAATATGAGTACCTGAGCAATCAGACCATCGCGGCACCTTTTGCTAATCTCAGCAATGTTTCAAGGGCGACCTTTGAAGCTACAAATATTTCAGAATCCGGACACCAGGCAGCCGCTTACCTAAATTGGAAACAGAGACTAGTCGACACAATTACGCTTGAAACTGGACTGCGACTGGATGCCCAGCACTATCAGCGAAGTATTAAGGACGAACAATTTACCTATCGCTTAGGGTTGTTATACGAGCCAATTGAATCCCTGAAGTTACGACTGGGTTGGGGCCGTTACTCTCAAGCCCAGGACCTGCACGAACTCAATATTTCAGATCTTGAAACCAACTTCCAGCCGGCACAACAAGCAAATCATCTAATTGTTGGCGTCGACTATGCTTTTAGACGATTGGGTATCAATATGCGCTTGGAAGCCTATCGAAAGCACGCGAACAAAACCCGGGCATACTTTCAGAACCTCGCCAACCCATATACGCTCATTCCAGAACTTCAGGTGGATCGAATCAGAGTTAACCCCGATCGCTATATAGCAAGCGGCATAGAACTAAGCCTCGACGGATCCCTACTGGGAGGCGAATGGTGGCTAAACTACAGCCACTCCTCCGTAAAAGATGAATTGCCCGGCCCCAATATTCGTAGAAGCTGGGATCAGACCGAAGCGGCCAATATTGGTTATCATCGCGCAGTCTACGGCTGGCAAATCAGCGCTAGCCTCGCCTACAACAAGGGCTGGCTAACAACACCATTAAGCTTCGACAGCGTTACAGTACGAGCGGACCAGCGCAATAGAGATCGCTTTGATCGCTTTATTTCCGCAGACCTAAAAGTTGTTCGATCCTGGGAGTTTTCTCGCGGAGAGCTGCGCATGGAAGCCGGCATCACAAACCTGTTCGATCGTGAAAACCAGATTGGCGTGGACTTTGGCATCGACAATGGCGCATTTACCACAACACCGGAATACGGACTCCCGCTCGCGCCGTTTCTTGACGTTTTTTGGGCATTCTAAACTCCGATCGTTAGGATTGAATCCCGGCTAGCCGACTACGAATCTCTTCCCGACGACCACTATCAGCCAAGGCACGGCCGGGACGATCTGGTGCTGCCAACGCTTTTTCGAACGCAATTTTCGCTGCAACATACTCTTTTTGTTGTAATAAAAAGTCAGCGTAAAAGTAGTTAGAATCAATTCCGTCTGGGTTAAGCGTGACGGCCTTCTCTAAGAATTTTCGAGCTTTTTTATCATTACCAAAAGCGATAGGCCAACCGGGGACCTGGTAATAGAGCGCACCTAGCGAAGTGTAAGCGCTACCTTGCATTGCCAGTTCATCAATCGCCATTGCTTTCTCAAGTGAAGCTCTAGCACTTTTGATTAAAGACAAAGCTGATAGACCACTAGCCTTCCCAGCATATGTACTTTTTATAATGCCATCCCAAATTAGGAGTTCCGGGTCCTTGGGATGTTGTGCAACCGAGGCTTCCGCTTCATGTATCAGAGCCTCAAATCTAGCAGCTTGCTGATCACCCTTAAGTTCATAGTTGGCGATTGCCCAATTCTTTTGTAGAGCTTCGACCGAAGCCGCGATCGCGGATTGGCTCAATATTGTTAACAACAACACTGTGATGAGAGGTTTCATTTGGAATCTCCAGATTTAAGTAGTGTTTAATGGTTACCAGTTGCCGAGCAATTGCTTGATCAACCAGACCAGGCAGTAAAGCATTGAGTTTGGCCTGAAACTTTTCCGCAAAGCCAAGCTGTCGCCGGCTGCGATGTTTACGAATGGACGCAAGCACTTCTTCTGCCACCACATCAGCTGTATCCGTACCTGCACCGAGGACTCGATTCAATTCAGTTGCCGCTTCTACATTCATGCTGGTCTTCGTTGCCCGGGGCGAGATATAAATCACCTCAAGGGCAGAATCAGAATATTCACGTTTGAGCGCCTCGGAAAACCCTTTAATGGCATGTTTAGCGGCACAGTAGGTGACATACCCCGGATAGCCGATACTGCCAAAAGCTGAACCCACATTAACAATTCGAGGGGTAATGCTCTCCAGCAAAACCGGCAGCAGAGCCTGGGTCAGCAATAAGGTACTGCTGACATTGGTTTGGATAATTTGATCAATATTGGTTTGGGTAAATAGCGAAAATTGATTCACACCAGCGTTGTTGATCAGAGTATCTGCACCAAATCGTTCTGCTTCATACACAAGACGTAAACGATCATCTACGTCGTTGATATCTGCTACCAACATTTTTATCCGAGCTTTTGAATCATCTAGCTGACTGGCTAAGGCATTTAATTTGTTTTGATCTCTACCCTGGAGCAGTAAATCCACTCCATCGAAGTTGAGTCGCTTTGCGAGGGCCTGACCAATACCCCCGGTTGCACCTGTTAGTAGAATTTTCATCAGGCAGCCACGGCCAAATTCTCCGCCTCATTTGGGATGGCCCGGTAGACGTTGCCATAAAGTTGATAAACCCGATTTGCGACATGAATGATTGCTGCCTGATCTACGGGATCAGTGATCTTGTTCATTGCCCGCTCAAAATAGCTGATGTGATCCTGATCAAGCTCTCCATGGGTCGTAAGATAGGTCATTGCCCCATCGGCTAAGCCAAGCTTCTTCTGCACAATTTCACCTACTGTAGGCGCGAGACTTGAGCTAGTACCCTCCAGGACAAGGACCATGCCGAATATACCCATCGCATTCACTCGACTGACATAGTCGTAAAGATAGGCCACCATGATTTCTGTATTAAAGGGTGCAGCGCCTTCGCCAAAGGACTTTCTATCGAACCCACAGGCTTCAATATCATCGAGTATCCATGCTTCGTGGCCACGTTCTTCTTCTATGTACTCATTCATTGTCGGCCGCACCCACTCTTGCCCAGCCGTCAAATTTTTTGTTGCTGCGGTAAGTAATGGCGCTGTGTGCTGTACGTGATGAAATGCCTGATTCAAGAACGCAACATAAGTTCGAACATCAAACTTGCCATTAAAGACATCCTCGATAATCGGGGCATCAAGCAAATACTGCTTTCCGGCTTCGGTCTTGTTCAGCAACTCGTTATAGAACGACATTCGCTAGTCTCCTTGGGTTGGGTTCATAATGATCTTCAATAAGCTCGAGATAACGTTCAATAACTTGATCGCGTTTAACTCGTCCATTCGCCGTGAGAAAATGTTGGGGAAGCGCTTCAGTGATAACGATGAAATGATGTACCTGGGCATAATCAGGGAGCTCCAAATTGACCCCTTCGATAAGCGACTCTAACTGATCGTTGGATTGCTCAAATCGAAGCCAAATCAAGGCCAGGTTGTGATCTCTGGCCTCACCATAAGCGACGGCCTGGGAAACGGCCGGATTTTGACTTAAGGCTGCCTCAGGCCATTCGGGATTAACATTTCTACCGTAGCTGGTGATAAAGACATTCTTTTTTCGACCGGTAACATACACAAAACCATCGGCATCAATGTGGCCAAGATCACCAGTTGCATACCAGTCTGGAGCACTGGAATTCTCTTCTCCAAGATATCCGTTCATCACTGTGCCCCGCACTTCAATTTCGCCTTCCTTTGAACATCGAATTTCCGCATGGGGCAACGGACGACCTACGGAACCAGGTCGATTCGAACCAGGAAGATTGAGAGTTAATACCGAGCCACATTCAGACAAACCATAGCCTTCAAATGCAGCGAGACCCAGTTGGCTAGCTTTTTCTAATAACGCCTTGCTGACACGCCCGCCACCTACCGCAAGCATCTTGTAATGCGTGAGATCAATCATGCCAAACTCACTAAGTGTCGTAATGGCCGTCAATAGCTGAGGTACCAAAATCATACTGTCGGCGTCAGTGCTATTGAGTAGCGCTACAAAAGCATCAATCTCCAATGTGGCACCACTTAGACCCACGAGCTTCAGAGAAGGAATTTGTACTTCAGTGCCATTCACAATAGGCGCGTAAAGCCCAGCGATGTTCTCTAACAGCGTCGCAAGGGGTAAAACAGATAAATGCCGACGTAACTCAATTGGAGCAAGAGCAGATACAATTCCTCGCGCCGTATCGTCAATTACTTGCTGACTTAACTCCACACCTTTTGGATGGCCAGTGCTACCGGAAGTAAACGTAATCTTGGCGGCATTCGAGCGGCGAGGTGTCGAGCGATAGTAAAAATACAAGCCACCCTGTTGGCAGGGAATCACCTGCCAGTCACTTCCTGGTGCTTCATCTCGATCGCGAATCACTAGATTGACTTGAGCGGTAGATAACAAATGACTGACCTGTTCGTCACAAAAAAAGCCTGGGATCGGCACCGTCGTTAAATCCAGTTGCATGGCAGCAAGATCAGCGAGCACCCATTGTTTGCCGTTATCCAGATCTATGCCCAATGTGTGGCAGCGGGTGCCAGCGAGCAATGCGGCGAACCGTTGCACCTCCTTCGCAAGGTCCGAATAACTTAACGAACCCTCAGACGTAACAAGTGCAATCGCATCTGGCTGTTGCGTCGCATGTTGAAGCAGCGCATCAATCACATAACTCATGAATAATTCCTCAAGGTCTAAATCAGTTTTAGGAACGGTGCCATATGATCAATCGCTGGCTGAATCGCTCCGGCTAGCACAACGGGTTCGAGTGCGTAGTATCGCCCCCAGGCATTGTCCGCCTGTGAAACGCAATTAGGATTAGCAGTAGCGAGAAACAATGATCCGATACCGACCTGTACTAATAATTTACGTACTGGCGAGGTAACCGTGCAGGTCGCGTATTGAAAGCCGAGTATTTGAAATTGGGGGGCAAGGCGAACCATAAAGGCTAAGCCCTCTTCACGGTTTGCCATTGCCAACCCGCCAATTTCCACTATTTCATGTCGAGGCAATTGCTCGTCATTTTGAAGCCGAATAGATTCCTCTATGGATACGTCCAAATACTGTTCGAGAAACAGGGGTTCATCGCCGGCGGAACGAAAGCCACAACAGGCGACCAGAGTGGAATCCTTATACAGACAGAACATCGTGGGATAGAACTGATTCAGCTCGCAGGAAAAGTGTCTACCGTATTGTTCACGACTGAATGCACAGGCCTCTATGAACTGATGATCACCTGGGGAAGCAATCATCAGTTTATAGGCGGGGCTGTCGGCCTGGGGGGAAACTACTTCTACTAATTCGGACTGGGTATTTGCCATAGTCACCGTCGCAAGCCTTCGCTGCTTTCCAATATGCAAGGTTGGAGTCCCCGCTGGCGAAAACCATTCGCCAATCCCTAAAAAAAAATTAGCACGGAGTAAAAATAGTTGGACTGGTTATAAAACAGCCACCCCTCAGGGACTTTCCAAAAATATCTCTTCCAGATTCAAACCAATTTGGTCCAATCTTCGACTAAACAGACAGCGATAAGAAAAATGACAAGGAAAACGTTGAAAATTACCGATACCAGTGGCCAGGACACGCTCCTCGCGCCGCCCAGCAACACTAAAAAGTACCTATTGATTAGCGCTGGGCTACTGGCGGCGGCCCTGCTTGCCCTTCTCGCCAGCCCTGCCATCAGTCGCTGGTCAAATGCTGAGGTCACAGTTTCAGCCGATCGACTCAGGCTCGGCACGGTCCAGCTCGGAGATTTTGTCCGGGATCTGTCGGTACAGGGCCAAGTTGTTGCGGCGGTAAGCCCAAGGCTGTACAGCACCGCCCAGGGCACAATCACCTATGAAGTTGATGCCGGGGATACCGTCAGTAAGGGTCAAATACTGGCGGTAATAGACAGTCCTGAACTGACCAATCAACTTAAACAGGAAGAATCCAGCCTCCAACGACTACAAATCGACCTGGATCGACAGCGGATCCAGGCAAAGAAGCAGGCTCTGGAAAATCAAAAATCCGTAGATATTGCGAGGGTGGCACTGACCGCAGCAGAACGAGAGAAACGTCGATCTGACAAAGCCTTTGCTGCCCATTCGATTAGCCAAATAGATTACGAGAAATCACAGGATGATCTAGAGAACGCCAAATTGATCCATGTTCATGCGGTCAAAGATGGCAGTCTCAATGCGGAGAGTCTGGCATTCGAAATTCAGACCAGTGAGTTACAGGTAGACCGACAACAGCTTCTAGTGGAGGAGCTCCGCCGCAAGGTGCAGGAGCTCAATGTTCGCTCTCCTGTTAACGGCATCGTCGGCAACCTTGCCGTCGAACAGAAAAATCAGATTATTCAAAATCAGCCCATCTTGAGCGTTGTTGATTTGTCTGAATTTGAACTCGAGGTAAACATCCCTGAGAGCTACGCCGATGACCTTGCTATTGGGATGGACGCTGAAGTGAGCCTCAACGGCGATGTGCACCGGGCCAAGCTGGTGACTATTTCTCCGGAAATCGAAAACAACCAGGTAAAGGGGCGCGTACGATTTAATGAATCTGGCGGTCAACCCCAGGGCTTACGGCAAAACCAGCGGCTTAGCACCAGAATACTTATGGAGAGCAAGCAGAACGTACTGATGCTACCCAGCGGCCAATTTTTGGAAAGTGGCAATGGACGAATTGCTTACCTTGTTTCTGACCAGGGTGTGGCACGCCGTACCAGTATTGTGACCGGTGCTAGAAGCCTCTCCAACGTAGAAGTATTAAGCGGTCTAAAACCCGGCGACCGGGTCATTATCTCAAGCACTGATCAGTTCAACGGTGCAGACAACGTATTAATTACAGATTAGGAGAATTTATCTTGTTAGAAATGAAGGATGTCAAAAAAGTGTTTCGCACCGAACTGGTTGAAACCAACGCCCTGCGGGATTTTAGCCTGACGGTGAATGAGCGTGATTTTGTTGCTGTAACCGGCCCCTCTGGATCAGGCAAGACTACCTTTCTTAACATTGCCGGTTTACTCGAAACCTTCGAGGGTGGCGCTTACCTCTTGGATGGTCAGGACGTCAGCCACCTGAACGACAAACAACGTAGTCAATTGCGAAACGAAAAGATTGGCTTTATTTTCCAAAGTTTTAACCTCATTCCAGATCTTAATCTTTTTGATAATGTTGATGTCCCACTTCGATATCGCGGATTTAACAGCGCGGAACGTAAACGTCGGATCGAGCAGAGTCTAGAAACCGTTGGCCTAGCGAGCCGTATGAAACATCTGCCAGCACAGCTCTCCGGCGGCCAGCAACAGCGAGTAGCAATCGCCCGGGCACTGGCCGGTGAACCCCGATTTCTTTTAGCGGATGAGCCGACAGGAAACCTGGATACGATGATGGCGGGCAATGTCATGGAATTTCTCCAGGAGATTAATGAGAACGGCACCACTATTGTCATGGTTACCCACGACCCACAATTGGCAAGCCAGGCGAAAAGAAACATTTATGTTCGAGATGGCCGAGTCAGCGAAGCCGACAACGCCACCCAAAATGTTGTCAACGCCTAGGAGTCGAGCATGTTTGGTTACTACATAAAATTAGCCAGCGTCAGTATCAGGCGCAACCCGGTTTTAACGGGACTGATGGTGTTGGCCATAGCATTAGGTATTGGTGCTTGCATGACCACCATCACGGTTAACTATGTGATGTCCTCGGATCCAATTCCCCAGAAGAGCGATCAGCTGTATTACGTTCAAGTCGACAGCTGGGATCCAAACAGCCCCCATAGTCAGAATGGAGATCCACCGGATCAAATTACCTGGACCGAAGCCACCAACTTCATGAAAGATAAAAAGGCATTTCGTCAAACCGCCATTGCCTCATCAGCCGGTGTTGTGATGCCGCCCGGACAGGACGGCAAACCTTTTGTCGCCAGCATGCGGATTACCTACGCCGACTTTTTTCCCATGTTTGAAGTACCCTTTTTATATGGATCCGGATGGTCGTCAACTGCAGATGATAACCATGAATTTGTTGTAGTGCTCAGCAGGAAAACCAATGAAGAGGTATTCGGTGGAGAAGACTCCGTGGGACGCTCATTAAATATTGAGGGGCAGGAGTTTCGTGTTGTTGGAGTTCTGGATGAATACTTCCCAGTGCCGCGTTTTTATGATCTAAGTACGGGTGCTTTTGATATTCCCGAAGATATCTACCTGCCCTTCGTATTGAAGGAAGACCTCGAACTCCCATCTAACGGCAACGTAAACTGCTGGAAGACTCCAGAAGGCGAGGGATTTATCGCATTCCTGCAGTCCGAGTGCGTGAATTATCAAATGTGGGTGGAACTCCCTAGCCAGGCTGACAAGCAAGCATACGAAGATTATTTATATAACTACGTCACAGAACAAAAGAGCCTGGGTCGATTTTTGAGACCGATGGACAATCGGCTTCACACCGTCATGGAATGGCTGGAAGATCAGGAGGTCGTCGAAGACGACGCACAGATTATGCTCTGGCTGTCGTTTATGTTCCTAGCAGTTTGCCTACTCAACACCATTGGGCTCCTACTCGCCAAGTTCACCTCAAAATCCGCGGAAATTGGACTCCGTCGCGCGGTTGGTGCATCACGGAATGATCTGTTTAATCAGCACCTTGTTGAAACCGGCGTTATTGGCATTGTCGGCGGCATCCTTGGCCTGGGTTTAGCATTGCTGGGATTGGAGGGCGTCAAAATGCTCTACGTTGAACTCCCCGATAAGATTGTACACCTGGACCTCACCATGGTTGTTGTCGCCCTTGTATTAGCGTTGGTATCAACCATCGCCGCAGGGCTATATCCCACCTGGAAGGCTTGTAATATTGCCCCCGCCAGCCAACTTAAAAGCCAATAGGAGCTTGAGGATGAACAATCTAGAAATTGGTCCAATCCTACGCGCGATGATGCGCAACAAGGTTGGCGCTGTTCTCATCGCAATTCAAATTGCCTTCACCATGACCATTGTGGTGAATGCAATATCGATCATTCAGGAACGCCAGCGGTTGATGGCCCGGGAAAGCGGTCTGGACGAGATGAATAGCTTCTCTATCGACAGCAGTGGCTTTACCGAAAGTTTTAACGAACAGGTAACAGTGCAACAGGATCTGGCAGACCTTCGAGCACTGCCCGGCATTGTCGATGCAGTTCAGATCAACTCAATTCCTATCTCCGGTAGCGGTTGGTCAACCAGCATCCAAACGACAGCCAATTCCGAGGGTGACGGCGTGGGTTCTGCAGTTTATATGATGGATGAACATGGCCTTAATGCATTAGATCTTGAACTCATTGCTGGCGAAAACTTTTCTCCAACGGACGTTGGATGGCGCACACTAAATCAAAGTAACTGGCCTGACAAAGTGATTATTACCAGGGCATTGGCCGATGAGCTTTACCCTGATGAAGACTGGCAGTACGCCCTTGGTAAAAGCCTCTATGTCCAGGATGACCAAGCCATTTTAGTCATCGGCATTATCGACAAGCTCCAGGCACCCTGGGTGGGTTGGTCAGGAGTAGAGCGTTCCGTGCTCGTACCGCAATATCAGCTTTTTGATTCCAGCCGTTATCTTATTCGAGCGGAACCTGGAATGCGTGATCAGTTAATGCCGCAAGTCGAAGAAATGTTGGCCCGCACTAACGAGGAACGCATGGTCAGAAATCTGACCAGTATTGAAGATCGAAGGAACCGGAGTTACCGCCAGCATTCTGCAATGGTGAAAATGTTATCCATAATCATGGTGGTATTGATGCTGGTAACCGCCCTCGGAATTGTTGGCCTGGCGAGTTTCAACGTGAACCGACGTCGAAAGCAGATCGGTGTTAGACGAGCCCTGGGTGCAACTCAGGGAGCAATCCTGAGACACTTTATGGTCGAAAACTTTTTGATCAGCACCATTGGAGTATTGCTAGGTGCCGGCCTCACCATCGGCCTCAACATTCTGCTGGTCGACAAGTTCAGCCTAACACCCGTGGATTGGTACCTGATCCCATCGGGAATGGTGGCCCTATGGATTGTTGGCCAAATTGCGGTGTTCGGCCCGGCTCAGCGAGCAGCGGGAATTGAACCTGCGACCGCAACCCGGACAGTCTAATTTCTAACACGGACCGGACAGCCTGTTCGGTCCGACACAATTCATGTCAGGGCTATGCGGCGACGGGCATGCTGTAAAGATTCTCGGTATCTAAATCGCTAAAGGCTTTTGTCTCGCTAATGGCTTTCTTTTCGCTAATGGCTTTTGTCTCGCTAAAGGCTTTCTTTTCGCTAAAGGCTTCACCCTCCATATCGCTTTCGCCTTCATATTGCTCAAACAGCACTGCTACGTTTGCCATTAGTATGCACTCTTCATCTGTGACAAATACGTCCATTGTTCTACTCCCAATATTCATTCATGTAGTGAACCCGATTACTCTACCGAGCCCTAATGTTAGTTAAGCAACAGCCATGCCAGTCCTTAAAGCCCTGAATTTTGGCCGTTTGCGCTCGTCACACAAAAATTGTCGCACCGGTCATGGGCAATTTGGTTAAACCTCGCATCAAGATAAGCTGTGACCCACCGCCAAAGGCGGAAATTAAACACTGCCATAGATAGATTTTTAGGCTTACTATTAGAATGCTAATAAATAGCAAGCTATCTAATATGACTCAAAACGATATACCCCTTGATCAGCGATTTGTTGCGCTGCTATTCAACACTAGAAATCGTATCCGCTTTGCGATGGACGATCGGTTTAAGCCGATGGGTATTACCGACGCAACCTGGCGCACCTTGTATTTTTTACGCCAAGGAGACGGTATCTCCCAAAAAGAACTGGCTCTAACAATGGGGATTGAAGGACCAAGTCTCGTTCGGTTGTTAGACCAACTCGCTTCGAAGGGGTTTATTGAAAGGCGAATCGATGGCACAGATCGCCGTAGTAAAACAATCCATCTAACCGCCCACGCAGCCGAGACCCTCGTTGACCTCGATAAGGTTGCAAAATCAGTTCGGCAGGACATCATGAAAGGTGTCAGAAAAAAAGATCTAGCGATATGCGTCAAGGTCCTCGAGCAGATTATGGAGGACAACAGCAATGAATGATTCGGCCACACCACAGCCATTCTGGAACAAAACGAACATTCTCTCCGTAGTTGCCCTGGCAATATTCTTGGTCTGGCTAGCACTGTGGTTCTACGGTCGCTCCGGCTATGTACACGTAGCCGATGCTCGAGTGTCCGCCACCATGATCTCCGTTAGCAGCAGAATACCTGGCTGGCTCATTGAATTTCCCGTGTCCGAGGGCATGTATGTCAAGCCTGGAGACGTCCTGGTTCGTATCGATTCAACCGACGCGCAGTTGCAAATGGATAGGCTCGATGCTGGCCTGAAAAATATGGAGATCGAATTAGGCCGCTTTAGCACTGAATATCAATTGCACGAACAGCAGGTGAACTCGCGTATCACCGCCAGCCATTCGAGACTCAGACTGGCTGAGGCAGCCTTATCCGAATCCGGCGTCACCCTGGCAAAAGCAAAGCGAGATTTCGATCGAGCTAAGTCTTTACTCGCCGACAAGATGGTCTCCATTGAAGATTTTGACAATCGCGAGGCAGCCCTTGCGGTGCTTGAACAAAACCACCAGCAGCGTGTCGCAGAAAAGGAAGTTGCCGAGACAGAGTTGCTTCTGGCCAAAGCAAGTCGTGCAGAACTGGACGTAATGAAGACCAATCACAGCCTAACTGAAGGACGCAAAACTGAATTGGAGATCGAAAGAAACCGACTCGCCAATACAATTTCTGATCTGACTATTGTCAGTGCAATCAACGGTGTTGTTGATGAAACCTTCGCTAATCCCGGCGAATATGTTTATCCGGGCCAACGCATATTAATGCTCCACGATCCATCGCTGCTCTGGATCAAGGCCAATGTAAAGGAAACCGATATCCGGCACCTCCAGCCAGGTCAAACTGTCTCGATTCATGTTGATGCCTATCCCGACCAGGTTTTTTCAGGCCGAGTAGGCAGTATCGGTAACGCAGCAACCAGCCAATTTGCTTTGCTCCCTAGTCCAAATCCAAGTGGCAACTTCACCAAAGTGACCCAAAGACTGGAGGTTAAAATTGCACTTGATAAAGCCTATAGCCAACTCCGTCCTGGCATGATGGTGGAACTTGCGATCGCCATAGATACACATCCTGCCGCTCTAGCGGACGCCGGTTAATCTCGATCATGGCGATCGCGAACCCAGCGAGTCGCATACCCGAGGGCATCGAAGCATCTCCGCCGATTCTCGCCATGTTTGAGCTCTACGGTCCTAACTATGTTTGGTTTGCTGTGGTAACCAGCATGCTAGGCTCCTTTGCCACATTGCTGACGGGCACCATCGTCAATGTCGCCATTCCAGAAGTCATGGGCGCTTTTGGTATCGGTCAAGATCAGGCCCAGTGGTTATCCACTGGATTTTTAGCGGCGGGCACCGTAACCATGCTGATCACTGCCTGGTGTACCCTTGCCTTTGGTGCCAAAGCAACCTACGTGGCCGCCATGTTGGTGTTTCTCGCGGGCTCAATTCTTGGCGGTTTGTCTCCGAATCCAGAAACCTTGATTTTCAGCAGAATTGTCACGGGCGCAGCCTCGGGAATACTGGGCCCCCTTGCCATGGTAATTAATTTTCAAATATTTCCAGCTAGACATCGCGGCTTTGCCATGGGCCTATTTGGCATTGGCGTTGTCCTGGCGCCGGCCCTGGGCCCAACCCTCGGCGGACTACTGATCGATAATTACAATTGGCGGTATGTGTTCTTCCTTGCGATCCCTTTTTCCATGATCAGCGTGCCCCTTGCACTAATGTTTATGCCAACAAGGCAAGAAGACGTGAGGATTCCACCATTCGATTGGATTGGCTGCTTGCTGATATCAATATTTTTAGTGTCCTTCTTGACGGCTTTGACTGACGGCCAAAGCGAGGGGTGGACATCAAACTACATTATTGGATTGTTTTCCGCCTCATTTGTGTCCTTGCTCGGCTTCTGCAATTGGGAACTGAACAACCCACACCCCATGCTCGAACTCCGAATCTTTGCACACCCGAGATTCTTCGCAGCAGCTGTTGTCACCTTTGTGGTAGGCATCGGACTGTACGGTTCTACCTACCTATTACCGTTGTTCCTACAAACACTGCAAGGCATTATGCCCACAGATTCAGGTCTACTAATGTTGCCCGCGGGCCTGGCGATGGCTGCTTTTTTTCCGATTGCCGGGGCATTAAGCGATCGGATTCAGCCCCGCTTTGTCATTATTGGTGGGTTGGTTTTGTTTGTCATCTCGAGTTGGCTTATGAGAGTGGTCGACATCAATACCCCCTACGTTGCAATTTTGTTTTGGGCACTCATTGGCAGGATTGGACTTGCACTGATATTCCCTAGCCTCAATGCAGCATCACTCGCAAGTTTACCGTTGAGCCTGTTGAGCCAGGGATCCGGCGCTGTGAATTTTCTAAGGCAGTTGGGTGGCGCTTTTGGCGTGAATCTGTTGTCCATCCACCTGGCGCAACGCACCAGCGAGTTCAGTCAACAGTTTACCGAGACGCAGATTTCCAGCCCCGCCACATTAGAGCTATTGATCAACGTACAGGACACCATGTTCCGAGATCACTTTGGATTTATAATGGAATTTCCCGCATCCTTTGGTTACCTCTCCAGCATGATCTACACCCAGGGGCTGACCCTGGCTTATCGAGAGGGATTTATTTTGATTGCCATGGTGTTCCTACTTTCGATCATTCCAACATGGTTTATGTATGTTGACCGCAGGTCATAACTAAAACTTTAGCTCAAAGCCGAGGGAAAGTTCGCCGTCGGTTTCGCGCCAGTAATTAACATAGGTCGTGAAGTTAGCCTGCCACTTGTGCGCAAGCCCTACACTGGTGCTGCTGCCATTTTGTTGAACGATGTCAGACAGGCCCCGCTGGGCACTAAATGTAGTCTTGCCCTGGGTATATCCCAGACTCACCAGATATCCTCGATTTTTGTCCGCGTTTATCACATTCTGCTGCTCCGATTGTTGGGCGGACAACCCAAACCTCCATGGGCCGCTACCGTACTCTACCGAGCCCCGGACGCTGTCATAAACCTCAGTCCTGGCAACGGATCTATCATTTTTTCTCATGTCGTGATCGACCGCCACACCAAAGGTCCAGACTTCTAGTTCATAGACAACTGAGATGGACTGACTGGCATCAAAGAAGGCATCTTTCGGAACATACATCGCTGCAAGCTCCCAGCCTTCCCAGTTCGGAGAGTGGTAGCCAATTGCATCTCTCACCCGCACCTCGCCGACAAAAAGCGTTTTTAGGTCGCCCTGCTGGTCACTGAATCGATCAACCTTACCCTGGACTGCTTTGAGCGGCGTATCGTACGACCCGAAAAATAGAGTGCCATACCCACCCTTTATACCCAGGTAAGAGTTTCGGGTACTTAACAATGTGTTGAGCTCAGTTCCGCCGTGGGCAAGATCTACCCCCTGTTCAAGCTGATACACCACGCTAACTGAATCCGAAAGCGCCAGACTTCCTTTGACGCCAATCCGCGATGCATTGTCTCTCGCGTCATCGTTCATGTCTCGCCAGGCATAGCTCAAATTAACTTTCCCATAGATATCCCAGTCCAACTTAGGTCCAGCGAGCCCCTGGCTAGAAAAGGAAAATAGGAAAACAAATAGCAGGAATGACTTCATAGCCGCGTTACGTACCTGAGGGTGACTGCAAAAAGAAAGATCAGCCCACCTTTGGTGCGCACTTTATAAAGATTTCTTTATAAAGATACCAGCGCACTAAGTCACGCGACTTGTGAAAATTCATCAGAAATATATTGCGCTAACAGCTCTTAGCCCCCTCGAACCCAGGTACTCGCTAGCACTTAGTGTGTGTTAACGTTCCGGGCATGGTGCAATTCTTCTCAATCTGGCTACCTAGAATGGGCTTGGCAATAATCCTGCTAATCCCGTTGTATTTCAGCTCCGCCACGATCTTCCCATTTGTGGTCCTCAAGGCCGCTCTGGTTCATTTTGGTATTGCTCTGGTTGTTTTCGGTGCAATTTTTCACCAACTCAAATCTGCCGGGCCCCTGCGGATCTCCGCCCTCGGAGTTTCCCTGCTAATTTTTCTCCTGATCAGCTTGATATCCAGCTATTTAGGGCTGAGTTTCGAACAGAGTTTTTTTTCAACATTCGAAAGAAGCCAGGGCCTTTACAGTCTGTTTTTTAGTGCGGCCCTGGGCTTAAGCCTCGCGACCACCCATACCAATGAAGATATCTGGCGAAATAGCTACCGGGCGATTGTCATCACAGGCTCGATTATTGCTCTACTGGCACTCGGATATTTTGTCGGTTTGTTTGATGTCCAATATTTATATCGAGATTTTGGGCGGCTCGCATTTACCGCTGGCAACGCCGCCGTGTTCGGAAATTATCTTGCGATTTTGACAACCCTCGCCTTTGCACTCTGTCTCGCTGACTACCGAACGGTGAGCATGAGGGTTTCTCTCCTACAGCTAGGAATGCTGGGACTACTACTTTTTGCATTACTCGCCACCGGTGCGCGAGGAGGTTTGCTAGCGTTTCTAGTCAGTGCCGTTGTTATTTTGTTCGGTTCGGCACTACCAAAAAAGTGGAAGCTGATCGCAACAGCAGCGGGATCACTTATCCTATTGGTCGGTATTGTCGCTCTGTGGGACATTGTTGGAACACGACTGGCAGAATCTACTTTGAACAATCAGTCAATCGCATACCGATTGGATGCCTGGCAAATCGGCTGGCAGGCTACCATGGAAAGGCCGTGGTTAGGCTGGGGACAGGAAAATTTTATTCATGTATTTGGTCAGTTCAGCTCCGCAACACAGATTGCCAATGAAACGTTCGATGCTGCGCATAACCATTTAATAGCCTTAGGAGTCGCTTCCGGCGCGGTTGGTTTATTAAGCTACGTTACAATTGTGACCATTGCCCTGGCTGTCCTATGGCGCGGTCTGCAGAGCACATCGCCGCTTAGGTCGGGGAATGCTCTATTAGGTTTGTCGATTATTCTGTCCTACCAAATCGCAGCGGTTTTTTTGTTCGACAATATTATTTCCCAACCATTTTTCTTTATTGCACTCGGCTACTGCTTACACCTATCAACACCCATCACCGTGCTGCCATCAAAGCTCAAACCGGCAATTGCTGGCATCGCTGTTCTACTATTCGTTGCCACGGCTGTTCATGAAATAAGGCTTTACCAATCGTCAATTCGACTTCGTACCGTGGAGGCCGTGCCTGATTGGACAAGTAAGCTAATTGCAGCGAATGAGGAATCCGGCGGCCTCAGACAGGAAGAGTTGATTTATCTATTTGCCATGAAAACCTCAGCTGAATGGCGGAGCTTAAGCCCAGGACATAAACAAGAAGTAAAACAGACACTAGAAAAATTGATCGGTGACAGCAATATACTCAGGCTAAACTGGCGAACGATTTTTAACGTTTCGAATGCGTACTTGATGATGGTAAATGACTATCCCGAGGTGGTTAAAAATCTTGAATTGCTGGTCGCACGGACCAGCCAACTTGCCCCCGAGCGACCTCAAAGCCACAGGCTATTGGCCCATTACTTCATTGTCACAAATCAACCAGAGAGGGCGAAACAGGTGCTGGAAGACTATCTAAATAAAAACCCAAAGCGGCCACGGATGCTGGAGATTCTAGATAGATTGACCCCCAATGACGCCAGTTAACCGCAGAGAATTTCTGACCGGACTACTTGGCACAGCGGCACTGCCTGCGACTTTTCAAATTAGGGGCCAATCTACGCAGCCGAGTGCAATTGTTTTTATCCTGGCAGACGATATGCGTTGGGATGCGTTTTCCGCAGCTGGAAATTCAGCGCTGCAAACGCCGAACCTGGATTGGCTTGCGAGCACCGGACACCAGTTCAAAAACAACTTTGTGACAACGTCTATCTGCCCATCCAGTAGAGCTAGCATCATGACAGGCGAATATGCTGGCCGGCACGGCATCTGGGATTTCACAACGCCCCTGTCAAAAAACCAACAACAGAACTCACTACCATTCTTACTCCGAACGTGGGGTTATCAAACTGCCTTTTTTGGTAAGTGGGGTATCGGGGACACTCCACCCACTGACCTATTCGATCATTGGGCCGGTTATATGGGCCAGGGAGAATATTTTGGCGAAAGCCATGAAGGACATCTCACGGATTCGCTCAACCATCAGGTCACAACGTGGCTTGAATCTTACGAAGGGGACAGACCTCCGGCTCTGTTTATTAGTACCAAAGCACCCCATGTACAAGATGAAATCCCCGGCGGTTTTTTACCAGCACCGGACCATGCAGAACTATACAAAGATGTTTACTTCGAACCCCCCTTATCAGCAAAGGCGTCTGAATTCCAAAAACTCCCTGAATTCTTACGGTCCTCCGAAGGCAGACGTCGATGGCAAGCTAGATTTTCAACACCCGAACGCTACCAGCAAACCTGCCGCCAGTATCATCGCCTGATCGCTGGCATTGATGTTCTGACGGGCTCCATCACTAAGACTCTTAGAACCAAACGCCTACTGGCAGAGTCACTCATCGCATTTTCTTCTGACAACGGATTCTTGTTGGGTGAACACGGACTGGCTGGTAAATGGTGGGGATTTGAGGAGTCCATCAGAACACCATTACTCATTAAACTGCCAGTGTCCATGGACGTCAGCCCGACAAAACAAATCCAACAGATGTCCCTCAATATTGATATTGCGCCAACCATCCTGGACATAGCGGGTGTGCCCCGTCCCAAATCTATGCAGGGCCAAACGCTGTTACCCCACATGCAAGGCAATAACACCCCTGGAAGAAAAGACTTTTTGTATGAACACCACTTCAGTCATCCTCATATCGCCAGAACCCTTGGGGTCCGCTCCGAAACATTCAAATACTTAACCTATCCAGACTATAGCCAGACCCAGGAAATGCTGTTTGATCTAACCGCTGACCCATTCGAACTCACCAACCTGGCAAACAACGATGAATATCGTAAAGTCCTAGAACTCCACAGAGCCCGAATGCAAGAGCTCAACTTTAACGTTCAGCAACCTCGACTCTCGACGTAAAACCAATCTCTTATCCTCTACCCTGATTTTCTGGTACCTAATCACGCAGACACCGACCCACCCATAAGCTGCGCTGCAAGGGCCATCGCTTCTGGAGACGCTTTAGTTACACAGCCAGAATCTACCGGGGGCTGGGGATCGTATTCAATCAACAATTGAATCGTTTCCGCGGTGAGCTTGTCATGAATATGCTCAACAAGGGTTAGGGCCATATCGATTCCTGAACTAACACCTGCTGAAGTCACAAGCCGCTGGGCTTTATGAAACACCACGCGTTGATGGGTAGGTGTTGCGCCGAAGTGGGCAAGTGCATCCATCGATGCCCAATGGCTGGTCGCAGTAAGACCCTCTAAGAAACCTGCAGAACCTAACAGCAGCGACCCTGTGCAGACTGATGTCATCCATTGGGCATGGGGCTTAACGGTTCGTAGCCATTCAACAACCGGGCCATCAAAATGGAGTTCTGTACCGAGCCCGCCTGGGGCGACCACAATGTCTGGATCCGAACACTCGGCAAAGGTTGTGTTAGCAACCAACGCACCGACCCTGGTGTGATCAATCACAGCTCCGATCTTCTCAGCAACCCAGACAGGTTCACAATCCGGCATCATCGTTAGAACATTGTAAGGGCCAACAATGTCCAGCATGGTAAAGTTATCGTATAAAACAAAGGCTACTTTCATCTGGCGTACTCAGGTTGGATTTATCAAAAATTTACGCGCCATCGCATCTGACGGCAAGGGTAAGACTCGACTGTCTTAAATCTGGGTTACGGGTGCCACCTGGAAATTTGCAAACCAGGCTTCTGTCGAGATTAGTCTAGTCAATTTCAGTTGAGGGATCACTGCTTGGAATTAGCTAAACTACAGTACTATTCCAACACGGCACCCAATAGCAGCAGAATACCAAATGGCTAAAATTGAACTCACCCATCGACTGGCCCAACAGGAAGACGTTCCTGGCATCATAGAACTCATGTCTGCAGCAATCGAAGTCAACATGAAAGCCTTTTTGACCACAGCTGAAATCATCGCTTCAAAAGAAACCATGGGGATCGACCAGACACTTATCAACGACCAGACCTATTTTGTTATTGAGACCCAGCATGAGGGCCAGACCTTCATGGTCGGCTGCGGTGGTTGGGGCAAGCGTAAAACGCTGTACGGCGGCGATCACTCCACAGGCAGAGACGACTCCCTGAGTGATCCTCTTATTGATGCCGCGAGAATCCGCGCCATGTACACACACCCCGACTGGGCTCGTCAGGGAATAGGCTCATATCTTTTAGACCTGGGTGAGTCTGCTGCAAGGGCGTACGGCTTCAAGACCATCGAGCTCGGCTCTACGATTCCAGGATATCCACTTTACCTCGCCCGAGGATATGTTGAAGTCAATCGCACAGCGAAGATTGCGGCGAACGGCTCAGAAAACATCAACATCAAAATGAGCAAAGTACTCTAGGCAGGAACACCTTACTCAGCGCTCTAGCTGCTGCTTAAGCACCATCCGGAATTCATCCAGGATAGCCTTCCGATTCGCTTCCATTTGAAAAGCGAGTTGCAAAGCAGTACTGGACAGGGTTGCCATCAAGAGTGTTCGATGCCAGGCATCATCACGATTAGCTTCTTCGTCCAGTTCGCACAACTTATCCGCATAGGTGTCTGCAATCCGGATATTAAATGCATGGTCGAGTTCAGCCAGAACAGCGTTGGCCTGGACACTGATCCAAAGCCGAGAAAAGCATATATCCGCTTCACACTGCACAACCAACTCATCGAATAATGCTAACGCCGCTCGGTTAAGCGCCACAACGGAATCCACGGTCTTGAGGTCCGCATTCCACTTTGTCTCTAGTGTCTCAAAGACATCCGCAATAAGCGTCCACAGAAGCCCATTCTTGTCGGGAAAGTACTGATAAACAGAAGCGATTGGAATATCTGCAGCAAGGGCAATCTCTCGCATGCTCACTGCGTCATTACCCCGGTCAGCAATAAGCTTCCTGGCAACATCAACGATTTTCTTAAATCGATCGCGGCTACGCTGCTGACGAGGCATGCGTCTTTGTAACGTAGGGGCTAAAGACTTATCCAAAATAGGGGTTGACCAAACGTGAGCATTGCTCATATTATCGAAAACTCACCACCTTCACAATGGGAAATTCGAAATGCCCGCACTTGAATCATTACCTGGCAGCGCCTCAACGAGTGACATATTGAAAATTCTCAAACGTGATGGCGCATTGATACTGACTGAGGTTCTTAGCCCGGCGGAGCTTAAGCAGTTCAGAGTGGAGCTAGACCCTTACATGCAGGCAACCGGTGAAGGACAAGATGACTTTACTGGCCGTTCCACAACTCGAACCGGCGCCCTGATTGCCCGATCCAAAAAGGCCCGGGACATGGTGATGCACAAGACAATTGTCACCGCCGCAAATGAATTTCTTGCACCCTTTTGTCAGAGGATCCAACTGCACTTAACCCAAATCATTCGCCTTAAACCCGGTCAGGGCAAACAGCAAATTCATCGAGATCGCTGGGCCTGGGGTCGATATATGCAAAACATCGAACCGCAATTCAACACAATCTGGGCCATTACGGACTTTACAAAAGCAAATGGCGCCACTCAGGTTGTGCCCGGTAGTACCGATTGGCCGGATGACAGGAAGGCTACGCCAGAGGAAATCTGTCAGGCAGAAATGAAAGCCGGTTCAGTTCTAATCTACAGCGGCGCAGTTTTCCACGGTGGTGGTGAAAACCATTCCGACGCCGATCGTATCGGTGCAAACCTCACCTACACACTGGGCTGGCTCAGACAGGAAGAAAACCAATACCTCTCCTGCCCACCGGAAATTGCCAAAAACTTCTCAGACGAACTACAGGACATGCTTGGCTATACCATGGGGCAGTTCGCAATGGGTTATTACACGCCACCCGCCGCACCAGGGGAGCAACCAGAGTGTGTTACGCCTGCATTTGCTGTTCGAGAAGTGAATGGGGACGCACTCGGCGGGGCGGATTTATTGGCAGCGGCCCAGGAGAATACCTAACCCGAAGCTATGGGCCGAAGCTCTGGACTTAAGACACCCTTAAGCCCAGACCTTCAAGACTCACTTAAGAGTATCTAGCCTCGGTCACCGCACTATTGTCTCCCGATTTGACCGCTGCTAATGACTCAGCAAGATCAGCAAGGTAAACATCGGTCACTTCAAAATGAAAGGGTGACAACATCAGGTGCAACGCCCGTGGCTCCGTCGTCAAGCTGGTGAACCAACCTCTTTTATACATCTGCTTGTAAACAGCAAACACATCAACATCAGTATGCCCAAAGGCAACAATGCCTAATTGCGGCGCACCTAACACCTCAAACCCGAGTGCCTTGACGCCCACCTCAATCACTTCTCGAGCATCGGTCACAAGCTTGTGTTTGGCGCTATAACCTTCAACTCCGAGATAATTCATGACCGCCCAGGCCGCAGAAATGGCGCCACCGGGGCGTGTACCCGCCAGGGTTGGCGTAATCATTCTGCCACCGGGCCAATTGTCACAATCAAATATCATATGCTGATGTAATGACTCATCTCGAAACAACACCGTCGAGGCACCCTTTGCACAAAAACCATACTTGTGCAGATCCGCGGACATCGAACTCACCCCAGGGACTTCAAAATCAAAAGGCTCTATATCTACACCATTCATTCGAACGAAAGGGGCCGCATAGCCACCGACACAGGCATCCACATGGAGCCAGACATTTTTTTCCGTGGCGATCTCTCCGAGCTTGACGATGGGATCGATAAGCCCATAGGGAAAACAAGGCGCTGACCCCACCAACATAATTGTCATATCATCGATGGCCTCGGCCATCGCAACAGTATCTGCTAACAAATCGTCTCCGCAGGGTATTCTGCGCATCTCCAGATCCATCAGCTTGGCAGCTTTATCAAATGCGGGATGAGCAGACCAGGGAGCGACTATATTTCGCGCCCCCTCTTTAGATGTGTTAGCACGATGATAATCACGGGCGGTTTTAATCGCCATGGTAATTGAATCCGTTCCACCGGAAGTGATCGTGCCGGCTGCATTTTCTGGTGCATGCAGTAAACTCAGCCCCATGCCAATCACTTCATCTTCCATCTGCTTCAAACTTGGAAAAGCCATCGGCCCAAGACCGTTCTCGGACATATATAAGGTGTAGGCCTCTTTTTGAACCTGAAGCACATCTTCTCCGGCATTGAAGACATAAACCGCGGTCTTACCGTCGCGCCACTTGGCATCCCCCGCGCCTCGCGTAATCATTTCCTCTTTTAGACCCGGCCATTCTTGACCCTGTTTGGGCATTTCTTTAATCATGATCATTTGCCTTTTATTGTTTGTCACATTGAAATTTGGTTCGAATTCCTATGTCGGATCCCATGGGATATTCATATTGTTTAGGGCGTAAAAACGACCTTAACCGCCTCCTCCGCGAGCAACTGGGTTTCGTAAGCTTCACTCGCCTGCTCCAGTGTAAAGGTATGACTCACGAGGGGTTTTCGGTCTATTTTGCCGGAGCGAATCAGTTCCGATGCTTCAATAAATTCTTCCATGCTCCAGGCCCAGGAACCCAATACCTTAAGCCCCTTGCGCATAATGATGTTGTAGTCGAGGCTAACGTTTTGCTCGAATACAGCAACAATCACAACTCGACCATCCACTCTGGTAATGGCCAGGGCCTGCTCCAGCACGCTAGTACCTTTAAAATGTTTACCCAACCCAGCGCAATCATAAACCGCGTCAACGTTACCATCGATCGCATCCACCAGGGCCAATTGTTCTGAACCGGTAAGCTCCAGGATGGCTTTTACGGCGTCTACTTTGCCCGCATTAACAATCTGATCCGCGCCGAGCTCAGAAGCCTTAGCCAGGCGTTTCTCCGACAGATCTACGACAATCACCTGGGCGTTTGAACGGGCTTTAATACACTGCAAAATGCCCAGGCCAATAATGCCCGCCCCCATAATCACATGGGTTTCACCGTCCTGGGCGTCTCCCAGGTTGGCAGCGTGCAGGGAGGTGGCGAGGGGTTCGGTGGTTGCGGCTTCAACAAAACTAATCTTGTCGTCGATTGGGATTAGACTTGCCGCCATCTCGGGGGACAGCTTAACAAATTCGGCATTCGCACCCATCCCCACAGAGATCACGCGGTCACCGATTCGCACACCTGGCACATCGCCGCAGATTTCAGCCACTTCACCACTAAACTCATGACCCAAAACTCTACCTGTCTCAATTGGATTACCAAGATCCAGGAACATACCGTGGCGATAAGTATGCAGATCTGAACCACAGATACCGCAGGCCTTAACCCGCAGCAGAACCTCACCTTCAGCGAGATTAGGTTGCTCTACCTGTTCGAACCGGACATCTCTTGGACCGTGGAATACGGCTGCTTTCATAGTCTCCCCCCTCTCCTTTGTCTGACGCTCACTTATGTCCACATGTGTGCCGCTGGAGCAATTTGCTATAGTCATGGGCCCAAACCAAGCCGGACGCTACTACAATGCCAACACTTCACGGATTTTCCTACAGTAACTATTACAACATTCCAAAACATGCATTGTTATACAAGGGCGTTTCATTTGATGAGGACCTGGTCTATCCCAGCGCAGATGGTTATAGCGCTTTGAGCCCAGCCCTTAAAGTACCGAGCTTCACAACCGACGACAACCAACATCTTTCTGAGGCGGCTGTACTGTGTGAGTACATCGAAGATGCTTACCCACAGAAGCCGTTGTATCCAACTGACCCGTTTGCACGAAATAGAACACGGCAACTGATGCATATGGCTGAACTATACCTGGAGCTTCCCAACCGCAGACTGATTCCCTACAGCTTTAGCAATCAATCAGCACCGGAGCCGGTGGTGAGTGAAGTCAACGCGGTGGTTGAACGAGGGATTAATAGTGTTAACGCCCTCGCGACATTTAGCCCCTGGGTCCTTGGTGCTGAGTTCAGCATGGCGGACATCTATTTATTTTATGTGTTGATGGTGGCAGACATGGGCGGCGCGATAACGGGCGTGGATCTCAATGATCGCATCGCCGGTCTAAAGGATTGGCGCGAGGCTTTTGCTGCAGACCCCATCAGCCAGCGTGTTGCGGCGGATACAGAGGCTAATCGCGAAGGCTTTTTTGGCTATATCCAAAGTCTGAGTTGAGTAAAATGACTAAAGCGCATTCACCTGCATAGCATCTTCACCAAAAAGGATGCTGCGGGACGCCAATCTCTTGTAACGAAGACTCATGGTCCGGGCGTCCATCAGGCAAACACTGAATGCACGGCGGGGACTATTGGTGCGATTAACGCCACTGGCATGGAGCGTCCAGGGGTTGAGCAGCACCACTTCACCCGCCTCTAGCACCAGAGAAAACCTACCGGGATGCTGTTCAAATTCCTGCGCCATCTCCGGAGTTAAAAATCCGCTTGGATGTTTTGGATTGAGAATTTCATGCTGGGTACCAGGAATAATTTCGACACAGCCATTTTCTTCATTCGCCTCATCTAGCGCCGTATAGATCGTCAGCTTCGGGTCACGATCCAATGCGCGCCAACGATCCTGATGAAGGGGCAATACCGTACCGCCACCGGCGGGCTTATTCATAAACATGGCTCGGAACACTGCAACGGCTAAATCCCCATAGAAATGGCGAGCAGCCTCAGCAAAAATTGGTAATTGCATATAGGCTAAAAATACCGGATCCCGCTCCAGCAGCTGGATCTTTCGATAGTTTAGCGTGCGTCCCTTGTGGCCACGGGTTTGTTCTCCAGCAGAATCATAGGCCCCATCGACGGAATCCAATTGCATCAACATACGGTCGTAGTCAAGATTTGCTTCCCCAAGCATGATCTCATCGATCCGCTTTTTCATCGAAGCCACGGTTTCATCGGGCACAATTTTGCCTAGTCGCAAATAACCCTGGGTATCAAAATCTTGCCATTGCTGCTCGGTGATATGGTTCATATATATCGCTGCCCTATTTAGCAGCCTCTACCGGCAGCCATAAGCAAGCCAGAAGATTTCCTACCGTTGCGCACCATCATACAACCTCCACCGTGCATCTGAATAAGTTAGTGTAAAGTTATCCCAACGGACCAACCTTACAACCCGAGAGCATCGAGCGAAAGTTTCCCAACTGCAGTACAATCGGCCCAATCTAACTACCCATCGTAGCGCGCACCATGCTTAGAATAGCCCTGCAGATTATTGGCATCCTGATCCTGATCCCGGCTGTGACCATCGTCACCCTCAAGCTCGACAACATGAACGCCGACGGACCCTCAATTTTATTTCCCGGCGGCAAACTCGTCAGCGGCACAATGCATAGCGGCCCTGAACCTGACTGGTCATTCACCGACGATGTTTTTGTCATCGAATTGCAACTCGAAGATCCCCTGGCTTCCCGACGTATTTTTATCATGGAGTACGACGGCAAGGTCTACGTCCCCTCGGGATATATGAAATCGTTCCTGGGGCGACTTTGGAAAGACTGGGCATTTGCGGCGGATGCCGGTGACGGTTTAGGTGTGGTGCGCATAAACGACGTTCGCTACGAACGAAAACTAATTCGGCTGGAAGATGCTGACACCGTCGCAGGGGTTGCAGCTAAAATGGCCGCCAAGTATTCCGGCGGATCAGAAGCCGCCATACCAGGTATCATCAGCTCGATAGAAAACGGCGACACCTGGATTTTTGAACTGGCACCCCGGGAGGGTTGAGATGAAAACGAAAAACTATCTGATCTTATGTGCCGGAATCACAACAGTCCTTGTTTTGAGCTTGTTGTTTGTTCCTGCTTTTTCCAATGCTGTAGAGCAAGTTACGCTACTGTTTCTCTCAACTAACGCAAGATAACAGTGCCAGCCATCGGGCTCCGCCCTGTTCTAGGCGGCTTTATCCTTTAGATTTTGATTCGCAAGGTACTCATCATAGGTACCCTGGAAGTCGACAACTTCCTGACCTTTGATCTCTACCACACGGGTTGCGAGTGATGAAACAAACTCACGGTCGTGACTGACAAATATCAAAGTACCGTCAAACTTCTTAAGCGCTAGATTCAGCGCTTCAATTGCTTCCATATCAAGGTGATTGGTTGGCTCGTCCATAATCAGGACGTTGGCACCGGACAACATCAGTTTGCCAAACATCAATCGATTCTTCTCGCCACCGGAACACACCCGTGCACGCTTGTTAGCATCATCAGCGGTAAACAGTAAACGACCTAGCAAGCCGCGAATCATCAGGTCATCGTCTCCCGCTTTCCGCCATTGGGACATCCAATCAAACAGGGTCAGATCTGAATCAAAATCCACCGTGCTGTCCTGGGGACAATAAGCGATATTGGCATTCTCAGACCACTTCACTTGACCTTTGTTTGCGCTCAATTCATTGATCAGGCACCGAAGGAAGGTTGTCTTGCCGGCGCCGTTCTCACCAATAACAGCCAATCTGGCTCCCGCCTCAAGAATCAAATCACCACCGGCAAACAATAATTCATCAAAACCGTGGGCCATATCTTCCAGTACCAGGGCCTGACGATGAAGCTGCTTGTCCTGCTTGAAGCTGATCGACGGCGTCAAACGGCTCGAAGACTTAACCTCATCCAACTGGATCTTATCTAGTTTTTTAGCCCGGGAACTCGCCTGTTTGGCTTTTGACGCATTGGCGGAAAAACGATTCACAAAACCCTGTAGCTCTTCTATTTCTGCACTCTTCTTAGAGTTCTCGGTTAACAACTGCTGTTGGACCAATGCTGCGGCTTCAGTAAATCGTTCATAGTTGCCTGGGTATATCCGCAGCTCACCGTAATCAATATCCGCCATATGAGTACAGACAGAATTCAGGAAGTGCCGATCGTGGGAAATCACAATCATGGTGCATTTGCGTTCGTTCAAAACGTTTGCCAACCAGCTAATGCTGTGGATATCCAGATTGTTGGTAGGCTCATCTAACAGCAGGATATCTGGATCGGAAAACAATGCCTGGGCCAACAAAACCCGCAACTTAAAACCAGGCGCGATCTGACTCATCAGCTCAAAATGCTCTGACTCATCAATACCCGCCTCCGTTAGGAGACCACCGGCACGACTCTCGGCCGTATAACCATCTAGCTGGGCGAATTCGGTTTCGAGTTCAGCTACCTGCATACCCTCTTCTTCACTCATCTCCGGCAAAGCGTAGATTCGATCCCGCTCCTGCTTGATCTTCCACAGGGCCGCGTCTCCCATAATTACAGCATCCACAACGCTGTAGGCTTCAAAGGCAAACTGATCCTGACTCAAGGTGCCGACCCTGTTACCCGGCGTCACTGCTATATTGCCTGATGTGGGCGCAAGCTCTCCGCTAAGGATTTTCATAAAGGTAGACTTGCCACAGCCATTGGCACCGATCAGGCCATAGCGATTGCCATGGCCAAATTGGGCCGAAATATTTTCAAACAATGGCTCAGCGCCAAATTGCATGGTGATGTTTGCTGTGGTGATCAATTGTATTACCTAAAAAGCTGGGCGGGAGGAAAGGGCGTGATCGAGCGCGCGGAGGTTATAGGTTTTGGTGGGGATTGTCGAACTTAAAGGGTCCTGAGGCAGACCGCCGGTCGGCGCAATAGTCTACTACAGCCTATCTGCTGAGGGTTGGGCTCAGCCGCCCCACATCAGTCTTTTGGCACCTTCCTCGCCAACAGTACGATCGGGATACTCCTTTGAGTTGCCTGCTGATATCCCGAGTATCTCGGCTGAAGCTGAATCAGTTTATGCCACCAGACTTGCCTCGCCTCCTCAACCAGCGGGCTTGCAATTACCTGATGCTTCTCGCTTCCAACCTGAATGGTCACTTCCGGCTGATGCAGAAGATTATGATACCACCCCGGGTTATCGGCACCGCCTGCGTTTGAGGCAATTAGCAGGTAGCCATCGGGATGTGCAAAATAAGGCATCGGCGTCCGGTAGCGCTTCCCGGATTTGCGACCCTGGGTTGTCAGTAAAAGGATGTCTAAACCATCAAGACGATGGCCAAGATGGCCAGCACTGATACGATAAATAGCAGTGTGAATTTTCGATATAAACCTGAGCGCCAGCGGCCCTGGCACGTAGGATATAAATGCAGTACTTGGTTTGTTTTGCAATATGCTGCACCAGAAATGATGTCGTCGAGTCAGACGTTCCGAATTAAATAGGACTCAAGCAATCGACCTTAAGTCTCCGCCCCAACAACCGTCGCCTGTTCCTCCTTGACCTTTAACAACATCACGGCACCAACAATCATAAGCAAGGCAAGTGAAGCAAAGCCAAGTCGTTGGGATTCAAAAACGTCGGTAATCGTCGCCACCAGCAATGGCGCAAGAAATGCGGTGACCGTAGAAGACAGTGCAAACAAACCAAAAAACTGGGTGATCATTTCAGGTGGCGAGATCCGTGCCATCAGGGTCCTAGAAGCAGACAAGCCCGTTACAAAAAACATCGCAAACACCTGATTGGTGCCAAAGTAGAATAACTCAGGCAAGGATGAAAAATAGGGTGAGTCCCACACAGGCTCTGAGCCGACCTTAATCACATACAAGATAGTATCGGGTTGTACCGATACTAGTGTTAGTAGCACCAGCGCACTGGTGCCAATGGCAATCTGCAGCGCAAGAAATGAGCCGATGCGGTCATCCAGCCTACCGCCCAGGTACGCACCAAACATCGCAGAACCACTGGTGCATAAACCAAAAATCAGCAGCGTGGTGGTATCCCAACCAAACGTGCCCGATGCATAGATGCCGCCAAAGGTCAGCACACCCACCATGCCATCAATAAAAAACATCCGCGCAAGTAGATAGCGCGCAATGTTGGAGTAGTGGCTGACATGTTTCAGCGTCAGGAAAACGTCCTTTACCCCTTCCTTTGCTAGCTGCCACATCGGTAAAGGTGAAGCTTTGCCGTCGGGCGTAAATAGTAGGATCGGCAAGGTCATGAGTAACATCCAGCCACCGGCAATCGGCCCAACAATTCTATTGTGTTCGTGGGTTGCCTGATCAATACCAAACAATGGTACCTCCGGCAGGAAAGCCCAACTTTGATTACCGGGCATCGAGAATGCAATTAGGACAAACAACATGAGCATCAGACCACCCACATTGCCTAGGGAAAATGCCAGACCCGAGATCAGACCAACGCGGTTCACCGGCGCAATCGACGGTAACATCGCGTTGTGGAAAACCTCGGAAATGGTGAAACAAATTTTGATTGCGAATAAGATCGCCAGCGAAACACCCAGATTTAATCCCTTGCCCTCTGGCTCAACAAACCACAGACAAAAGGCGCCCGCCGTCATCATCAATACAGTGCCCGCAATCCAGGGTTTGCGGCGCCCATCCTTGTCGGCAATGGCACCCAAGAACGGCGCCGTTAGGGCAAGCACAAAACCCGCACCGGCTGTAATGTAACCAATCAGCGCCTGACCCTGGACCGGGTCACCGACAACCGTGTTACTAAAGTAAGGATAAAAGACGTAAATAATCACCATGATGTAGTAAGGATCTCGGGCACCCTGCCCAAACGTCCAACTGAAGTAACCAAGGGGGCTTGCAGCCGGCGTACCGGCTAAGGATAAGACTTTATTATTCATACTTGTCACGTCTCTTTGTGCCTCTATAAATCTAAATCAGGTTTAATTCCATCCATGCCAAAGCTGGAATAGCTGCGCCTTAGATACCTGCAGCAGACAAGTTATCACAGGCGACGCACTCTCGCTTAGGACCACTTTATGGATAGGGACAAAAAATGCCGGCGACTACGGCGGACGCACTATTGCTGGTAGACTCGTCTTACCCGACTACCTTCTGCCCGACTACTTTCGACACGGTCAAGAAGGGAGAAACCAAAGACTACAATTTTATAGAGATGTGACATATGGACATGAGCTTCCCCCAGGACACAGACGCGTTCCGTGCTGAAGTACGGTCTTTTTTTGCAAACGACTATCCGAAAAATTTGTTGGCAAAAGCCGCGAGTGGCGACCCTCTGACAAAAGCAGACTATCAAAAATCGGAACAAGCACTAGCGGGAAAAGGTTGGTTGTGTGTGAACTGGCCGGAAGATGCCGGCGGCACCGGCTGGGATGTCACCAAAAAGTTTATTTACGATCAAGAGTTGGAGCTAGCCGGTGCCATCAACCCGGTTCCAATGGGCGTGATCTATGTTGGACCCGTGATTGTGGCTTTTGGCACGGATGAACAAAAAGCGCGGTGGTTGCCCGGAATCCAGCAGGCAACAACCTCCTGGGCACAAGGGTACTCTGAACCGGGTTCTGGCTCAGACCTTGCCTCGCTGCAATGCAAAGCCACGCGAGATGGCGATGATTATATTGTTACCGGTACAAAAATCTGGACCAGCCTTGCACAGCATGCCGATTGGATTTTTGCACTGGTCCGCACCAGTCAAGAGGAGGTCAAACAACAGGGGATTACGTTTCTTTGTGCGCCAATGGACAGCCCAGGAATCGAAGTTCATCCGATCATCACAATTGACGGGCGACACTCTCTTAACCGGGTAACCTTTGATAACGTCCGCGTTCCCATCCACAACCGCATTGGCGAAGAGGGCCAGGGTTGGAGTTACGCCAACTTTTTGCTAGGCAATGAACGAACTTCTTACGCCCATGTTGCCGGTAAACGTATGCAGATGGCAGCTATCCAACACTTCATGGACAGCATCGACGAGCAAGAGTATCAGGCACGTTTTAATGAACTCTCTGTGCGCCTCGACAGTTTGGACATTACCGTGCTTCGAGTGCTCGCAACCCTCGCGAACGGAGCCTCACCGGGAAATGAATCTTCAATCTTAAAAATTATGGCAACCGAGCTGGCACAGGATATTACGGAACTGGGTATGCTCGTTAGACAGTACGCGGGCATTGCCAGTTTTGGCGAAGATATGCCTGACCGAGCAGCGGCAAAGGCAACAACTGACTATCTAGGCACAAGATCCCAGTCAATCTACGGCGGTTCTAACGAGATTCAGAAGAACATCATTGCCAAGCGAGTGCTTGGTCTGTAGTACCGCCGCATATTAATTGATTAGGCTACCGCCACCTTCACTGGGCGTTTTCCACCGGGGCCATATAGATTGACCTGCAAGCTTGAGATGGCATGCACCAGCGCATTCGGCGAGATTTTTTGTTTCCCCGTCCAATGGATATTGGGGAACCGATCAAATATCCGCTCGAAGGCCATTCGCAGCTGTAGCTTCGCGACCCTGGAGCCGAGACACTTATGCACGCCATGGCCAAAGGCAATATGTTTTTCAACATTGTCCCGGTGCATGTTGAATCTGTCCGGATCAGGGAAAATACTCGGATCCCGATTCGCCGCGCCGTACCAGAGCACCACTTTCTCATCTTTGGCAATGGCCTGGCCGTTTAACACCGTATCTTCATTGGCTGTTCGACGCATATGCATCACCGGCGACACCATGCGCAGCGCTTCTTCAGACATCTGAGGAATCAATGAGGGATCATCCAGCACCATCGCTCTTTGATCCTGGAACTCGGTCATCAAACGAATCGTGCCAGATAGTGAATTCCGGGAAGTATCGTTACCGGCAAAAATAATCAGCAGCCAGGAACCATCCAGGAATTCCTGAGGGAGTAATTCATTCTCGAGTTTGGACTGGGCAATAACGCTCAACAGATCGTCACGGGGATTGGCGCGCCGATCTGCCATTACCTGCTCACCGTAGGCAAACATATCGCTCACCACCTTGTTGAAGCGGAATGGGAACAGCGGTTCGGATAAAAACGTCTGCAGTGGATTGGATAAAAACTGGCTGGCCAGTTCCAGGTGGTGCATCCAGACTTTGACTTTGGGTCGGTCCTGCTCATCAATGCCAAGCATTTCACAAAGTGTGAATAACGGCAGTTCCTCAGAGAATAGTTTCACAAAATCGACAACAGGCCCCTTCCGCTCCATCTCATCCAGCAACTCATCAATTCTCAGTCCGACTTTATGCCGCAGGGTTTCTACATAGGCCGGGAAAAAGAAATCGCTCTGCTGCATCCGGAGTTCGCGATGTAAGGGTTCATCCAAATTAATCAACGAGTTAAACGCCGCTGGCATAAGCTTTTCGGGGCGCCACTGCTTACGATCAGGCACCCCCATGTTAATGCTTCCCCGTTGCGACGAAAAGACGCTGTGGGCGAGCTCCGCCTCCTTGATGTCATCGTATCGTGTAATAGACCAGAAACCGGAGAGACCTTTATCTGTATTCGTCCACATGACCGGGGCTTCTTCACGCATTTTCCTATAGCGATCAAAGGGGTGCCCATTGGTCCACGCCGAGGGGTCCGAGAAATTATATCCATCAAAGGTTGGATAGATCGCCGGATGCGTTGGGGCTTGCTGCCCCGAATCGATCAATATTTCTTCGCTGATCAGTTTCAAACTATTACTCCCAATTGTCAGGTCGCTAATATCATTGAAACTGATTCGTCACGCAACCTGCGACGCTTGATCCAATCCAGCCTTTCACGCTTTAGCTGGCTGGTTAAACGAACCTGCTTCCACTTTCTTTGAACCCAGGACATCGCCGCCCAACGTTATCGTGATTTCGACCATAGAATAGTCAATCCCCTAACTCTCAGACCCACATAAATCGTTAAACCATTGAAATACTTTCAACTTTTCTGCTGGCACAGGTTTTGCTCTTGAGTATTTCAGCAAGTGTTTTATTCATACTTAGGAGTGTTTATGAGGTTTTTGAAATATCTGGGTGTTGGATTGTTGGTGATAATCATCTCACTCTCGTTGGGGGTGGTTGTTGTGCAACGGGTATCTGACGGCCCCATAGAATTTCTTCAGGGAGGACCATTTCAAACCGGTGAGGTTGTTAAGGAGCCAGTCACTGACTGGTCCTTTGGTGAACTGGGAAACACTCAATTTGAGCTAGTGGGTTATGGCACGTCCAGGCGAGCTGGTTTTATTATGTTAGACGGAGTGGCCTATATGACCTGCGACCTGGGTTTTATTTGGAATCGGCTCGAGGGTATGCCAAAAATGGTGCTCAATTTGATCTATGTGTTTAAGAGCTGGCACTTAGATGCCGTTGAAGATGGCCGGGCGCGGATTAGACTAGATGGCAAAATATACGAGACACAATTTACCAAAGTGGAAGACCCTGAGCTGCAGGAAAAGCTCAAGTTAAGGATCGAAACAATTTTTAGAGAAATGTTTGGTGAACTGGGCCCTCAACCTGTGAATGGCCCCAAAGATATCTGGTTTTTCAGAATAGATTCGCGGGTATAGATTAGCTTTAATTGTCTGGGCCAATGATGCAATTTGTCGCTGATTGCGCCATTCTTAGGACTTTGCTAATAGATGGAACAAGCATGAGTTTCAACAAATTAACCTGGGGTGTGAAAGCCAGTTTTAGGGGTTACGTCGAAGCAGCAGGCGGGAAAGTCACCTTGAGTGACGGCGCAACCCAAACTGAGGATGGCACTTTTGTTTTCACAGCCGTACCCGGCGGCGACCTGTCTATTGCTGCGGACGGCAGTGCAACGGGCGCGATGCGATTCCAGGGAACCGTCATGTTCGAAGCCCACGGTGGAATGTTAAAATCTACCCTGACTGAACTAGGCCTGGAAGCCGGAGAGGATGGACTCAAATTGACCGTACTGGAAGGCCCAATGAACACAGGCCGATGTGCGATTGCGGAGCTAGGTCCAGTTGAAGTCGGCGCGGATGGTGCCATTTCTATCGTCTCCAAGATCACTTACGACGGCATGTACCAAATTGCCGACAACTATCCGCCTGGCACAGAATTAGATCTTGTACACCTCGACTAATACACCCGGGCTAAGCTCTAACTCGATTGGGTAGCACCTTTGACTTGGAGCTAGCTTTGATTTGGATCTGGCTTTGGTTTTGACAGAGCTTTGGTTTTGACAGAGCTTTGGTTTGGACAGAGCTTTGATTTGGACAGAGCTTTGACCATTTTCCACCAGGGCTGAACCCTTCAATTATAATATTGGAGTCAACTCTCAGTTGTGGGAGCCAACAACTTCGCTCTGGTAGAACTGGACGACACAAAGCGCTCGGCACGAGTTGCCCATCCCCTTTACTCCGGCCTCATATCTTCCTTTGGGCTTTTTAGTCTATGCTTACAAAAACAACAGCTTAGCGGTGCTGAGCTGTTGTTTTTGTCATTTAGATAAGAACTGTTGCCAATTTCGCGAATCTTTCGCTATGGTACACGACTACAAAAACAATAGGGCCAATCTATGCCCACTTGCAGGAGAAGGCGACTATGACCAAAGCATCAGATCTATTTATTGAGTGTCTTGAGGCAGAAGGGTGCGAATACGTTTTCGGGATCCCCGGAGAAGAGAATCTCGATTTCCTCGACAGCCTTAGCAGGTCTAAAAAGATCAAATTAGTACTAACCCGGCATGAACAGGGAGCAGGCTTTATGGCTTCCGTCTACGGACGTTTAACCGGTAAGACGGGCGTCTGTGTTTCGACGCTTGGGCCTGGCGCGACCAACTTCACCACCGCAGCAGCTTACGCCCAGCTTGGCGGCATGCCGATGATGATGATCACCGGTCAAAAACCCGTAAAAAAATCCAAGCAAGGCCGGTTCCAAATTCTCGATGTGGTCGAGATGATGAAGCCCATCACAAAATACGCGGTCTCGCTAGTTGCCGGCGATAACATCCCTTCACGGGTTCGAGAAGCCTATCGAGTCGCCGAAGAAGAAAAACCCGGCGCGGTTCATATCGAGCTGCCGGAAGACATTGCTGACGAAGAAACTGACGAGCGGCCAATTCCCGCTTCTGCGGTGCGAAGACCTATTGCAGAACCTAAGTCCATCGCCCTGGCGCTTGAAAAGCTGCACAACGCAAAATCGCCAATTATTATTATCGGTGCCGGCGGCAACCGCAAAATGACATCAAAAATGCTCACAGAGTTTATTGATAAAACTGGCATCCCATTTGTCACCACCCAACTAGGTAAAGGTGTGGTGGACGAGCGCCATTCATTGTTCATGGGTTGTGCTGCTCTATCTGCAGGTGATTATGTGCACCGCGCCATAGAGGCTGCCGACCTGATTCTCAATGTTGGTCATGATGTGATTGAAAAGCCACCTTTCTTTATGAGAAGCGGCGGCACAGAGGTCATCCATATTTCCTACAATACTGCGGAGGTAGACCCGGTCTATTTCCCTCAAATTGAGGTGATTGGCGATGTGGGTAATTCAGTTTGGCAAATGAAAAACGACGTTAAGAGCAGTGCAGAAGCTGGCTGGGATTTTAGCCGCATGATGGCAGTACGCGAACATCATGATGCTAATATCCTCCAGGGTTCAGATGACGCACGCTTCCCCTGCTATCCACAGCACGTGGTTAAATTGGTACGCGAAGCAATGCCCGACGATGGCATGATTTGCCTGGATAACGGCGTTTACAAAATTTGGTTTGCCCGCAACTACCGTGCACACCAACCCAACACTGTGCTACTGGATAACGCATTGGCAACAATGGGTGCCGGCCTGCCATCAGCGATGGCCTCACACATGGTTTATCCTGATCGTAAGGTACTGGCGATCTGCGGTGACGGTGGTTTCATGATGAACTCTCAAGAGCTTGAGACTGCGGTACGTGAAAAGATGAATATTGCTGTGTTGATCCTTAACGACAACTCATACGGCATGATTCGTTGGAAGCAAGCGAATATGGGCTTTGATGATTGGGGTTTGCAGTATGGTAACCCTGATTTTGTTAAGTACGTTGAGTCGTACGGCGGCATTGGCCATCGCGTCGAATCTGCTGAGGCACTGCCTGGTATTCTGAAGAAAGCGCTTTCCGAGCCTGGTGTACATCTGATTGATTGTCCTGTGGATTATGTCGACAATGACCAGATACTTAATGTCGATATCAAAAAACACTCTGCATCCATCTAGTGATGTTGAGATTTGGGGGGCTCCAGGGCCCCTCATCTAATCTAAAAGTTTTGCGTTTAAGCACTTACGTATAAAAAAACAGGGAGACCTTCCATGTCCACGCTTCAGGCTAAATACCCATACTATCTAAACAATAAAGCGGTTTTCGCCAACGAGGACCTTGAGGTCACTGACAAATACACGGGAGAGGTTGCGACGCGTTGTGCGCTGGCGGACGCCAGGGCGATCGACGAAGGCATCGCCGGGGCTGTTCGTGCAGCTGAGCCCATGGCAAAAATGCCATCGTATGAGAAGAAAGCGGTCCTTGAGCATTGTGTGACCCGTTTTAAAGAACGCTTTGACGAATTGGCCATGGCGTTGTGTATAGAAGCCGGCAAACCCATCAATGATGCCGAGGGTGAAGTCACGCGCTTAATCGACACTTTCCAGATTGCCGCTGAAGAATCTACCCGTATGCATGGTGAATTGCAGGCATTGGATATATCTCCTCGGGCTAAAGGCTACCAGGGCATGTGGAAGCGTGTGCCAATTGGGCCTTGCTCATTTATTTCACCCTTTAACTTTCCACTCAACCTTGCTGCACACAAGATTGCCCCCGCCCTCGCAGTCGGTTGCCCATTTGTCATGAAACCAGCCTCCCGAACACCGCTAGGCGCAATCATCATGGGAGAAGTTCTAGCCGAAACAGACCTGCCGGAAGGCGCGTTTTCAATTCTGGCGTGCTCCCGGGACGGTGCTGATCTATTTACCACCGACGACAGGCTTAAGTTGTTGTCGTTTACGGGTTCACCCGGTGTCGGTTGGGATTTAAAAGCACGTTGCGGCAAAAAGAAGGTGGTATTAGAGCTTGGTGGCAACGCCGCTGTTGTTGTTGATGCTGATACCAAAGATTTAGATGACGCGGTAAATAGAATTATTTTTGGCGCCTTCTATCAGTCCGGTCAATCGTGCATTGGTGTCCAGCGCATCATGATTCATGAAGATATTTACGATGTCATGAAAGCCAAGTTGGTGGCCAAAACTGCCACTTTGATTAAGGGCGACCCAAAAGTACGGGAGACTTTTATCGGCCCCATGATCTCAGAAGGTGAAGCCACTCGACTCCACGGTTGGATCGAATCTGCCGCAGCTGCGGGGGGCAAAATTCTTTGCGGAGGTACCCGCGAGGGTGCGATGTTAGACGCTACTCTGATGGAAAATGTCCCACTCAATCAGGACCTATGTGTGGAAGAGGCATTTGGCCCCGCCGCCGTTTTACAAAAGTTCTCAAATTGGGATCAAGCCATATCGATGGTCAATGACAGCAAGTTTGGTTTGCAAGCCGGCATCTTTACCCGGGACTTCTACAAAGTACAGCAGGCCTGGGACGAAATGGAAGTAGGCGGCGTCGTGGTTGGCGATGTGCCTTCCTATCGCGTTGATAACATGCCCTACGGTGGCGTGAAAGATTCAGGCATAGGCAGAGAAGGGATTGTCTTCGCCATGGAAGACATGACCGAAATACGCAATCTAGTGATTCGTACACCACCAGAATAACAAGTAACAAGGGGTCAGGACCAGGTGCCAGGTCCTATTGATTGTTGATGGTTGCCACCCTGATCCCCAAACGTCCCGATATCGAAAACGGAACCCTTGATCAGGCCAAGCTGATTTCGGATTGAGGCATGTCCATTGGTCCTGGCACTTGGTCCTGACCCCCTGCTAGAAAGATCTAGTCGGGTAAACCAAGCACTCGCTTGGCGATAATGTTCATCTGAACTTCATTGGTGCCACCGTAGATGGTCACGGCGCGGTCACGAAGCCAGGAACGTGTGGATTCAAGTTCATCGGCTGACGCTGCTTCTCCTTCCCAAACAATACCAGCGGTTCCTCGCAGTTCAGATTTAAGAGATGAAGCCTCCTTCGACAAGGTCGAGCCGACCAATTTGAAAATTGAAGTCGCTGCACCTGGCGCTTTACCAGAGCGAGATTCCTCTGTGACCCTTTGAATCGTCAGGGCTAATGATTTCTCACTCATGGTCTGGCGCACAATTTTGTCCCGTGCAGCCCGGTCCTGCAGCTTACCGCCTTTAATTGGATAATAGTCCTGGGCAATTTTGGCGTAGGGATTTACGTACTTTTTCTTTTCCTTGGATTTGACAGAAGAAGCCGAGCGCTCGTACTGAAGTAAACGCTTACCCACGGTCCAACCCTTATTCATTTCACCCACCAGGTCATCTCGGCTGGCGATGGCGTTGTCTAAGAAGGTTTCGCAGAAAGGAGATGAGCCGGATATCAATTGAATGGGTTTTACTGTGACCCCGTCTTGATCCATGGGAAACAGCACAAAGCTAATGCCATCGTGCTTGGCCGCATTGGGATCGGTTCTGACCAGGCAGAACATCCATTGGGCGTGTTGCGCACCGGAGGTCCAGATTTTCTGGCCGTTAATGACAAAGTGATCACCGTCGAGCACGGCTTTGGTTTGTAGACTCGCAAGGTCAGACCCGGAACCTGGCTCACTGTAACCCTGGCACCAACGAACTTCACCGGTCACAATTTTGGGTAAGTGCTTCTTTTTCTGCTCGTCAGTACCAAACTCGAGCAGGGTTGGTCCGATCATTGAGGTACCCATACCCGCGAGGGGCGGTAGAGCCTTGGCGGCCGCCATTTCTTCCTGCAGCACTTTGTTTTCGTCGTAGGAAAGTCCACCACCGCCGTATTCTTTTGGCCAGGTAGGCGCGGTCCAACCGCGGGCGGCCGCTCGATCCAACCACAGCTTAGAGTCTTCGGTTGAATAGGTTTCGTGGGCATCTTCAAAGTGGACCGTGCGATTGCGCATGGAGTCAGGACAGTTTTCTGCGATCCAAGTCCGCGCTTCCTGGCGAAAGTTTTCAAGGCTCATTTCCAAAGTCCTGCATGTCTGCTCAAATTCGTTTAAGACTATCGTACTCGATCATTGCAGTCACTTTTGTTCATTATTCGCCAGACTAATTTTGCTCCAAGTAACCCACTATTCCCGTACACTAACGCCAAATCCAAAACTAAAGAGAGTCAACGTGGAATTTGATGATGTCATCCTCGGACGCCGCAGCACCCGGGGTTATAAACCGGACCCGGTGCCCCAAGCACTGATTGAAGAAGTTTTAGCATTGGCTATGCGTTCACCGTCGTCGATGAACACGCAGCCGTGGAATTTTACCGTCGTCACAGGTGAAGTCCTGGACCGCATTCGCGTCGGTAACACAGAACGTAATATTGCTGGCGTTCCGCATTCGCGAGAGTTTCGCATTGGGTCAGCATTTACCGGGGAGCACCGCGATCGCCAGGTTGGTGTCGCCAAACAGTTGTTCGGTGCCATGGGTATTGAGCGCGATGATAAAGAAGGGCGTATGGATTGGGTTCTGCGCGGCTTCCGCCAGTTCGATGCACCGGTTTGCGTGATCATCACCTATGACCGCGTACTGGCGGATAGCGACGATACGGCTTTTGACTGCGGTGCAGTTACAACTTCACTGGTCAACGCGGCATGGTCTCGCGGTCTGGGCGCCGTGATAAACAGTCAGGGTATCATGCAATCCCCAGTAGTTCGTGAACATGCTGGTATTGCAGACGATCAGGTGATTATGAAGGCAGTTGCGCTAGGCTGGCCCGATGAAAATTTTCCTGCCAACGCCGTTGTATCAGAACGGAAGAGCGTTGATGAAGCTGCTCGATTTTTAGGCTTTGACGACTAGGTAACAAGTTGAGCGCTATGAAAATGCTTAAGTGGACAACCATTATCCTCGGCGCCACGCTCCTGTTGATGGGCATGGCGGCGCTCTTTTTTAGCCAGGTTGTTAACCCCGCCATGATGAGGGAGGTCCAAACTAACCCTCTGGGAGAAGAAGGCCAGGAAGTCATGCTTCTCACCTTCGGCGAGAAAACACTGCCGGTGAATTACCTCAAAGAAGGCAACACCGTCTTTATTGGGGTTGATGGACGCTGGTGGCGAGCCTTCACGGACAATGGCGCTCCAGTATCAACTCCGGTCTCGATGTTGATTCAAGGCGAGACTTATCAGGGCCACGCCGTTGTTGTGCTGGATAACCAGGCTTATACCAATGAGGTGTTTTTAAGACTTAGACCCACCGCACCAGAGTGGCTCCCACTGTGGTTAACGGGAAAGCTCGTGGTCATCACAATTGATGATTCGACAAACCCCTCGCAAACAGGTCCGGGGAAAAGCTAATTTTCCCGAACCTAACTGTCCTGGTTATTTAGAGGTCAGCTTAAAGGACCACCAATGGTCAGGCCGCTGGGTTTGTACCTCTCTGCCAGGTCTCCGCAGTTTGTTCGCGCGTGCTTGCCAAGCAAAATCCAATTCTTCCGGGTCCGTGACTCTACTCAGAGATACTGGATACACCGTATCTGCAATCCTGATTTTCCCTGCCGGATACTCAAGCGCAGTGCTTGACCATCTCTTGCCGTCACACTGGGCACAACTGAGATAGAGTTCACCGTCACCGGACATACAATTGAGGTTAAGGGACTGGAGCAGTATGCCGTTCGAGACCTGCAATTGGCATAAACCCGCGTCATTAGCGAAGGCCCAGTCAGACACGGGCTCGTTGTTCACTTCACCGGAAAGAAAAAAGCCCGGCGTCCTCTCACAGGGACATTGGAGCGCGACATAGGCCACACCTACAACAAGCAAAGCAACAATACTGGAGGCAACAACCATGACTATTTTTTTCACAGGGTTCACCACGCTCTAAAGGGATAGACGTTCTCTTCCGACGCTTTGTCAAAACACGAAGCGACGCACAAAGGCTACGAAACTAAATCGGCAGTTTACCCAATTTGCACTGGAGACAAAATCAATCGACGGTTCCTCTTGGTAGGAACCGACAAGTTACGCTCGAAACTGGTGCGAGCATAAAGCAAAAAACTTGGTTCGCTACTGCACAACCTCGCCCGGCATTGATAACATCCATACCTTGAGTTTTCTCGTTAAGTCGCGTCAATGGAACGTCTTTTAATGAAAGTTACTTCCTTATTCTTCATGTGTTTGCTACTTGTTGCCTGCGTGCCTGAACCTGAAAATCAGTTACGCACAGCTAGACCAGCACCCCTCGTGGTGGTCTCACCCCTACAATTTAGCAACGAAAGAAGTCGTATTGAAGCTGTTGGCACTTCACGGGCCAATCGTTCAATCACCCTCTTCCCCGCGGTGTCTGGCGAGGTGGTTAAGGTGCTGTTCCAATCGGGACAATATGTTGAGGCTGGAGATGTGCTGCTCGAGCTTGATCAACGTGACCAGAAACTCGCGGTTGAATTGTCAGAGGTTCGGCTCGCAGAGGCGAAACGATTGTTTGAGCGCTACCAGGAAAGTGCTGCAACAGGCGCAACTCTGCCGACAATACTTGATGCCGCCAGAGCGGAACTCGATTCCGCACGAATTGCACTGGATCGAGCTCGGATTAGTTTAGAAGATAGAATTGTCGAAGCTCCGTTTGCTGGCTTCGTTGGTATCAACAATATTGATGTGGGCGATCGCATTCAATCTAGTACACCGATCACCACACTGGACGATCGCAGTACATTGCTGGTTTCCTTCGCTGTACCAGAACTGATGAGCGGAAAAATCGCAGCCGGGGATGAAGTGGCAATCTCCACCTGGTCATCCAATGACCCAACGGCAATAGGTGCGGTTTTTGATATTGATAGTCGTATTAATCCAGACACCAGAACCTTTATCACCCGCGCCCGGATCGACAACCAAACAGACAACCTTCGACCCGGCATGAGCTTCAAGGTCATTCTCGAGCTCGAAGGAGACAGCTATCCCAGACTGGCAGAAATTTCTGTGCAATGGGGCGCGGAAGGCTCTTATGTCTGGTTGGTTAAAGACGGCAAGGTGTCCAGGGTTCCGGTAGAAATTGTACAGCGACAACGGGGTGAAGTATTAGTCGAGTCTAGTTTGTCAGCGGGCGATCTTGTTGTCGTAGAAGGGATCCAACGTCTGCGGCCAGGCTTGACTGTCACTACCAAATCGCTAGAAGCCGTTGAAATATAATGTCAGACGAATCGCAAAATAGCGTCAGTGCCGCGGATTTTTTGGAGACGAATGACTTACCTAGTCTTAGTATTCGTCGACCTGTTCTCGTCCTGGTTATCAGTCTTCTAATCTCTCTTGCGGGCCTCGCTGCCATTATGGCGGTTGAAGTACGGGAACTACCCGACGTTGATCGGCCTATTGTCACTGTTCGGGCTGAATATCCCGGCGCCTCACCTGAAACAATGGATGCTGAAGTGATCAGCTTGATCGAAGGTGCTGTCGCCAGGGTTTCTGGTATTAAGAGTATCGAGTCCTCCTCGGAGGAGAACAACGGTCGCATCCGCATTGAATTTGCTCCCGGGTCAGACTTAAACAGCGCCGCCTCGGATGTACGAGAAGCTGTCAGTCGGGTTAGCCGGCAGTTACCGGACCGGGTTGAACAGGTGCTAGTTGTAAAGGCCGATGATGATTCAAGACCCGTGCTAAATATTGCCGTTCGCAGCAACACCCTGATGGAAGAAGAACTTAACCGCATCGTTGAGAAAGACATTATCCCGCCGTTGGTATCCATTAGCGGCGTGGCAGATGTTCAACAATCCGGGTCAAGACAAAGACTGCTACGGGTGGTTGTCGATCCACTAAGGCTCACCAGCTACGGTCTTTCTGTCACGGATGTCGCAGAGGTACTTCGAGAGGCTTCGTTTGATGTTCCCGCCGGTAGTTTCCGCTCTGAAGATCAACAGCTCATAGTTCGCGCAGATGCCTCAGCGGTCACCGCAGCGCAGGTTTCGGACATGATTATTAGAGACACCCAGCGCATTGGCGATGTCGCGAATGTGTTTTTTGGTCCAGAGGACGCCGCGTCATACACCCGTTTAGATGGTGAGTCAGCCATCGGTCTTGGTGTCATCCGCCAGGCACACGCCAATACTATTGAGATTTCTGAAGGCGTCCATCAGGCAGTTGAAAGGCTCAATAGTCGTTTTGATGACCTGGAGCTGGTGGTCACCGACGATAACGCGGCTTTCATTCGCAGTTCAGTGACTGAGGTGGTGACAACACTGCTCATCACCATCACCATTGTCATGGCTACCATCTGGGTGTTTATGGGCACCGTTCGCGCAACATTGATCCCCAGCGTCGCTATACCCGTTGCGCTTATTGGGACAATAGCCGGCATCTGGATGCTTGGCTTTTCCATCAACATCCTAACTTTGTTAGCACTGGTGCTGGCCACAGGATTGGTAGTTGATGACGCAATTGTGGTGTTGGAAAACATCCAGCGGCGCCGACAACAGGGTCTGGGTGCACGTGCCGCTGCTGTCCTTGGTACGCGACAAGTATTCTTTGCGGTTGTCACAACCAGTGTGGTGCTTATCAGCGTGTTTGTGCCGATTGCGTTCTTACCGAGTACCGCCGGAAGAATGTTTCAGGAATTCGGTTTTGTATTAGCCTTTGCCGTGGCAATCTCGAGTTTTGTCGCCTTAACACTCGTACCGGCCATGGCTTCGCGCTTACCCGAAGCAGGTCCTAGAAACTCGATCAATCGATTACTCGTCAGCGTTGGAGAAAAATTAGGGGAGATCTATGGGTCTACACTTTCTATTATTCTAGCTCGACCCATGATCGCCCTAATCACCGGCGGGATGCTGGCGATTGCTGCGGGGTCACTCTACACCCAGCTCGATAAAGAATTGTTACCCGCGGAAGATCGAGGCCTAATCGAAATTAACGCCAGCGGTCCTGACGGCGTTGGGATCGGCTACATGGAGCGACAAACTGAACAAATAGAGGCCATTTTGAGACCTCTGGTGGAGAACGGCGAGGTACTTTCTCTCTACACTGTTATCGGTACTTTCGATCCCAATAGAAGCCGGGTCAGCATTCCCCTCGCAAACTGGTCAGAACGCGAGCGGTCTCAACAGGAAATCATGCGCTCACTACAAACACCTATTTCAGAAATTACCGGCGCACGAGTCACCGTTAGAAGCCCCAACAGTTTAAATCTTCGCGGCGCAGGTGGCGGCCTGGAAGTGGCGCTTGTCGGCAATGACTATCAGGAGATATTTACCGCCGCCAAGATCTTTGTTGAAGCACTTGAGGCCAGGTCACAACTACTCACCGACACCCAGATCTCCTATGAGCCTACCCAGCCTCAATTGTCCGTTGAGATAGATCGGCGGCGAGCCGCGGATTTAGGCGTAGATTTGACCCAACTCGCCACCACCCTAAGGGCGATGATCGACGGCGATGAAATCGTTGATCTCAACGTTGGTGATGAGTCGGTTCCGGTTGTGCTCGAGGCGGCAACAGGTGATATCAATGACCCAACAGATCTGGTCAACCTATACGTGAGTGCTCGAAACGGCAATTTGATCCCACTATCCAGTATTGTCACGCTGAAGGAAGAAGGCGTCGCGGCAGAGCTTGATCGTCATGCACAACGGCGCGCTATAGAAGTGGATATTAATGTCGCCGCTGGCTACCCGCTTCAATCCGCAGTTGCTGAACTTGAAGCTCTGGCAGAAGAAGTACTGCCGGCCAATATTGAAATGATCTTATTAGGAGAGGCCGCCACACTCCAAGAAACCTCAAAAGAGGTCATGATCACTTACCTGGTTGCACTACTCGTTGTGTTCCTGGTGCTGTGCGCTCAATTTGAAGGGTTTGCGAGCGCTCTCGTTGTGACGTTGATTGTGCCCTTTGGCATTGCCGCCGCTATATTTGCCCTGTTTCTCTCGGGCACCTCCGTCAATATCTACTCACAAATTGGCCTCGTGATGCTTATCGGCCTAATGGCGAAGAATGGAATATTACTCGTCGAGTTCGCTGACCAGCTTCGAGATCAGGGCTATGAGCTACGGGAAGCAATCGAAACGGGCGCGAAGGTCCGACTCCGTCCAGTTGCCATGACACTAATCTCAACCGTGCTAGGCGGATTACCCCTCATATTGGGTAGCGGTGCGGGCGCTGAAGCCCGAGAAGCGATTGGTTGGGTAGTCTTTGGTGGACTCGGTATCGCAGCACTGTTTACGCTCTATCTGACACCCGCGTTGTACCTGCTGATTGCCAAATACTCCGCTGCCCGGGCTGACGAGAGCAACCGACTTAAGGTTGAACTGACGGCCGCGCAACTGATTAACAAGAGTTGATCCATCACATATCGCCCTAGCAACCAGGCGAGGCGACAAAATTGATTGTGTCCACTGCAACTTCAGTATAGCTACTAGCAGCACCGATGAGCGGTTCCGGGAGATAGTCTGAAGGATCTCGGCGAACCGGGTTCATATTGTCGACCACCAGATAGCTTCGACCACGCAGGTCCGACGATGCGCAGTTATTGGAGATAAATTCCGGTAGTGCCTGGAACCCGGTATTCAAATCCGCACTCACTGGATTAACTGCCTGATTCGGTGATTCAATTTCTACCGTGCCATCAATACCACGCTCCGACGAAGCCGAGATCAGGGTTTCTGTGTCAGCCAAGAAATTAGTTGCGACCAGGTTGATATTGCCACCAGTACCCGCGTTCGCCTGGGCAACAATCAGGCTCCGGCGCAGCGTAAACAACTCTGGATCTATACTGATATTGCCGCCACCGCTATCGGCTGTCACACCATTCGCAGAAGCACTAATGAGGCTTTGATCAATTCGAATTCGATTCTGTGTTTGTATATTGATGCTGCCACCGCCGCTCTGAGCGGAAGAAGCCTGAATCACCGCACCTACAATTTGCAACGTTTCTGGCACAACCAGAGAGACATCACCCGCGTCGCTTAGTCCCGTAGCGGAGGAAGTAATAGTGGTTTCGGAAAGGACATCTAAAGTATTGGCGTTAATGAGGATGTCACCACCCACCCCATTACCGGTGGTGTCAGAGCTAATGACCGTACCGTTCTGAAGCGTTCCCGCAATAGCGGTGATTTCAATTCGGCCTGCATCACCATTTCCGTTCGCTGAAGCACTCAGCGTGGATTGATCTAGCAAGAGCGTTTCAGTACTAATCAACAAGTCGCCGCCCGACCCCGATGTATTAGTGATTAACGTGATGAGGCCATCATTAATATTTAAGTCGCTTGTGGTGATGGATATGCTTCCGGCATCACCACTACCACCACTCGATCGTCCGTTCAGATTACCCTGATTAAGAATATCCAACCGGTCCGCAAGAATAAAAATGTTACCACCATGACCCGCGCCTCCAGTTTCGGTTACAAGGGTGGACCCATCTAACAATATGTCATTACCAGTGAACCTGATAAATCCACCTTCACCGGGCCCCTCCGTTGAACTATCGACTATCGTATCGGTTAAAGAAATGGTATCTGCCTCAAGCGTAATATCAGCACCTTCACCCTCGCCAAGTGTTTCGCCCTGAATAAGGGAGTTAGTTCCGGTGACGGTATCCGCCGTTAAGGTCACGTGGCCGGCATTTCCGGCCGTTAATGTTTCAGTGGCGATCACATTGCGATCGAGCGTGAGCGTGGTACCCGTTATGGTTAACTCGCCGGCATCACCCGTACCATCCAGTGCAGAAATGTTGATCTCGCCATCTTGACCAAGAATTATGTCAGGCGCCTGAATATCAATGAGACCTCCAAGGCCGCTGCCTTTTGTCTCGGCTTCAACAATGGCACCGCTT
>TARA_R110002072_G_scaffold302794_1_pt1 | contig 47251 bp, 38 predicted proteins | sample TARA_R110002072 | Tara Oceans TARA_R110002072 (sample SAMEA4397118) | marine metagenome | biome: Polar Biome; feature: [SRF] surface water layer (ENVO:00010504); material: water (ENVO:00002006), including particulate matter (ENVO:01000060) such as... | depth 5 m | reverse complement strand
TAATTTAGCCAGTTTCTAAATTGCGATAACTAGTGAAGTTGAGCATTACCAGCCTTTCTAGTAATGCTGAAATACCCATTGCTTTTTGTTGAAAGCGATCATTTTCGGTTGCACTAAATACCACTGGCAAAGGAGCCCAAAGCGTTCCTTTTAGTCTTGCTCGGTGCTGGAAAACCAAGGGCTGTTGTTCAAAAACGAATGATTTTACGTCAGTAATATTCAGCTAGATTTGTACCTTGATATCAATAGATCAGGTCGAGCGCTGACTTTTACATTTCATTTGATACTTCCCCAATTGTTACTCGCATTGCTTAGTGCAAAGAAAATAGGAAATTAAGGGAAATACTATAGTGAGCTAATTTAGCTCACTATAGTTTTGACGTCTACTTACGAGCATATAGTAAAGGCACCACAAATACCGTGAAAATGGCTGAGCTGATTGAACCGAAGATCAGCGATACAGCTAAGCCCCCCATTACCGGGTCCGGCACAATAATAAGCGTACCAAAGGCGATAGCGAGTGTCGTTAAGGTAATGGGAATAATGCGTAGAGCTCCCGCTTCAATTACTGCTTCTTCGATTGGCCTACCTTGTGCTAGTTGCTCCTTAATAAAGTCAACAATTAGTAAAGAGTTACGTACCGATACTCCAGCAAGTGCTATTACACCTATCATTGATGGTGCGCTAAACGCTTGGCCAAGTAGCCAGTGCCCCGGGAAAACGCCTATCAAGCCCAAAGGAATGGATAGCATCACAAGGAGTGGCAACCTGAATGATTGATAGTAGGATACGAGTAGAAAGTAAATTGCCAGAACTGATAAACCCAGTGCAATACCCATATCGCGAAAGGCATCCATTGTCAGCCTGAATTCTCCGCCCCAGTGAATCAGGTAACCTTCCAGCGTGCTGGGTGGATTGGTGACAAAGCTTAAGTTTCCTGTCGAAACTTTCTCGCCTTGAGTTAACGGGTTTTCATTCAAGCGCTGTTCTAAATCTAACACTGCATAAAGGGGCGCGCTGTTGGCCAGCTCTCCAGCTACGTAAGATACGCGTTCATTGTCTTTGTGCAGAATAGGTTTTGATTTTTCCGATGAGACAACATCAATCACAGTAGAAAGGGGCACAGAAATACCCTGTTGATTTTTGACGAAGGTGTGAGCCAAAGCCTCCGGTGTAATGCGTTGTTGGTGGGGCACAACCAAGCGAATGGGAATCGGATTTCTAGCTTCATGCTGGTACAAGTAGTTGACGATATCGCCTTGTAAAAAAAAGTTCAACGCTGAGGATACTTGTTCAACATTCAAACCGGCTAATATTACGCGCCTTTGATCGATTCTAAAATGATACTCGGCGATCGGTGAGGCACTGCTATTCCATACTTCAGCAATATCCCAAGTATCATTAAACATCGTTTCAATTTTGGCGGTAAGCGCCTCGCGCTCTTTATTATCCCATCCAAAAACTTCAGCGAGTATGGTGGCTTTTACTGGTGGCCCTGGTGGGTCTTCAACAAATTGAATTGTTGTCTCAGGGTTGCCAGATATAAGCTCGGCTAAGTCTTTTCGTAAGTTTTGGACTATTTCAATAGAGGAAATATCACGCGTAGATTTATCTACCAAGTTCACGCGTATTTCTGCAAACTGAGCGCCGATATTATTTGCATTGCCCTTGAGCTGACCATTGAAATCGACAATAGAGGGAATGCCAACAAAGGTTTGGGTATTTATCACATAAGGGTGGTCAAGTAGCGTAGAAGATACCTGTCTAACTAAACGGTCTGTTTCTTCAAGCGCCGAGTTGTCAGGAAGGTGGAATGTTACCAGAAATGTGTTTTTATCATCTTTCGGTAAAAAAGAGAGTGGAACTGCGGCACTGGAAAGCTCACCCGCAACACCTTGTGGCCGCACAAATTGCCATGCGGGCTGCATTAAGGAAAATACCAAACAGCTAAGCACAAAGCCAAAGAAAGTTAAGCGCCAGGCCTTTTGTGTATATAAGCGCTTGAATATCGAGCGAAATGCCCTTTGTAGCCAAATTTCACGGTGTTTCTCATGGGTCACTGGCAGAAAGCGACGAGCAGCCCACGGCGTTACCATATAGGCAACCAGCAGTGAGGCAATCATCGCAACCGGAACATTGAATGCGACAGGGTAGAAATATTCGCCGAGCATACCCGTCACGAATAACAAAGACAGGAATACAATGACGATTGTGATAGTTGCCAGCGTGGTGGGGTTGCCGATTTCTGACGCAGCGCGAACAATAGCTTCGGAATAACTTTGCTGAGAACCGTCTACGGGGAGCATCTGGTTATGCCGGTGAATATTCTCGACGACAACGATGGCATCATCTACCAGCATCCCTAAGGCGAGAATCAAAGCATATAAGGTAATACGGTTTAGTGTTGGTCCTGCCAGCAAGTCGACACCAATCACTAAGGCAAAGACAATTGGAATGGTGAACAGTACGATAGCGGCCGCTCGCCAGCCCAAAAACAACCAAAGCACAATACTCACTACGGCAATGGCGATGAAAAGATGCTCGATTAGATAGTTAACAGAGTCGTTGGCTTTTTGGCCATCATTTCGTGTGGTGACAACCTGTACGGCATCAGGGATCCACTTGTTCTGCATAATCTCGATACGCTCAAGAACACTCTTCGCTAAGGGAACTGAGTTAATACCGCCTTGTTTTGCCACGCTAATATGTACAGCGGCCATTTCCTTGCCTTGATATTCGGTAAAGCGGGCATCTGCAGGACCAAAATTGAAACGTGAGAGGTTGGCGTTTATCTGCTCTGGCGCATTTTCGATAGTCGCTACGTCTTGTAAGTGTACGACAAGCTCTTGATCTTTAAATACGACTAAACGTTTTAGCTGTTCAATATCTTCAAACTTATGTGTGATTCGTAGATGCTTGTTCTGTTTATCTATCACTTTATAGCCAAGTGAATGATCGATATTGGCACTTTGAATATGATTTCTGACCTGATTTAAACTCACCCCAAAGGCTTGTAGTCGGGTCGGGTTTATTTCGATACGTATTTCATCTTCTTGTTTACCGTGAACTTCGCTTATTCCAATACCTTCGAGGCTATGCAAGTGCTCTGTCATACGCTCAGCCATTCTCGATAACTGATACCGGTCGTACTCAGAAGACGCTAATGTAATAACCATAAACGGCACATCATCAATATCGATTAGTTGAACATGAGGTTCGCCGGCTAAGGGAGGTAATGATTTTTTGTAACGCAGGACTTGGTCATGAAGTCTAACGAAAGACTCGGTTTTATCTTCACCGACTTCAAACTCAACCTGAATTTTTGCAAAGCCTTCACCTGCAATACCATAAGTATGTTTAACGCCTAGCATGGTATTGAGATGGCTTTCTAGAGGCGTCAAAAGCAAATGTTCAACTTCGATGGGTGACAAGCCAGGAATTGGAATGGTGATATCAGCAGCGGGTACAACAATTTGAGGATTTTCTTCGCGGGGCGTCTCTAACAATCCCATTAACCCAAAAAGTAGAACGGCTGGTACCAGCGCAAGAATTAGCTTTGACTCAATAAATGTTTTCGCCAGAAAGTGAGCGATATTAAAACTCTTAGCGCTCATTATCGGCTTACCTGTACGTTTGTCTCAGCCAGCGGGTGATATTTTACTTGTTCGACCGTTGTATCTATCGCAGTTCCATCTTTCAACTTCTCTGGAGATGAGATGATGACCTGATCGTGTTCATTTAAACCTGATAGTACAAGGTAATAGTCTTGCCATCGTCTTTCAATATTAACAGGAGTGAATCTTGCTTTTCCTTCGTGTGCGCGAAACACGCCAAATACGCCTGCGCGTTTAATGATGGCTGATGAGCTAACAAGTAGCTGATCCTCTTTACCGATGACAAAATCAATTTGCCCAGAAAGTCCTGCTTGGATGCTGCCTGAATCGGAAAGTGCTAGTTTGACCTTGTAGGTCTGAGTGACTCGATCAACGCTGTTAACAATATGAGAGACAACTGCATTAACTGGTTTGTTGCGATTATGAATTTTTAGCGGGTAGATGTCACCGACATTTAAGGTGTTGGTCCATCTCGCAGGAAGGGCTGTTTCAAATTCAAGGCCACCTAAGGCTTCCAATTGAAGCAAGGGTTTGCCAATAAGTGCTAGATCCCCTTGTTCAACCCAACGTTTAATCACGCGAGCACTAATCGGGCTATTAATGCGGTGGTAGGGCTTCCTGGCTAATTGCTTTTTTAACTCATTCTCAGCCTGTGATAGTCGAGTTTCTGCAAGATTGAATTGTACTTTGGCTTTGCGGAGCTGTTCATGCGTGATAACGCGCTTCTCTTTTAGAGTTTTTGCATTTATGTAGTCTTGAGCAAGATCCTTAAGTTGTATCTGCGCTGACTTTATTGAGTTTTCTGCAAGTCTGATAGATGTTAATAGTTCGGATTCATCTAAAACGATGAGCAAGTCTCCTTGTTCAATTAAGTCACCTTCCTTTACTTTGAGTTCATGTATGGTTGCTGACTGCGAAGTACTTATTTCTACTATTCGAGAAACATTGGTATAACCCGCAGCTGAATAGAACATAGGAACTGCAGTACGAGTAACCTGTTCAACCGTAACTGACACAAGAGGGCTTGATGTTTGGTGTTGATCTTTAGTGGGTGTGTTATCGCTACACGACACAAGAAACATCAACGCGAGCAAAGTGAGAATAGTATGATTTATCATTTAAACACTCCGTTCAGCAGAACATTACAAACATGTTTGGCTATAAATTCCGGGTCATCATGCTCTGGCCGCCCTCCCGTTAAGAAAGCACGAATCGGGGTGGCTTCTAAGTGATAGAAAACTAACGAAAACATGGATAGCGCCGTCATATGAGAGTCACTATTAGGAGAAATACGCTCCGCAAGTCTCAAAACATTTTCGAATTGGGTGAGGAAAACACTAGATGCGAGCACGCTTAGCCTATCAGGGTCTGCTTCCAATAATTCACGCTGAAGTAGCAACCTAAAGTCCTGATCTTTAGCCATCAAAACCGTAAAGCTATATATAAATCGAGTGAGCTGCTCTTCGACGCTCCCATTTGCTTTAAGAGCTTGCTCAAGCTGCTCGGCCTTATCTTTGAATGACGCTTCGATACTACTTAGGTACAAGGCTTTCTTGTCGGGAAAATGATGGTAAATAGTCGCAATACTAAGACCAACAGCACTTGCAACTTGACGAATAGATACACCGCTAAAGCCGTATTTGGCAAAAAGCGGAATCGATTCTTTGAAGATAGCATCTAATGCATCCTGGTTTGTTGGAAACTTTGACTTAGCCATAACTACTCTCTATAGAACGTTCGATCAATATAATGATAAACAGATTTTCTATAGAATCAAATAGCTTTATGCGAAAAGATTCATGATAAAGTTCTCACATTTAAAGAAGGATTCAATAAAGTTTGACAATAATGCATCAGATGGAATCTGGAATTTACTCGTTTCAGTGGACACATAAATGTCACAAACTAACTACTAAAAATGCTGCTTTTGTTTTTATTACGCTAAGTAAATTATCCAAAAAAAGGATCGCTTACGGCTGAAAGTAAGCTACGTTTACTATGGTGAATAATGTTCGCTTTGCTCTTGAAGTAAGCTGTTTTTGGGCCAGTCAAAATGAACGCTTTTGCTCTCTTTCACTCGTTTTAGATAGTAAAAAGCCAAGCTCAAAAAAGGCCGCTTAGGAATGCAAAGCCTTAATTTTCCAGCAAGCTAATTCATGACGATTTGGCCAAAACTAAATTTAACCTTCAACGGCAAGTTATGGCACTTTGCCGACTAAGTTTTAGTCAAAACCTACATCTCAATAAACCGTAACAGGTCTTTTTTTTACAACTTACCATCTATTAAGCAGTGTTTACATTTCAAATATTATTTGCTACAAAATTTTATTAAACAACCGATGCATAATTACACAACTGATTTATAAACATGTATAAGAGCATCAAAATAAACTAGTAAGCGGTATTTGGCGACCAATTCCAAACGCCCTGTGGTGAACTCGAATAACGGGGGCTGCTTGCTGACGCTTATATTCTGCCCTACTGACCATTTTCCTTACTTTATCTATAGTTGCCTGATCTATTTTAGAAAGCGTTTTTTCATAAGATACTTTCTCAGTATCCGTTAGATAATCTTCTTCGATATAGCGATGAAGAATCGCATCCAACACTGGGTAAGGTGGCAATGAATCTGAATCTTTTTGGTCTGGTGATAACTCTGCTGAAGGCTCTTTATCTATAATCGGTTCAGGTATGCCTTTGCCATTAAAAATGTGCTCATTAAGGTATCGGGCAAGTGCATAGACTTCCATTTTATACAGGTCACCAATCAAACTTAGACCGCCTCCCATGTCGCCATACAATGTGCAATAGCCTACTGAAATCTCTGACTTATTCCCGGTGGACAAAACAAGATTACCAAAGTTATTTGAATAGGCCATGAGTATTCTGGCTCTTGTTCTGGCTTGCATATTCTCTTGGGTTAGACCTGAAGGTCTCTCTCCGAATCGTTTTTCAAATTCTTCACAATCTAGCTGAAATTGATCTCTGATCGGTGCGTTTATTAGAGGTATGCCCAGGTTTTCGCATAGCACTTCTGAATCCGACCAGGAACCTTCCGAACTAAACGGGCTTGGCATGGTAATCGCCATAACCTTGTCAGAACCTAAAGCCCAAACGGCTAACGCGAGTGTAACAGCACTATCTATGCCACCTGAACTACCCACTACAACGGAATCAAAGCCCGTCTTGTTGCAGTAATCCAATAAACCAACCCTTAGCTGCTGGGCAATCACCTGCATTTTGCTTTGCACTTTAGTTTCTATCGAAATGGCATTACTTAAATCAACTAAAGTGAAGTCCTCTTCGTAAAACTTGCTTTGGGCTAAGGTTTCTCCCTTTGCATTTATGGCAATACTGCCGCCATCGAAGACGATATCGTCCATGCCACCCACCTGATTCACATAAATCACATTCGCATCACATCTCTGTGCTGTTTGCTTTATTAGCTCATATCGCTGTTCTTGCTTACCAATGTTTCCTGGGGAAGCATTTATGCTAATAATCGTATTAACCCCCTCCTCTTCCAGATCTTTGACAGGATTACTTTTATACATAGGGTGAGCTGAATTTTCCCAGCCATCTTCACATATCAAGAAACCCAGTTTGCTGCCTCTGAACTCAAGGACTCCAGTCTGATTTCCTGGTTCAAAGTGCCTTGCTTCGTCAAAGATGTTATACACAGGTAGTAGTTGCTTGTAACAAGCAGCGATTTGCTTACCCTTTTCGTATAAACCTAATGCATTAAAATAGGGTTTTCCAGTTCCTTCATTCTGCTCAACATAACCAAGAACGACTGCAGCACTTAATGATTCAGTAGCACTTTTAATAAGATCGATTGCTTTATTTTGAGCTTGAATTAATGATCCTTGATACAAGAGATCTTTGGGGTAATAACCCGTGATACAAAGCTCAGTAAAAACGATCAGATCTACCTGATGACCATATTGCTCAAGCACAGACAATATCTTTTGTGTATTGCCCTCAATATCAGCAATCTGGTAATTCAGTTGGGCCATTAATAGTTTCATTTTCTTCCCCTACTTACCGTAACTTGATCTTAACCAAGCCACATAATTCTCATCTTCACACATGGTCTTCCCTGGGCTATCAGACAGTTTAGCAACAGGACGCCCATTCACTTCAACCAGTTTCATCACAACATTGAGCGGCGTATAGCCTAGGTCATTGGTGAGTTTTGTGCCGATACCAAATGAGGTTTTAAGCTTGCCCTTAAATTCATCATAAAGATCTAAAGCTGGCTGCATGCATAAACCATCGCTCCATACACCTTGCTTGGTATTTGAGTTTATACCGAGCTCGTCTAAACGCTTTATGAGTTTGTATCCCCATTCAACAGGACAACCTGAGTCATGGCGGAAGCCATCAAATTGTTTTGCGAAAAACAAATCCATTTCTTTACAAAATTGATCCATGCCAATAACGTCTGTTAAGGCAACACCCAAATCCCCTCTAAACTCATCAGCCCATTCATTTAGTGCTGTTTTGGTCGCATCTAAAGGGTGAACCATGCCCTGCCAAACTTGGAGATATTCATGCGCCATGGTACCAATAGGTGTAATATCCAATTCTCTTGCAAGATAATAATTACTGGTTCCTACAAAGTACTCTGGCAACATGCGGGTTAAGGTGTGCACGACTTCAGTTTGCCATTCTCGAGAAAACCGTCGGCGTGTCCCAAAATCTGCAATGGTAAAGTTTTCTAAAGGCTCCCGTGCTTTAATCAGCTCAATTTTATCCATTAAGCGCTTTCTGCCTTCTTGAATATTTGGCTCAGGCTCGGTCATTCTAAAGTACAGCTCGTTCACCATAGCGAGGACAAATATTTCCCACATCGATGTTTTTAACATTGAGCCGATCGCTTCAATTTTAAGCTCGCCATTCTCTTCGCCAATGCGAAGCTGTCTCGGATCCAATTGAAAGTCTTTTAAATAGTCGATAAAATCAACTGAAAGCTGTGATTCCTGTTGCAAGTATTGCAACTCTGACTCTGTAAACTTCAAATTCCCAAGCATCTCAGCTTGCTGTCTCAGTGCGGGTATCAAGGGCCTTAAATCAACCCCTTTTGTTCGGCAGTTAAATTTATATCGCACATCCGTACTTGGAAACTTGTGGAAGTTTGCCTGCATCATCGACAACTTATATTTGTCTGTATCTAACAAGCTATAGAAAATAGGTTCCTTCATACTTTTTTCATTTATATTCATTTTCTTACTCCATCTCGATATCTGCAGCACTATCCACTATCTGCATGCCTGCTTGTTTGATTTCGGTTATTGCTATGGCGACATTATCAGGATCTATTCCACGACAAGCTGCTAAGTTCACAATTACCGTAAAGCCCGCATCCTTTAGCTGAAAAGCTGTGGTTTTCAAGCAATATTCTGTGGCCAAGCCGCCAACAATAACGTTGCAAATGCCCTTCTGTTTTAAATATTCAATCGCGCCTGTCGACATGGTATTTCCCAAGTCGTGATAGCAAGCGCCGTAAGGGTGCATATCCAACTCAATACCTTTCCAAACAAAAAAGTCATACTCAGATGGCTTTGGTAAACCCTCTATTAATTCGAACCCTTTTGTTCCAGGAACAGCGTGCATATTCCAGCGAATATCAACATTGTCGCCTTCAACCGGTGAATATTGAGCATTTGTCTCATTAGCCGCCCAAATAGCTTTAGGGCTGTGAGAATCCTTTGAACCGACTCTTATCGCTGCTTTACTTGCCTGGAGATTAAGCTCATCAACGATCTGATCCCCTTCTGGTACAGGTAATTCGTCTGAGCACACAGGGGTAAAACAATATTGAGCGTCTACATCAAAACTGGCTGTTAGTTCTTTTTTAATTGTTTTCATCATAATTACTCCTTAAATTGTTTTACTTAGAAACCATTGGTTGCTAATATAGAAACTATAAGTTGCTAAGTCAATAGGAAAGTGAGAAAATTTTATGACTAAACACATTGGAGTATTCGGAAGTGCATTCGACCCTATTCACTTAGGTCACATAGACTGCCTTCGACAAATAGAGAAGCAATACGATCTGATTATTGTTGTACCCAGCTTTGCCCACGCTTTTGGCAAACAGATGACCAGTTTTGATTTACGCCTTAATAGCGTGACCACAGCAGTAAAAGAAGAATGCGCATTATTTTCAAATCGTATTCTAGTTTCTGATATTGAAAGAGATATAGCCAAAACAAAGAACGGTGAACCGGTATACACCTTTGATGTGTTAAGTTCGATATCGACACAGCTCAAAACAGACGACATTGAGTTTGTGGTGGGGCCAGATAATGCCGACCCGAGTCAATGGACTAAGTTCTATCGTTCGGAGGATATTTTGGATCGTTGGGGCATCAACCCAGTAAAAGAACGATGCAATATAAGAAGTAGTTTGATTCGAAAAATGATTTCTAACAAACAGCCTAAACATGATATTTCCTTACTCATTCCTAGTAATGTTTTAAGTGATATAGAGAAACATAATTTGTATGGTGCATAGAACAATGACCAAAAACTACAACAGTGAAGAGGCATTTTTAGCCGACTTTAAAGCAAATGAATTCGACCAAATACTATTTTCTATTGACCCTGTTATTTTCACGATTAAGGACAAAAAACTTCATGTCCTAATGGTGCAAAGGAGCAATTTCCCATTTAAAGATTCTTGGGCCCTTCCAGGCGGAAGAATTGATAAGCTAAAGTCAGAGAATATTGAAGAGGCCGTTCGCCTTAAACTACTTGCCAAAACGGGTCTTGATCACGCTTACTTCGAACAAGTATTAACGGATGGCGGTAAAACAATGGATCCAAGAGGCTGGTCGCTGACAACCGTATATTTAGCCTTAGTTCGTTATGAAGATGTTGTTCTTGGAGATAATGAAACCGGCGAAACAGTTGCATGGCAGCCCATCGATAAACTCGAAGAGTTACCCTCTATCGCCTTTTGGCATCATAAACTCATTAAAGCATCCTTATCACGCCTGCGAGATAAAATTACCTACACTGATCTTCCCGCTAACCTAATGCCGGAAGTATTTACGATTCGGCAGTTAAGAATGGCCTATGAAGCTATTTTAGATATTGAAATTACGCGCCAAGCATTCGTTAAAAGAGCCAATCATTTAATTGATAAGGGCCTGCTAATCGATACGGGGGAAATATCAGATGAAGTGGGTCGACCCGCTAAACTGTTTAAATATGTTCCCGAAGAAACACCGCATGTATTCTCACACGCCATGACCAAAACCAAATAATTAAGAAGACTCGTAAAGGATTCACCATGTCACTGAACTCAACTCCTACAGAAAGCCGTGTACTTACATCCACTGAAGGTAAGCAAGTTGAAATTGAAACATCTAAAATTGCTTACAATGGATTTTTCAAAATGATGAAATATCGATTAAGACATAGCTTGTTCAATGGTGGTATGTCTAACTTCTTCACTAGAGAAGTCATGACCCGACCTAATGCGGTAGCCGTTTTGTTATTCGACCCAAGCAGTGAATGCGTGATTCTGACTAAGCAGTTTCGGATAGGTGCATTAGAAAGCAGCAACCCTTGGTTAGAAGAACTCGTAGCAGGCATCATTGAGCCGGGTGAAGAGCCTGAAGATGTTGCCAGAAGAGAAACCCTCGAAGAAACAGGACTTACATTAACTTCAAAGCTTCATAAAATTGCCGAATATTATGGATCACCTGGCGGCCTGAGTGAAAAAACTATCATTTACTTTGCAGAAATCGATTCATCCTCAGTTGAAGGCGTACACGGATTAGACTCTGAAAATGAAGATATACTCGTCGTAAAAAAACCAATCAAGCAGCTCTTTGAAGAAGTTGATAGTGCGAACATATCGAATGCAAGTTTGATGATTGCAGCACTTTGGTTAAAGCAACGAGTTTGAAAAGGATAAATAGGCCAAGATTTGATTTGATTAGCTCAAATCTTGGCCCATACACCCGGTTACGCGTTACTGGAAATCTTCACAACAACTTTCCTGATAAAGCATATCTTCCTCTTCTTCAATAGATTTTTGCTCTGCCCAGTAATCCGCATCTCGCTCAAAAGCCTCTATTAATAGATCTGAAGCGATCTGGTTTAGTTCTTGACAAACATCATGAAGCTGCTCTAAATCATCAACTGAAATCGCGCAGCCTTTTTCACAATAAACCACACTAAGTCGATTAACCAAAGTTGATTTTTCTTCCTGGGTCATTGAGCTTAAGTTCAAACCCATCATTTCCTCGAGTAAACCATTGTCACAATCCTCAAAAGTTGAATTAAGTGGCGCAACATTTTTATCATTGACCATCACCAATAAGAAGCAAAAAGCCCCCATATTTGCATTTAATAGCTCTGCTTTTGCCAAATAAGACAATTCAGGTGAACATTCGTTACTCACTTCAAACATTTCAACTTCAACAGTGGCTTCAATTGTGTTTCTTTTAATATACATATAAATAATCTCCGAATATTTAGAAAATAATAATTACGTACCTACCAATCAAAGAGAGAAAGCAAATACGTAATATATATAGCCAATGAAGCGGCGGTTTTTTTAGCTATTAAGAGAATAATTAAAAAGTTTTAATAAAAAATACTTTTCGTTTATTTTTGATGTCTCTGTACCGGCGTTTTTCATGTTGCTTCCTCCCAAATCCCCCCCTGCTCCATCAGGCATTAATAACCCGGTAGCAGGGTTCAACGTAACTTCTACATTAAGAGTTGGATCAAAACCAACACTATCATCTAACATCTGATAATCTAAAGAAGGGTCTAAGCCTGTAGTTATTTCACTAGAAGAGCCAAGCCTGTAAGAGAATCTCTAAGCTGATCATCATCTATAATTTGAAGACCCTCACCAGAGCATGAATTCTTCTCGAAAGCTGCAATTATTAATCCTGCAAGACACCCTGTAAGTATATGTCCCATAACAAAAAAAGAGCCGGTACCCCCCCAATAAAAACAAATCTAAATACCAAAAACATACAGCCCTCCTTCGACCCATCTTAAAATAGAATACGCCATAACTCTGCTTAAAATCTGCAGGCTTGCCGCTATTTTTTTAGAGCCTAAGTAACAAAAGTAAGAGGAAATTTATGTCCGACTATGACAATAGATAGTGCGGCTTTGGTAACAAAGACCTAATTCGAAAAGTTTGAGCGAAAAAATTAAATGTTCGAAGTTAACCCGTATTTTTTACCGTTTAGGTAGCTATACAAATTAGGAAAAGAAATTTTCCTGTTAGAGCAATTTACTTTTTGGAGGACATTTATGCTTAAACAAGAAATGGAAAGACGAATAATTAGTGATCAGCTGTATATAAAGGATCAAAATTTAGTAGCAAACCTTTTGCATCAACACGAGCTTGATTCAGAATATCAAGCTGGTGATTTGATGATGAAGGACTTAGATCAAACACGCATACAGAGGAGCTTGGCGATATTATATTTTTATCAACGAAACCCTACGATGCAAAGTAGCCTTGATCATATTGATATTGTCTACGATCTGAGAACTAACTTTTACGAAATTACAGATATCGCTAATGGTGATCTTCTTTCGGTAGGCACTTTAAACTAAACATAAGGTCATATTATTTAATCAACTCTAAGGGCCCTTGGGCCCTTTTTTTGTTAGGGCACAGCTTAAGCTGGCACAGAACTCCTAGGCAATCTTCAATAACATGGATTTTTAATAGAATAATGATACTTCTTGGATTAGCATAAATTTCAACCATCTTCATGGTAGCAAATATGAAGATTTTCTCGATAAAATTTTTAATCAATCTTGATAGATCAATAGCATTCTGACTTTATAAACAATATTAAATCTCATCTTAGTTAATTGCTTGCCACATTAGTTTTAGCTCTAAAGGAGCGTATACTTAATATAGGTTATTAGACTGCTGTTTCTTCAAAATAAATTCCGCCCCGATTTATTCTCAAAGGGAAAATATTGTTAAAGAAATCAGAATAAATAAGCAATCTCATCGAAGATTTTGTAATTAGACAACAAGTCCGCTTTGTTGTTTCAATGCAGCATAACCCATACATATAAGTTTAATTACGCTGAGTCAAACATGTCGCATTGCCGAGAGTCAGTTAAAAGTATATCCACTGACATGCGGCGACTTCCTATTGATAAACCTTTTGTTATCATCGCATCAATTTTTCCAGAAACGCGTGAAATATGATGAAGGGATACCGACTCAGGAAGCAATTCATTTTCATCTATATAACTTGACAGGTAGGCTGCGCTTGATCCTTTTAATCCAATTCGGCTAGTGACAATATGGGCAACGGCTTCGGCTTCAATTTCCATCGTTGAATGAGGTAATCCTTTCCTGCTGGGCCACTTTTTGTTTTCATCACTACCTAAATGCCCCAGCAAAATATGTGCAAGCTCATGACAAATTACGCTCAACTGACTGGAACCATCGAGTTCATTGTGTATTACGATGCGCATAGAATGCTTCTCATCCCAGAGTGCCCGGGTAGCAAAGCCTGACATAGCTGAAGATAATGTTTTGCAATCTATTCGGATCCCAAGTTTCTTTGCTTGATGCTTTACGTTTGGAGGCCAACGATCATCAAATTCCCCAGTAACATTAGAGAAAAATCTTAATTTTTCAGGCAACTCATCCCCTTTAGTTTGATCAACATCATAAACTAACATTACAGGATGCATGGGAGCCAGAATAAGCATAGGTCGTGCGTATTCTATTAGCGTTCTATTAAACTCCTTAAGCCAATCGCGTTCTGTTGCAAAAAAACTGCACGCAGGGTTTTGTATCTTTATCAGCATACTATTGTAAGGCGCATAATTTCTAAAACGTGAAATGAACTCTATCATTTCAGCAAATTGCTTCGACTTCCTGTAGCGAGCGCTTTGCTGCACTAACGAATCAATAGTCGACTTGATACAAACGACTTCTTGACCCCTATTTTCTGGTTCCTCAAGCGCAGAATCAAGCGAACCATCATCAATCATTGACTGAAAATAGCCCCTTTCACTGCTACTCAAGCTTGGCACATAGCTAAACGCGATGATCACATTTTTTATGTATAGCTTGGACTTGAATCCAAGCGCCTGCAAAATACCTTCCACTAACAGTTTAGCCGTGGGCCGCTGCCTAGAACTAATCATCTCGCTGAGATACTCATCGATCCATTTCACATAGCACTTTGTATCCATATAATAAAACCATATATTCCAAAATTATTCTTTAGCTGTAATCATGAAAAAAATTCACATGTAAAATTCAAATATATGAAACTGGCACCCAGCCCTTACCATCCACTATAAAACCCACTTCCTTTCTAATAGCCTTACTTAGTTCAGCATGAGCAATACACTTCTTGGCAACTTTACTGATACATCGAATAAGTGATTTTGAAAGCAGCGCTTTAGCTGTTTCGGTTTGACTAAATAAATTCAGGAACACGTTTACAACGTCCTGTTCACTCACTTGGAATATATCTATTAGTATTCTCAAATTTTCAGCGACATTATCACTAACGCCCAGATCAAGAAGCTCATCAATGGTTTTAGGCAACGCCTTAAAATAATGTCCAGGCCAGCGCCCAGAATAGTCGTTCAGATTTTTACCGAAGTGAGTAGGGCCAAAAATAACTGGAGCTGTTGAACGCCTCATGAATGCGGGCATATCCAAATACTCTGCACTCGAAGTTGAATGCCCTTGAGGTCTTCTTAGGCGAGCCACTGAATCAGGATACTCAGATGTTCCTTCACAAATATTGGCTGACAACATCTCATGAGAACTTGTGCCACCCCAACCTGCCTGAAGCATTCCAGGCACTTTACGTAATTCTGGCCCAAATTCAGATTCATTCTTTTTATCACGTTCAACGACCATCAGGTAATTGGTCAAGGTTGATTGCAGCTGATAGTTAACCCCAAGCATTATCTTGGTTTCTTTAGAGCCGTCGCCATTTCGCAAGAATTCAGAAACGGCCAGGCGGGCCAGAGTCAGTTCCGAAAGCGATGGAGCCTCCTCACTCTGCCTCTTAGCAAAAGACTGTAAAGTGAACTGTTTACGCCAGCTATGTTTTCCAAATGATAGATTGATGGTGGCAGATCCCTCGGGACACCGCTCAAATTTCGCAAACAAATGTAAGGTATCACCACTGAACACGCGGCTAATTTTCGCAGGAATACATTCAAGCGATGCCTGCGGCCAGACCACTTCTGACGCAGTGACAGATGGCATGTACATTCTTTTAAAATGGCGAACAATGGACTGTGCCATATTTTCATTAGGTGACACTAATTCACAGGCGCCACCGGATGCCTCTGCCACACCACGAACCATATCTTCTGCCACTGAAGTTCCTACTCCCACTGTGAAATGCCGGGACTTGCTAAGCGACACGTTTTTAAGCAGATTTGGGACATCATAGGTTTCGCCATCGGTAATCAACAGGACATCAGCATGATATGAAGACCTTTCAATCGCGCCCTTTTCGCCAATACTATAGGCTGCGTTGAGCGCAGCCTGAACTTCCGTCCCTCCCATATCGGCATCCGTTCGTTCGATCCAACGGTACGCTTTTTTCTTGTTAGCATCAGAAGCATGCTTAAGGCAGCCAAACAATGCCTGCCAGCTTGACCCGAAATTGATAATCGAGAAACTATCTTCTGGTCGCAACTGCTCAACAATTTCCCGTAGCGCATTTTTTGCTTGATGGATGGAGGCGCCGCCCATCGACCCAGAACAATCAACAACGATAGTTACCTGACGAGGCTCTGCTGAAGCTTCCACTTGAGGGTTTACGGGTATCCAAGCTACCCAGCGCCCTTCAAGATCCTGGTCAAAATAAGCAAATCCATCGTTCTGTTCAGTACGATGAATCAACAAAACAAAATCCCGATCCATGGCAGCGACACCCTCGACAAGATCGACCCTAAGTGAGCTTTCCACAGACTGAATAGCAACTTTATGACTGGGACAACTCACTTTGGCTTTTGCCAACTCACCTTCGATGCAAACTGACAATTCAATATTATGTTCAATAGACAAAGACGTTTCGGGAACTTCATGAGGTAACATCCCCAGCTTAGACGGGTCTCCATAACGAGGGCCTATAGTGAAAGGAATTAAAATTCGAAGATCATCCTCCTGCCAATACAAGAGCTGTGCATAACGTATTTCAATAACGGCCGTGTCATTTTGCTGCAAATTACCCAAGTTGAGCGTATACAAGCTATCGTTAATCTGTTGCAGGCGCATTGCCGTGTCACCATTTTCGATCGCCTCCTCATATCTTTCATCTGCTTCCGAAGACTCAACAACTAACCCGGTATGACAGCGCCCATTCAACTCGACACTTAGTGACAGTAAAGTCGCCCCGACCGGCAGTGGAAAGGTGTAGACAGATTCGATATCCGGTACTTCGCAATTGACGTAATGCTGGCGAATTACGGTTTCAATAGAAGTGTCTTTCACGACAGCGTCAACCTTAACCCCTGTTAACGGGCACGCCTCAGCAGCACCTTCAACCTTTTGCGTTTTATACAGCACTGAATCTTCCATCCTATTCTCCATCTTTCTCGAGTTGTTCAACCAGAATACCGATTTGCTGAAATAGCTTGCGGGTCATTGCTGGGCTCAACCCGGCTTTTTCTGGATTAATATGCAGTTCAACCCCCTGTGATATATGGATATGACTCCAGACAGAGACGTCACCTAACTTGGGCTGAAGCGCTAACAAGGTTTCTTCTGGAGATGCATCTTGAGCCATCAACTCACGAATTCGATCCAAACTGTATCCAGCGCTCTGCCATGCTTGTAGTTGCTGAAGCTGCTTGAGATGAGCATCGGTGTAATAAGCACCGCGCTTTTGTCCCAACGGTCGCTGAACCAAACCTTCTTGAATGTAATACCGGATTGTCCGTCGTGAAATGCCTAAGAGCTGACACAACTCTTCCAGAGAATAATGTTTTTCCATCTTTTATAAGACCATTTATGAACAGTAGTTTATGACAGCTTAAGTGTTAATTAAAAAGGAGTCAATGGAAAGGCAAATTAGTTTTAATGCAAATATTGGAATGATGTTTGGTCTCAAGCAACATTATTAGTGCAGGTAGATAGATAAGACTGGCTGCCTTAAAGACAGTATTTTTGAATTCATTTATATACTAATCAAAAGGGTTTGTTTGCAGTATAGGTAGGTGGCAGGCTAGCCTAAGAATCTTATTTCACCAGAATAAATAAACACCCTATGGATGCTCATAAGACTCCTAATTTGCTATATAGATCGCGCTTCTTTAAAAGCTCTTTATTACTTCGCTCAACTTTCAATGCCGCCTTTAGATACCCTGAAGCCGCTGGATAGTCACGCATTTGTTCACACGCCTGAATAAGCTGATTCAGCACGTAGAACCTCATTGGTGCAGCTCGGTTTACTTCTTCAAGTAACTGTCTCGCAGCGGTATAATCCGCTTCCAGGCCCTTCAATGTCGCCTCAAGATATTTTAAGTTCAGAGAATCCTCACCAGATTTCTTTGCTAAATCAATCCACACAGCTGCAACACTTGGCTTCCTTAAAGCCAGAAATGCCTTAATTGCCAGCTGGAAAATAACCTTCGCTTGCTCGTCTAAGCTGCCTTTAATCGCTTTTTCGTTCTCACTTAACAATTTTTCAAATTCAAATAATCGATCACCACGGTATAGCGCGCCAAGCTGCTGCGCCAATGCAAGTAGGTCACCCGAGCGAACAAACTCTTCACCCGCAAGCTTTGCGGCCTTTGTATACGACTGACTCTCCATAGCTTGGAGAACACTATTCGACCAATCTTCATGTGAGTGAGAGCTGGCACTTGAAATACTTGGAACTGCCTGTTGGTTTTGAACTTTGCACGCCTGTTCAAAGTCTTTGATGAGTTCATCAATTGATGAAAAGCGGTCACAAGGGGCTTTCTCTAAACACCGAAGAACAACGGCTTCCATAGAGGGATGAATACTTAAGTTTATTTCGGAAGGCTTCTTAAAAGGCGCGTGTCTTTGAACCTGCGAAGGTGTGTCATGCGGCAATTGCCCGGTCAACAGTTGATATAGCAAAACACCTAAGCTATATATATCGCCAAGCATCAACTCTCCAAGTGAGCCTCGTCGACAATCAACATTTGAGAATTCTGGCGCTGCATACAATACAGTCCCCCCGTTTTCACGCGTACGAACATAAATCTCTTCAGGTAGTGCTGAGCTGCCAAAATCAGTTAATTTAACTAAATCCCGCTCTCCAATCAGAATATTGTGAGGTTTAATGTCGCCATGTGAAATCGGTGTGGGAAGGTTTGCTAAATAACTTACGGCGCAAAGAACTTGCCTATATATTTTAAATAATCGTTCAAATGTATTTCCGAAATTTTGTAAACGGCTATCCAGTTTTTGTGCCAAAGTTTGGCTGGGGAAATACTCCATTTCGATGAAGAACCATTCGTTGTCAATTCGCCCCATTTCGTAAAGCTGAACAACATTAGGATGAGGTTCAACTGTGAGTAATTCTTTTCCTTCCGCCAGTTCTCTATCTTCTCGAGTAATATCTTTAGGTATTTTTACCGCAACAACATGCCCATCACTTAACCTTTCAGCGCGCCATACCCAACCATGGCTACCATCCCCTAGACACTCCAGTAAGAGATATTTAGTTCCCAATCGTTTATTTGTGCCGGGTAAAAAATGCGCAGACTTAATGTTCATAATAATCTCTCACAACGCAAACGATTCAATGTTAAGGATAATTCTGTCGCGTTCTTTTCAAACAGAAATTCACTAAACACAATTTTGCTTATCGATGAGGCGCTGATTCTTGCACCTGTATTCGAAGTAAACCCAGTGCGACATATGTTTTTCAATCGTTCGGTATCTACCGCTCTAACTATGCCCTGTCGCCAGGCACTCAATACCAGAATTTTTGGTGAGTGCTCCCATCGCTGGGCTGCTTCTAATAGATTACGCAATTTTTCTTCTAGTTTTAATAGGCCTTTTTCCGTTCCATCGTACCGCTCAAACTCTACAAGGCAGCTTGGACGGGACTCTCCCATTACAAACCAACCGGAGTCTGAACGAATATCTGCGCCATGGCTTGAAGGTGCAGGGCATTCTACGACAGCCATAAGTTCAAGTTCGTGCCCAAGCGTATTCCACACACTACACCCCAAGCTATGCACCATCACATCTTGATCTTGCAAAAGTCCATTATGGAGAATGGGAAAATACTGTTCAGTGAATTGAATGTTAGACATTCGATCTACCAAATCAGCTTGCCAATCAGCCATCAAAACGCCCCCAAACCTTTAATACTTCTGGAGACTCACCACCATGGATCAGCGTTTTATTGCCTACCTTAACTAACAGTGGTGCCGCAATTGAGCGACCGCATACAAGCGCTTCACCCGTTGACAAGCTTGGCAGCTCATCAAGATCAGCTTTACTGACCATATCAGAAGCTTTTGCGATAAAACGTTGATCATCTGGGTTTTTCAAGCGCATAGTAATTAACGTATTGCACTGTGAAGTAACATCGGCATCTAACTTAGAGGGACGTTGACTCACAATGCCAAAACCCACACCAAATTTACGCCCTTCGCCTGCGATTTTTTTGATGATACGATGACTTACTGCGTTGCCACCTGCTGGCGCAAAACTATGCCCCTCCTCATAGACCAGAAAGCAAGGACGAAGTGGATCGGTTTTACTTGATGCCGCATGCAATATCTCGCTAGACAATAAGGCACAAACAACTTGTTTAGCGGTATCGCTTAAGCCCTGTAAATCGACTACGACCAAGCGTCCTTGATTATTACTTGGTCTGCCGACCATTTTATAAATATCAGTTGGCGATTCCATTGCTGTAGAATAAAAACTTTGCGCCTCATTCAATACACGCGACAATTTCATAGAGGCAACGGCGGCACTACGACCGTTGAGCGCTTTAGCTTCTGATTCAGATAAATCATCCCACTCTTTTAGTTCATCTAAACCATCGCCTAACAAAAAGCGCAAACGGTTAATATCTCTAGGCTCAGTTTTGTCGACAGCGCGCCAATAACGTATCGCGACGTCTAATACACGCTGTTGAGGTTCGGTTAGACCTGGCAAAATTTCAGCAACATCATCCATTTCAAAATGATCAAATTGAAGGGCTAAAGGCTGATTCTTCGAAGCATATTTATGATTGAATGATTCATGTTGCGGAGTAAATATCTGAATTCCAGCACCTGCTTTCTGCAGACGCTCGAATGTTGCTTTAATCTGCGGCAATGTTTCTCGATCACGCTTATCTTCAACTGAATCTAACTCCGTTGAAAACTGCAATTCACCTTTTGATAGAGCTCGTCCATACTCTCCATGTGGATCGAAAACTACCACGGTACCATTATTTATCGCGACCAAACGCTCGATAATGCGGCCGACAGTATAGGACTTTCCCGAACCGGTCATGGCTAATACAGCCAAATGCTCGGTCACTAGTTTGTTAACATCAATAAAAACCGGAACCGTGTTTTCGCCCTTGTCATACCCGACCAAATTGCCTAGATGCAAACTGGTATGTTCATTAAACTCATAAAAGTCGCTTAAGAATTGAAAGTCTACAGTCTCAACGGCTGCCCCGGGATTCATAGGTCTTCGTGGTATTTTTATTTGCCGAGATATAGGATCGCGATAACCGACTAACTCGACATGAGCAAACATATTTTCGCCAGTCACATTAGCGCCAGGCAATAGTTCTAGTTCAGTGACACCGTCACCAAAACCTGCGTTGTATAGCATATTAGAGCGGTTAATCTTAGTCACTCTTCCTAGAACAGCCACTTCGCCTTCATCTTTGCGCTCTTGATGCATAATGCGAACAAATTCTCCGCGACGAACCGAAAAGGAGTCTTGCACAACCATGGTTAGCTGGCTGGCATCTCCGGTATTTCCTACTAATTTGCCTAATACTTTATAACTCATCATTAAAACCCTTCTTCTAGACCTGCCAGCCAGGTAGTTTCTACTTCATTGTCTCTAAGTGCACCATGTAAACCTTTACGATAGTACTCGGTAAACTTGGGCAGTATTTCAAGCTGCTGATAGCCCAATATTTGTGGTAGTGGCATTGTCTTACTGCGGTTTTGCATATCTAACAGCATTAAACGACACGCCACATCATTTAAATGTTCAGTATCCCAATCAGGCTCATCACCCGCCAGTTGAGCCAACTTTATTTGTCCACCGCGAGCGCTTCGAAAATGAAAGCCAATCACACCAAGATCGACCTCAGAAGATGGCTCCATGCGCGATCGGTTTTCTGTCATGCGAAACCCAATTGTTCGAGAGAAATTACCCAATATTCCATTGATAAAACGTAAGTCTCCAATACCTGATAAACTTGATTCTATTTTTTCCAGTTGTTCATTTTTGGTATCGTTAAATTCATCGCTAAGTAGTAGGTGTTTTCTTCCTTCAGTCGTTCGAAGATCTTGTTTAGCGATACTCACTATCGCACTATATCGCTCGGCCAAAATACTCACCAGTACAGGGCCATTTTTATTCCAGGGAAATAATTTAGCGCGATTCGCAGTCCAGAATTTTTCAATTGCACTTTTCGTTTTGTCGTATTCGGCCTTATGGCGCAAATTTCTATCCAATGGCACCATATCTCTAGCCAAAAAAAGTGGAGTATCTAACAAAATCAAATCACTTGTTTCGCCACTTTCAATTAGCTTTTCAACCAGAGCATAACCTTGACGGATCTCAATCAAATCTAAACGTTTCCGCTGAGCCTCAAAATCAATATCATCCAGCTCCGATAGTGAGTCCGAGCCGCGTGTACTCACTTTGTTTTCATCGATTATCAAATCGGTTCGAACGGCGGCACAGGCATAAATGAATCCGCCTAATGCTTTATCCAGACAGGAGCGAGTAGCTATTCCCGATACATTTAAATTAACCAGGCTAGGCTTATGCACCGCTTTCACTAAACCCGCGTCACGAAATAAAGGCGCTACTTGTTCAATATCGCGTATTTGTTTAAGTAAACGCCCGGCACTGCCAGGAAGACGCAATTGACTGTCAATTGCCAATGACTGAGCCAAATTAGTCGTTTTCATTGACTCCCTCCTTTTATTCGTTGCTGTAAGTTAGCTGCTAATGAAGAGTTCATAATAATTGCCTCTTTAACGCTTGTGCATAGGCCCAATAAGGAGATCCCTCCAAAGCCTCTTGCCCTTTTTCGCTTAACCTTTGTTTATCTAAATAACCATGCTCAAGAAGCAGCGGCCAGCGCTCTTTAGCCATTAACTTTTGCAGATCAAACAATGCCATTTTTTGGTTTGACTCAATCACCCAATCTAAGTTGCTAGACCCAAAACCAAAGGCGCAAACCAACAAATTAAGATCACCGGCAGACAGCTCAAATTTTGAATGCTTAGTAACAACAGGCTGTGCCACTCCCGTGTGTTCAATAAACCATCTTAACCAAGACTTAACGACAGGCCCATGGTCCAACAGAGTAATAGACCATAGAGGCAAACACGTTGCGACCAACATTCCGCTATTTGTGTGCTTGCGAAAATAGCGAGTATGTAACTGACCATTTTCGAAGCTATGTTCTGGCAAGCTATCGCCATCAGTTCCAACCAATGCTAGTTCAGTTTCCGAGGCCAATAGGCTAGCCAATGAGCCAACACTTCCTATGTTTTCTTGAGTGCTCGCCGTTAATTGCCAATCTAACAAATTGCTATTGAACAGCGGCTGGTCACCATAGGGCGGCAACAATAACAGCACCCTTCCGGGTTGAGCGGTCCACGCTTGGACTTCTGCTTGATAGGTGCACAGCGCAAAGTCTTCCCCCGTCATTATTAATAAGCCAGCATCAGGCAGCGACTCGGCGTCAAAACCATCAGCCGACAATAAATTACACAAAAACCGGCCTTTACGATTTTGTGTTAACTTATCCTCTACAAAAATGCTCATATTCCTATTGCTCGCTGGCAAATGTTAAGCGCATTTTCAAAATACCCTTTTTCACTAGCTGATCTCTTGCCTCTTGTGTTATCTCTGGCTCATTGCCCAAACTTATCGCCTTAAACACAGATTGCCACTGGTTAAAATTTAAACCGGTTTCTGCTAAACATAACTCCGCCTGTTCTTTCCATGTTTGTAAAGATGCCTCACAACTCAACACCACGTCACTTAAGCTTTCGACGTTAAAGCTATTCAACTCTAAAGCGTCTGGAACCGATCGATCTTGCGCTTTCAGTAACGGCCTCAGGGCAGGAAGCACATCATTTACCGGTTCTATTTTCGATTGTTTAAATTGGTTGATGCCTTTTTCAATGGCATTTAGCATCGCGCCAATCGGGTGTAATTGGCTGCGAACGGGTTGCAATAACTGCTCAGGGACAACTCGCAATCCGTCAAACTTGCCTTTGCGCATCGCTTCGCGCAAAGCTGTTCGTTTGCGTTCGGCATCGTCGGCCAGATCCTCAAAGGCATCGCCAATCATGATCAGTTTCTGTTGCTGCGTCACAACTTCAGAAGCATGTTCTGGTTTTGAGTAGTCGCTGGGCATGGGAGCTAATATCGCTTTTAATTGCTCAGACTGATGTTTATAGTCGGTTAATGTTTTAAGCGTTTTTTCGTATTTTTCTTTCAAGGCGCGATAGGCACTAAGAATATGCCCGCTCACTTCAGTAAACACTTGTTGACCACCATGGCTTGAATTTGATTGATCCGGGGTGGAATATAGAGTGACACCCACTTCACTGGCTAGCAGTGCAATGCGCTCATGCGCCTTATCGAGTTCAAGTGAACGTAAAAAGTGCAATAAGGTTTCCGAACTGGCTTTGCCTTCTCCTTTCGCGGTAGCACTGGATTCATCTTCACTCAACGCGCCTTGCAGAATATGTATCACTGTCCGTAGACTTTGACTAAAGAACGCCTTGGGGAAGTGCTCCAATTCACGACAATCTTGTTCTAGGTCTGAAATGAGCTCTTCAGCTCTTTGGCTGATTCGCTGACTCGCCACTTCCACAAATTCAGCGAACAAGCATGCTTGAGTGACACGCATGAAGAGTGATTGCGCTTTGTCTTCCAATTGCAAAGTATGCACGCTGCCTAGTGTGACTTTGGGTGTTTTCAATGGCCGAACGGTGTCGACGAGTGTCAACACCTCAGTACGCTGGCGTATAAGTTCAGGTAGCTTATCCAAGACGGCATCATCAATCACTGAAGGCAAGTTTTCTTCTGTGGTTTTTAAGGTATTAAAACAACACCTTGCTTGCGTAAGACGGTCATTCGCCTTGACGGTTTCTGTGCCCTGCGAACTTGCACCAATAGGCGCAAACAACTCGCTAATTCGACCAAAGCCAAAAACTCTATTCAGAATCTCTACTTTAGCTTTATACGCATCAGGAGCATTACCACTGAACCATATCTGCGCTTCATTAATTGCATTATCTAACCGCGATCTAGGATAACTACGCCAAGTCGCCTTCTTACCAGTGGGGTCATCCAAGGTGAGCAGATTAAGTTCACCGCACCACCACATCCAATCGTCAAACACCGTTTTCGCCGTTATACCGGTTTGAGCCACATAGCCAAAATACCAATCTTGCTTTGCCTTATCTAAAGTCCATTCGTGCTCAATCGAAGGCGTAGCTGTGCGCGCTAAAAACAATGGCAAGTTTACTTGTGCTTGTTGTGGGTTGGCGAGTTCAGTAAATAACCCGGCATGCTCATTGGCAATAAAACCTTTTGCCAACAAATTGCCAGGCACTTGTAATTTGCTGAGTAACGCGGCGAGCTCTTCTGCATTAACATTATGTAGTTTTTGAATATCTAACAGGCCGTTCAAGCTTGGTTGCTCAATGGCGAGTAATCGCCAGCCCGCTAACAGTAAATCGCGCTCGCTCGCGTTTAATTTGCCATTAATTTTGAGTGGCCAGGCAATACGGCCTCGTTCATTTAAGCGGGCTCGCCACTTGTGCATCCCTTGTATTGCAAACTCAGTTAATGCGGCGAGCTTATTTTTGAATTTTGCGGTGAACGCCTCTGGCGACAGTGAAAAGCCTTTGCATTCGTTTAAGTCCAAACCGATACGCTCTAACTGATCCACCTCACTGGGGTTCACATAATGCAGTAAAATATCATCCCGCAACGTACTTTGCTCGTCACTGCGGCTGTACTGTTCCATTAAATGTGCAGAGGCGGTTACGGCAAATACTGGAGTTCTGCCATTATCACCGCGATAAGTCCCCGCAAATATCTGCAACTGGTCTAATTCATCTTTGTTACTGACCCACGCAAATAGCGCCTTGCCATCGGGGTGTAACTTAAAGGCATCGAGTGTCATCAGGCCGCCACGCTGCCCTGCGCCCTGTCCTTTGGGTTCGGTAATTATTGGCAGGGCTTGCTGTTGTTTGCCTGCTTTGTTTGGGAGGGCTGCTTGGTTGTAACGCCAATTGTTATCCAGCAAACGCATTAACCCCGTTAGACGCGCCAATAAACGTAATTGCGGATGTTTACTACTACTGGCAATGAGTTTTGCCATGGCTGTTTCGTGGCCATCGCTATCAGCAGGATCTCGGAAGATCATCGTATTATGTTGCGCGCTGCGATAACGTAAATCCAAACGCAATAGCATGGCCACACTTGGACCAATATGGGTCGCATCGCTGTCGGGTAATTGGTGGCTATCGCCAATGAGTTTTTGCCACAAAGCATCGGCGGCAAATTCAATCGCCGGGTGGTCGTAAAGCAAACTCAGTAAGTACTTAAACTCACCTTGGGATAGCGGCAACAGCACCACATTCGGGTCACTTTTATTGCCAGATTCTTTATCGGACTTTTTAGGCGACTCCTTAATAGACTCTTTAATCGTCTCCTTAATAGAAAAGGTCCGCAAATTATCCAACAAGGTATCCAAGCTAAGTGCCTGTTCAACGGCGGGATACATCCATTCATCTTTATCTCGGCGAAACTTGGCTTGCTCCAGTGCTTGACGACAACTTAATCGATCTAAACTCAGCTTACGATACAGCGCCACAACAGGCTCTTGATCTTCATTTTTGAGTGCTAATAACTCGATGCTATCGGGTACCTCATTTAAGGGTACAGGTAACTGACCATAGAGCAGATTGCGACAACTCGTTAGCAAGGCTTGGTCGCGTGTTTGAATGCCCTCAATCGCACCGGCATCTAATACATGCTTGGCCACTCGCCCCGAACCTTCCAACACCGCTTCAAATAGCTCGCCAACATGATCGAGCGTTTTACCTGCCTGGTTGAATTGCTCTAACACAGCATCCACATTGGCCATTACCACGTTAAACCAACCAAAGTTAGCGCCACTCATGGCATAGGCGGCTTCGACCAAACCAGTTTGATAAGGTTGTGCAAGCTTGCCTGAACTTTCTAAGCTTTTGACATAGTCCGACACGTCGGCAAAGGCGTTGTGTTCTAATTCCACCAGTTCAAAGCGCCGCGCCACCGATTGGATCTCCCGCAGCTGTTGCCCTAATAACGGCGAACATAAAGCCACATAACGTAACCACGGCAGTTTACGGCGAGGGTCTTCTTCTTTAATAGCCTTGCCGATTAAGCGAATGGCCTGGCCATCTAAGCGCTTGCTGCTTTCGTCTTCTAAACCAAAGGTTGCCGCCTCGGCGACTGTTTCCAGCTCGTCTAACACCACCAGTACATAGTCGATACCAAAGGTGTTTAATACGGTATAGGCCGCTTGTACCAGTTGTACGGCCAGATTTGGGTCTTCGTACAGATCTTCTTCGCTGTGGTTTTTATCCAGCTCTAATGCCTTGGCCAATTGCTGGTGATCAAAACCCATCGGGTTTAAGCGCTCTAGCGCCTGCTTGGCAATCTCGCTTTGAATAGAGCCATCAAACTGGCCCGTTGCTAAGGGCAGCAGCGCTTGATACAAGCCAAAAGCAAACCAGTTATCGGAATTTTGATAGTCCGACGCCACCTGCGAATAACGAATATACAGTGCTAAATATTTATCTTGTGAGGCTTCATCAAACAGTTGTTGATCGGTCAGTTCACCTTGAGCAGTGCGCACATACCAGCCCTTGGAGCAGTCGTTAATTTGCGCCACCAGTTCATGGCCTAAGCGTGATTTACCCCGGCCCCATTCTGCCTCTACCGCGAACACATGGGCAAAGTGGTCGTCGTCATGGTCTACCGTATGCAAAAAGGTTTTAAAGCGATTAAAAAATCGACTTTGCCCCACTAAAGGGTCTCGAGGCGGGTAGTCCGATACACCGGTCGCCGCCCAGCGATGGCGAGTGATAAGCTGACCAATCATCTCATCGCTTAGTTCATTATTTTGTTTGCTCTTTTGCCCACTTTTTTGGCCACTCTTATTGCCAAGCATGTCAAAATCCATGAGCCGCTCCTGTTTTAATTTTGTTTAATTCAGACTTTGTTTTTGTGTTTTTAGTGGCCGATGCCGTCAACAGCAACTTGGCTTCGCGCAACTGCAAAGTGCAGGTTTTTATACTGTGTTGCAGCGCTTTACTCTTGCGGCCAAATAAGGGGCTGAGCGGCAAACTGTAACAAGCATCACTAAATGTAGGGTGTATCTGGTAATAGCCTAAACGGCCACTGCTGCCATCGCGGTATTGCCAAAGTTGATGGTTTAACAGCTCACCAAGCAGCGGGCTCAATTGCTGGTTGAGTTCGCGAGCATCCGGTGTATAGGGGTAACAACCCATACCGATGTCATCCAACAATGCCAGTAGCCATTCTGCCAAGCTGCCAATGGCCACCTCATCGCCTTCGCTACCTTGCACCAACACTTGAATTGCGTTGGGGGCGTAGGCATTTTGCCCTGCGGGGCATTCCAGTAATAAACCTCCGCGCTGTTCAGCGGCCCAGGCATCTTGGGTAAAAATCACCAAGCTCAGTAACATGGTCCACGGCTGTCGATGTAAATAATCGAATGTTGTCTCAACACTATTTCCAGTCTCTGCGCCTGCATGTGCGTCTGGGTTTTCGGTCATCGACTGCAGAATCAGCTGTGGGGTATTCACACTGCAAACTTTTAAAGTAGAAGGTTCTGAAGCCATCTCCGGTAAGGCGAGCAAACGCCCAGCGCACCAGTTATCGCTAAATGCTTTACCGCTAATATCAATCGCCTTTATTGGCTCTATTGAATCGAGGTTTTGCTGTTGAAGTTGCGCCAGCAAAAAAGCTTCGCGCAGGATGCGAACCAAGCTAGGAATGGCGGCGTTTTCATCGAGGGAATGGCCGATAAGTTCCCGCTCTAATTCGGCGAGCGGGCTGGGGCTTGTTTTAAGATCGATTGCGGTTTGTAGAATGGGCGTCACCCATTGCGCCGCTTCGCCGAGTTCCGACACTAATTTTACCAGTACATCGGTATCGCTCATGACACCGGCTTCGCGGCAACGGGCAGCCATCAGGCTTAACCAAGGGTTGCGTCGTTGTTCATCGAGAGCCAATAGGGCTAATAACCATTCACCATCGGTGGGTTTGCTCTGCTCTTGTGTGGCTGACATTAACGATGGGTTAATTAATCGGCTACGGGTTGTGAGCAAGATTTGGGTTAATACAAAAGACGTTGAATTGTTTTTATCTGGCTCTGCGTATTTATTTGGCTCTGCGCTTTTATTTGATACTGCGTTTTGTTGATCAAGCGGCGCGGCTAAACCGGTCAGGCTTTTTTTAATTTGCTCTGCCTGCTTTTCACTAAAAGGTTTATCACCAAAGCACTTTTCGTTGAGCGCCACCCAGCCTTGTTTAAACAGGGTGGAATAGGCACGCACACATTCGCGTGCGTGGTTCATAAATTCCACTGAGTTTAAGGTAAACTCAGTCATTAGCGGCCTCATTGGCTTGTGCAAGCAGGCAATATAACTCGTCGAGATCACTAAATAGCGGCTGATGATTTGCCTCACTCTCAGGCTTCAGATCTGCACTCTTCCCTTCTGAGGTTAGTTGGGCTAATATAGTTTTATCCAAGGTGTTGTTGCCAGCGTCCAGCGCTTGTTGTGCTTCGATCAATTGCTGCTCGGTGAGTTGGCCTTCGATAAGGGCTTCGACGAGAAATTTGGCGGCAGAGGTCAATGACTTAGATAGCCTTTTAGCTTGCCGTTGAGAAAACAATAAATTCTTAATAGTTTCTTGAAGATCAATAGGTGCGCTCCAAATATAAATAGACGACAATTCTTCTATATTAATATTGAGCTGCACCGCACCGTTTTCCCAACGCCTAAACTGCTGTTGACCTACCCAGCTATTTAAAAACCAAGAGAGGTATTCAGGCGAATAATTGTTGTCAGCAATTTTGCATTTAATAATGAACGACCCATAAGCTGCACCAGAAAACTGCTCTTGGACGTCACAAACTACCCCAACACTTCCACTTCGTGTGATTAAAATATCACCTTCTTCAACAAAGCTATTACCTAAGCTTTCTAGACGCACGTTATTCATTTGTACTATATCTTCACCATTAATATCATTGGGCGCTAGCGCATTACCCCTGATAAATGGAATTCCCCCAGAACTTATGTAATCCGCAGACACTGAAGCCCCATATTTAAAATTACGACAAACAACCCCCAATTTCGAAAAATCTTCGTTGAATTGCTCCGCTAACTCCAAATGCCGGTTTTCATAAAATCTGGCGTCTAGACGATTATCTGTTAAAAAAGAGAGGGGTGCAGTTGAAAACTTATCTTCCGTTTTTTTAGGCTTGTTGATAGGTATCAGGTCTTGCAGGGTAGACAATTGATTCTCCAACCCCTTCGCCCAAGCGCGAAGCTGCTCGGCTTGGCGGACTTTATTGCCGATGTATTTTTGGGCAAGTTGAGCTGGTAGTGAAATGCTAATAGCGCGGATATCTTCTAGATTAATACCGGCTTGAACCGAACCTGTTATATATCTCTCAAACTGTAAAACTCCAATTTTACTCCGGATAAATGCCCAGATATAACGCTCATCCGCTACAGCAGTATCAACCGACACCCTTGCAGTATGTCTTCCTATATTACTAACCGGCGTGTCTTCTGGACACAGTGCAGCTTTACCAGCGTAACCTCCCATTGCAACTAGTAAATCTCCAGGTTTAATATGCGACCCACGAAATGACTCATGCTGCTCGAGAGATACTCTTTTTAATTGTGAGAAATCAACTCCAGGATCGTCAAAAGAGGCAATTGTTACCATAAAAGGTGATGCCGAATCATCTACGAAAATTGGCATATCAATTCCGCGACGAATTGGTGTTTCCTTCTTCCTAATTTCTTCTAAGGTTATTACGTGTTCAGCACTCTCTATTTTTTCTGCATTCGCGACATACTTTCGGCTGTAATATTCCGAATCGAGGCGTTGTTCTTGCAGCAAGGCTGATTTAACAAAACTGAACTCTGCCATCACTCACCCCGCTTATAAGCCGACACAATTTTATCCAAATCATTCGGCACACCGGCGTTATAATCCTCAATATTATTTTTCACCATATATCCCAGAGTTTCGGCCACCGCCATAAACACTTCTTTTTGCGGCTCGGGTAAAAACTGCTCGGGTTGGTTGGGGCTAGCAGCGCGTTTTTGTAAATACAAGATCGAGGTTTTGGCTCCCGTACCGGAGAGTTTAAAGCAATCGCTGGGCAGCGAAATAACCGCTTTAACTATAGCTTTGCCACCGACAAATTCGCCGCTTTGTTCGTCTTTTTTACCCATAATGTATTCGCGCACATAGCGGTCGCCGCTGTTACACAAGATGCCATCGGGCAATACAATTAATAAACGGCCACCGGGTTTTAATAGCTGTAAGCAGCGGTCGATAAATAGTACCGCTGGGTCGATGGTGGCGCCTACTTGTTTCCAGTTGCCTTTTTTATCGGGTTTGCTGCCCAAGGCCAAGCCACTGGTGGACGGGAATAAGTGATGCGTTGGTGAGTTATCGGTGCCGCCCACACGGCGTAAGTCGGTGCGGTAGCCTGGCCACTTTGGCTCGCCGTTTTCATCCAGCTCCAGTTCGCCGGTATCTTCCCAGCGCATTTTGGTGTGGTCGTAGTAGGCGTTGTAACTTTCTTTGACTTTTTCGGCGGGGCGAAAGCCACCTAACACTTGCTCCATATTGGCTTCGTAGTTTTTCTTGGACTCTTGACCTTTTTTATCTTTGCCAAATTTGGGTGTGCCAAAAGGTGGGTTGGTGCAGATTAAGTCAAAGCTGTTGGGCTTTAGGGCTTGGGTGGTGAGGGAGTTATCGGTATAAAAAATTTGTGCTTTGGGCGCGTTTTGCAAAGCCATATTCACCCGCGCCAGCATGACCATACGCGGGGCGGCATCGGCACCGGTAAAGCTGGTTTCACGCAGGGTATTTTTCAGTTTGGTTTTTTGGTTTTCATCCATACCGCCTAACTGGGTATCAATAAGGCCATCAATTTGGCTTAAGGCTACCGAGCCAAAACCAAAGGAGCCACAGGTGGGGTCGCAAAAGCGAAAGTCACCACTAGTGAGGCGCGCCATCAGCGCATCGTCGTCACTGATATCGTGAACGGCCATTTCCAGCATGGCTTGTTTCACCGGGTTAGGTGTTAGGTAAACGCCCAAGCCGCCTTTGGATTCAAAATTAGCCCGCAGAAACACATCAAACACCCGGCCAAGTAAATCACCAGAAACATCACCCAAGTTGCCTTGTTCTTTAACTTTTCGGCCATCATTGCTGGTGACCGGCCCGAGGTTTTGCATGGCCTCTAGCAGGTCGATATAGTTTTTGGCCACTGATAAGCGCAAGTGAGATTCCGGCGGAAAGATGGCATTGCGTGTGCCATCATCGCTGACCACGACATAGTCTTGGTGGCTTTTAAAGGCTTCAAAGGCATCTTTTATAAGGTCAACGGCTTTATCGCCGTGTTGCTGAACATAGTGGTAATCAAACACTTCACGGAAGTTTTGGGTGTTGCCATCGCGGTCTTTAAAGGTGAGATCCGCACTGTGATGGGCGCGGAAACTTTCTAAAAATAACAGTTTGGCGACTTCTTCGATAATGTCGTTTTTATCGTTGACCTTGTCTTTAGTAACGCGATACACGTTTTCGTGGAAGGCATCGAAGCGTTGCATTAAACGGGTGTAAACACGCATGGACCAACGGAAGGTTGGGTCTCGCTCCAGTCGATCAAAATTTCGTAACTCTTCAAGCGTGGGAATATCATCAACACCGTGGGTACCATCCGAGCCATCGCTGCCAAACAAGCTTAATAATCGACTGTTTTTATCGTCTACAACGTGGGCAAATACTGGCCACTGGCCATCAAAGCTATCGAGCAGCTCATAGGCTAATAGATCAAATTTTTCAGTTTGTTGTGCGTATTCCCAATGGCCGGTTTCTAACACCACCAACATCACTGCGGGGGTATCGTTACCTTCTACTTGGCCCCAGACTAAACCGGCTTTAACGAAGGTTTCAGCACTCGTCAGTTCGACATGGTCTTTAAAATTGTCATACTGGCCGCGTAAATCTTGATACTGAGATTCAAGTATGTCAGTTGCCGAATTTGCTTTAGGCGCTTTTTTGGCTTTGGTATTTTTCTCAGTCGCTGTCTTTGCCATGGATTTCTCTTAGTGTTTAATTTTTAAAATTCTTTTTATCTGCCCAAACAAGGTTTAGTCGCTTAATGTGATCAACGGACCTTTCAACGCCAGGCGCTCATTTTGTTGCGCCAGCTTGCGCAACTGTTGTTCTGTCGCGGTCACCCCTGCTGGGAGTTTTTTGAGTAAAAGGGCGATAGGCAAAGGCTTACCCGCTTGAGTGAGCAAAGTGATTAAATGATGAGCCAGATCAGGCGTAACGTGATAAGCCGCTTTGGGCTCTGCTTGTTGGTTTTTTTTCGGTAGCGATGCCAACCAAAGCGAGACTTGCGCCTTGCTCCACCCTAGTTGTTGCCAGGCGGTTTGTTCATTTTGCCAAAGGGAGTCGACGGAGGTGTGCTGAGCTTTCACTCGGCTAGCAATTTGATTGATTAAAACAGTATTCATCTCGCAGACCTCCCTGTGCGTTTAACTTGACCATTACAAACAACCATTAACGATCACTCGGCTTTTGTGCCTGGCTAGCGATCCATTTTTCCAAATCCGCTTGCTTAAAGCGCCAAGAGTTACCCACCTTAAATGCGGGTAATTCACCACTGGCCGCAAGGCGATAGATGGTGCGTTCGTTGACTTTAAGGTACTCGGCCACCTCTTTGATGGTCCAAATGGTGTCGCCCATTTCATTATCTCTTCACAATTGTCGAAGAAGTACAAAGGATTCCATCCTACGCCGACCAAGTAAAAAGTCAATTCTTTATCTTGAAGTTCGACAGAATCTATGAGTAGGTCAATATTGCGCCGTAACGACTGGATGATTGGTAAGCTAAACTCAAATGCAGTAAACGATTGATACAGCCTGAATAGCCAGCTTATCAAGACAGAGCATAGGTCGCTGATTCTATTTCACGCCGAGTGATCAGGCCTTTTGATTTTCGTCCTCCCGCCCACACCCATCGTTTAAGTTGCTCTGGCACCTCATCATGAGCCTGGCGATTGACCTTTCGCCGAAGAGTTGATCATTGAAAGGCTCCTGCCCCTAGGTTAAAGGTGAAGGATACCAACACATCAAACTGACCATCAGTTAGAGAAACATTCACCAAACGCAAGACTGCTCGCTCTGCCGATTCGACATCTTTGCGCAACAGGCCTTCTGCTTCTTCCGGACTAATTGTTTCAAACATTTCATGGTCACGAACTAAATGGCCATACCCGATCGTTGGGTGCCCAGCTGGGCAAATATAGACGGTCGAGCTAAAGCCTTCGAATCGCTTGATTAAGTCCAGACCTTTTTGAGTAGTTTTTCGCATTACTTCTCCTCTTAGCAGGCTCAAAAGAGCATCATAAATCGCTTTTACATAACGATATGCTTTAGATTTTCTTTGTTTAAACCAAGAATAAACTGGCACTTTTAAATGATAAAAATATTGCGCAAGCTGATTATCGGGATTAACCAGCACAAAGTTCGTGCACAGATGCTTCAATATCCTGCCAAAAATGCGCTGCCCCCGGCTGATCGATATCAATCACAGACCATTCAACAACACCATCTCTATTAACCTGCAACCAGGGGTGCTGCAATGCATCCTGCTTAGACATTTCATAACTTTTTCCTGGTTTTTTAGGTAATGCTCTTACTTTATTTTCAAGTCGTTCTATCAAAAACGAGACGTTCATTGGAGGCACTCACATTGAGTGCCCCGATTTAGGTAATATTAAAAATTTAACCTTGAAGTGTAGAAAGTTGCCCTGCCTAATCGAGGCAGTTAATTTTCTGATTTACTAAATTGTTAATTCATTTCATCATCAAATTCTATCTCACCGTTTAAGGCTTGTTCGGTTAGCCGTTCTTCTCCCTCAATAATTTCACCACCAATCAGTCTTTGTAGGGAAAATAAATCCTCAGATGCCTGAAAAAGCCAGTCATCAAAACTTTCAAATCCAGCAACTGCAAGTTCCTGATCATTTATAAAAGTGTCTTCCATATCAAGATCCATTATTTGACCGACCATACAACCATCTTTTGTTTGATCATTGAAACTACATTTATGACTAAACTCATCCATGAAGTAATCAACTTTATGGCTCTTATTAGTTGCTTTGATGAAAAGTGAGACTGTCACTCGGAGATCATGCTCAAATTCCCCATTTTCTTTTCTTTGAGAATGGAGGTTTTCAGCATTAGTGATTTGAGCGGTAAGTGTTTTTAATTCAGTTTTGAAGTTCATAAAAAAATCCTCTTAGGTTAGTAAATCAATATATATAGCTAACTAAGAGGCGTGGAACCTGGCTTAAACACCAATATTTTTCTTATTTTTTGTATCTTTTTGTAAAGAATCTAAAAGAAAGGTCTATCGTGTGTTTTGCAGAAGTCGATTGCTACATAAAACATATATGGTAGTTTTAGATGTAATGCTGAATGACACAAAAAAATACTGAACAGAAAAACATTATTCATAATTTGAGAAATAATTAATGATCATCCTTATCCCAAGGGTCATAATAACAATTAGTGCGCCTATGATATTGCATGGATTTTTGTTTGCTCCAAAAATCAACTTCTTCATGGGACCAATCGTGTAATAACCTCGTAACTGTTTGATTAACAGATGAACAAAGTTCATACAAACCAACTAGATCCTGAATTGTCAATACAACTCCACTTTCACAAAATTCCTGCGAAATTCTTTTCGCTAAAAGTCGCTTTTCAAAATAGCTTAAATGATTCATGTTCACAGGCAATATTATACCCATCAAATCTAAATCATCTATTCTAAAAATAATCCTTTTTTTAACTGATGAAACTTCTACTTTTTTGTTACTCAAAAACCAAGTGATCCCAAATTCACCAATTTTGTCTAAATTTATTTCTAACTCAGCCTGGTAGCATGGCTCAGGTAACTGCAGATCACCTAAATTTCTTACCCATCGAGAGAAGTATATTGAATCGTGTAAGTTTAAAAGTCTGCTCATATTAAATCTCCAAGATGATTAATTAATTTTATCCACTTTCATAAAACAGACAGCAAATCTCTGCCGTTAATATGAATAGCGAACAAAGCGGCGATTTTTCGGATAAAGTTGAGAGCAAATTTAAAAAGCTTCGATTTTTTTAATAAGATGGTAATCTGCACGTTTATTTTGTTTACTTGACCAAGAATCTTATACATCAATTTGAAGTGAAAACTAAAGAATACAAGCAGCTTCCATATCTTCGTGATTGCCTTCTTCACATGCTAGTGAACAGCTAGGTAACCGTAAATAAAACAAGCCAATAATAAAAGGATGGCATAATGGAAATAGATATTAAGCACTGCAATAACATTACAGCAGCCAAATTAACCATCGAAGAAGGCAAACTGAATATCAAGTTTGCCCCAAATGGGACAGGTAAAAGTACAATTTCTAGAGCCATCCAATATGCTTCATCTAAAAATGATAAAGCCCTTGCCGATCTACTACCCTTCAAATTTCGTGACGCCAATCCAGAGAAAATTCAGCCAGAAGTGAGTGGCGCCGAAGATATTGACGATATTTTATGCTTTAACGAAGAGTACGTGAATAAATTTACCTTTCAGCCGGAGGAGCTAGTAAGCAATAGTTTTGATATTTTTATACGTACTGAAGCATTTAAACAAAAAGAGCGCGATATCCAAGCATTCACCAGTCAGGTAAGGCAACAGTTTGCCAATAACCCTGAATTAGAGTCACTTTTGGATAATTTAAAAAAACTAAGAGATGCCTTCAAAGTGACAGCTAGCGGTGGTTTAGCGAAAACATCCACTGGAGCAAAAGCACTGTCCGGGGCAAATAAACTTCATCATATCCCACAAGGGCTAGAACCTTACCAGCCATTTATTCAAAGTTCGAATTGCGTAAACTGGATAGACTGGCAAACCAAAGGGCACAAAGAGTTTTCTGAGCTATCTGACTCCTGCCCGTTCTGCACCATTGACTCATCAGAAAAGAAAGAACAAATTGCAAAGGTGAGCCAAGAGTACGACAAAAATCTGATTAAAAATCTAGTCGGTATTATCGATATCATTAACAAGCTTGGGGAGTTTTTTTCAGACAAAGCACGTGAGAATTTAAATGTTATTAAATCGCTTAAACATGGGCTCGAAAAAGAACACGAAGACTTTATCGTAACAGTTAAATCACAGATTGATGTTTTAGTGGCAAGACTTGAGAAACTAAAAAGTTTAACCGGGTTTGACTTTAAAGAGGGAGAAAATGTTGCTCAAATATTGCCAACCTACAAAGTCGATCTTAATTTTTTTGACACCTTAAACTCTGAGAGAACCAACACAACAATTAGCATAATCAACCAATCAATAGATGGTCTGATAAAGCAGGCTGGCCCGCTGCAGGGAAAAATAAATCTTCAAAGAATAGAGATGAAAAAACTGATTGGAAAGCATCAAACTGATATCAATGAGTTTCTTACTTTCGCAGGTTATCGTTATCAGGTCGCAATCGTTGGTGAAGGTGAGCAATCACAGCTCAAACTTCGACACATAGATCATTCAAATCATCTAAGCGGCGGGAGCCAACATTTGAGCTTTGGCGAACGCAACGCCTTTTCAATTGTGCTATTCATGTATGAATGTCTGTCCAAAAAACCAGATCTCATCATCCTGGATGACCCTATATCTTCATTCGATAAAAATAAAAAATATGCCATTCTAGAGATGCTTTTCAGGCGCGATTCCGGTTATTGCTTTAAAGGTAAAACAGTCCTTATGTTAACTCATGATGTTGAACCGATAATTGATACCTTAAGGTCTGTTCGCGGCCAGTTCACTAATCAGGTTTGCGCGGCATATTTACGGCTGCAAAACGGCGAAATAACAGAACAACCGATATCCAGCGCTGATATAAAAACTTTTATACAGCTCTGCGAAAACATACTATCGTCAACACATCACCCGATCATTAAACTGATTTACCTACGCCGCCGTTATGAAGTACTAGGTGAGCTTGAGAATGCATACCAGGTATTGTCCAATCTGTTTAAGAAACGCGGGGAAGCAGAGGATCATCGAATCCCTAAAACAAATGATGAAAAAAGCACATTCATGACCATTGATGACATAGCAGCGGGGATCACAGAAATTCACAGTTCTATCTCTGGCCTTCCAGCAGATTATCTCTCTTTGCTTGAACTGTTTTGTGACAATAACCAAATTAAAACTCTGTATCAGCAAAGCACTAATGGTTATGAAAAACTGCAATTGACTCGAATACTGTTGGATATCGAAAAAGTGGAAAATTCCGTAATTAGAAAATTTATCAATGAAACATACCACATCGAAAATGAATTCATCTTTCAGCTCGACCCATCGCGCTTCGATCTTATTCCAGAGTATGTTGTGAAAGAGTGCGATAAGATTTTGGCGGAACTAGCTAACTAAAAACATATATTTTAATCTACTTCAAAAATCGAACAATGGAGCCAGAAATTGGCTAAAGACTTAACCGAATCAGCCCATGACCGCTAGAATATTCTAAATAACCGTTACGCCTTGGAACATGCCGATATTCATCTCGCTATAGGTGGCCCGCGCTTTCAAGGCGAAACCGTCTTTACCAAACAGCAGATAATGGATTTATATGAAATCAGCGATGCCATCATTAAGCGCTATCTGAATTCTCATGCAGAAGAACTTAAAAACAATGACTACTTCATCCTTATAGGAAAAACTCAAAAATTTTAAAGAGATAGCACATGGCACCCTCATCAGTGAGGGTACCAAAACCTCGGCATTAGGCGTTTTTTCATTTCGAGTGGTCTTGGACTGTAGATGCCCCTTACTAGATACTAGCCGCCCTCTTTTCGATTAGCGTTCATCAAATCAATCGCTCTTCCCGGTTGAGCAGGTTCTATTCCTTGGGAATGATATAGAACATGCTTTTTAGCATGCTCAAGCGACAAACTCACAATCCGCTGATTACTAATTCTTCGCTCCTCAAGATCAACCTTAGCTTGCTGATCACGCACAATTGATCCGGAATCAGTGGGAGTAAAGCATCCTTTTTTAGCATTGAAAATCATCTTCACTAGCCATTTGAAGCTGTTGCGAATATTCGAACGTTGGAGCTTGAACTCTTGAGTTATTTGTTGAAGTAAATGTTTATCGAGGCCTGCTGTTGCGAGTGTTAATATTCTGATTTCATCAGAACTCAAATCTTTGAAAAAATCGTGTTCGATTACTCCAGAGATTTCACTCTCCGGCTGCAACAAACAACTTCTCTGCTCATCGTTTGTTGTTTTTTTATTTATTGATTTATCAGTATTTAGTAGTGTTTGTTTGTCCACAAGCGGATTTTCCACATGTGGTTTATCGATATTCGTTGCTTCTACTATTTTTGATTCAGGATTTTTTGGTATAGATTTTGGCTTGTCATACACATTGATGATGATATTTGAAAAGCGCCCTTTTTTTGTCCTTTCAACATTTTCTTCAATATAACCTGCATTAAGCAGCTCTTTATAAACTCGTCTGAATACGTGTTCGCCGAGATCTAATTCCTTTTTAATCACCGATTTAATAACAACCCAATCTGAGGGTTTGGAAATAAGCCAAATCAACACCGTTTTTGCAATTGATGACAAAGATCCGTTAATGATCTCGTTATCAATTACTGTAAAACCCTTCTCAACTTTACTTTTAAAAACCGGCAAAATGCGATCTCCTATATGTCATATTTGACTTATATAGGTAATCGAAGGGCGGTTTTTTTAGGTTGCACTAGATTTTTTTAACTAAGCTGATTTCTAAGCATCGAGAGTCCTTGAAATTATATCTATTGCGTTATAATCTAAGTTAACCCAAACGGTCGAGCCTTTCTTATGTTCATAAGATACGGGATTCTTCAACTTATGAACATTCCTAAGCTTCCAGGCACAGAACCATTTGTAGGATGAATGATTGAACATTCTTTCTGGAATACGGTGTCTATCCATAGTATTTCTTAACTCATCCTTTGAAAGTGGACCGTCGCATCCATAAAGTTCTGCGATACCAACGACAGTTTTAGTCCCTTTTTTTATTAAAGCTATCGTTCCTCGCTTTGGCGTGCGCTTAGACCTCATTTCCCATGTTTTTTCTCCCGTAAGAATTTTTTCAATCCAGGGTTCATCAATAATAATTCCTTGCTCAACTATTCGATTATCAAAAACGACCTTATCGCGAAAATTGATAGGATTAATATCATTAATCATGCCATCAGTTCTATCTTGTTTAAATTTTGAATTTGGCATTTGTCCAGCACCTTGATCAATACCAGGTAACAAAGCAAAAACGAACAATAATGCAAAGAGTATAGCAACCACTATTAAGATTACTTTTCCAACTTCTAACCAGTCAATACTCATCAAACTAATCAAAACAAACCAAAAGACGGCTGAGATAATTAAATTCACTCCCTTCATAAATTAAACACCTAAATACCAATCAATCAGTTTATTCAGTGCTTCCAAACTGCTAATTTCCAAGTACCATACCTTGTTTCCAAATTTCAGTTTGGGAGTATTTTTATCATTTAAATTTGAGTTCCGTGTTTGTTTACGGCCATACGGTAGTCCAGGATATTTTTGATTCTTTACTAACACTCCGTCGATTTCTACATCGTATTTTTGCAACCAAACATAAAAAGCATCTGATCGATCCCTTTCTAGCGCAATTTCCATTCCAGATTTTGTATTGTATCTAGCTATGTACTGAGTACAAACTTCTGTAAAAGGAAATGCTTGCTTAAACGCTTCTCTTGCTTTTTCTGTATCAATCATTGCTAAGCTCCATTTTCACTAAAGTTAAAAAGAAAATGCATGAATTATTTTAAACTGCTTCCTATCCAATAAATCGGCTATGGGGATATAGAAAGACATCTTTGTCGAAGAAATTGCTCTCATTAATCTGAGGTCTTGGCATACATTACTTTTATAAAATATGCAGTACCATTGTGCTTAAACAATTTTAACTTTCTTATATTCCCTTAAAGCTCTTTTTCCACTAGATACAACTAAATTAATTAGATAACCATTTGTTGACAGTAAATTGGCTGCTTCGGTTAACGTATCAACGTAAATTTTATTCTTAGATAAGTTAGTGTTATTGCCTCCATTCTTTTGTACCTTCTTGTTAAGAACATATTTCCCTGAAGCATCCGGCTTTGCGATAAATTCATAATTTTTAGCATCGCCTCGAGTTCCGTAAGCACTTATCTTAGTTATTGCTAAATATGTCATCATGGCCTCTTGTTTGATTTCTACTAAAGCGGTCACATAAGTTAGACCGTTCCCAATTTAAAACATCATGCCGAGATCGTTTTAATGCTGCTCCCTACTCTACTAATCACTACATCAATTCTATTCGCCATTTGCTCTTTGAGTTCGGTGACGTGTGAGATAATACCGATCATTCGTCCACTGGACTGCAGATCCATCAACACTCTAATTGCTGCGTCGAGTGATTCCATATCTAGGCTGCCGAAACCTTCGTCGATAAATAGCGCATCTAACTTGATCCCGCCTGCATACGACTGAACGACATCCGATAAGCCTAATGCCAAAGCCAATGCCGCCATAAAGGATTCGCCACCAGATAGAGTGGCGACAGACCGCGGCTTTCCAGTATCGCCATCTTCAACTTCCAGCTCCAGACCCGAAGCTTTATTGCCTTTGGCTCGCTCTTCTTTGCGCACCAATTGATAACGTCCTTTGCTCATAATATTCAGACGTTGCGAGGCAAGAATAAGCACGTCATCCAGCAGCACGCTGAGCACAAAACGCTGCAGGCTGATTTTGTTTCCTGTAGCACCATTGGCCACATCATTTAAGGTGCCGATAACGGCATATTGCTTATTTAGCTGTGCACTTTCGGCATGTGCTTTTTTGAGTTTTTGCTGAACGCTGATCAAACTTTTAGAACGCGATTCGAGTTCTCGCCAAATACTATCTGCAGCTTTATAAGAAAAGGTAGCTTGTTCCAGAGCTGTGCTTATCTCAGCTAAATCCGGTCTGGTCTTATCGGCTAACTCCTCTTGTAACTGATGAACCACGCCTTTTAGTCTATCCAAGCTTGAACGATATTGTTCAATTTCAGTTTTCAATGTCTCGCATTTTGTATCCTCTAACTGTGCACTTAAAAACGCTTCCAGTGTCTCAAAATCGCTTTTCTGAAGAGCCTGTTCCCATGCAATATTTACAGCGACACTGAGCTCTTCAATATCAGCGAGTTGTTTCAACAAAGCCTTTTCAGTTGATATTGCCTGGTCAAAAGCACTCTTCTTTGTTTTAAGGTCTTCCTCTGCTTTAGCTAAGTTATGAGACAAATTCTGTATTTTTGACACACACTCTTGAAGTGTTTTTTCTAGCACCTCAGGCTGCCTATGTTGCTCTGGTATCTGGCGCTTAAGGTTTTCTGCCGTAATATTTACTTCAAGAACGGCATTGTTTTCACGCGTTGAATGGGCTTCTAATTCAGCAAGAATAAGCTGGCTTTTGCTTTGAATGTTCTTTATTTCTTCAATGCGTTGAACAAGCTGTTCTTTCTTTATTTTAAGTGCCGCTAATTCATTCACGCGTGCCTGCGCTGCTTGCTGCTCCTGCAGTAATACTTCCAACTCAAGGGTTGCATACTTACCTAAACGCTGTTCAATATCAGATGTTTTAGATTTTAAAATTTCAGTCTGGTTTTGCAGATTCGCCAAAACATCTTTTGCATTCTGCCATGTTTGAAAGGTTTTGTTTTCAAGGTTCCTCGTATTATCAACGTGCGTTTTTGTGATCATCCCACCTTTATTATTTATTTTTGCAGGGCTTGGATGTTCTTTACTGCCACAGACAAGGCAAGGCTGATTTTCCTCAAGCTGCTCGGCAAGAATAGCTGCCTGACCGCTGTGCCAAGCCAACTCAGTGAGGAGCGTATGCTTTTTTGCCTTCTCTAAATCAGCCGCTTTAGCCTCTACTTCTTTCTCAGCCAAAGTTGATTCGTTTATAGTCTGCTGAAGCGTGCCCCTAAGAGTTTCAAGCTGGCTCCGATCAGCCAGTTTTTCGGCAAAAGTTTTTAAGGCATGCTGTTCTGACACAAACGGCTCTAGCTTTTTAACAGTGGATGCAACAAGTGCTTCCTGCTCTGCTAACTCTTTTTCCAGTTTTTCACGCTCTTGCTTTTTAGCTTCCAGCGCTTGCCTGCTTTTCAAGGCCTGACTGTTTTTATGGTCTAATTCTTTCAAGGCCTGCATAAGTTCGATATGCTGCATGGCATAGCGTTTTAGTTCAGTATGCTGTTCTTTCAGGCTATCGAGATCACTCGCTTCAGATTTCACCTTCTCAAAAAGTGCAGCGGCTACTTTGTGTTGCTCATTTGTCTTTTCTAGCGTTGCTTTAGCATGACTATGTTGATTCCGCGTAGAGGCTAATTTATTCGCTTCAGTTAATTGAGCTGCATAAATATGATAAATACCTTGCGCTTTAGCGGTTTGATCAAGCAATGTCTGTTTCGCTGCCATCTCCTCCGCTTTAGTTAACTTCGTATTCAACTCATTTTTCTTGACGATCAGGTCATCAAATTTCTTGTTCAATACATGTGCTTGATCATGTTCTCGCTGTGACAGTTTCTGCTTTTCTTCCGCCTGGTCTTTAATTGTTTTAGCTTCCGCTAATTTAGGATTCAGCGCTTCTTGTTCTTCTGCAAGTTCCGGTTCTGAGCTGGCATCTGCGGCTTTTAATATACCTTTAATTTCATTTTGATGGTTCTCGACAGCTTGGCGGATACCAGATGCTTTTTCTTTTAGCTTGTTTTCTATCCTTTTATAAATATGCGTTTCGAATAGTTGACTGAAGATGCTTTCACGCTCTTTGGAGTCGGCCATTAATAACTCGCGAAATTTGCCTTGAGGCAGCACCATCACTTGCCTGAACTGATCGACACCCAAACCGATTAAGGTCTGTATTGCAGCATTGGCTTCACTGACGCTTTTAGACACCATCAAACGCCCCTGTTCGCTGCCATCCAGCTCCCATAATTGAGCTTCGGCTTGTTGAGTTGTGGTGCCCTCGCCTCTGCTTTTTGAACGATCCTGGGTTGGAGCCCGACGAATACGATACTGCTTGGCGCCGAGCATAAACTCCAAGGTAACCTCGGTCAGTAAGGTCATATCAGAATGGTCACAACGCATTTGCGCGGCCTCGCGCTCAGCACCGGTTGTTTGGCCATAAAGCGCAAAACAAATGGCGTCCAGTATCGAGCTTTTTCCGGCACCTGTCGGGCCATTGATTAGAAATAAAGGGTTGTCGCCCAGTCTGGTAAAATCGATTTCTTCTGTCCCTGCAAAGGGGCCAAAGGCTTGAATGCTTAACTTGATCGGCTTCATGCTTTGGCATCCTGCTTGTGGAGCTCTGCAATGGTTTCTTGAATCGCTTTATCCTGTTCGTCGGTCATTATCTGACCGTAAACTTGTTCGAAAAAATCACGAAACATATCCAGTTCACCGCGTTTCAGTTTCTCACGATTCATCTTCTGTTCTCCGCTACTGAGCATTCCTGGCTTTTCAAGTTGGAGTGCATTCGGGTATACCTCTCGCAACTTGGCCATAGGATCCAAAATCGCATGCCGATCGGTCAGCCGAACCAGCAGGTAGTCTTCGTTGTTAGGGTCAACTTTTCCCTTTTCTAACAAGTCACTAAATTCGCCTTCAAGAATGCGCATTTCCCGCAGAGGTATTAATGGTAAGTGTTTGGTTGATGCAGAGCCCTCGGAATCCAGTTCAACCAAAGTAACGCCCTTTTTCTGATGCTGTTCAGAGAAGCTGTATTTAAGTAAGGAGCCGGAATAACGTATATGTTCAGAACCTTTGTATTGCGGTGCATGCAGATGGCCCAGTGCGACATAGTCAAAGGGTAAACAGGGTTGATAGCTCACTCTATCTGAGCCGCCGATTGAAAGTGGCCGCTCAGAGTCTGATTCTTCAGATCCATCAATAAAACAATGGCTGATCAGTACCTTTCTCATATCACTGGAACTTGCGTGCAGAATCTTTTCAACCAGATAGGTGTGGGCATCGTCATACGTCGAGATGCTTTCACCGCTTAAATGTCTCACCATTTCAGGGTCATGATATGGAAGTCCGTAGAAGGCAACGTCACCCGACACACTCTGAATAATCACGGGTTCAGTTACCTTCGCCAGATTACCTAATATATAAAGCCCTGCCTTACTCAACTGTTTTGAGCCAAAACGTAAACGCTCAGCGCTATCGTGGTTACCAGATATCAAGATGACGGGCACATTCATTTCTGTGCATATTTTGGTGAGCACATCATCAAGCAATTCAACAGCAGTTGAAGGAGGAACAGAGCGGTCGTAGATATCACCAGCAATCACTAATGCATCGACTGTTTCCTGCTCGATATACTTAATTAGTTGTTGCAGCACATAGCGCTGATCGTCTAGTAAAGAGACATTATGAAACTGACGACCAATATGCCAGTCGGAGGTATGTATAAACTTCATAAAGTTATTTTTCCTTTTCCATTCAAACTCGCACTTGTGCGCACCAGAAACACAGAGCAGCTATTTGCTTCAATCAAAGCATTTAAACAATCAGAAAATCACTATACATTCTAAAGCGACATAATTTGTCGCAATTTTTATTATTCTAAAAATATACGGTCTTTCCCGTTGTCAGCCACTCACCTAGCGAGTAACGCGCTTGCTGAAATATCAGCTACCTCACACAATAAGGTAACACATCAATCACACCTCCTTACTTCCTGAAATTTAACAGGCTGAGCCGGAGGTCAGGCATGGTTGCGGGTGTTATCTACGCCACCGCCCGCCGGGCTATTAACAAAACTGAACTACTGTTTATTAATCTGTTCAGAATTAATCTTCTTGTATTCTTCTAGTGTGACTTGATGCAGAATTTTGCCTTTAACTGCCAAACGAAATTGTTTTGTGTGCATTCGCACTGTTAATGAAAGTATTGAAAACATCATCGAAAACTCTTCTACCAACAACCTTAAAAACGTTTTCGGTAAACCAAAAAAAGTAATAAAACAACCGAATATAGCTTTTCTTCGTCCAACGTGTTTTTCAATATAAAGATAATTACCTTCGTCATAAATCATTAAACTCACCCCCCCACTCTTTTGAACAAAAACGACATCGGGCGGAATATGAACACGCTAAATACGGGAGATCAAGCCCCTGCCAAAGAACTCCCACGGCAATTTTACAGGGCATTGATTTTTATGTGAAAAAATGACTTCCTGAATTTTTACTCTGAACCTGCTGCCCTTGAAAACTCTTGGCCAACAGGTTGTTAGATGGAATTAGTCTGAAGAAGATATACAGAGCTTCAACTGGTGAAACACGATTAAAGTTGGCTCTAAAAAATTAAACATCGTTGAGACGTCATTGCTGGTCATAGTTCCATTCTTCGAAATATCCAAGACCCCTATTCTTCTGAGCTCTGCTGCATAGTTTGAGACCAGAGCGGGATTGAAACTTTCTATCGAATCTGAGTCACAGTTGAGAATCAGTGCCGCTAGTGATTCCCCAATAAATTCAATTCTAAAGACCAAGTCGTCCACAAACTCTTCAAAAGCCTCGGGCTTTCTAGGATCTGACATGGAGAAGAAATCACCAACTATAGGGATAGTAGCTTTAGAAATTATTTCAAGGTGATCCCAAAATGCGAAACCGGTTGTTTTAACTAAATCTTCACTTGCGAAATCAATTACATTCATAAACGAATCCTTTTAAAAAGTAGGTTGTGAAAGCAATAACACACTGCTCTCTTCTACTTATAGCTATTGAAGCGGCGGAAAAAGGACGTCTAAAACAAGTACAAGTTAATTTATAACAAACATAAATATTGTAATTTTTGATACTAAACAGGGTTTTGGGAATTTTTTCATTGGTTATTGCGGAGTAAAGAAACATACCTACTCAAGCAAAACCCGTCTGCAGAAAACAAATCGCGCCCCCGCTACCAAATTAAGAAAGGCAAATCAGTAAGTTACTGAC
>TARA_R110002072_G_scaffold64203_6_pt1 | contig 47282 bp, 47 predicted proteins | sample TARA_R110002072 | Tara Oceans TARA_R110002072 (sample SAMEA4397118) | marine metagenome | biome: Polar Biome; feature: [SRF] surface water layer (ENVO:00010504); material: water (ENVO:00002006), including particulate matter (ENVO:01000060) such as... | depth 5 m | reverse complement strand
AAGTCACCAGGCTTATAACCTGTAACTTGAGCAATCATTAACGTAAGCAGAGCATAACTTGCAATATTAAAAGGAACACCTAAGAAAACATCAGCTGATCTTTGATAGAGCTGACAACTTAAACGACCGTCCTGAGAAACATGAAATTGCATAAATGTATGACAAGGAGGAAGGGCCATATTAGGAATATCTGAAGGGTTCCAAGCAGAAACAATAAGTCTTCTACTTTGAGGATTCTTTTTAATGTCTTGAATAACGTTGGCAATTTGATCGATGCAAAAACCTTCTCTTGATTCCCAACATCTCCACTGCTTTCCATAAACAGGACCAAGGTTACCCTCTTCGTCTGCCCACTCATCCCAAATTCGAACACCGTTATCTTTCAAGTAACGAATATTGGTATCACCTTTCAAAAACCATAGAAGTTCATGAATGATACTCTTTAAATGTAATTTCTTAGTAGTCACAAGAGGGAATCCCTCTGCCAAATTGTAGCGAGCTTGGTAACCAAAGGTTGAAAGTGTTCCCACTCCAGTTCTGTCTTTAGTTTCCTGACCCTCTTTAAGAACGTGCTTCATCAAATCAAGATATTGCTTCATTCTGTCTCCCGTAAATTTTCAAATCGTGTGTGTTGTTGTGTTGATAATAGTTTCTCGTGAAAATTCAATTTTGTAAAAGATAAATAATCTATCAAAGTCTAACCAAACCAACCTTTTATCATATGTTTGATGACGCGAAAAATTAAGTTATTGAATTAATAGAATATAGAATAGCTAAAGATCACTTTATTCTTTGAACATATTTCTTGGAAGCTTCATATGTTTTAAGAGTCGATTCATATAACGCCGTAGACCAGGTAATAATTTTGGTTTTGTCTCACCGCAACGTGTTTCAAGGGCCTTCAAAAACTCTACTGGCCAACCTTGCTGATAAAAATTCACCACCCATGAAGGAATACTCCCCTTTGGGTCTACAAATACTGTCAGGTCGATAAAAGTAGTGTTCTTATCAATAGGTCTAAGCCCAATATTGCTATAATGAACAATGGCCCTAACTGTACCATCAGCAACTCTTTTATACTTTGGATGGACAACTGTTTTTGAAATGACAAATAGAAGATCCTTCTTTAAATCCAGATGGAGCTTATTATGAAGAACCATTTCCCGATTACTTAGTGGCCATGGAAGATCACTCAAAGAGTAAGTAATGGCCTCTAAATCAGAAATATTTTCAATAGTTGTTTTTGAGATTTGACCAGGTATCCATTCAACTGCTCCCTCCACCTCTCTAAGAGTACTCATAGCACAAGGTAGAGTTGCTTTAATATTACCTTCAACCTTTATACCTACCAAGTCACTATTGGGCTCATCTCTTGTATAAACACTGAAACCTTCTCTCGACTTTTCCTTCTTCCAGCCTTTATTAAAAAAAGCACCCATACCAAAAACTTGTTGGCAGGTAATTAGGATCATAAAAATGCTGATTAGGGTTTTCAAAAATTTCATCAAATTATTTTACCAAAATAACGTCATCTCAACTTGTTGGAACAAAAGTTTCCCATTAATATTAAACTTTACGGAGGCGCTATGACATTAACTGGACTTGAGGTCTTATCTCAGAATACTGAAAAGCAAAAACTCTTATTGGGTAATGTTGCCTACCTATGCCATTCGGCATCTATTGACCAAAACTTTAAAATAGGTGTCCTAGTATTGAAAGATATATTAGGGTCTCGCTTAAAGAAGATTTGGGGTCCCCAGCACGGTTTTGTTACTGACGTCCAAGATAACATGGTGGAAAGCTCTAACTTCCACCACCCCTACTTTGATCTGCCGGTAGAAAGCCTGTATGGAGAAACCCGAGTTCCGTCTGAAAAAATGATGGAGGGAATTGATACCATTGTTGTTGATCTACAAGATGTTGGTACCCGAGTTTATACTTATATTACAACTCTCAGTTATGTGCTTGATCAAGCTGCTAAGCTTGGAAAACGCGTTATTGTCCTCGATCGTCCTAACCCTGTTGGTGGCGAGATGATTGAAGGAAATATCCTAGAACCTGAGTGGAAATCTTTTGTCGGCCATCTCCCTATACCTATGAGACATGCTATGACCATGGGAGAAGTTGGTCATTTTCATCTCAAGCATTTTGATCTTGATTGTGACTACCACGTTATAGAAATGCAAAATTGGAAACGCTCTATGAGCTGGGATGAAACCGGTCTTCCTTGGGTTAATCCAAGCCCTAATCTTTCAACTCCCAACTCTGCCCTCTCTTTTTGTGGAACTGTTCTCTTTGAAGGGACAAATATATCAGAAGGACGAGGAACAACGAGAGCACTAGAGGTTATTGGAGCTCCTAAAATAGACGCTTATGAATGGTGCGACCATCTCAATCAAAAAGTTAAAGAATGGAAACTCGAAGGTTTTGTTCTCAGGCCACTCCAGTTCTATCCCATGTTTCAAAAACATTCTGGTGAAAATTGTGGCGGTGTTCATATTCACTGCACCGATCATCATAAATTCGAAAGTTGGAAACTAGGTCAACTTCTTCTTCAAGAATGCTATCACCAAAAATATTTCGAATTTAAATGGAATGATCAGCCCTATGAATATCAATATGAAAATCTGGCCATCGACTACATCAACGGCACAACCAAGCTTCGTGAATGGGTGGAAAAGAAAGGATCATTGGGAGAGCTTAATGCTATTTGCAGTTACTCTTTAGACGATTTCGTAAAAAACCGTGGTTCAATACTTTTATACTAAACAAAGAATTTTTTTCTTATTTATCTGAAGTTGAGTTAATAATTTCATCAACATCGCTTGAAATACTTCGGACATCATCCTTAGGGGCCCTATTTCTATTATTCACACCTCTATAGTCTGTGTTACATAACTTGCTTTTTGCATCATCACTTTTAACAAAGTCATCAATACTATCAAAGACATTACTAATTTTATTTCTAATAGAACTACATGTTGATAAACAATTACTTTTCATTTCTTTTAATTTTGCATTATCTTTATTTGCAAAAAAAGAAGTTGATGGCTTAAACCCATCGTGACATTTATGGAAACAAGATTGAGCATTGAAAGAATAATATCCATTATCTTGACACTGTTTTTTATAATCAGAGCTAAAGTGTTTGGACATTTCTTTTATTTTTTCAACGTTATCATTTAAGTAAGATGAACTATGAAGTTCAAAATACTCTTTTGAGAAATTAAGCTTAGGTGAAAACTTATCACTACAAATTTTCTTATGGGCCAGCCTTACTGCATCTAGGTCATAGTTAAATTCTTGTGAGGATGATTTTGCTACATGATAAACACCATCATAAATCCCAGATGGCCGTTCATCTTCTACTGCAAAAGTATTAGCTGCTAATAAAAACATAATAAAGATAGAAACTTTCATAGACTCACCTCACTATTTTCTTATCGGAGTTTTATACTCAAATATTAAATTTCTTTTTACTTCTTAACTATTTGTATTTACGAATAGTTTTAAATAAAAACATGGCCTTAGCTCTTTACAGACACATATTAGCTGATCATAATGATTGGGATTTACAAAACATATACATATATTAACTATCTGCAACATGGAGTGGCACATGAAAGTGAAAAAGAATTTTCACCTATCAATTTTAACAATCCTAGCATCATTACTTTTATTTACTGGGTGTAATAGTAAAAAAGAAACTGGCTCTTCATCTTCTGAAGAAGTAACAGCAAGCTCACCAACATCTGGTGATGAGATCGTTATTGGAGCTGTTTTTCCTATGACAGGTCCTATCGCTACTTACGGGCAAGAGTCAGTAAATGGTATTAAGCTAGCTCTTAAGAAATACGGAATGGATAAGATTAAAGGTAAAACCATTAGACTTATTGTTGAAGATAATAAAGGTGAGCCAACAGAAAGCGCCAATGCTGTTAGAAAGCTAATCACAATTGATAAGGTACATGTTGTTGTTGGATCAGTAGCATCTTCTAATACACTTGCTGGTGCACCGATTGCTCAAAAAGCTGGTGTTCCTCTAATGACTCCTGCTTCTACTAATGAAAAAGTAACTCAAACTGGAGACTTTATTTCAAGAACTTGCTTCACCGATAATTTTCAGGGTGTTGTGATGGCGAAGTTTGCAAAAGAAAGTCTTGGAAAATCAAAAGCCGCTATCATTGTTGATAATGCTTCTGACTACTCTAAAGGACTAAGCAAAGTTTTTAAAACTGAGTTTGAAAAAATGGGTGGAACAATTATTGATACTGAATTCACTTACACAGCAAAAGATACTGACTTTAGATCTCTTCTTTCAAAAGTAAAGAGAACGAAGCCTGATGTTGTTTTCCTACCTGGTTACTACACAGAAGCTGGACTTATATTAAAGCAAGCGAAACAAATGGGATTAAATGCTCCTTTCCTAGGTGGAGACGGTTGGGACTCACCAAAACTTCAAGAGCTTGCCGGAGCTGAAGGTGTTAAAGGAAACTATATTAGTTCTCACTTCTCACCTGATGATCAAGACCCTGCAGTTCAAACATTTGTTAAAGAATACAAAGAAAATTATGGAGACCAAAGACCAGGGGCCATGGCCGCATTAGGTTATGACGGAATGCTTGTTATTCTTGACGCTCTTAAAAGATCAGAATCTCTAGAGTATGCTGCAATTAACAATGCCATCATTGGCACAAAAGGTTTTAAAGGTATTACTGGTTCCATCACTATTGATGAAAATAGAAATGCTAGAAAGAGTGCTGTTGTTTTAAAAACTCTTCCTGAGGGAATGGCGTTTGAACAAAAGGTTAACCCTTAATAATTTAAACATACGGATAGAATCTCATGGATGAAAATCTCACATTTTTTTTCTATGATCTTGTTACTTATCTACTTAATGGACTAACTCAAGGATCGATCTACGCATTGATCGCCTTGGGTTACACCATGGTTTACGGGATCATTAAACTCATTAACTTTGCTCACGGTGAATTTTATATGATTGGTGCCTTTATTGGTTACTTCTCTATAACCAGCGGTATGCCGTTTTTAATTGCCCTACCTCTTGCCATGTTTGGAGCAGGAATTATTGCTGTCATCGTAGAAAAAATCGTTTATCGCCCCATAAGACATGCGGGGAGAATTCCGGCACTCATTACTGCCCTAGGAACATCACTTTTCTTTCAATACTTTGGGCAACAAACAATTGGTGCTGATCCGAAAGCTTTTCCACAAGCAATTGCCGTAAAAACTTATCAATTTGGTGAAATTTATATTTCAAATATTCAGCTTATTATTTTTGGTTCTACGTTTCTACTCATGGTTTTTCTTTGGTGGCTTGTAGGACATACAAAAATTGGTAAGGCCATGCGTGCGACTTCTTTTGATAAAAATGCAGCCGAGCTAATGGGTATTAATACAGATCGAATCATTAGTTTTACTTTCTTTGTAGGTTCAGCATTTGCTGGAGCTGCCGGAGTGCTCGTTGGACTTTATTACAATACAGTGGAGCCAATGATGGGACTTATCCCAGGACTTAAGGCCTTTGTCGCCGCCGTTCTTGGTGGTATTGGAATTATTCCTGGAGCCGTTCTTGGTGGCCTTGTCTTAGGTGTGGCCGAAAACCTAGTGGTTGGTTTTTGGGTATCCACTTATAGAGACGCTATCGCTTTTGGTATCCTCATCATTATTCTTCTTTTTAAACCTGCCGGTTTACTTGGAGTTAACAGAAAGGAGAAAGTGTAATGGATTATTTTATCTATCTTGCTCAGCTGAGCGGAATTTTTATTATCCTCGCTGTTAGCTTAAATCTTATTAATGGAATTTGTGGTCAATTCAGTTTAGGCCACGCAGGCTTTTGGGCAGTTGGTGCTTATACAGGTGCAGCCTTCACTGTCTTCTTAGATCTTCCAGTTCCAGGTTTTGTTAATCTCTTTTTAAGTTGCGGAGTCTCTTTTATTGCCGCCGCATTAGCAGGACTTCTTATTGGTGTTCCTTGCCTAAGACTTCGAGGAGATTATCTGGCCATTGCCACTCTGGGCTTTGGTGAAATTATCAGAATCGTTATTATGAATATGGATTCAGTTGGAGGCCCTAGAGGATTCACTGATATTCCAAAGCTGGCCAATATTGGTTGGGTCTACCTTTGGGTTGTTATTATTATTGTCTTTGTTTCAAATCTTCTTCGCGGAAGTCATGGCAGAGCAATTATTAGTATTCGTGAAGATGAAATTGCAGCAGAGAGTATGGGTATTTATACTTTCAAATATAAGACACTCGCTTTTGTCATCGGCGCAGGCTTTGCGGGTGTAGCTGGAACTCTTTATGCTCACACTCAAGAGTTTATCTCCCCTATGGGTTTCACTTTTATGTGGTCGGTGATTATTCTACTTATGATTATTCTTGGTGGCCTTGGTAGTATTACAGGTTCAGTTGTTGGAGCAATTATCCTTACTCTTCTCCCAGAATTTTTAAGATTCTTTGGCCAAACGGTAAGTGAATGGCGAATGGTTATTTATTCTCTATTATTAATCAGTCTGATGCTTGCTCGGCCAGGTGGAATATTTGGTAAGCATGAATTTAATGTTCTTAAATTCTTAGGCATTGGTAAAAAAGAGGAGGCAAACTCATGAGCTCTCCTATTTTAAAAATCGATTCTATAACAATGCGCTTTGGTGGACTCGTTGCCGTCAATAGATTCTCAATGGAGCTTGGCTCCAATGACCTGGTTGGAGTTATAGGACCAAATGGTGCCGGTAAAACAACTATCTTTAATATGGTCACTGGTCACTATGAACCAACGGAAGGAACAGTCTATCTTTCAGGTAAGAATATTAATGGATTAAGACCGGCCTTCATCACTCAAAGTGGAATCGCTAGAACTTTTCAGAACATTAGACTTTTTAAAGATCTAACTGTTTTAGATAATATTCGCTTAGCAGCTCACTACACTGTTGAGTACGGACTCTTTGCAAATATTTTCAGAACGAAGAAGTATCATGCAGAAGAAAAAAGAGTTCACGATGAGGCCATGGAACTATTAAAAATTTTTGGTTTAGAAAATAAGAAACATCACCTTGCTAAGAACTTACCTTATGGTGAACAAAGGCGGCTAGAAATTGCAAGAGCTCTGGCCACTAAGCCGAAGGTGCTTCTACTTGATGAGCCGGCAGCTGGGATGAATCCAAAAGAAACAAAAGACCTTACTGAATTAATTCGTTGGGTTCGTGATAAGTTTCAAATTGCAGTCCTTTTAATTGAGCATGATATGAAACTAGTCATGGAAGTTTGCGAAAGAATCTACGTGGTTGATCATGGTGAGCTTATTGCTCAAGGTGCCCCGAAAGATATTCAATCAAATCCAAAGGTTATTGAGGCCTATCTTGGAACTTCTGAAACAGAAGAAACAGGTCCAACACCAGGAGAAGCATAATGAGTGATCCTCTACTACATATAAAAGACATGCATGTTCACTACGGTGCCATTCATGCCATTCACGGAATTGATCTAAAAGTTTACGAAGGTGAAATTGTTACCATTCTTGGATCTAATGGTGCTGGTAAAACCACAACTCTACACTCAGTTTCAGGATTAATTCCTATCAGCAGTGGAGAAATTCTCTTTGATGGAAAACCAATCCAATCATTACCTGCTCATCAAATTGTCAGTAACGGAATAGCCCAATCTCCCGAAGGAAGAATGGTCTTTCCAGATCTTTCTATAAAAGAGAATTTAGAAATGGGTGCTTTTTTAAGAAAGGACAATAAGGGTATTAAAGAAGACTTAGAATATATGTACTCTCTTTTTCCAATCCTAAAAGAAAGAAGTAAGCAATTGGCGGGAACACTTTCAGGTGGTGAACAACAAATGCTGGCCATTGCAAGAGCGTTCATGGCCGCACCAAAACTGCTTTTATTAGACGAGCCATCTTTAGGGATTGCACCAATTCTTGTTCAAGCTATCTTTGATGCCATTGTCGAGATTAATAAAAAAAGAAAGATGACAATTCTCTTAGTTGAACAAAATGCTTACGCTGCTCTTAAGATTGCCAACAGAGGTTATGTTCTCATGACCGGAGAAATTACTATGAGTGGTGAGGCCAAAGAATTAATTACTAACGAAGAAATTAAAAAAGCTTACCTAGGTCACTAACCTAGAGAAGTATGCAAGATAACAACGAGGGTAAATTGAACCAATTAAGTTTTGATGAAGCTATCAATATTTTAAAAAAGATCGTAAAAAATTCTCATATAAAAGGACAAAAACATTTAGACCTATCTGTTGCCACAGCTGAAGAAAGACCAGAGTATGAGAAGGCCCTCATGGTTGTTAAAGCGCATGTGGCCCAAGGTCATGTTACCAATGATCAACTTAACGAAAAACTAGGTCTTTAATGAAAGTTTTAGTACTTCTATTGGCCTTAAACTTTACTCTTTTGGCCCAAGCAGAAGTTGATACAAAAGTTGAAGCTCTTGTAAGATCATATCCAAAAGGCTTCTACACTCTTGGGGAAGTTGGAAAGAGTTTTAAGCTCTGGGGAACAGTTGATAAGAAAAAGCCGTTCTATGGGTTTGCTAGAGTGGCCGGACAAATAAAAAGCAGTGTTGCCATTAATAAGGCCCAAGCAAGTCTAGAAATATATCCAATCTCATTTTTCGGCCTAAGCACTGGCTTTTCAAAAAGCTCTCGTGAATTTAATGAATTTGATGCTTTTGACTGTCAAGTGATCGCCTGTCGATCAAGTAATGTGGAAAGAAAGTTTTTCGAAGCTAAGATGGCCCTTGCTGCAGGACCTGTTTACTTTGTACAAAGAATTAAGTGGACCAAAACGGAACTCAAAGACAAGATGAATCAAATTTATGCTGAAGAGCTCGCTAATCTTATTGGTCGTGCAGGTGGAGATACTCTCCTAGAGAAAATATCAATCCTTGGTTACAAACTCACCTCAACTTATGAAATAGGTGCTCTATACAAGAACAACTCAATGAAGCACCTAAGAAATCGCTCTTCCATGCAGGTACTCATCGGCCGCTACCTTCAAAAAGATTATGTCATCACTCTTGGTCTTGGTACTTATCGTACTCGCTGGAAGTCAAATAACGCCACCGCCTTGGCCATTTGGACATGGACTCCTAGCAAAGGTATGCTTCTTTTCTAGTCGCTACGCAACATAATGAAAAATATTGATATAGAGCAATGACTTTTAGTGTTAATCTCGGTATGACCTCTCTATGCTCAATTTAGTTAAGAAAAAAGAGAAACTACTCACAAATATCTCCATGATCATTATGGTGACCCTTTTTCTCATGGTAACCATGCTTGCAGGTTGTAACTCAGAAGAAGGTATTTCACCCTTTGCCAGTCCTGAAACAATAGCTAAGCAATTAGGAAAAGATAGTGAGCTTGTTATTGTTGATAGTAAGTTTCGCTTTAGTGATCTTCAAGTTGATCAACCTGTAAAACGAATTCCTATCCCAGTTCTTGGAACTTTTATTGGTGAATTTGCCAATACGCTAACGAACTTCTTTTTAATACTGAATAATGATTGGGATGTATCGCAAGATGCAAACTTTATCGAGATCCCAAATCTTGATCCCTTATATATTAAATCAATTGAGATTAAGAATATTGAACTTAACATTGTTGATGGCAGTGTTTCTAAAACAAAAAATCCCCTTTATCGTTTTTACCAGTGGATGACTAATAAAAGAGCAAAGCTCGATTTCATTAAAAAAATTGATATTTATATAGCGACAGAAGAAATGATTATAAATGAACAGAAAATAAAGGTGGCCTCATACCGCTACAATAAAGATAAATTAAAAAAGTGTAATAAGAAATGTATTAACTTTCATATTAGCAGGGATGCCACTCAATTTGGTCCTATAAACCTAATGCCAATCTTACAAAATAAAAGACGTATTTATATTTATCCAGAAGTTGATATTCACTCTGCCCCAAGAAGAAAATTTAATATTGAAGGCAAATTGGATTTTAGGATTAAGCTAAAACTTCCTTTTTAAACAACCCTATTCAATTAATTTTAAAGCTGATTTGGGGAAGTCCATCCCTTGTGCCAGTGCTGCCACAGCAGACCTCTTCTTTAGAGTATTTGTTGCTAGCTTTGCCGAAGCATCAGCTATATCAAGATCTTCAATTTTAGATCTCATTTCTTCATGATTAATAATTGAATTTTCAATATTGTTGACAGCACTTTGCATTCGTCTTTGCAAGGCCCCCATATCTGCTCTCTTTCCACTTAATTTTGTTAAGGCCTCATCAATTGTACTTAGACTATCTTTAGCATCGCTTTTATCACTTACAGCTGATCCAGCAAGACCAAGACTTGAAACATCAGCATAGGTTTCATCTGTATCAAATTCTAAAGTATTCTCTTCACCCTTAAAGGCTCCAATATGAAAAGTAAGAACTCCCTTACCGTCCCCATTAATAACATTCGTTCCGTTGAAAGAAGTACTTTGGGCAATTCTATCAACTTCTTCTTTTAAGCTTTGATACTCTTTATCTAAGAGGCCTCTTTCAGCTTCGCCAACTGTATCAGAGGCACCTTGAACAGAAAGTTCTCTTAGTCGTATTAAAATATTTCCGATTTCATGAAGACCACCTTCAGCTGTTTGAACAAAGCTGATTCCATCATTCGCATTTCGATTGGCCTGTTTTTGTGATTGAACAAAGGCATTAATTTTGGTGGACATGGCCAAGCCGGCAGCGTCATCAGCAGCTTTCTCAATCCTCTTACCCGAAGAGAGCTTAGAAAGAATATCTGCTTCACCATCTGAGGATTTCCTCAAGTTGGCCATCAGAGTATTCAGTGAACTATTTGGGCTTGTAACCTTCATGTGATAGTTATCGGTACGTTGGCCCTTTTACTTGAGTCAAAGCATCAAGAAATCATCTTATTAAGAGCTCCGTCCCATTCGTGTCTTTCAAGTGCCTTAAAACAGGCATCTGGTAGACGTTGAATATCTTCTCTCGCCAATACACAACTACACCATGCCTTGATTGTGGAATCAAAAGGAATAACCTTTGTATCTTCATTACCTGTAATGAGAACGATAGGATATTTTGCTTCTAAATTTCGAGATAATTCTAAACCAGTTACTCCTGGCATAATGGCCACTGTCACAATGATATTAATATTATGATCACGAATAATCTCCATTGCCTGCTCAACATCATGAGCAACTAATGGATTCAGTCCCTGAGCAATCAAGAGACTGGTCATATCATCAATATTGTTTTGATCATGGTCGACGAGCAATACGTTCCACTTGTTGTCGTTCATAAATTCATCTCCTTTTCATAAGGGATTATTATGCAACAGTTCCAAGCTCTCAAATGTAAAATCGGTAACAAAATGAATGAAATTAGTAACTTAGATTTTTAATCTTCTCTGACAACTTTATAATCAACGTCAACAATGTCGGAAGATTGCTTATGCTTTTTGGCAGTTGAGAAATCCTCTCTTGAGGAGTTATATGGGTTGTGGGACTGATTGCCCATATCACCAAGTCCTTCCTTAATAACGGAAATAGACTTATAACCGCGATATATCCCGCGAACAAAGAGAAACATAAAGTAAATGAGAATTGCTTTAAAGATAGCTTGAAAAATCATGCTTTCCTCCATAAGCGCATTATGCCAAGAAGAAAACAGGGATACAAGTTTTATAAGCTCCATATCTAGTCGATGGGCAAACTACATGATATTATTCGCATCTATTATGAAAAAAATATAGACATGAGGAAGATATGGCAGACGCTAACAACTCTGAAAATAAAAAAAACAATGATAACAAAGTGAAGCTTATTCACTGGGCAGATATGACGGCAGATCGTTTGATTCGTCAAAAAGGTGATAAAGAGACCTATGTCTTGGCCAGCGGGATTACTCCATCTGGAACTGTACACTTTGGTAACTTTAGAGAAGTTATTACCGTTGATCTTGTGGCCAGAGGCTTAAGAGCTCGTGGAAAAAATGTACGTTTTATTTTTAGCTGGGATGATTACGATACTTTTAGAAAAATCCCAAAAAATATGCCAATGCAAGACGAGCTTGAAAAATTTATGTTTCAACCTATTGTTGATACACCAGACCCTTTCCAAAAAGAAGAAAGCTACGCCGCTCACCAAGAAGTTTTATTTGAATCTCAACTAGAAAAGGTTGGCGTAACTGTTGAACCACTTTATCAAGCAAAGAAGTATAGAGCCGGTGAATATAAAGACAGTATTAAAAAGGCGCTTGATGAAAGAGCGGCCATAAAAGATATTTTAAATGAGTATCGAAAAGAGCCTTACGGAGATGACTACCTTCCTGTTTCTGTTTACTGTGAAAAGTGCAACACTGATCACAAAATAGAAGACAAGAAATGGGATGGGGAGAATCTAACTTATACCTGTAAAAACTGCGAACATGTTGGCAGCGAAAATATTCAAAGCACTTCAAGACTTAAACTCCCATGGAGAATTGATTGGCCAATGAGATGGGCAAAAGAACAAGTTGATTTCGAGCCAGGCGGTAAAGATCACAGTTCACAAGGTGGAAGTTACACAACAGCAAAAGATATTGTGAAAGTATTTGGTCATGAAGCACCTGTATACCTGCAATATGACTTTGTCTCTATCAAAGGTGGAGGAGGAAAAATGAGTTCTTCTTCTGGTGATGTTGTTACTGTTAATGATGTTTTAAAAGTCTATGAGCCTGAAATGGTAAGATGGATTTTTGCAAGTTATAAAACAAATGTTGATTTTGCTGTGAGCTTTGATCTTGATGCCATCAAGACATACGAAGACTTCGATAAACAAGAAAGACTTGCCTACGGTGTTGATCAAGGTAATGAAAAGAAAATGGCCATGGCCAAAAGAGTTTATGAGCTTTCACAAATTGGTGAGCTCCCTACAGAAATGCCTTTTCAACCAAGCTTTCGTCACCTAACAAATATTCTTCAAATTAATGATGGTGATATTTCAAAAGCTCGTGAATATTATAAAGACGAAATCAAAAACGAAAGAGATGAGAGACGTTTTACTCAAAGAAGTGAATGTGCTCTCCACTGGCTTAAGACTTATGCTCCCGAAGATTTCAAATTTAATATCAATCAAGAGGCACCTGCCCTTAATCTTGATGAAAAGCAGAAATCTTTCTTTAGTATCGTGAAAACTACTCTTGAAAATGATTGGTCAAACTTCAATACTGACAAAGAACTTCACGAAAAGCTTTATGAACATATGCATGAAGTTGAACTAACGCCAGGAGATGTTTTTCCTCTTCTTTACCAGACACTTATTAGTAAAGAAAAAGGTCCAAAACTAGCTGGCTTTATTAGAACTATTGGTCAGGAAAGAGTTGTTAAGTTGATGGGCCAAGCTCTTTAAACTTTAAGAGTAGTGGAATCATAAAAACAAAGTAACAAATCATATAGGCCCCGGAGAATGTTCCGTGGGCCACCCCTTCTCCGTAATGATCTAAAAGATACCCAAGCAAAGGTCCTGCAAGGACAAAGACTCCCCTGGTTCCTAAACTACTTACACTATTTGCACTAGCTCTTAGCTTTCCATTTATTCGCATATTCAAGGCGTCTTTAAGAAGGACTTGTCCAAGACCTCTCGTAATTTGAAAACAAAAACAAAAAAGAATTCCGATGATACCAATATTTGCGGCCATTCCAAAAAAACCTAATACAGGAAGGATACCCACAATAACAAGGGATCCTCTGATGCCAATTTTTTTCTCATACCACCAAGCAGACTTTGCAAAAAGGGCAACACTTAAATTGAGAGCGGCCCACAAAGGACCAAATACCCATAGCGGTATCCCTAGCTTGGCCCAATTGTCTTGGAAACTCCAAAGCGCCAGCAAAGAAGATGCTCCATAGACCACAGTATTGATAACAATAAGTTTCACTAAAGGAGAGGCCTTAAATAATATATGATAAAGCTCTTTAAAATTTTCTTTATGTTCATGACGACTTGGCTTTTCACGACTAGGCTCTATTATTTTTAATGAGATGAGAAACGGTAACCAACTGATAACGGCATTGGCCCACAGTGGAATAAAAAGTCCTGTAAACATAAACGCCAGTGCACCAGCACATAGAGCAGCAAGTGTTTCGCCAAATTGATTGGAGAACATTTTATTTCCCATAATTCTATTAGAGTTAAACTCTGGACCAACATGACCTTCTTTTTGCAGCTCTTCCATAGAATCATAAAGTAAGGCCACATCTGTTCCACTAAAGAGACTCACCGACACGGCCATTAAAAACTCTAAAGCAATTAGTTGCCAAAAGTTAGTCACTAAAGGAAAGAGAGAAAAACATAGTCCATGGAGGAATGCCGCTACAACTAAGGTGTTCTTTCTTCCCCATAAATCACTGAGATATCCAGATGGGATTTCTAACAACAAAATACTAATACTAAAAAACGCCTGTACTTGATAAACCTGTTCCATTCCTAAACCAATTGATTTGAAAAATGGAACGATTAGAGGAATGATAATAAGAAACATCCAAGTGAAGTCCACAAGGTAGATAAGCTTAATATTTCTCTTATAATCTGGTGTCATAATGACTCAATGACGCATTGCGTCTATAGATAATACTTACAATGCACTTTCTACACCTATAAATATTTTATTGTCCATTGATTAGCTTGAATATCTTAGATAAGTATCGAGGGTCTAAATTTAATATATTGTTGAACCAATAGGAGAAAAATATGAAAAAATTAATGTTTTTATTAACAGGCTTACTAATGGCCCAATCTGCGTACTCAGTATGTACAGTTGCTCTAGAAAATAGAAGAACTGGAATGGAGAGACAAAGATTTACTGAATATGGTGTAAGAGGCTGCTCTGAAGCTATGAGTGATTGTGAGAGATCAAGATTCTCAACAAGAAGACCAGAGAGATTTACTTGTCGTGTTTTAAATAACCGTCCAATTCCTCCGACGCCACCAACTAGAAATAAATGTACTTACTCTATTGTAGAACTTAATCGCGTAGTTGATACATTTACTGGCAGAGGATTTCGAGCTTGTGACGAAGCTGAGAGAATGTGTGCAGACGCTCTTTATAGAGGACAAAGAACTGGTCAATACCGTTACTTTGCTAAATGTAAGAGAACAGATATTAGAAACCCACTACCTCCAACAGACTACCAAGTTACAAAGAGATGTGAAGTTCAAAGAAGAGATCGTTTTGGAAACCTAATGGGAATCCACAACGCTACAGCTACTGGTTACTCGAGAGAGCCAGTACTTGAAAGAGCATGTGCAGAAGCTCAAAGATCTTGTGAAGCACAGAGATACTACTCTGAGAGTTGTCACAGAATGGGAGAGGTACCAAATAGACCTACTCCACGCCCAAGAGGTCCAGTTATTAGAAGAAGATAGTACAAACAATCATTATGGCGGATCGACGTCCTCCATTTGAAGTAGCGGCACCTCTCGGGGTGCCGTTTTCTTTTCTCACTCTTACTTTTATGCTAACCTCTGCTTAATAAAAAAGAGGATATTATGCAAGAAACTGATTACAAACAAAGACAACAAAATCTTTTAGAACTTACAGGTCAACAACCTGCCATCATAAGGTCTCACGACCTACAAACACGAAGCCATGACACTGAATATCCATATAGACAAAGAAGTTCGTTTTCCTATCTCCTAGGTTTCAATGAACATGATTCACTACTAGTTGTCACACCAAGAAAGACCACTCTTTTTTTAAGAGAAAAAGATGAATTTCTTGAGCTGTGGATGGGAAAAATGCTTGGTACCCAAAAAGCACTCGATATACTCGACATTGATGAATCATTTGATATCAAAGAACTATCAAATAAACTTCCAGACCTTGTTGATGATTTTGAGGACATATACTTTGATTTTAGTGATCAGAAACTTAAAACTGAAGTTGAAAAGGCCATGTCGAACCTTATGAGTAAAAGAAAGAAAAAAACAAAATCACCAAGTGGGATGAAAGACCTTTACGACTATGTTGGAACTCTAAGACTAACCAAAGATGACAACGAAAAACTCAGAATGCAAAAATCAGCACAGATTGCATGTCTTGCTCATCGAGCAGCAATGGCCTCAACAAATAATTCGAGAAATGAAAAAGATATTGAAAACTTAATGGAGTTTATCTTTAAAAGAGAAGGTGGTTCAGGAGCGGCTTACGGCTCTATTATTGCTGGTGGAGAAAATGCTCTTTGCTTACATTATATCGAAAACAACTCTGACTTCAAAGATGGTGACCTAGTTCTCATTGATGCTGGAGCTGAATTTCAAGGTTATGCCAGTGATATAACCAGAACTTTTCCTGTAAATGGAAAATTCACTCCGGCCCAAAAAGAGGTCTATCAAATTGTCCTAGATGCTCAAGAGTCAGCAATCAAAATGGCCAATAATGGAAAGACCCTTACTGATCTTCACGATGAAACTTGTCGCGTTCTAAAAGAGGGAATTGAAAAGCTTGGTATAAAAGGCGAGCTCAAAACCTATTACCCACATGGAACCAGTCATTGGATTGGACTTGATGTCCACGACCAATGTCCTTATAAAGACAAAAATAATGAAACCATAAAATTGGCCCCAGGAATGAGTTTTACTGTTGAGCCAGGTCTTTATTTTCCAGTTAATGATAATAATGTCCCTGAAAAGTATCGCGGAATAGGAATAAGAATAGAAGATGATATAATAATGACAGAGCAAGGGGCTCAAAACCTGACGGCGTCGGTACCAAAAACAATTAGTGAAGTGGAGAAAGCATGTTCAGAAGATCCAGCTCAGTTTTTATTCTTATAGCATTTTGCTTATTAGGAAGCTTTCAGCTTCAAGCGCAAAGCTTTACTTTTGATCATGAAAACTGTCAGATCAGATTGAAGGACTTCAGTAAAAAACAAAAGTATTTAAAAGAAGTACTTGAGAAACAACTGAAAAAACGAAACTTTAAAACCCTTGAAATGAAAGACAACAAGAGGGTCTTACCAAACGAACTCTATGCAAAAATTAATGTCATAAAATTACCAAGTAATCTTCTCTATCATCCTTGCTTAGTTGAACTTGAGATTAAAGTAGCTCAGACTCGTACTCCTACAGAAAGCGATGAAACTCTATTTGAAAAATCAGTAAAGAGATTATTCCCACGTGTTACATTTGAAGGCGAAGAAAGATGTAAGAGAGCTTTAGAAGACGCTTTTGTTCACATACCCTACTGTAAAAAGTTATAAATTTTTTAGATATTTCTTTTTTCTAGAAACTTAATAATTGCTTCAACAGGTTTTCTCTTCTTAGCAATATCATTTGAATCATTTGTTGCTGATAAATCGAAAGACAACTCATCTAAAATTCGATGACAATTTGATAATTTCTCTGATGCTTTATTTGATACAATGGCCACTGCCTTATCTAGACCGGTAGATGATCTCTTCTCATTCCACAATTCATAGATATCAATACCATTGTTAAATTGCTCATGTATGACAGGGTTTAATAATAGCCATTCATAAATAACAGAATTAACAATTCCATTTTTTAAATCAAGTTGTTGGTCTTTTTGAGAAGTTCCACTAAAGTCTAGAACGTCATCTACTAACTGAAAGCCAATACCTAATTCATGTCCAAACAACCTTAATTGTTTAAGAGTGTTTTCGTTATAACCAGCAATAATACCAGGAGCAACACAACACCAACTCATCACACTTGCTGTTTTATAAGCTGCAATTTTTTCAAGAATATCATGACTATAAAGGCGATCTTGGCTGGCATCAGATTGAAGCCACTCACCTTTTGCAAGATCTTGAATAACATGGCTCATTTCTTTTACTAACTCTAAATTGCCTGTTTTAGTAAGTTCAACGATCACACTGGCCAATAAATAATCACCAGCAAGAACCGCTTTCTTATTGGAGGCCGCAACGTTTATAGAAGGATTACCACGCCTCTGAGTTGCTTGATCAATAACATCATCATGGCTTAAACTGGCGGCGTGAACCATTTCAATAGATCTAGCTGGAGTTTCAAGCTTTTCTAAATCAACTTGTAAAAACTCTCCCATAACATAGGTAAGAAGAGGTCTTAAACGTTTTCCACCACTGAGCACAGTCTTATCAAGTAGCTCATTGATCGCCTCATGACAGCGCTCAGAGTCGGCATGTAATTCAAGGCCTTTTACACGTTTCCACATGGAAGGCCCAATGTCTGTTACTAGTGGATTTAACATGGCATTAACATAGCAGGTCGACATTCCCCTGTAAATCAATAACAAGCTAATGACACATAGCGTACACCTTGTCCAACACACAAATTATTTGCTATGAATCATACTAGAAAATCAATTACGTGGAGCCTTTCATGAGTACGACAAGTACAACGAATACCAAAACAACAAAACTAAGTTCAAGAAAGAAAGAATCATTTAAAATCTTTGATGATATTGCAAAAACATACGACTTTTTAAATCACCTCCTGAGTATGGGCATAGATATTTATTGGCGAAATAAATTGTTAAAAAACGTTCAAAAGAAATCACACCTCAATGCTCTTGATCTGGCCACAGGTACTGGTGACTTGGCCCTTACACTATCCAAAAATGATCATATCGAAAATGTTCTCGGAATGGACTTATCAGAAGGAATGATCAGTGTAGGAAGAACGAAAATTAATGAAAAAGGGCTCTCTGAAAAAATACAATTTCAAATAGGTGATGCTTGTAATATTCCATTAGAAGACAATAGTTATGACTTAGTAACCATTAGCTTTGGTATCAGAAATTTTCCTGATCCGCAAAAGAGCATGAGAGAAATCATGCGAGTTTTAAGACCAGGAGGAAGACTTTTAATTCTAGAATTTGGACTTCCAAAAAACTTTATTGTTCGCTCTGTCTACTTTTTCTACTTTCGCCACCTCTTACCTTTTGTCGGAAATCTCATTAGTGGTCACGGTGATGCCTATACCTATCTTAATGAAACAGTTGAAGACTTCGCTTATGGAGAAGATTTTGCCAACTGGATGAAAGAAGCTGGTTTTAAGAATGTCAGTTATGAAGAATTAACTTTTGGAATATCAAATCTATATAAGGGCGATAAAATCTAGATGTTAAACTGGAATAACTTAAAACTCGATATTTTTAAGGCCATCAATAACTATCCTCTTATGGATAGTCTTGAAAGTAGTGAAGAAATCATTTCATTGTCATGGAGTATTCCTCATATTGAATTAGGAAATTTATTTCCAAGTTTCAGAGGTATTCAAAAGTATTTTTGGTCTAATAAGAATGGCGATGAATATATCGGTCTAGGTTTATGCCAAGAATATAAAACAGATCTTGATATTGAAAAGCTCGAAAAACTAATCAATAGCAGCAAAAATAAAGATAAAAAGATTCAAGCTTTTGCAACTCACCTTTTCACTAAAGAAAATGATACAAAACAAGTCGTGAATAATAGTGACTGGAAAAACTTTCATAACTCACACTATATTGTACCGATGATAACAATTAAGAATCAAAGTCAAGAGAATGAGCAAACTCAGGTTATCATTTGTCTCAAAAGTAACCAGTTAAATAACGAAACGGCCAAGTCCCGTACAATTTTTAAGATAGAATCTCTAATGGCCTTGAATTTTGATCGCTTAAAAAAAATCTCTATCAAAAACACAACAGTCCTACCAAATAGGCTTGAATGGAATAAAATGCTACTCAAGTCTGAAATGGCCATCAAAGAAAAAGTATTCAATAAAGTCGTTCTTGCTAGAAAGAAAGTGATCGAAGTTGAATGCGAAACACTTGCTCAAAATGTTTTCTTAAAACTTCTTGAACAAAAAGATGAAACAAACTACTTGTTCTACTGGGAAAAAGAACCTGGGAAGTCATTTCTTTCTCTTTCTCCAGAAACATTATTTTGTAAAAAGGGTAATGAATTAACATTAGACTCACTGGCCGGAACGAGACCTCGTGGTAAGACCAAAGAACTTGATAAGAAGCTTAGAGAAAATTTACTACGCTCTCAAAAAGATTTAAATGAACATAATTTTGTTTCTAGTTGGATAAAAAGTAACTTAGAAGAAATTTCCCATAATATTGAGACTTCGGAAAACGTCAGTATCGTTAAACTCAAACATGTACAACATTTACATACTCCTTTTAAGTCTCTCATCAAGAATAAGGTAAGCATTATAGATCTTATCAATAGATTTCACCCTACTCCTGCCATAGGAGGTCTTCCACGAAAAGAAGCTCTTCAGTTTATTAAAGAAAATGAAGCTTTCGAAAGAGGCCTCTACTCAGCACCTTTAGGCCTACTAGAATATGGAAAAGCTGAGTTCTGTGTGGGAATACGAAGTGCTTTTGTTTCTAATGAAAGTATTAGTATTTATGGTGGTGCCGGTATTGTCATTGATAGTGACGCTAAAGAAGAATGGAATGAAACAGAGACAAAAATGAAAAACTTTACGGAGATGTTCTCTCATGAATAACTCTCCTCAAGAATTTACTTTCAATAATATTAATCGACTCTGGTCATACCTTATTATTAATGAAATTAACTTTCAAAATGTTTCAGGCTTTTACACGAGTCCTGGTTTAAGAAATGCTCCACTTCTTTGGGCCACTACAAAAGTTAATGCAGAAAAAATTTACAGCGGTTTTGATGAAAGAGCTCAAGCTTATAGGGCCATTGGGGCATACAAAAAGACGGGACTACCATCAGTTTTGCTTTGCACTTCTGGAACGGCCATGGCCAACTATTATCCAGCAGTCATTGAAGCATGGAAAGACAAAATCCCTCTCATCATTATTTCTAGCGATAGGCCACATGATCTTGTGTGGGGTGATCATAATCAAACAATCCCTCAAGAAAATATGTATGGGAAATTTGTGCTTGAAACAGTTGACCTTGGTCTACCGACTATAGATATTTCACCTCGTGCACTTACAACGAAGGTTGCACAACTGATTCATAAAGCGGCTTACCAAGGCGGACCAGTTCATTTAAATATACGCTTCAGAGAGCCTCTTGATCATAGTTTTGCAGAAATTGATTCTGACTATGTTGATAGTGCTATTAAGCATATCAATAAAATTGCGACTTCCTTTCACCCTATGACCAACTTACCAGGTGAATTACCTAAGCATGTCCAAGATATGATATTAAGTTCGAGCAAACCACTAATAACAGTTGGTGGTCTAAGAGACTATGACCAAGACACAAAGAAGCTAATCCACAAAGTTATCGATCAACTTGGTGGCCTTTATCACTTTGACATAACTAGTTCATTGAAGTTCACAATGAATAATGGTGCTGGTCACATACCTTCACCAGATCATCCTGAAGTCATCAGAGATCTTAAAAAAGATCCTCCTGATCTCATTTTACATTTTGGATCACGCTTAACAAGTAAGCATACATACACTTGGTTAGAAAATTCAGAAATACCACTCATACAATTTGGTAGTAGCTGTGACAGCGAAGATCCATCTTCAAGTTGTGAATATAAAATATTTGGTCCTACAAATATGGCCCTACAGGCATTAAAGAATCTGCTTGAAAACCACAAAGCAAAACCTCATTGGTTAGAGTGGGAAGATACCATCATTAAAAAAGAAGAGCTTATTGAATCAGCACCAATAAGTTTTGCCTATATTAGTAAAAAAAGTATTGAACATGCCCCTAAGGATGCTCAATTCTACATCGGAAATTCAAGCATTATTAGAAGCTTTAATAATTATTCTACTCTGAGTACTGAAAGTGAAAAGAAAAATTTTACGGTTTATTCTAATAGAGGCGTAAGTGGTATTGAAGGATTTATTGCTTGCTCCCTTGGTCTTGCTGAACAAACAAAAGACTTACCAACATATTTATTCTTAGGTGATATTAGTGCTCTTCATGATCTAAGCTCATTGGCACAATTAACGATTAAGAAAAACCTCAATCTAAAAATTATTATACTCAATAATAGTGGTGGTGGGATCTTTAAACTTCTTCCTATTAATAACGACAAAGATCAGTCATACCTCGAGCTTATGACAACACCTCATCAGGTTAACTTTAAAAATTTGATATCTGCTCTTAATATCGAATGCTCACAAGTGACTGATAAAGAATCTTTTCATCGTGAGTTTACGAAGCTCGAAAATAATAAGAATATTTCTATTATAGAAGTTGTGATTGATGATCAAAATAATATTAACCTCTTTAATCAATTAAAAACTATTCAATGAAGTATTGGATGATGGCCATTAGGCCAAAAACCCTATTCGCTTCCATTGGTCCTGTCGTTCTAGGACTCTCTATTGTTTATCAGGAGTTTCATCAAATTGATCTCCCTCTGGCCTTTCTCACTTTGCTAACCGCACTACTTTTACAAGCATCTAGTAACCTTATTAATGATTATTATGATGGTCTCGACGGAAAAGATTCAAGTGAAAGACTTGGCCCAGATAGAGTAACTTCACTAGGTCTTATAGCACCGAAAAAGGTAAAGCTGGCTTTTATCATTGGTCTGCTTCTTAGCTTTATTTTTGGTCTGATCCTTATGTATCAAGGAGGTATGCCAATTATCATAATAGGTGCTGCATCCTTATTCTTTGCTTGGGCCTACACAGGAGGCCCTTTTCCTCTAAGTAGAATTGGACTTGGTGAAGTAACGGCCCTGATCTTTTTTGGACCAATCCCAGTGTGGGGAACCTATTATCTTCAGACACTATCCCATTCGGAACCTGCTCTACTTATTGGACTAGTTCCAGGCTTTATTTCAGCAGCTCTTATGGCCGTAAATAATCTTCGTGATAGAAATGAAGATTCAAAGAATAATAAGAGAACAATTGCTACTTTTCTTTCTGAAAACGGTGCACGCTACTTTGTACTAAATTTAATATTATTGAGTACATTCTTCTTACCCCTTGTTACTGCGCAGATGAAAAATACCATTGTGATCATACCCACAATTATATTCTTTAAAACATGGAAGAGAATATTGTTAGATCCTATTTCAAAAGAATTTAATGAATTACTGGCAAACACTGGAAAATATCTCTTCATTCAATGCCTCTTTCACGCTGTCGCTATCAATATATGAAGAATATAAGGCTAGAAAAAAGTTTTCTTAATTTTATCACTCCCATGCAGTGGCACAAAAAGAAATATCAACAAATACCAAAAATCAACATTTACCATGACGACAACTACCTTGGGGAGATACTACACCTACCAAACCTTAACCATGGAGATTTCGAAGAGATATTTGAAAAACTTTGCCAAAAGTTTAAAACCTTTCCTTCCACCTATGATCAACTAAGGTTAGATATTGGTGAAAACTTTCCTCGTCACATCTATTACTTTCTCAATTTTTTATATGCAGACTTACCAAACTCACCCTTCCCTTATGAGAAATGCCATCAGCTTGTGCTCATAGAAAACCTTTTAGCTGATAAAATCAATTCAAAGGCCATCAAGCTTAAACTAGGGCGATTAAACGACTTTGAGGAAGAGATTGAGATCATTGAAAGTTATCTTGCTAAGAAACCTGAAATTAAACTTAGAATTGATTCTAACGAAGTCTATGATGAAAAACAGTACATAGCTCTAGAAAAACATTTTAAGGCCAATATAGACTATATAGAGTGCTCAAAGAACGAATTGGACTACAACTTAGCTTCCAATAAGGCCTATGACATTCAAAATATTTCTGAAGATTTAAATAAAGCAGACATTATTGTTTTAAAGCCATCATTAATTGGTGATTTCAAGACAATTGAAGAGTTTCTTAGAAAGAACACAAAACCAGTAATTTTTAGCTCAACCTTTGAAACTAAAAATTACCAGCACTATATTTTAAAAAACTTTGCTTCTATTAAACAGACACATGGTCTCATGAGCTTTGCCTATCGCCAGGCTTAGAACTTTAATTCTACTCCCATTCCATAAGATTCTTGCTTTGACTCTTCGTCGCCGCTTTCATATGTAAGATTGGTTTTACCGACATTAACTTTTAACTCACTCTTTTCATCAAGAAATCTAAAAGGGTGATCTTTCTTATAGCTTAAACCAAAGAACTCTCTTGAGTAACCAGAGTTAGAATCAATTTCCCATTGCTCAAAACTATATTCTCCAGAAAAGCTATTCCCGACTTTTAAAGCAACATCAACTTTATACCCTAGTGAGAATTGAAACTCACTTGGCTCATCACCAAGCTCTAGTCGTTCGTAAGCAAGTCCAACTCCAGCATTTGCTTCAAGTTGTATTTTTTTATTCAAATTATAAATTAGTCCGTAGCTTGCTTGCCAAGAACTAATTTTTGTATGGGCCACGTCTAGTAAAGTATTTCTATCATAGCTTAAGTATTCTTGTGATGTTTTAATCTGCCATCTTAAATCTTGATCACCGCCAAGGTAAATAGCGATATTGTCTATAATGACATTAACTTCTTTTTTAAGCAGATCAAATTCTACCACTGGTACCGTTTCAATATCTTGATTCTTACTGGCAAGTGGAACAAGGATATTTGTATTAAACCACTGGTAAACTTTATCTGATTGAAGACTTCCACGTTTTGCACTTTGTACTTGATCAAAACTATACTGAAAAACAACGGCGTTATATTTCTTACCATCAGCTTCAACTTTTACAACACCAACTTCCATATCCTTCATTGGGTTATAACCAACATTACTATAGGCCTCCAAGTCTGCCCAATCTTCCATAAAGCTATTATAATGACCTTCAAATAAATATGATAAACCCACTGTTGGTAAGTAAAGTGGTCCAAGTGTTGCACTTGCTACTGCGTGACCACCTTCGTGATCGTGTGCATAGCCACCGATTTGAAAAAGACCTAACGAATAAGCTCCGTTAAAAAAAGGAGGACTATTCTCAATTGAAAATTGAGTAACCTCTGTCATCTCGTCTCTATGAATTTCGAAATCTGCTCCGCCTTCAAAGACAGCATACCATGCTATATGAGAAGCACCGATGACTGTTTGAACAGCACCCACGGTAGCATTATCAAAGAGGTGAATTATTCTTTGAGCGATGTTGGCCTCTTGTGACCAAGCATTATTCGATACTAGTGATAGTAATAATACTAAAGACGATAATATTTTTTTCATAATAACCCCAAAACCTAATAAGCCTTTCTCAAGGTCCTATTGGATACATTTTTAAAATACATTTTTGTTTATCGTAACCAGATTCCATTTTTAAGCATTCTTCTTGAGCATCTCTGAACTCTTGAGATATTCTTTCAATATCCATAGACTCTTGTGCCACCGATTGATTCTGTTCATCATTTAAATCTCGATATCCCATCCCCACTGGCCAACCATAGGCCCAACGAAATGGTGCTAATTGATAAGGACCACCATTAACTCTCACAGCTTTATAATATGAATAGGCAATAGGCTTTGCTGCCACTTCTTTCATACAAGAGTAGAATTTCTTATCTGCTTTTTTTCTAAGCTTTGAACTGCCACCTTGCCAATAAGCAATATCATGCTCAATACAGCATGATAGAAATGCGAGTGGTTTTTCAATAGTTCCATCTGGACTCATTGAACAACCATCTGTTGAAAAAGGTTTTATGGTATTAGGTATATCAAACGCACTTGTAGAAAGCGTAAGGAAAAACCCTAACAGCATCAAAGTAAATAATTTCATGAAGTGGTTATATCAATAAAATGAAAAAAATAATGAAAACAAGAAGAAAATACAGGCCGTCAAAAGATTAGACGGCCTGAGAAATTATGATTTAGTATTTTGTGTAATTACCATTTCCGGTAACATGGAATGTTTCAGTAGAGTTAATTTCTCTTAAAACACTTGATGCTCTATATTTAATTTCAATTGTTGCAGCACTTAGAGGATCATCTCTACGACCTCTATTTGAGATAGCGATAAGCTGAGATTCAGCATTAAATTCAAATCCCCATGAAACTGCAAGGTCACTAGCACTAACAGTAAGGCCTGTTATGTACTTCCCTTTTCCTTCATAAGTTCCACTATGCTGAAATTGAACATTGTATGTGAAACCAATAACAGTCATTCCAAATAAGTTTTTAAATTCAACTCTATATCTCTTAAAGCTTGGTGCACTCCAGTTTTCCATGTCATAGAAAGTTGTATTAGGATCTTTTGACTTAGGAAGTACGCTAATCGGTGTAGCAAAACGTGTTGTTACGACTGGCTTTCCTTTCTTAACAATATCCCAAATCTTAGTTCCAAGTGCTAAAAGCTTATTAACCACCATGATAACTGAACCAATGCTCTTATCAGCTTTTTCCTGAGTATAGAGATATTCATAATGAAGGGTCTCAAGCTCTTCTTTGGAAATTTTTACTTCTTTAACTTCAACATTTGAAATCGTTAGATACTCTTTACTTGCTTTAAGTTCATGTTCAACTGAGTTACTCACCTCAAAGTCTTTTGCAACGAAAGCGAGATCCTTAGCAAAGGCACTATTTATTAGGATGCTAAAAGATAATACTATTAAAGATAATTTCATTACTCCCCCTTGAAGTTAAACCAATGATAAACTTGTACTTAAACACGATGGAATGAGTCAACAATCATTTCCTTACAACGCAACACTAACCTAATAGATATAATAAGTCTAACTAATACAAGTGAATATATAGCCTTGATTTTATTAGACTTTTTACGCTCGTAAATTTTACAAAGTGCCTTACGCAGAGCGTAAATATGTGCTAATTTCTCTTAACTATTATTTATAAAAGAGAGCAATCCTTGTTTAGAAAGCTATTAAGCACCATTGGCCTAGTTATATTTTTAACAGTGAATCCACTGATGGCCCAGGAAAGTAGCTTCTTTTCTAAAATAGCAGAAATTCTTGGAACACCCATAAGTAACTTTATCTCAGGCATCGACTCAGTGAATATTTCATCAACCCAACTTGGTATTGATGATGGAATAATAGCAGGTGCCATTTTTAGTGTTGCTAGAAAAGTTGAGAGAAATCCGAAAAGCCAAAATGATGATGACAAATACTTAGTTAAAGACACCATGAAACTTGGCTTTAGACTTGGTGCCGGTCTTATTGTCGGAGGATCAGCAAGCTATGTTCAGGAGTGGACAATTGTTTATCCAGTTCAATCAAGTTTAAAAGGAGTGCTCCATAATAAATTCTTTGTAGATCTCTTTCTTCCTTATAAAGTTTGGAAGAGTAAGTTACCAGAGAAATACACACTTATCACAGATACTTATATTGAAGGACAGGCCCGACTCAAACTCGGAGGTGGTGCGGTTTTTCCAGTTGGTACAGAGATTAATGCTTCAAAAATAAAACTAAAAAGAACATTTTTAAGTAAGAAAAGTCATGACAAAATTACTGTCTTTGAAGAAGTTGGAAAGTACTATCAACTAGCACATTCAATATATGCTCAAATTCCACTTATTAGCATTCCTATATTTGATGGTGTTCTCCAATCGGGAAAAACCACTAGAGAGTTTAAAGATGTATTATGGACTCAGCTTGATATGGAACAGAAGTCATCTTTCTTCTACAATGTTCTCTTTAATAATAAAGTAAAAATAGATGATAAAAATCAAATGAGAAGAGTGGTTGATAATAAGTTCCATCACAAATACTCTTATTTCAATTTACTTTGGATAATGACGGAAGAAAGCAATACAAGAGAGGACTTTGTCACTGATACACTTTATGCAGGTGATGAGATTATACAACAGCGAAAAATTTATCAAATTGAAGATGTTAAAAAGTTTGAGTGGACCAGTTTCTTTGATCGAGAGAGTTCTAAAAGTAGAGTCTTTTATAGTGCTGTTCCAAAAACAAATCACAATGATATGATTCAATCCATGGAAAGCCCAGAACTAACGATTACCCTCCACAAAAAAGATATTACAACCAAGCAAGATGAAGTCGACAATGTCTATCTTCCACTGATGAATAAGCTCACAGAACAAGAGAGTTGGAAAACAAATCAGTTCCAACTGGATGAAACTCTAAGTAAAGAAACGCTTTTTAGTGCAAACTTAAAATATAATGAAGATGCCCTTAAGATCTTATCTAACCTTGATGACAATATGATTTTTAAAAGAGTTGAAGAAATGACTGGTAAAAATCGGATCTACTGGGAACGAGCCGCAAGAAATGGCTTTCACAGTCGTGATATGAACCGTCTTAGAAATTCAAGGCTCACATTAAGAGATGTCTGGTTGGCAAAACAATTGAGTTCCATTGCAAGAGATTTAAAAAACCATCGAAAAGTTGAAAGTCAAAAATCTAAAATAAGATACTTTATACAAGCTTTGAAAAAATCATTACTTCTTGGCAAGGGTGCATTTGATGATGTCATCATTTCAATGCTTAACTCTTTTGTTCCTCATAACATGAGATCTGCTCATGTAAGCCTTACTCAATGGCCAAAGGATGAACCAAAAGAAAATGATTCAAAGAATGCCTTAATCATTGAAAAATCTTCTGGCCCAAAACTAGTCTTCAGAGTTCAAAAACATCGTTTCTACTTTGAGAATAATTCTCAAATCTATCATCTTTTATAAAAAGCAGAAAAAAAGTGTTGACTTACGCAAAACTTACGCAATAATAGAAGTATGAGTATAACTAAAAAACAAAAACAAGTTCTCGACTACATTAGCTCTTATACAGACGATTACGGCTATGCACCCACACAAAATGAGATTAAGGAACACTTTGGTCTCAAAAGCCTAGGATCAGTCCAGAGGTACATTAAATACCTTACAGACGCTGGATATTTAGTAGCTGATCAACATGCCCGTCGGGGTCTTCTAGTTGCAGGTAAACAAAACCAAAGCGATGACACTCAAGAATTTGAGATTCCTTTACTTGGAGCCGTTGCAGCTGGAAACCCTATCGAGGCCATTGAAAATCCAAGCGAAATGCTGGCCATTCCTCCTGATCTTTTAAAGAAAGGAGGGCAAATGTTTGCTTTGACCGTAGAAGGAGACTCTATGATTGAAGATGGAATCCTTGAAGGAGATTATGTCATCATCAAAGGCCAAAACACAGCAAAGAATGGTGAAACAGTAGTTGCGGTTATAGACGGTGAGGCCACTTTAAAAAAATATATACCAAAGAAAAATAAGATAGAACTTCATCCTGCAAATCATCGATTAAAACCAATTATTGTTGGCCCTGATCAGGAAGACTTTAAATTGGTAGGTGTTCTTGTAGGACTTATCAGACAATATTAAATGAATAACTTAAGAAAGATTATCCATGTGGATATGGACTGTTTTTATGCAGCTGTTGAATTAAGGGATAATCCTCACTTGAAGGGTAAGCCTGTCGCCATCGGGGGTCCTCCTGATTCTCGCTCCGTTTTATGTACGGCAAATTATGAAGCACGTAAATACGGAGTGAGAGCGGCTATCTCTTCAGCACTAGCGGTTAAGCTTTGTCCTCATTTAACGATACTTCCTCCAAATTTTTATAAGTATAAAGAAGTATCAGGTCAAATTCATGAAATTTTCAAAGAATTTACTGATCTTATAGAGCCTTTAAGTTTAGATGAAGCTTATCTGGATGTAACAGATAATGAAGAGTTTGGAGGACTGGCCACCCCTATTGCAGTTGAAATAAAAAAAAGAATTTTTGAAAAAACTGGTCTTACTGCAAGTGCAGGAGTTGCCCCTAATAAATTCTTAGCAAAAGTTGCATCAGACTGGAATAAGCCCGATGGCCTATTTATCGTCGCCCCCCAAAATATTGAAAAGTTCGTCTTAAAACTTCCGCTTGAAAAAATATCAGGAGTTGGGAAAGTCACACTAGAAAAACTTCATCAACATCACTTAAAAAACTGCACTGATGTTTTAAATATTGGTGAAGAATATATGGGCCTACATTTTGGAAAAATGGGACGACACATATATAAGAGATCTCAAGGAAAGGATGACAGAGCAGTTGTTACAGAATATACAAGAAAAAGTTTAAGTATAGAAAATACATTCTCAGCAGATATTGAGGATGATCAATTATTACTCAATCAAGTTAACGAGCTTATAGAAAATTGGTTCTCAAGATTAATGACCTATAAGGAAAGAAAAAACCCTACTTCATGGCCCAATAAACTATTTATTAAGGTTAAGACTTGGGATTTTAAAACTCATACTGTAGAGCAAATCATCCCAGACAGTATTATCAGCGACATCTGGGAACAAGAAACATTGTCAGAGAATACGACTTCGTTTTTTCACCAACTCTATAAAGAATCTAGACAGCGCAATAATGAGGCCTTAAGGCTAATAGGACTTGGTTGTCGATTCCAAACAAAGACATTAGAATCAGCTCCAGAGAAAAAAGATCATCGATCTCAGTTAAATTTCTTGGAAATATTTGATGAAATGGCTTAAAGAGAATCAATTCTATAAAGAAAACTATCCTGCCTATGAAGAAGGCCTTTCAAAGTATTTTGCTTCTCAAGGTTTCAAGTCTAGTAAAAATAATCTCATCCCCATTGAGTATGATGGTAATCCGATTGAGTTCTTAGTTAAGTTTATCTCAATAATATCTCAAGATAAAAATGTTATTCTTATAGCAAAAGGTCAAAAGCACTTACTACCAAAGCTTGATCACATCAATGATTCTCCAGAAGAAAAGATGATATGCTTTTTAACATCAGGCTCTTCTGGTAAACCTAAAATTATTGTTCATAGCTTGAAGACACTTGAAGAATCTATTAAAAGTTTTATTGAATACTTCAAAATTAGCTCTGAAAATAATAGCTATATAAGTCTTCCGCTAAATCATGTGGGAGGCCTTATGCAAAGTTTAAGGGCCCTCTATATTAATGCCGACCTTAATTTCTTTCAGGGTGAACTTCCTTTAGAAATAAAGGATCACTCTATTTTTAGTTGTGTCGAAGCACAACTTGACTCATGGGATAGATCAAAGCTTATAAATGCAAAGCTTGTCTTACTTGGAGGACAGGCCCCTAATCTAAAAAAATTAAAAGAATATTCTAAAAAGTTAAATAATCTTTATGTCAGTTATGGTGCTAGTGAATCTGCGGCCATGGTGGCCTGTGCCACAGCAGATGATATCCAAGGAGAATTACTCTTTGGAACGATTATGCCAAATAGAAAAGTTTACTTAGATAATGAAAACAAAATAATTCTATCCGGAGCAGGGATATGTCTTGGGTACATTGAAAATAATTCCTTTCATAAACTAGATCAAGTTAAAACAAATGATTTTGGTATTATTGAAAACGAAAAGCTCGCTGTTACAGGAAGAAGTGATCTTATATTTATTTCTGGCGGTGAAAATATTGACCCCATTTTTATTGAAAATAGCATTAAAAAAGAATTAGGTGGAGAGTGTATACTACTCCCTTTTGATGATCAGGTATTCGGTAAGACTGGACACGCTTTCCTTCACCCTTTTCCTTTAGACAAAACTTATAACGAAATTAAAAGTATACTTAAAAAAGATTTGGCCTCTTATCAAATCCCAAAGTCATTCTTACCACTGCCCCAAATTTTTCTTAATAATGGAAAGGTAAGTAGGTCCAAATTAAAAGAATATTATTCCAATATTGATGTGAAAATTCTCACAATTCATGGATTCTTTGGAGATGCTCAAGATTGGCAAGATGTGTTTAAGCACTCTCCCTTTCGAGAAAAATGTATTCATTACAATATTTCAGGTATTGCAGATAAGACTTTTTTAGATAAGGAAACGATCTTTAAAGAGATACAAGAAATAATGAAAGAAAATAAAGTAACCCATCTATTAGGCTATAGTCTTGGGGGAAGAATATTAATTGAAGGTATTCTTGAAAAAAAAATAAATAACTTACCACTGTGTCTTATTGCCTCAAACCCTGGAATATCAGAAGAAGAAATTCCCTCCCGAAAGAAATGGGAAGAAGAGGTTACTTTAAAAATCAGTCATACTTCCTCTGAAGAGTTTTTTAAGTATTGGTATGGACTCAATATCTTTACAGGCCTTCAAGAGCATAAAAACTTTCAAAAACTTCTTCAAAGAAGAAAGGAAAACTTTCACACTGGTTTAGTTACATCATTTAATGAATTTAGTATCACTAAGACAAAGAACTACTGGAATAGTATGAATGTGCTGAATGGATTATACGTCTACGGGGAAAATGATAAGAAGTATGAAGAAATTGCTTTGAAGTTAGAACCTCAATCTCAGCTCAAAATAAAAAAAATTCCTGAAGGTTCTCATTTTGCTCACTGGCAAAACCCTCAGGAATTCAACTTTATTTTTAATCAATTTATTCTATCTTAAGTTTATTATTATTCTGATTTTTTCTTCTTTTTCTTCTTACCTTTCTTTGCTCCGCCCTTTTTCTTTCTAAGCTTAACCGCAGCAAAAGCACCTGCACCAAGTAAGACAATCCAAAGAAGGTTTTCCTCTAGCGGATTACTACTTCCGGCCTTGCCTTTTTTACCTTGAGCAAAGTCAACCTTTCCTTCTGGGATAAAAACAGTATCACCATCAAGCAGACTACCTTTACCGCCTTCTTTAACGGCCACAAATTTACCTTTTTTATAATCAGCACGATTATCAAAAACCTTAAGTGTTTGAATCACACTTTCAAAGACATCTTTGTAAGTATTGTAATGCTCTTGCCCAACAGAGAAAGTAACGGCAACCCCAAGAGTTCCTTTAACCGTGGCCATATAGCGAGTATAGAAACCTGGAACTTCTGATGCTAAATGAAGACTATCAACCCACTGATGAGATTTAATTTGAGAGAGTTTTGTATACTTAGGTTCTGAAACCTGAGATTTTCCCCCAGGAAGACTGAAAGTTTTATTTTGCTTGAGATAGGCTTGATAAGCGGGAAGAGAATCTTTACTTCCTCTCACTTTCGCTGCAAGAATAATAATTGCTTCTTTTTTTCGATCAGCATTTGTACTTTGGCAGACCCATTCTGTACCTTCTAAAGCACAATTCCAACCAACAGGTAATTGAAACTCACAATATTGACTACTAAATTTATCTGCATGAGTTAATGAAATACTCAAACTTAGTGCAAATAAAAAGCGCATGAAATAATTCATGAAGCCCTCTCCTTTTATATATAACTTATTATTATTGTAACAGCTTGATAGATTTGCTCCAATGAAAAAAACATGAGGAAAAATAATACCTTAGCTCAAGTCATTGATTTTTTATTTGGCCCTTGCACTATAACCTTTTTCAACCTTAGCTGCCTTGTATTTCTTGAGTATTTTAATAATACTCTTGCTACTACCAACTTCAATTGCTACGCCTGTGGCCACTAGAATATTACCACCAAAGAAGTCAGTTTTATAAATATCAAACCTCATTCCTTGAGAGACATCACTACTTATACCTTGGTCAATTTGAATAAATTTTCCTCTTGGGCTTATCTTAATAACAGTTGCCTCAATATTATATTCTTTGAATGATTCTATTTTTTCGCTTTCTGAACTAACTCCACTACTTGCATACTTTATTTTAATTCCTGCAAAACTAACTCTGTCAGTAGAGATACCACTCATGGTCTGCCCACCAAAACCACCAACTCTCCATCTAGAGTTAAAAGCATAATTAAGCCCTGCATATGCCTGCATATATTCCCTATTGATAGAGTTATACATAGCACTTGGTCCAAAAGACTGCTTAGGTTTTAGAGCTGGAGTATCACTATACTGATCTCCTTTCATACTCTTGACTCCCTCAACTCCACCGTAAATTCCCCACTTCTTCCAGGCCCATCCAGTCTCAATACTAAATGGTATTTCAGCAGAAAGATCATCACCTGGTACACTGTATCCAGCAAAGAGTGAAAATGAGTGTTCCTTTGTTCTTTGATATGAATAAGCAATGCCGGCCAAGTAAAAGCTTCCCTCATCTCCAAGGTTAACTTCGTTATCAGGAGCTGTAGTTGGATAATCAAAAGTGGGATTCGAGTTAGAGTACTGCCCAAACTCTAGATGCATAGTATATTTAGATTTAGAAGGAGATTTAAATTGATAGCGAATGAGCCCTTTATAGCTTTGCAATCCCGAGTTTGAAGCTGTGATAGTGTTTCTTTCGGAAGTAACCTGTCTACCATTAATGGCAAAACCTAATTCATACTGTCTTCCGTAGCCATAAACAAGTTTAGATTGACCATCCATTTGAGCGAAGGAGTCTCCTTCATTAAAAGTTGTTTCATTTCCGTCGACATCAAAGGTAGCACTAGAAGTCGTCGCTCTACCTTCAATCTCTATTTCATAGCTTTTATAATGAGAAATACTGGCCTTGGGAGAATAGCTGGCAACTCTTGCGAATAAGTTATTGGATATAAGAATAAGGAAGCAAAAAATTAATTTTACCATTAGAGAACAAACCTCCATATATGTTCTCTAATAGATTATCATAAATGCCTAGCAAGCAGGTGATTTAAATTGAGAAAAATCAGTTTCTCCTGACATTCCGTCAGTGGCAGCATCAAAAGTAAAAAGTTTTCTCTTTTGAATCCATTGACCTGGTACTTTCTCAAACAAAGTAATGTCTCTGGCCATTAACTGAAAAGGATTGGTGAATTCAATTCTAGCCGTTTCAACAGCAGCACCTAGTAGCAAGTTTTCTTGAAATCTACCAACAGGTAAAAATGGTTTATCTAGCTGAAGAGATCCGCCCCCTGGACTTTTTCTCTTCTTTAATTTTCCACCAAACTCTTTCACAACTTCTTCTAAGTTTTCCATGCTGTGAAAAATATCAATAGGAAGGTCTGGTTTTAGATAGATAACCCCTTTACGACCCTGTCTGAAATCAAAGCCATTGAAGTCAACTTCAAGTGGACCCTCAAGACCCATTAAGTGAGTTTCCATTTCTTCAACTAGTGTGTCAGTAAAGCCTCCGAGAGCTTTTTGATTACTAAAGTTCAGTTGAAAAGGTGGTAAAATAGTCATCTGTAAGACATTTGATCTTTCGTATTTCCAATCGAAACGACGTCTAAATGAATCTATTTTTTTGAATTGAAGATAGTTAGGGTAAAAAGTAAGACCGATAAAGTATCTCATCACCTTTCCTCCTGGAGTGGGGTCTGAGCGACCTAGGAAAGAACATCCGTTGTTCTTTCACTTATAAGGGTATGGCCATACCGGATTCCTGACAAGAAAATTTTGTTAATATTTGGTAATATGAGAAATAATTATCATGCCAATTTTCTAAGTGACTGATTATTTGCATGAGGATGAGGTAAGAAAACCTCTGAAACCCACTGCCCACCGGTGATTCGAAAGGAAAATTTTCCCCCACTCTCCTCACATAACCGAGTAACCGACTCAAGTCCTATACCACTTCCAGATAAGCGTTCATCTTTAAAATCTAGAATAATGTCGCTTAAATCCTGTGCTAATTCTTGAGATTTATCATCAAGCTTATAGATATTATTTTTAATAGTAATACTTAAACCAAGTTCATCATATCCAAACTGAAATTCAACAATATCAGTTTTACTTTCAGATATATTTTTTACAAGATTATTTAGTACACGATATAGGGTTGGATAATAGACTAAGCTTTGCTGCTTAACTTCCATTGGTGAATCATCTGATAAGTGGCCGGTAAAGACAAAGCGACAATCAACTAAATGTGATGGTAGATAATTCTCTATCATGCTAAACAGGGCCCCTTTAGCAAATTCAAAGTTAACAACATTATAAGAGTTAACTAAGTTCTTATGTCCAATTTGATAATGGTCTTTAACCAGAGACTGCAGTGTTTTAATTTCTTGTAGAACTTCCATGGTTTCTTCTTTTGTCAGACCTGGAGACTTTGTAATCTTATTGCCTAAAAATAAATTAAGTCCATGTGTTAAATTAATGATGTCATGAAAAAAGAATTTATCTTTTTGAGAGGTTCCAAACTTTGAACTCGTTGTTTGTCCACTTTTTTTAAAAAAGCGCATCAAGAATTTTTTATTGTCTCTATGAATATTAAAGTGACTGAGCCCACCAATAGACATATTCCAAGCAAAGAAAACAGCAAGAAAAGACTTGAAATAATAAGATCCAATATCAACAACTTCGTAACTCTTAAAAAAAGAGATGGAACATAGAACGGTAAAGAATAAAAATGTTGCAAGAGCTCTATTTGTTTTCTCGCTGGACTCTAACTCTAGGTCCGTTTCAATAATATAAAGTAATGTCATCAAGGGAATAAATGATAGGAGCAGTCCATGAAAGCTTCCAATCTCAAGAGAGTGACCCCAGAGACACAGCACTTGACCTAAAAGAAAAGGACCTATTGAGCGAACTGAATGAAGCACATCACCTTTTAAAAAATTATGAGAAAAAACATAGCAGTTAATTAATGTGAAGGTGGTTAAAAAGAAAAAGCGATGAAAAAAATCAGGACCACTATGCTCATGATGAAACACCATCGTAAAAAGAAAAAGACCACAAACGGCACTGATTAATACATAAAAATCAATGAAGCTAAGTGGTCTTAAAAAGTTTTTCTTTATAAGGTCAACCATTCTATCCCCTTGCTTGTGCCAGAGGATAGTTTCAATGAAGCTTACTTTACTGTATCAAAGCGAGCTTCACTTCCTAATTCCTCTTCTATACGCAGAAGCTGATTATATTTTTCCATACGGTCTGATCTACTAGCTGATCCAGTTTTGATATGACCGGCACCGCAAGCAACTGCAAGATCAGCAATAAAGCTATCTCCTGTTTCTCCTGAGCGGTGACTAATGATGGTCTTGTAATTATTCTTGTATGCAAGCTCTAAGGTTTCAAATGTTTCAGTAAGTGATCCAATTTGATTAACCTTAATCAAAATGGCATTCGCTTCACCATTCTCAATCCCCTCTTTGAAGATTTTCTTATTTGTTACAAATAAATCGTCTCCAACTAGAGTTAGCTTCTGACCAAGCTTTTCAGTCAACAACTTCCAGCCTTTATGGTCATCTTCATCAAGCCCATCTTCTATACTGTATATCGGATATTCATCAACAAAATTTGAATAATAATCCACCATTTCTTCACTAGAGTATGTCTTTCCTTGCATAGTATAAGTGCCGTCTTTACAGAATTCATTAGCAGCACAATCAAGTGAGATTGAAATATCTGTACCAGCTTTATAACCAGCGGCTTCAATCGCTTTTAAAATGCAATCAAGTGCTTCTTTGTGGCTTTTTAAACTAGGAGCAAAACCTCCCTCATCACCAACATTTGTAGAATAACCTGACTGGGATAGTACATTTTTCAAATGGTGAAAAGTTTCAACCCCAGCTCTAAAGTTTTCAGCAAAAGATTTTTTCATATGAGGAACGATCATAAATTCTTGAATATCTAGGTTATTAGAAGCATGAGCACCTCCGTTAATGATATTCATTAAAGGAGCAGGTAAACGATATGTATTAACAGGGTTTGGAACTTGTAGGTCTTCTTTCAAATATTTAAAAAGTGATTTTCCATTATCTAAAGCACCTGCTCTAGCTGCGGCCATTGATACGGCCAAGATTGCATTAGCACCTAAGTTTTCTTTATTCTCTGTACCATCAAGTTCTAACATGGCCATATCTAATGACTTTTGGTCTGTAACTTCTTTACCAATTAAAAGATCCGAAATTTTATCATTGATATTTGCAACGGCTTTCTTAACAGATTTTCCTAAGTAATAACTTTTATCACCATCTCTAAGCTCTAAGGCCTCTTTCTTTCCAGTTGATGCTCCAGAAGGAACGGCTGCTCTCCCCATATTTCCATTTTCTGTAAATAAGTCAACTTCGACCGTTGGGTTACCTCTTGAATCTAGAACTTGTCTTGCTTTAATTGCTGTAATTTTTGACATGGAATCTCCTCATATTATTTGGGAGAATTATATGATTTTGAAAGCTATATTGCTAGTTCTTTCATAGAAAGCATTTGACCAGTTTCGTCAGGTCCAGAAGAATACCAAAATGAATCTAGCCCAGTCGTCTCATCTAGCAAGAACTTATCGTCAACTAAGCTTATGACTCTTTGAGCAACTGAAGCACTAGGGCAAATTGTTTTAACAGATAAGAAGTTTTCAATATCTTTTTTTACTAATGGATAGTGAGTACAGCCTAAAATCAAGTGCTTTAAATTTTCATGAACAAGAAACCTAAGCTGATCATGGAGTTGCTGCAGAAAATCTTCTTCTGAAATATCTCTATTGAATCGCTGCTCAACTAAGCTGGCCAGATTAGGTGTAATGTAATGCTTAATTTTCCCCTCAGGATCAAGCTTGCGCTTTAGGTCAAGAAACTTCTCGGCCTTTGAAGTGGCCAATGTTGTGATCAGGCCACACTCTCCATCAAGATTAGGGTTTTTATTAAGATAGTTAACATAGGGCTCAACACCTACTATAGGAGTATCAAAGACATCCCGCATGACCTTAACACCATGAGTAGTAGCACTGTTACAGGCAACAATAATTAAATCTACATTCTTTTCAAGAAGCTTAGCCCCAAGTTCTATACAACGACTTTGGATAAACTCTGGAGTCTTATTCCCATAAGGAGAAAACTTCTTATCTCCAATATAGAAATATTCTGCATTGAGGCGGGATAACATTAATTCCTGAAGAATTGAAAATCCTCCTATACCACTATCAAACAAACCTATTTTCAACTTAAAGTTATCCATTAATTAAGATAATATGAGTAAAATACCTCTAAGCAAAGTTAATTAAATAAAGAAAATAAGGAAAAGATGAGAATAAAGATTAATATACCTACTCCCCAATGCTTTAAAACAGAATATAAAATTGGGGTAGCCGACCTCAATTATGGAAACCATCTTGGCAATGACAAAGTGTTATCCATCGCCCATCAAGCAAGAGTGGATTGGCTAAGTTCAATTAACCAATCAGAACTAAAGTTTTATAACGTTGGTCTCATCATGGTTGATAGTGCCTGCCAATATAAGAACCAAGGTCACCTAAATGATAGAATCACCATAGAGCTCTCACTGGAACAAACAACGAAAACGGGATTTAACATTTACTACCTCATGAAAAATCAGGATGATAAAAAAGTTGCTATTGTTAAAACAGGTATGTGTTTCTTTGATTATGAAAATCAAAAAATAACAACACTAAGTGATAATGCGATTCTTAAGCTTTTCGGAGAAGCAAATGAGTAAACTAGATAATTATCTTTCTGACTGGAGAGCAATTGAAGATAACCTTCCTTGCGTTTGGAGTGGTTTACAACTCAGTACAAAAAATCAAATCAAGTTTTTTAAAGATTCTACAAATGGGAAAACCTATTCTTTTAAATATAATCTAGATGAACAAACATTTCACTTTGATCTAGCATCACTATTTAAAAGAAAAGTTTTCACCTTAAAAAGCAAAATAGAACAAGAAAAAATTCAACAACTCCTGCTGGATTGTTTTGATCGCTCAGTAGAAAAATTGTTAAATCATAACTTTATAAATGAAGATAAAAGTCCCCAGCCAAATGAAGAAAAAAATCTTGAATGGTTTAAAACCTCTCTCGTGCCTTTAATAAGTGCAGTCAAGTCAACTGACTCAAAGGAAGATAATTTTGATGAAAGTCACCTACTCAACCTAGAATTATGGTCAGGAAAAAGAGAAAAAGAGAGTGATTTTTATATTCTAAGAATTATTGTCTTTAATCTCGATATTTTAATGAATTATAATAGTGAAGGACTCGAGTTAATTATTTATGATAAGAAAAATAAGGCCAATTTTGACTATCAGACAGACCCGAGTCTTCAGGCCACTTTTCAAAAGTATCCATATAATGTCGTTAAAGAACTTGTCTCACTACTCAATAGCTTAAAATCAGCATTAATTGCCCAATCATTTTAATAACTTAGCTATTTGTTAGATTTCCTATATAATAATCATATGGCAGAAAAGAAAATATTAATTGTGGACGATGATCCCGATATTTTAAATTTGTTACGTCATTTTCTAATTGAAAAAGACTACCAAGTTATTACCACAGAAAAGGCGAAGGAAGTTTCATCTATTATTGAAAACGAAATTCCTGATTTAGTAATCAGTGATATTTTAATGCCTGATATAAATGGCCTCTTATTAATAAAAGAATTAACTCATAAATACAAAGGACTAAAAATATTAGCAATGAGTGAGGGCGGCTCTTCAGATGCTAAGGATATTGTGGCCTCTATAGTTCTAGGGCAAGCAATGCACTTTGGTGCAAAGTATGCCTTTCAAAAGCCTATTGAGCCAAAAGAGTTTTTAAAAGTCATTGATGGAGTTTTAAATGATAAACTAGACAAGGAAGAGTTTAAAACCTAATTATTTCTTTACCAGTGTCTCTGCATTTCTCATTCGATTAACAAGTTGTGATAAAAATAATTCTAACCAAAAGGGTTGTAACGCAAGGTACTCTTGAAAACTATCCCTCTTAATAATTAAAACTTCACATTCAGTAAGACACTTAGCTGAGTAAGTTCTCTTAAGACCATTTTGAAAGACACCGATTTCACCAATTATTTCAGGTGATTTTAATAACCCCATTTGAAAGATTTCCCCTTCACTCTCTTGAAAGGCCATGGCCTCTCCAGAGTAAAGAACAATTAATTCATCTAAAGGATCATTTTGTGAAAATAAAATATCTCCTTTTTTAAATTTAAGAAAGGAGCCGCTTTCATTAGAAGTTTTGTAAATTTTGAATTCTATCATTTCAAAAATATCGTGAATAGATGTTTCAATTTCAATTCGAGTATAATCAAGATTTTGAATATATTCGATATAATCCATAAGAGAATCGTTACTACCTTTTAAAACGATCGGTATTTTTGATAGAGCTTCACTTTGAGAAATAGTTTTAAAAAATGTAATGAGATGACCAGGCCCATAATCTTTTTCAATGGATATCATGATAATTAATGGCATTTCTTTTTTTAAATACTCAGTAGCATCTATAAAGTTATCAGTTGCAAGAACATCAAAACGGGCATCACGATTGGCCAGCTCCGTAGCCGTTTTCTTTAAATCAGCAATCTCATTATCTATAAGTATGATCTTTTTTTTATAATCGATAACTCTCATTAATGCTTTCCTTTACTATTATTTCCGGAAATAGCATCAATGATTTTATTTTTATTTATGGGCTTATTTAAAGCTTTATCAAAACCTAATTTCTTATATAACTCTAAATCCTTCGGTGAACTATTTGCACTTATCACAAAAAAAGAAGTCTCAGTATTATTCATTTTTTTATCAATCTTTTTCATCTCTTTTAAAACCTGATCTCCAGTCATACCAGGCATCTTCATATCAAGAAAGACATAGTCATAACTATTTTCTTTATATAATGATAAACCTTTTTTGCCATCGTTAGCATAGTCTAAATTAACTTCAACTCCTTTAAGCATTACTTTAAACAAGAGATTCATATCTTCACTATCATCAACAAGTAACAAGTTAGGAACGTAGTTCTCTTCTTCAGCAACTTCATCAAAGTTTGAAATCAAGTTATTGCTATCAACTTCAATACTATCTTCATTGCCCAGAAGAAAGCCTATTGAAGAGGCAAGCATATCTAAATCAAATGGTTTACTAACAAGTTTTGTTACTTTTAGTTTTTCAATAAGATCATGGGGAAGGGATGAAATATTGGCAGACATCAGTAGAATGGGTATATCTGCATTTTCGCTTCTAATAAGCCTTGTTAAGGCCATTCCATCCATCTCTTGCATTCTAAGGTCAGTTATCACTAAGTCCACATCATATTTTTTAAATAAGAAAATGGCCTCAGTACCACCTTTTGCAGAGATTGCGTTATAGCCATACTTCTCGAGCATTTCCATAATGAGCTCACGTATAACTTCTTCTTCATCAACAACGAGAATGGTTTTCTTCTCAACATCAACATATCTCTCACTAGCAACACCTATAGCTGGATAAAGAATTTTATTTATCTCTTCTAAGTAAGCTTCAAAATTATTATCTTTAGGTAAAAGCTGATGGACACTACCTATTTCACGAATATAACTTTTTTCACTTATAAATTCAGATGTAGCAACGATTGGAATATCATGCCAAGCTTCCTTGTTAGAAAAAGCAATTAATTCAGCAGAATCATCTTCTTTGGACTTATCAACATCAAATAGAATTATATCAGGGAGAAAAGCATTAACCCTATCACATAAGTTTTCAAAGCTTGCAAAAGAAATCACACGATAATCACTTTGAGTAATAAACTGTGTGAGACTTTCTCTAAACTCATTATTCGTTTCATAAATATATATTAACGGTAACTCTTTTTTACTTGTTGATATATCAACGACATTAGTTTCCTGTGCTGTATCAGTCGCCTCAACAACTCTTGGAAGATCTATAATAAAGGTAGCACCATGCCCTTCTACAGACTCAACCATAATACTACCAGTATGTTTTCCTACAATATTTTCACAAATGGCCAGACCAAGACCAGTACCAATCTTACGATCACTTTCTCTTGCCTGTGAAAACTTATTAAAAATTGTTTTCAATTTAGATTTAGGGATCCCTGGACCATTATCTTCTATTTTGATTCTCAAAAAACTAGAGTTACCATCGACTTTTCTATTACTCTCAAATTTTTCAAGAATAATTTTAATTGTCCCATCTTTTGGAACAAACTTAAGGGCATTACCCACAACATTATTTATCACTTGTACAATTCGACCATAATCGGCCTTAATATTATATGTCCCATCAAAGTTAGTGATAAAAGAAATATTTTTCTCTTTTGCTTTGATATCCATACTATCAAGGATCGTTTCAATCATTTCATTAACATTAAAAACATCAAAATCAAGCTTGATACCACCTTCCATCCGAGCAAGATCAAGAAGGTCAGTAATTAAATTTAGAGCGTATCGTGCATTTGTCTTAGACCTTCTTACCAAGTCTTTGATTTGACTATTCCCTTTCACAGCAGCTTCTTCTAATAAGATATCCATACTCGTTTCAACAATAGCTAACGGATTCTTTAAGTCATGACTCACGATCGCTAAAAGTTCATCTTTATCTTTTGCCATTGTTTCAATTTCTTCATTCTGCCTTTTAATATCATCAAGTAACTGACTTTTTGAGTTTAGAGCTTTTTCTGCTTGATCTCGAGCTTCACGAATTGTCCTCTCGCTTTTTCTTAGAACTCTGGCCCTTTCATTGACTTGTCTTATCATTCCTTGAAAAGTAAGTGCTAATGTACCAATCTCATCAGATGAATTAACCTTTATGTTGATATCACTCTCACCTTGGGTATATCTTTTTGCACTATCTGTAATAGTATTTAGGTTTTTTAAAAGGTATTTGACTACGTACCAACCGACAAATGCCGTTAGTAAAATAAGTAAGAAACTTATAGCGATTGACTGAGACCTTATGAATTTTAAACCACTTAATATTCGGTTATAGGAACTAAAAATCGCAAAACCTATTTGAATGTTAGGGTGTGAAGGTGGCGTAACAAACTTTGCCACTAAAACTTTTTCATCACCTTTATAGTGTGCAATTCCTTTAAAGTTAGGCCCAAAATCATTACCATTATCAGAAATAATCACGTCATTAAATTCATCATAAATTCCGTAGGGTAATGAAAGGTCTGTAGAGAAATTTTTAACAGAATTTGGATGAATAATTATTTTTCCAAATTTATCAAATAATAGAATTTCAAATTGTTTAGCCGATGAAACATCTTTCAATACTTTAAATAATATCTTCACATCATAATTAAAGAATATCCCATAAGGGTAATTCTTTGTTTTAATAAAAACACTAATCAATGGATTTAAGGGATCAACAATTAAGTTATTCTTTCTTTCCAGATAGATTCGACTTATGAAGTTTCCATTTGGAAGAGTGCTTAAATTTATATTGAATTGATTAAAAGGAATTGTCTTTTTTAAATCTTTGGAAAAACCATTTCGATCAAAATACATGGTCTCCCCATTAGGCTTTAATATAGTGCCGTAAGAGAATGCTTTGAATGGAATTAAAAAGTTTATAAAGTTATTATTATCAACATTTTCTTGAACATGATAAGCAGCATAAGATTGCTGTTCAATAGTAGAATAAAATTGATTAATTTTATCTTCGATAGATTGTGAATGAGAATCGATTTTATTAATTTCGACTTCAGTGAAGTAAGACACTCCACGAAAGTAGAAGATCATACCAACAAAAGATGCTGAGAACATCACCAATAAGATGATTAACAAAGTAATTTTTGCAGCAATAGATTCTCTTAATAACTTAAACATAATGACTTATCGGTCGTAAAATTAATATGTTAAGCTACTAAATGAGGGTATTTCATAGTGAAAATGTGTTAGAATAGAAGAGAGCGGTAGTCAGTTACTTTGGCTGTTCTTCGTCAAAAGAAGCTACAAGTAAATATGTAAAGCCTACAAATGTTGCTACCATAGTAATAATGGCCCAATAACCAAAAATCATATTTATTCCTTATCTAGATTATAGAGTGATTATAATGAAAAAAAGAGAGAGATTCCAGCAAAATTATAAAAGAAATGATGGATTTAGTCTCATTGAGGTTATGGTTGTAGCCGGTATTTTAGGTGCTCTGAGCTACTTTATGATGACTTTAATTGATAATCAAAGAAAGGCCTCAAAAGAAATTGAGCTAAGATTCTCAGCAATTGACACTACACAGGCCATAAAAGCTCTTCTAGCATCAAATGACAATTGTCAGAGTACTTTTAAAGACATATCAAAAAGCGACTTATTATCTAGTAAAGCCGGTAGCTCGCTACTGACATCAATATCTCTTAAGAGGACAACTATAGACGGCCAAAGTATTGTGTCTGAAAAGTATATGGTCTCAAATCAAAATTCAAATAAGAGTAATTTAAGAATATTAAGTTATGATTTTATGCTGAGTGACCTAGAGGCTCCACTAACAAGCGAAACAAATCAAGGTGAGATCACACTTCTGGTAAAGTTTGATCTTGGAAATAGAAAATTGGTAAAGAAAGTTCCCCTTTTTCTAACTGTTGATGAAGACGGAAAGGTTCAAAGCTGTCTCGCTAGTTCTACCGGTGGACAATCCCCTATCCTGATCATAGATGCTACAGCAGATGCAAGCTATAAAGACTTAACTGGCACCCAAGCTTGTTCAAGAGTCGCCAAAAGCTGCCAGTATGTCATTTCCCAAAACTATGCGGCGACTGCCAATGGAGCAGAAGGAATAAGCTCTCTTTGCCAAGTCAATTATAATAGAAATAAGCTTACCATTAAGACAGGTGGTCCTCTTTCTAATATACATGATTGTGATGCAAAGCTAGGAAACATAGAAACTTATAGTATAACTAATGATAATTTTCAGGTTCGTTGCTTTGGAGTTTTTTCAGCAATATGTCAGTGATTAGATAACATCACCATTTTTAAAATCTACTCTATCTCTAAAGCGACATTCTTTGTAATGATCATCTAAAATCATTGGATCAGAAGTATTTTCAACAATACAGTCATAAGAAATTTTTAAACTCTTAACCTTAGTGCATTGTTTAATTATTTTACTTTCAACACAGTTAACCTCTGATGCAATTTCTCTTTTATTGCGAAAGTTTTCAATTCCCTGAACCAGTGAAGACTCTATACGAACCTTTGTCATCGACTTTAAAATGGTACCGACATTGAGCATATAGAAGTATTCAAGGGGCTTTTTGGAAAAACTATTCACTGCACAGCGATCATCAATTTCGAAGTCTCTTGCTTTATCTCGAAAAGAATAGGCAATCGGATTATTTTCTTTTAATTGTTGGATTTGGACATCTGCTTCAGATCGGCATTCACAAAAGCTCACGGTCTCATCCATAAGTTCTTTTTCATTATCTGAAAATGTTAAGTCATCAAAGAGTCCTGGATAGAAGTAATTTCTCCAAGGATTATACAAGACCTTACTAATACACTTTTCTTCATTCTTATTAAAAAATTGAGATATTTTTAGAACTTTTGCGTAAGAAATTTGGTTTAGTATAGAAATTACTAAGAAATATGCAAATATCCTGTGCCTTGTGCTCTTCGAACTCCCTTGTCTAAACATGGGGCCTCCTTCACTGGCGTCCTATATAAATTGTATCACGAATCCCCGCAGTTATGACTTGTTTTATATGTTTTCACCCTTATAATAGAAAAGATTGAGATTTTAAGGAGTTACTATGTCTCGTGTTGGTGCATATGCACTTTTTTTCCTCATCTTTTTATCACAGCAGTCTATTGCAGTGGATACTCGAGATATATTTCTAGCAAATATTTCATCAGATATTATGGACAAAACTTACGATCTACTTGTCTCTGTGGATAACAAAAAAGAAGTCATCTCAATAAAAACTCGAAATAATAAAAAGAATAAAATTAAAATTTACAAAACTGCTGTTTTAAACAAACCAATCACTTTAGTGAAGACACTTGGGATAACACTTATTAGCCTAAGCTGTAATCAATTCAACAAGGCAACTGGTTGTAATATTGTCATTGAGTACCCTTATAATATTACCTATGGAAAATTTCGTAAGTTTCACTGTAAATTAGTCAAAGACGATGGAGAATGGAAATTAGTTGCTGGTAAAAAAGCCTTTTCAAAACTTCACCTAAAGGCCAATAAGGTTGTAGGTTTGCTTGTTGGTATTAAGCAACTCGTCACCACAGAAGAATAATAAATCTATTTATATTGCCAAAGTTCTTAGGCATCATTACCTCATTTCAGAAAGATACAGGACTAAAAAAATACAATCATCTGCTGTTTGATATGAATCTATTTCTTTTCTATGATGAGTTAACCTAAGAAACTCGAGGTAGATATGGGTCCCCTATTATATTTTATTAAAAGCTATTTTCCATTAGAAACTTTTAATGAGCTTAATCTACCCATAGATCTTGATTTAAACAATGAAATATCCAAAAAAGAACTCTCTAGATGGAGTCTTTTGCCACCTGAGTATTTAAGCGAAAAAGATCACTTTCAGTTATCTCTTCATTATTTTAAAATTTCATTATATGAAGATGATGGAAAAATCGTCTCTGAAAATATTATGAAGGCCTTAAGTCATAATCAAAGTATTGAAGCTGATAGAAGCGATATAACCCAACTTTTACTAGGCCACTTGTATTTGAAATTGGCCACTAAAGCTCATAAATCAAAACAAAGAAAACTCATTCAATTAGCAAAATCATGCTACCAAGATATTAATGATGAAAACTTAAAAGCAATTAAAAGTATGCATCTTTCATTATGCTTTTGGATGTTAGAAGAGCATTCTCAATGTATAAGCTCTTTACAACGAGACTGTA
>TARA_R110002072_G_scaffold87129_10_pt1 | contig 47351 bp, 36 predicted proteins | sample TARA_R110002072 | Tara Oceans TARA_R110002072 (sample SAMEA4397118) | marine metagenome | biome: Polar Biome; feature: [SRF] surface water layer (ENVO:00010504); material: water (ENVO:00002006), including particulate matter (ENVO:01000060) such as... | depth 5 m | reverse complement strand
CAGCTGCATCGTCCAGTTGGATTGTCACCATACCGCCGACCGACGATCCTGTCGCGTGCCCTGCCCACCGACGCTCAGACCGCGCACACGCACAAGCCGACCGCACAGGTCCCGAGTCCTGCAACGAGTTGACACGAGCAAGAACAACCGTCGGACCGCACCGATTCAGCCAGCACCGGTCGCCCACTACAAAGAACACCGAGCACTCTCCTTGCCTGGCTGTCGATCGCGGTCAAGCGTTGTTGCTCGTTGCCCGCAATGACGCGCTGAATGGTGGATGCTCAGCGTGCTCGCCGCCTGCGATCACGCGTCGCGAGGTCGACAGAAAGACATGCCGGCGACGGTCCCCTGACCAATCCAACGTCTTTGACGATCAGCTGCGATGCGCAGCATCGTCAGCTGCATTGTCTAGTTGGACTGCCATGATAACCTCGAATCTGCAAAGGCAGCAATCATGACGTCGCCCTGCGCAAGACGAACAAGATGCCCCCTCGAACTGCCAGCAGCACAATCAGGATCGCGGCGACGCAGACCCAAGCGTCGAAGTCCTCGACCGCAAAGGGCACGAAATAGACGGCACTCAAGAACCCGCCGACTGGCGCGTATCGCCCGCCAAAGTAGAACGTCACGCCTACGGCGACTACAGCACTCGCCAGGAACCACAAGGTCTCCTCGATTGCTCGTCGGTGGCTCATTGGGTCAACAAGGTCTGTCCAACGTCGTATTGGGCAGAACTGCGTTCGACAACCGAAAGCAGCAGCCACACTGCCTATCCTACTCAAACCTCCCTCCGCGCCAACAGGCTCGCCAGGTCAGCCCCGGCTCTTCCGGCCAAACCCAGCCACCACACCGTGCGTGATAGGCAGACCCGCCTATCACCCGCCAAACCAGTAGAATCAGTCGCCGAGCAGTCGGTCGACGGGGCTTTTTACTCCGGATGGGCCGCGGTTGAGGACGTGGGTGTAGATCATCGTCGTGCGGACATCGACGTGGCCTAGCAGTTCTTGGACCGTGCGGATGTCGCTACCGTCCTCTAGGAGGTGCGTGGCGAAGGAGTGGCGGAGCGTGTGGCACGTGGCACGCTTGGTGATGCCAGATTTACGGACTGCCTTTCGGACCGCGGACTGCATGACGGTTTCGTGGAGATGATGGCGGCGGCGTTGGCCGGTCTCGGGATGCTCGTAGTGGCGGGTCGCAGGGAATACCCACTGCCATGGTAGCTCCCTTGCTGCATTGGGAAGCTTTTGGTCGAGCGCGTTTGGTAGTTCGACGTAGCCGGAGCCGGCTTCCAGATCGATGTGGTGCTGACGCGACACATGTTCAAGCTGATGCTTGAGGAGCGGCTTGGCGACGGCAGGTAGGATTGCGTAGCGATCCTTGTTGCCCTTGCCAGAACGGATGGTGATTCGATTGCTGTCGAAGTCGATGTCCTTGACGCGCAGGCGGCAGCACTCAAGCAGGCGTAGACCAGCACCATAGAGCAAGAGCCCCATGAGATGTGGAGTGCCGTGCAGATGAGCCAACAGCGTGCGCACTTCCCCGCGCGAGAGCACGGTCGGCAAACGCTTCGGGCGGTTGGCGCGCACCAGGCCTTCAAGCCAGGGCAAGTTCAGCTCTAGAACGTGGCGGTAGAGAAATAGGATGGCAGAGAGCGCCTGCCCCTGCGTTGCTGCCGCGACCCGGCCGTGCACGGCCAGGTGGGTCAAAAAGGCCGTGACTTGCTCCGCGCCGCAGTGCGCTGGATCGCGGTGATTGCAGAACTGCCAGTAGCGGCGAGCCCAATCTAGGTAAGCTTCCTGGGTGCGGGGACTAAGGTGACGCACCTGCATCGCGTGCAGGAGGCGTTCACTCAGGCGCGGCGCAGGTTTTGGGACTTGTGCTGCTGCGTCCGGGTCGGGCGGTGTCGGTGGCTGGTCCAATGCCCTTCCAAGTGGCACAACAGGGGCAGCACCTCGCTCGGCATCAAACTACCTGGCGATCAGTCCTGTGGTGTGGCCGTGCCGAGATGTCCGCAGCACAGCCATCAACTTTCGTGTGTCTTCACCCAGAGGCATGCGGTCGGGCTGGTTTGTAAGCCAAGCGACGGGTCTTGTAGCACCAGGCGCGTTCTCGGGACTCACAAACGTCGGCGGAACTCGAGGAACAGTTCGCTCGTGCTTTCGAGCGACCAACCATCGCGAATGTAATCGTCCATTCGCGCCTGGACGGCCGCGGCGCCGCCACCTTCGAAGTCCTTGTGTAGCACGCACTGGATCTCAAACGGTTGAGGGCTCGAGCGGCTGCGGCGCATGAGCACGCATTCGTCAAAGGCAGACCCATCAGACGACTGCAACTCCCAGCCCTCAGCGGCGAAGCGGTTGGCTGCCGCCATGTGGCTGGGCCACCAGTCAGGCCCGGTGACCAACTCGACCACCTGCTCCTGAGATTCGAGCCCGTAGTAATCGTGGGTCGCGACCACGCGCCATTCCCAATCGCCTGGCGCGGTCGCCAGACCGCCACAGGAACAGCAGAGCAAGAAGGCTAGCAACGTGGTCGTAGGCCGCATGGCCGCACGCTACTCGATTCTACCGACGACGTTGACGGTTTCGGAATGGAGAACGCGTGGCTGAGGCTTCCGCAAGACCAAGAACGGCCAGCGCGCATGGCTGGCCGTGCGCGGGTCGCTTCTGCGCAGGCCTTGCGGCTACTCGCGATCGGCCGACATCTTCTCCAGCATGTCGCCAAACGCTTCGACGGTCATCGTGCCCAGGTCCCCGCCAACGCGTGAACGCACCGTGACGGTGCCGCTTTCGAACTCCTGATCGCCTACCACCGCGACCATCGGGACCTTCTCTTGCCAGAGGTGGTTGCGGATCTTGCCGCCGATCTTGTCGGCGGTGGTATCGGCGTCGACGCGCAGTTCGCGGGTCTTGAGCGTGCGGCTCATGGCTTCGACGGCTTCGATGTGGCGCTCGCCGACCGAGAGGATCACGGCTTGCACGGGCGCCAGCCAGACCGGGAAGGCGCCGCCGAAGTTTTCGACCAGAATGCCGAAGAAGCGCTCGAGTGAGCCGAGCAGGGCGCGGTGGATCATGACCGGGCGCTCGCGCTCACCGCTCTGCGCAATGTAGGTCATGTCGAAGCGCTCGGGCAGGTTGAAGTCGGCTTGAATGGTCGAGCACTGCCAGGTGCGGCCGAGGCTGTCCTTGATCTTGACGTCGATCTTCGGGCCGTAGAAGGCACCGCCGCCTTCATCGATTTCGTAGCCGAGGCCGACGGATTCGAGCGCCTTGCGCAGCGCTTCGGTGGCCTTCTCCCAGCTGGCGTCTTCGCCGACGCTCTTCTTGGGACGGGTCGACAGCATCATCTCGTACTTGTCGAAGCCGAAGGCGCGCAGCATGTCGACGACGAAGTGCAGGCAGCGAGTGATCTCTTCTTCGACCTGGTCTTCGCGCAAAAACAGGTGGGCATCGTCTTGGGTGAAGCCGCGCACGCGCAGCAGACCGTGCAGTGAACCTTGGTTCTCGTAGCGGTAGACGGTGCCGAGCTCGGCCCAACGGAACGGCAGCTCGCGGTAGCTGCGGCGCTTCGACTTGAAGATCTGCACGTGGAACGGGCAGTTCATCGGCTTGAGCAGGTACTCGGCGCCGTCGATGTCGATGCCGGAATACATCGACTCCTTGTAGAAGTCGAGGTGGCCGGAGGTCTGCCACAGATCACTCTTCGCGATGTGTGGCGAGTAGACGATGTCGTAGCCGCCCTTGATGTGCTGCTGGCGCCAGAACTCTTCGATCTTGTGGCGGATGAAGCCGCCCTTCGGGTGCCAGAGGATCAGGCCGGCACCGAGGTCCCCCATCGTCGAGAACAAGTCGAGGTCGACACCGAGGCGACGGTGGTCGCGCTTGGCCGCTTCTTCGAGGTTCTTGCGATGCACTTCCATCGCCTTCTTGTCGGCGAACGCGTGGCCGTAGATGCGGGTCAGCATCTTGTTGTCGGCGTTGTCACCGAAGTAGGCGCCGGCAAGTGCCAGCACGGCGAAGCCTTGCCCGATCTTGCCGGTCGAGGGCACGTGCGGTCCCTTGCAGAGATCGACGAAGTCTCCCGAGTGGTAGAACGACAGGCTCTGATCTGCGGGGATCTTGTTGATCGTCGCGAGCTTGTAGTCCTCGTGATGCTGCTCCATCAGCTTGATCGCGTCGGGGCGACTGAGCTCGGACATCACGAACGGCACGTCACTCTTGACGATCTCGTGCATCAGCTCTTCGAGCTTCGGCAGGTCGTCGGTGGTGATCGGCTCATCGCCAAAATCAATGTCGTAGTAGAAGCCGTAGCGAGGGTCGTCGACCGGCGGGCCCTTCCATAACTTCGCCTTCGGGCGCATGCGTTTGACCGCGTCGGCCAGCACGTGCGCGGCGGAGTGGCGCAGGATCTCAAGGCCATCCTTGGTGTCCCGCGTGAAGATCTTGATGTCCGCCGAGGCGTCGATGGGCAGCTGCAGACTCTGCACTTCGCCGGCTAATTCGATGCCCACGGCGGCTTTGGCGAGGCCCTTGCCAATCGATGCGGCGACCTGGAGTCCCGTCGTGCCGGCGTCGTATTCGCGCACGGAACCATCGGGGAGGGTGAGTTGGATCTGGCTTTCAGTGGACATAGCTTCGAGGCCAAACATTGTTGCGATCGACCCCGGGTCACGCAACAGCTGTGCTGGCAACGGCGAAGGATTGGTGTCGAAGGTTCGCTTTGGCTACAAGTTCTCCATGCGCAAGCTGCTTCCGCTCGCTTCCTGCCTCATCTTGGGCGCCTGTTGGGGTGCCCCCAGCACCACGGCCAATTGGGTGGATACCCCCGACACGCACACCTTTGCCCTGCCGGACCAGGTGCGCTCGACGCATCTGGAGCTCAACCTAAACCTCGACTTCGAGGCCAAGGTGGCGACCGGCTCAGTCACCCACCACCTCAAGCGAACCGATCCAACGGCTCCCTTCATCGTCGATACCAGCGATTTGTCGATCCTGGCGGTCACCGACCAGGACGGCAGCGACTTGGTGTGGGACCTTGCTTCCGATGCTGGTGAATGGCGCGGGCGCCCGCTGACCATCGAGCTGGGCGCGAGCACCAAAACGGTCAAGATCCAATACCACACGTCGCCGCAGGCGGAGGCGATGCAATGGCTGGCGCCGGAGCAGACCAGTGGCAAAGAGAAGCCGTTCTTGTTCACGCAGGGCCAGGCCATCCTGACCCGCAGCTGGATTCCGCTGCAGGATTCGCCGGCAGTGCGCGTGACCTGGAACGCGCGGGTAACCGCGCCGGCAGGCATGACCACGGTGATGAGCGCCGACCTGCGCAAGCGCAAGTTGACCCACACGCTGTTCGAGATGACCCGGCCGGTGCCGAGCTATCTGATCGCGTTGGCATGTGGCGAGATCACCGCGCTGCCGATCAGTGGCCGCTGCGCCGTCTGGGCCGAGCCGTCAATCGTCGAAAAGGCCGCCAAAGAACTCGACGACCTCGAGCGCATGGTGCTCGCTTGCGAAGAGCTGTTCGGCCCGTATCGCTGGGGCCGCTACGACGTACTGTTCTTGCCGCCGAGCTTTCCGTTCGGAGGCATGGAGAACCCGTGCATGACGTTCGCGACGCCGACGATCCTCGCTGGCGACAAGTCGCTGGTGGCGTTGATCGCGCACGAATTGGCGCACAGCTGGTCCGGCAACCTGGTGACCAACGCGACCTGGCGCGACTTCTGGCTCAACGAAGGCTTCACGGTCTACCTCGAGCAACGCATCATGGAGCACGTCTACGGCAAGGACCGCGCGGTCATGGAAATCGCGCTGGGCATGCAAGGCTTGCAAAAAGAACTGGCCGAGTTGCCAGAGGCGGATCAGGTCCTGCACATCGACCTGACCGACCGCAACCCGGACGATGGCATGACCGCGGTCGCCTACGACAAGGGCGCGGCGTTCTTGCGTCGCCTCGAGCAGGTCTACGGCCGCAAGCGCATGGACAAGTTCTTGCGCGAGTGGTTCGACGAGCACGCGTTCCAGAGCCTGACCACGCGCACGTTCTTGCGCTTCCTCGAAGAGCGGTTGATCTCGACCGATGCCGAGCTTGCCAAGCAGATCGACGTCAACAACTGGATCACCGGCTTTGGCCTGCCGAGTGACGCGCCGATCCCCGAAAGCCAGCGGTTCGCGGCAGTCGATGCTGCGGTCGCGTCGTTCTTGGCTGGCACGGCGCCCGAAGAACTTGGCACCGACGACTGGGTGACGCAACAATGGCTGCGCTTCCTGAGCGGCATCAAGAACCCGAGCCAGCAGCAGATGCAGGCGCTCGACAATCAGTTCGCGCTAACCCGCAGCGGCAACAGCGAAGTGCTCAGCGCCTGGCTCGCGATCGCGACACGCAACAACTACGCAGCCGCCAACGCGCGCCTCGACCTGTTCTTGATGACGGTTGGCCGGCGCAAGTTCTTGGTGCCGCTCTACCAGGCACTGCTGGAATCGGACAACGGTCCGGCGCGTGCCAAGGCGATCTACAAGCGGGCGCGCATGCGCTACCACGCGGTCAGCCAGCGCACGCTCGATGAGCTGCTTGGCTACCAGCCGGGCGCGTAGCAGCCACGGCACCCCCGACAAGAACGGCAGTTTCACTCGGGGCCGACCGACACCCAGGCCGACCAATTGGCGGGTTCGCAGCTCCAATCGACCCCATGACCTTTCGCTTTGCTGCCAGTTCGATGAAAAAGCGTTCTCCACTCGCGATTCCCACCTAGCAAACCGATAGTTTCAGCAGCCAACACTATGAGCGAATCAAAGATGCCGATCGATCCCAAGGAACTGGCCCCCGCCGCTGCCGGCGTTGTCATCGGAATCATCATCCTGGTTGGGTTTGGTGTGCTCGCCTCGTTGATCGGCCTGACGCTGTTCGTCGACAGCGCCAACATCCCGCACCAGTAGTTTGGTGCTGCTGCTTCGCAGCAGTCCCAAACTTCACCTTTTGCAGCCGCAGACGCGGCGCAAGACAGCCGGGTGGTGGTGCTGCTGCGCAGAATCTGAATCTGCGTACCGTACCCGGTTCAAACCACAGGTTTTCGCCCTCGCCCGGATGCCTGGATTGGCGCTGGGTTCGCTCGCGTCGGGTCGCGGCCACTGGTTCGCGTGATCAGGTGGGGCGAACGGATTCTGCTGGCCCCTACTTCGGCACCGGTGCCGGCACTCCTGCTGGCGTGTGCCAACCTGGCCGGCGACAACTGCGGATGATCGCCCGGGAGTTGTGCGCGGCGGCCCTCTGGCTCGAGGCGGCTAGGATACTCGCATGCCTGAACCATCGAGGATCGCTCCCCGCCCCTGCGCCCTGTCGGAACGTGCGGTAGCCAGGTTGTCTTCGGCGGTCTTGTGTGCGGCCGTTTTGTGCTCGGTCCTATTGCGCGCGGCCACGCCAATTGCCCAGCAGCAAGCTCCGCAACCGATTGCCCCGATCGAAGGATCACTCGTGCTGGCTGGCAACGGCGAGGTCCCGGACTACGTGCTCGATGCGTTCCTGCACTTGTGTGGTCGCTATGACGCGAGCATCGCGGTGGTTCGCGGTTCGGGCAAGGCGGAGTCCGTGGCGCGCTGGCATGGGCGTGGCGCGCGCGCGGTCTTGGTGGTCGGCAAGAAGTCTACTTCTGCAGAAGCCTTGACGACGGCGTTGCTCGAGGCCGACGGTGTCTGGTTTGAGGATGCGGCCGCCCACCTGCAGACGAACGCGCTGTTCGGCAAGCTGGTTCGCAATGTGTTGGCGCGTGGCGGCGTGCTCGGTGGCGCCGGTGAGGCTGCCGTCGCGTTGGCGGAACAGCACGGTGGTTCCGGGCTGCTGCAAGGCTCGCGCGTGCAGCTGTTGCGCGCGTCCGCCGCCTCGACAGACAAGGATGCATCGAAGCGTGCGGCTCGCGTGCTGAAGCCAAGGGACGGACTGGTTGCTTGGCAGATCCCGCCGCGCACTGCGCTGATCATTCATCATGGCCGACGCGTGTGTGCGCTGGGCGAAGGCAAGGTGCACGCGTTGGTGGCTGGCACCAAGGAATGGCCCGCACGTCACGTGGCGCTCGACGCGATCGATGCTTTTGATGCCGGCGACCGACTCGACTATGACGCCGACCTGTTGTCGTGGCTGCGTTCAGCGCGCGACCGAACCGGACCCGTGTTTCCAGCCAAGAAGATGGCGCCGGTGCGACTCAAACAAGGCACGTTGCTGCTCAGCGGCGGCGATGGTGTGCCTTCGCCGACCTGGCGACGCTTCATCGAAGCTGCTGGCGGCAAGGATGCGTTGCTTGTTTGCATTCCGACCGCTGGCGGCATTGAGCCCGGCAGCGATCCGGACTCCTACAGCCAAAGACAACTGCGCAACCACGGCTGCACCAACGTGGTCGTCCTCCACACGAACGATGTGCATCGCGCCAATCAGGACCAGCGCCTGCTCAAACCACTGACCAAGGCTGGTGGTGTCTGGATCGATGGTGGCCGCACCAATCGCGTCATGGACATCTACCAAGACACGCGCGCGCACCAACTGATGCGCGATGTATTGCGTCGCGGCGGCGTCATCGGCGGCAGTTCGGCCGGCTGCCAGGTCGCCGGGGACTTCCTGATGCGCGGCAACCCGCGCAGCAACAAGTCGCTGGTTCACGAGGGCTACCGGACCGGCCTCGGGTTCCTGGCAGGCGTAATCCTGGACGCGCACTTCCTGCAACGCAAACGCGGCGAAGCGTTCGCCGGGCTGATGCAGCGCTACCCGCAAATGCTCGGGATCGGGGTCGACGAAGGCACCGCGCTGGTCATCGTTGGCAAACAGGCCGAGGTGCTGGGGCGTGCGTGCGTGTCGTTCTATGACGGCACGAACGAGCCGGTGATCCTGCGACAAGGCGAGCAATACGACCTTTCGGCCAAGCGCGCGATGCAGTGATGTTCCCCTGATTCGATCACACCGAACACGGGAACCTTTCCGTTACCGCGAGGTCATGGGAAGCTAAGGCCAATATGAAGCGGAACGGCCCCCTATGCGCAGCACTCGCTGCCTTCGCACTGATCAGTTGTGGCCGCAGCAGTGGTCCACGCTCGACGTTCGCGCCAGTTGGCACCCTGGGCATCATCGCGACGCTGCCAGCAACCGGCTCCAGCAACGTCGAACCCGACACGACGATCACGCTCACCTTCGCAACTCCGCAGGAAGCGATCGCCGTCGAGCAGGTCGTGGTCGAAGATGGCGGCGCGCGATTGTCAGGCACGTTCGTGGCAACCAGCCCAAGCAGCGTCTGGCGATGGCGGCCGACCCAGGAGTTGCCGCGCGGTGCGACCATCGACGTGCGCGTGCCGCTCGGGGCGACCCTGAAGACCGTGGCATCGTTCTCGGTGCGTGAAGCGAACGGCGTCGAAACCACCACGATCCCGGGTACGTTCGCCAGCAACGTGCGAAGCTGGCGCAGCGGCCGTCGCGTCGTCTTGAGCGGCGGCTCGACGTTTGAGGTCAGCGCCGCCGGCGGCCAGACAACCGTGACCCAACGCAATGTCGTCGTGCCACCAACGGCGTGGACTTACGGCGAGAGCCAGTTCGCATTCACCGAACCGCAGAACGTGCTGCTGCCGACCGACCTGGTGCGACGCGATCTCGACGGCAACGAAGACCGCGTTCCGCTGCCGTTTTCGGTGCCGGTGCTTTGCCACAATGAGAATGGCGACGTCGCGCTGTTCGTCCGACAAGGTGTCGGCACCGCCAACGATTGGGGCATCTGGCGTCTGCGTGCCAACGAGTCGCAGTGGCAATGGCTCGGTCCGCTGCCTCGGTTGACCGCGCCGGCGCTCGGCATCGACGCCGAAGGCAACGTCGCCGCGGCCTACAAAACCCCTAGCGAGATCGTCATCGAACACTTCCTGGTCGGCAACCTGGTGCCCCAGCGCTACAGCATGCTCGCACCCAAGGACTGGATCGAAGGGCGCTTTGATCTGGCGGAAGACGGCACCGGCATCTATGCGTGGCGCGACACCCAGTTCCACATCGCACGATTCGTACCGGGTGTTCAAGAACTGGTCACGACGACCTTGCCGCTGCCGACGCCAAATCTCGGCGTGATCAACAACGTGACGACCACCAATGGACTCGAAGGCGTGGCTGCGGTCGACGGTGGCCATGCCGTGCTCTACTCCAATTACACCCAGTCGTCGTTCGAGCTGTTCTTGCAAGGCTCGGCAATGCAGCGTATCGCGCCAGACGGCAGCGTCAGCCGCTTCGAAGCGACCCGCAATACAACGCTGTTTGGCCAGCAGCAACGGGTCAGCGAACGCAGTCGGTTGCGCGCCGAAGTGTGGTCGCTGATTCGACCAGCCAATGGCGACTCGATGATCGACCTTGAGCGCAGCCGTCCCGGCAAAGCCTTCGAACCGCTGTTGTCGCTAGCCGACTACGCACCGCCAGGCACCAAGATCCAATCGCTGCAGTGGACCATCGATGACAGCGGCCGCGCGATCCTGGTGATCAATGAAGTCGGCAGCTCAGACTGCCGCGTGTTCATGATCCAGTAGACCTTCAGCCAGTAGCCAACCAGAAGTTGTAGGCCTACAGGTAGCTCAGCCAGACCGAACGATTGCGTCGCTTCAACTCGCCGAACCAGCGGCACAGCGGATAGAGCGCGGCGACGCAGATCGCCGTGATCAGATACACGCTGAACAGATCCGCTCCCTGCAGCTCCGCCGGCACGGGCCGCAACGCGGCATCCGTCAGACCGGCCTGCGCCAGCCCGGACATCTCGCCTTCGAGCAACAGCCATGGCTCGCCGTCGGCAATCCAGAAGAACAGGCGCGAACCGCTCTGCACCATGTAGAGGTGCAGCACGTAGAAGAACAGCGGCACGCGGCCGAACACCTGCAGCGTGCGCATGATGGCGCCGGGCACGCGCTCGAACAATGCCAGGCCGATCAGCGCCGGCCCGAGAGTCATCAGCAAGTAGGCGAGCGACGGCGGATACTTCTCGCACGCCAAGAAGGCCATCCACGCTGGACCGCTCTCCGACTGCGCCCAGAACGAACGCACGTTGCCAACGCTGTCGATGCTGCGCAGCACCACGAACGCCACGACCAACCACGCACCGACCTTGAGGAAGCGCGCGCGCCGTTCGTCGGCTTCGCCATTCATCAAGCCACCAAACGCGTAGCCGAGCGTCAACACGCCAATCCACGGCAACACGGGATAGATAACCAACACATCTACCGGCCCCAATGGCACCAAGCCAAAGGTCGGCCGGAACATGCCGCCCTGCAAGAATCGCCACAACGGCAGCAGGTCCGGTTGAAACCAAGCAACCGCCAGGTTGTAGACATCCTGACCAGCGACCAAGAACACCCCCACGGCAATCATCAGCCACCGCGGCACGAACAGCAGTGCCGCGAGCACCATCATCGCGACCCCGATTGCCGCAATGACCTGCCAGAAGATCAGCTGCACCGTGTGCATCCAGCCAAACGAGACGACAGTCACTTCGAGCACGACGAGCCACAGGCCTCGCGTAGCCAGAAATCGCGCGACCTCTGCTTTGCTGCGACCACGACTGCCGTAGAGCCACGCGGACGTTCCCGCTAGAAACACGAACACCGGCGCGCAGAAGTGCGTGACCCATCGCGTCAAGAACAACCCCGCGGTCGTGGTCGCGACGTTCTCGGGATTGCCGGTCAGCATGAACGCGTGGCGGACGTGGTCGAGCACCATCACGATCATGACCAATCCGCGCAGCGCGTCGATGCTCTCGATGCGTGAGGTTCGCTCGGTCATGGCTGCGAAGATACTCGCAGTGCGTCCGCCTTAGGCAGCACTTCATGCCGGGATCGCTGCAGGTGACTCAGGATCGAACCGGCTGCTGATTCGCGCGGAAGATGCGCAGGAGTTCGTCCACGAAGCTGCGCAATGCGTCAAGCAACGTTGCGAGTCGCATAGCCAACGCGCTTGCACCGAGCGTCTCGTGCCGGCATGCGTGCAGATCCAGCGTGCCACCCTCACCAAAGGGAGGGCGCACTACAGAAAGCAGGCGCGACGCGACCAGTGCGCGCCGTATGCCATGCGATCGCGAGCGAGCAGCTCGCGACGATTCAGGCGATTACCACTCGTCGCCGCCGCCGCCGCCGTCGTCGTAGCCCACACCACCGCCGCCGCCGCCACCGTAGCCACCGCCACCGCCGCTGCGACCACCGCCGCCACCGCCGTAGCCACCACCGCCGCCGCCGCCACCGCGGTAGCCACCGCCACCGCCGCCGCTACCGCCGCGATAACCGCCACCGCCACCACCACCACCACCGCCGCCACCGAAGTCTTGGCGCGGTTGGGCTTCGTTCACGCGCAGCGGACGTCCATCCACTTCTGCGCCATTCATGGCGTCCACGGCAGTTGCCGCGTCTTCTTCCGTTGCCATCTCGACAAACGCAAAGCCGCGACTGCGGCCCGTATCGCGCTCGAGCATGATTTTCACATCCGTGACTTCACGGCCGTCACTACCAAAGGCGTCCCTCAATCCGTCTTCCGTTGTCTGGAAGGAGAGGTTGCCTACATACAGTCTCTTACCCATCGCGTTCTTTGACGATCACTTCACCCTTTCGGCTTCACAACGCACCAACGGTCAAAGGGGGAAGACCCCTGGTGCCAACTAACAAAAGCGCGACTCTCTTTAGGGCGAAGACTGATCGGCAGATAAGGCAGACCAACCACAGAGCCCGAACGGAGGTTCGCAGACACGCGCAGAGTCCCCTAGACGGGCTCCGGACGCAAGCGGGGCAGCGAATTTCACATGCGGCAAGTGATCTTTGCCAGCGGATCCGAAAGTGCTTTGCCAAAAGGAGCAAGCGGCGCTTGCGCTGATGTGGCTTGCTGTGTTCGAACATGGGCTACGGACTGGCCTGGCTAGCAGGCTCCGCCCTCCCGCATCATGCAATACGGTTTTGTCCTCGACCAACGTCGCTGCATCGGGTGCCACGCGTGCACCGTCGCCTGTAAGTCCGAGAACGAAGTGCCACTCGGCGACTTCCGGACCTGGGTCAAGTACACCGAGGTTGGCGAGTTCCCCTCGGTCAAGCGACACTTCGCGGTGTTGCGCTGCAACCAGTGCACCGACGCGCCCTGTGTCACGGTGTGCCCGGTCACCGCGCTGCACAAGCGCCCCGATGGCATCGTCGATTTGGACAAGGATGTCTGCATCGGCTGCAAGGCGTGCATGCAGGCCTGCCCGTACGACGCGCTAGCGCTCAACGAAGAAACCGGCGGCGCCGAGAAGTGCCACTTCTGCGCGCACCGCGTCGAACAGAACCTGAAGCCGGCATGCGAAGTGGTCTGCCCGGAAACGGCAATCATCAGCGGCGACATGCACGACCCGGAGAGTCCGGTCAGCAAGATCCTCGCCGAGGTCGGCGGTTCCAAGGTTCGCCGGCCCGAACAAGGCACCGGCCCAAACGTATTCTACCTCGGCGCGCACGACGCCTCGCTGGAGCCGGGCACGGCGAAGGAAGAGGACATGTACATCTGGAGCGATCGCCGCGAACCGAAGGCGGACCTGCCCGAGCAGGATCGCAAGGCGCTGCAGCGCGACGATGCGCGAGTCGTGCTCGACGTCAACCACAAGGTGCACTGGGGCTGGAAGGTCTCGGCGTATCTGCTCACCAAGGGCATCGCCGCGGGTGCCGTGCTTTGGGCTCCGTTCTTGGCGATGTCGGGCGTTGGCTCCGACTTCGCACGCAACTACCTGCCCGAGCTGCTTGGCCTGCTGTTCTTGGTCGTCACCAACGTGCTGTTGGTGATGGACCTGAAGCGGCCGAAGCTGTTCTTGACGATCATCCTGCGCCCCAACATGAAGAGTTGGTTGGTCAAGGGTGCCTACGTGTTGATGGCGTTCGGCGCGATCACATCGGCGAGCCTGGCTGCGCGGTTCTTCGGCATGCACGGCATCGCTGACGGGCTGCGCTGGGCCAATATGATCGCCGCCTCGCTGACCGCCGCCTACACCGCGTTCTTGTTCGCGCAATGCGAAGGTCGCGACCTCTGGCAGAACACGCGCGTGTTGCTGCCACACTTGCTGGTGCAAGCGCTGTGCGTTGGCGGCGCCATCATGCTGCCGTTCGTGCCAGACACGAAGTTGGCGATCGCCGTCGTGGTGCTCGCCGTCGTGCACCAATCGTTTGGCCTGCTCGAGCGCTTCGGAAAGCACGAAACCCACAACGCCAAGATGGCCGCGGCGCTGCTGCCCGGCGTCAAGGCATGGAAGGGTTCGGGCTTGTCGGCGTTCTACTTCGGCATGGGCACGACCACGCTCGCGGCACTGATCGCACTGCTGTTGGTGCTCGGCGGTGCCGCCAACCCGATCGCGCTGGTCTTCTGTGCGCTAGTTGGCTGGGGCGGATTGTTCCTCTACGAACAGGCCTACGTGCGTGCGGGCCAGCTGCCGCCGCTGGCGTAAGTTCGCCCGACACCTCGCTGCCCGACACCTTACTGCCCGACACCTTACTGCCCGACTCGTGCTGCAAACTTCGGGATGCAAGCTCCGAGACGTAGCGTCGGGAACGGTGCTTTGCGGCCGCCCAGCCGGCCGACCCCGGGCGCGAAACCCGGCGGCCACCGCCGAGAGCTGTCACCAACAGTTCTGGCACCAGCGGCAAGTGGGATTGGGCGGACGTTGTGCGTAACCGCTACCGTTCTGCCTACGCACGACGTCCCCAACCCCCGACCTACTTATGCCCCGCCTCCCCCTCATCGCCCTCGCGGCGCTTTCCTTGATCACGACGGCCGCAGCCCAGCGAGGCGGTGGTCGCCGCAACGCCGAGCCGCCGCAGCTCAAGCACTTCAATTACGAGACGTGGGAGTTTGACTCCAAGGACGCGGCGAGTGGCCAGGCGAGCTACTCGATCTACCTGCCTAAGGAGCACGACTACGCGAAGAACAAGGACCGCAAGTTCCCGTGGATTTTGTGGCTACCTGGCTTTGGCGGCCCGGACGACTTCCAAAGCCGCGGCGGCGCCACCACGCTCGACCGACTGCGCGAGCAAGGCAAGATCCCGGAGTTGGCACTAGTGGTCTTTCGGGCACCCGGCGGCCGCGGCCGCACGACCTACATGAATGGTGAGGCGATCGGCAACATCGAAGACCTCATCATCAAGGACCTGCGCAACCACGTCGAAGGCAAGTTCCGCGTCAGCAACAAGCGCGAACATCGCGCGGTCATGGGCGTCAGCGCCGGCGGCTTCGGCGCGATGAAGATTGCACTGCGGCACCCCGATCTATTCGGTGCCGTTGCTACCCACTCGGCAGCGATCTTGCCCGCCGATCCCGCCGAATTGGCCGGCTCGGCCGAAAGCACGGTGATGCGCTTCTTGCGCGGCGGCTTGCGCGAGCACCTTGGCGACCCGATCGACCCGAACAAATGGGCGCAGCAAATGCCAATGGGCTTGGTGGCGCTAAAGAAGCCAGCCGAGCTGCACGGCTTGCAGATCTACTTCGATGCCGGCACCGACGACCACTATGGCTTCTTCAAGCCCAACCAGGACTTGGCGGCGGCAATGAAGAAGAACGGCCACAAATTCTACTTCCGACCGGTCGAGGAAGGCGGCCACGCCTGGAGCAGCAGCAAGATGCTCGACAACCTCGAGCACTCGATCCACTTCGCTGGCCTTGCCATCTCCGGCAAGGATGCGATCCACGAGATCGAAAAGGCGGCCGCCGCCGACAAGCAAGGCGCGGGCAAGTAACACGGCGCGTGCGATCTGATCCGCTGGTTGTTGGCAGCCATATTCTTGGTCTGGCTGCCAGCAGCCCAACCTCAACGGATCAGTGTTCGGTCAACGCAGGCCGGCCTACTTCGGGTACGGGACGTCCAATGGCGGCAAGCTTTTCGCGCGCCGGTCGCCATCGCCGAGCAGGTAGTGCTCGAACCAGCGCAACGTGCGCAACGCGTAGTCCATGCGGTTGACGTTGCTGCGGTTGCCGTGCCCTTCGCCACGGTATTGCACGTAGCGCACTGGCGTGTCGGTGCTGTACTTGACCGCGCGATACAGCATGTGCGGCTGGCTTGGATGCACCCGCGGATCACTGTCGCCGCCGAGCAACAACAGCGGCGTGTCACAGCTGCGCGCGTGCGTCAGCGGACTGCGATCGGCCATCAGTTCTGGTTGCTGCCACGGCCACTTCTCTTGGTAGTGCACGTAGTAGAACTCCATCGGGATGTCGGTCGTCAACCACTTGGTGCGGATGTCGACGAACGGCACGAAACTCACCGCCGCGGCGAAGTGCTTGCTCTCCTTGGTCGCCGCCCACGCCGCCGTGTAGCCGCCGTAGCTGCCACCACCGAGCCCAACGCGTTGGGGATCGATCATGCCCTGCTTGTCGAAGTGCGCGATCGCGTCCAAGTGGTCATCAAACTCCTTGCCCATCGGATCGCCGTGATCGTGCACGGCGAACGCCACGCCGTACCCCGTCGAAGATCGATAGTTCGGATACCACGAAATGATCCCGCGCGCGCCGAGCAGGTGCCCCCAATTCGAATACGTCGTCAACCAGCCATCGCTGAAGTGCGCCTCCGGACCACCGTGCGCCACGATCACCATCGGGTAGCGGGTGCCCTCTTGATAGTCGGGCGGCAGGATCAACATGCCTTCGACGAACACGCCATCGCGGGTCCGGATGCGCACGATGCGCTGCTCGCCAAACGCACGTCCTTCGAGGTTGGCGTTGCTGTTGGTCAAGCGAACCGCCTTGTTCGGCGCATCCTCGCCGGCCGAGACGAACAGCTCTGCGGGGTGATTGGCATGGCTCGCGGTGAACGCGACCTTGCCGTCAAAGATGCTGTAGCCGGTGATGCCGAGGCGAGCTGCCCTCGGGTTGTAGATCCACTCTGGCTTGCCCGCGCCATTCAAGTGCGTCAAGCGAGTCGCGACTCCGGTGCTCTCTTGCAGCAACACACCCGAACTCGTCGGCTTGATGTGTTGCACCATGCCGAGGAAGCCCTTCGACCGGAACTCGGGCTCTCCGCCGGCAGTCGGCACCGTGAACAAGCTGCCCGCGTGCGGATCGTTGCGGTACGACGCCGAGATGTAGAACAACCGCGCGCCGTTCTGCGTGAATGCAAAGTCCCCGAGCTTGCCGGGGTTCTCGACGAGCTTGTTCAAGCGGCTACTGGCGACATCCAAGATGTGCAAGCGCTTGTGCATGTAGCTGTCGTCGGTCGTGTTCCGCGGCGCGCAGGCACACGCGATCTTCTTGCTATCCGGGCTCCACCGGAAGTCGTAGACCGTGGTGCCGCTGGTCAGTCGACGCGGCGTGCCGCCCTTGCCAACCACCCACAGCGAGATGTGTCGCCAGTCCTCGTCGTAGACGATCGGCTCGAAGCCGCGCTGCTTTGCATCGGCCCGTTGCGGCGGCATCGGATCGAGCGTGGTGAACGCCACGCTCAAGCTATCCGGGCTCCAGCGATAGCTGATGATCGACGGCGTCGACGCATACAGAACCGCCTCTGATTCATCGATCGACTGCACGAACAGCTGGTTCTTGCCGTCGACTCGTTTGGTGTACGAAACGGCGCGATGCCTGGGGCGCACCGCGAGGCCGGGCGCGCTATCCTTGCCACTGACGAGCCAACGCGTCACCACTGCCTTGCCAGAACGCGCCTCAAACGGGTTGTCGATCACGCCCAGATGCAGGTAACTTCCGCCTGGTCCGTCTTCAATCGGGCGCGGTACCGCCATATTGAACGCAACAAATCCGTCCCCAAGGTGCGGGTTTGCGACGGTTCGAAGCGCCAACGCCTCCCCTACCGACAGCGGTTCCTGTGCGGATACGGCACTACTTGTTAACAAACCAAGGCTGCCGCAGACGATTCGCGCGACCACGATTCTGATCGAATTCACCATGCCACGGACCATACCCATTCGATGCCTTGCAAGCGCCCCTGGATACGAGACCATTGCGGATGTTGCTCGCTTCCGACAATAGGCTTGTGGTCTTAATCCGGTGATGACATGGACCTCTTCGACCTGACTCCTGACGGCCGCCGCACGGTTGCCGAAGCGTGCACCCTGGAAGGCGTCGACGAGAGTTACGCGAGCTTTGTCGCACGTCACCTCGATGCCGCCGACAGTTCGTGGCGTTGGTGCTGCGGCAGCAACTGTGACCCATGTGTGCAATCCCTTGGACGCGCAGTCGACCGGGCGCGGCGCGCCCTTTGCATAGACCCACCAGGGCTATCGGACCGTGACGGAGCGTCGTAAGATGACCAGCATGGATACAAGACGAACCGTGCTGCTGGCCCAGCATGTCATGCAAAGGGCCGTCTTCGTCCTGCGTCACGACCGTGAGGTGCTCGACGCAGTCGACGACTTGATCCAACGAGGGTTCTCGGGTGCGCCGGTCATCGACCGCGACCGCCTGGTTGGAGTCTTTAGCGAACGCGATGCCTTGACGTCGATCGCTGCCGCTCACTACGAGCAGGAACCACCGGGAACCGTTGCCCAGCACATGCGCCGTGACTTCGCCGTGGTCTCACCAGACGCGGACATCTTCGAGGTGGCTTCGGTGTTCCGGGAGCAGCCGATCCGGCGGGTGCCGGTCGTCGACAACGAACGACATCTGCTAGGCATCATCTCTCGAGGCGACGTGCTGAAGGCGCTGCGTCAGACGTTCCGCTGCCATCAGCCGACCAAGTACGAAAGGCTGCAAGAGCACATGGCCCAGCGTCACAGTAGCTGAGTCCCAATAGCTGAGCCCCTGTAGTTGAGCCCCCGTAGCTGAGTCGCCGTAGCTCAGTCGCCGTAGCTCAGCCGCCGGTTCTCCACCAAGCCCGTGCACCCAGACGCTGGGCGCGCTACTTGGCCAGCGCCGCCAGCACGTCCGTCGCCACCGACACGAGCACCTCATCGCGGAGCGGCGCCCGCACCAGTGTGATCTGCACGACGCAGGCATCGCGCTGGAACCAATGGATCTGCGCCTTGGCATTGCCCGCCTGATCCTGATGCAGCACCCGACTCTCACCGCCATCTAGGGTCGGACCCGCCGCTGCGGCGATCTGCTGCTGCTTGGTCGCAAGCTGCAGATCTTGGACCGCACAACGTTCAGCGAGTTCGCGAAACGTGGTGGCGGCAGCGGCACTGCGGAACCGTAACGCGCTCGCTTTGCGCCACGCAAACGGTGTCCCACTGTTGCCGTTCCAATCGGCACCCGCGATGCACGCCCCCAGCGCGGCCACCGCTTCGTCACGTGCGGAGAAGTTCTCGCTGATCAGATTGATCTCGCTCAGCGCTGCACTACCAACACACCAAGTGCGACTACCCAGACGGTCACCGATACCAGCGAAGCAACTCCTGCGGTCTACGATGGGGCGCAACTTGGTGCGCGGACGCAACAACTTGGTTAGCTCCCGGTCGCTTTGCAACACCTGCCAGACTTGCTCCATGCCGCCTGCCTCGTACTCTTCGTAGAGCAAGTCGGCACCGGTCAAGTAGAGCAGGGCCGAGCGACAGCGCGTCGAACGGTTCGAGAGCAACGACCCAGTCTCTGCCAAGGGCCTCAGGGTGCCTCTGAGCACGGCGCGACCGGTGTCGATGGCCGGCAGCAGGTCAAGTTCGCGCATGACCATTTCCGAACACATCACGGCATGGCCTTCGGTTCGCATCACCAGGGAGTCAATGACATCGGACTGGGTCATCTTGGCGTAGCGCTTCCCGAAGCCGACTTCCTGATCCTGCAACGCGTGCACCAGCTCGTGCGCAACAAACAGCTTGAGCACCGACAACTCTTGGCTCTCGTCGACACCGAGCGCCTGCAGGTTTTGTGGGACACGCTGCGGCACGACCAACACCTCGCCCGAAGCAAGTTCGTATTTGCCGATGGCGCTAGCCCCCAGCAGGTCCGCTCGCAACTGCAACGCACGGCGGATTCGCGATGCGGGTTGCCCCTTGTAGATGTCCGCCAACTGCGGACCAAGCTCCACCCGGAACACCCGCATCATGTCGCCGCTATCGGACACGAACACCACCGGTTCCTGCGCGAACTTGCGTTCACACACCTTCTCGATCACGGGTTGCAGTTCCCGGACCAGCTTGCGTAGGCCTTCGTCATCTAGATTGCCGATCGCTTGACTTGGTAGCGCCGCGGCAAACATCGTCAACAACATGGTCGCGGGGCCCCACCTGCGGAGCCCCAATCGGTATACGAACCGTGCCAGGCAGCTCATGATCCGCTCACCGCGTCGGCCTGTGCCAGCGCACCAAGCTTGCGCAGCTCCTCAGCCATCAATGGCAACAGCGGACCTGGGTCGACTCCACCATTCTGGATCGCGCTGGTAGCCTTCGCGCGCAGGCCGGCCGGTGCCTCGTTTCGGAACGCGACGGCCAGCGCCTTGGCCGCCAACGCGCGCGCCTCGAGATCACTCGGATGGCCCTTCAAGGCAACCAGCGCGTTGCCGGCGGCGGGCCCAGGTTGGTTGAGACCGAGCAGGCACCGCACCACTCGGCGGCGGGTTTCGAGCACCGTCGGAGTTCGTTGCAACACCCACTGCAACTCCGCAAGCGCCGCCTGCCACTGCTCTGCCTCGGTCAATGCCCAGCCGAGCGTTGCATGGGCGGTGTAGTAGGTCGGATCGGTAGCAATGGCTTCCCGAGTCAATCGGATCGCCTCCTGGTAGTCCTTCGCTTCGATGGCGAGTACGGCCAGGTTGTTGCGCACGTTGGGGTCGTCGGGCTTCAACTGCAGGCCACGCAAGTAGTACTTTTTGGCGGCTGCCGGGTTGCCCGACAACTGCTCGATGATGCCGAGGTTCACGTTGGCTTCGTTGCCGGTGTCGTCGATCGCCAAAGCGCGAGTCAGGTAATCGCGAGCCTTGTCCAGTTCGCGCGCGTCGGTCGCCAAGCCGCCGAGATTCGCGAGCGACAACATCGAGTTCGGGTTCTTCTCGAGCGTCACGGTCCAGAGCGTCTTGAAGTCCTTGTATTGGTGTAGCAAGCCCTGGGTCGTGAATGCCATTACCACGAGCCACACGGCACCGACGGTGACCGCGGCCACCTCGCCTACACGTTCCTGCAGGAGACGCGCGCCCAGTGCCGAGATCGCCACAATCACTGCCACGCTAGCGTGGTACTGAAAGTGGTCGGCAACGAATGAGTAGCGGAACGGGTAGACATCGAAGAACCCGATCGCTGGCACCAAGGTGCCCCCGAACATCAGCAACGCGGCGGCAGCCCCGCGCCCAATGCGAGCGCGCAGCAGCCACGCGCCAATCACCGCAAGCACTGCGGCTGCCGGCGCCATCCACAACCAGATCGACGGCGGATCGACTTGCCAACGCGGATAGTTGAAGCAGGTATCGAACGGCCAAAGCAGACTGCCCATGTAGAACCAGCACGCGCCACCCGCCACGGCGATGCGCTGCAAGCCCTGCAGCTGCCAGGGTGCGTCGGCGGCCCCGACGTGCGTGGCCTCGAGATACACGGTGAACCAACCAAGGCCCGCGCCGACCACAAACCACGGCAACGCCCCCAAGAAGGCGCGCTTGGTGATCTTGCCATCCCGCCACCAGACGATGATCAACAACGCAGCTGGCAACGAAGCAGTGACCGTCTTGCTCCACAGCGCCCCGAGCAGCCACAGCGAACCGATCGCGTAGTCGCGACGACTCTGGCCGTCGTGCCAACGCAACCAGCGCTCGGCAGCCAGCAAGTAGCAGAGCAGCGACAACACGTTCTTGCGTTCGGTCACCCAAGCGACCGATTCGACGTGCACTGGATGCACCAGAAACCACAACGCGGCGAACAGGATCCCAGGCACCGCCAGGCGTCGGCCCAGGCGGACCAGAACCATCGCCGAGATGCCGTGCAGCGCGACGTTGACCAGGTGGTAGCCGGTGGCCCACTGATCGGCCTGCTGCATCGTCGCCCCGTACGGCGGCAAGCCAAACAGATTGGCCTCGAGCCAGAACGACGTGTGCACCAGAGGGTAGTATTGCGGCAGCGAGGTCGGCTCGAACCAGATCTGCCAGAGCCCTGCCCAGGTCCGCAGCACCGGGTTCTGCCAGACGTAGTCGTCGTCGTCCCAGATGAAGCCGCACTGCGTCACCCGCCAATAGGCGAGCAACAGGAAGACAACAATCAGGCTTGCGGGTGCCCACTTCGATCGCAGGAAGGCCATTCGCATGCAAAAGTGACGCGTCAGGCTCGGGAATGCAATGCGCACCAGCAGGTTGCAGCCGAACAACCAAGTGCAAGCACGGCGGCAAGTTGTGGATCCAGCTGGTCGGGCCTTCTATGTTCGCCGCCATGGATCAAGAGACCATGCGCACCACCCCGCTCGAGAACTTCCCGCCGCCCGACAAGTGGGACGACTGGCAGGAGCTCGATGCCAAGGCGTGGCCGAAGCGGGTCACCAAGAACTACGCACTGGTACCGACCATTTGCTTCAACTGCGAAGCCGCCTGTGGCCTGATCGCCTACGTCGACAAGGACACCAGCAAGATCCGTAAGGTCGAGGGCAACCCCTACCACCCGGGCTCGCGCGGCCGCAACTGTGCCAAGGGCCCCGCGACCATCAACCAGGTCCACGATCCGGAACGCATTCTCTACCCGATGAAGCGCGTCGGCCCGCGCGGCGGCGGCAAGTTCGAACGCGTTTCGTGGGATGAAGTGCTCGACTCGCTCGCGGCACGGATTCGCAAGGCGATCGTCGAGGACCGCAAGACCGAGGTCATGTACCACGTTGGCCGGCCCGGTCACGACGGCTACGTCGAACGCGTGCTGCAAGCGTGGGGCGTCGATGGCCACAACTCGCACACCAACGTGTGCAGTGCCGCCGCCCGTCTTGGCTACACCCTGTGGAGCGGCTACGACCGCCCATCGCCGGACTACGAGAACGCAAAGTTCACGCTGCTGCTGTCGGCGCACCTTGAGACCGGCCACTACTTCAACCCGCACGCGCAGCGCATCATCGACGCGAAGATGAATGGCGGCAAGCTGGCCGTCTGCGACATCCGCTTGTCCAACACGGCGAGCATGGGCGACTACTGGCTCGCGACGCGCCCCGGGACTGAGGCGATGATGCTGCTCGGCTTCGTGCATGTGCTGTTGCGTGACGACTTGGTGAACTGGGACTTCATCAAGACCTGGGTCGACTGGCGTGCCTACCAGAAGTCGAAGGATCGCGACGACGACTTTGATGCGTTCAAAAAGGGGTTGGCTGCGGACTACGCGTTCGCGACGCCGGAGCACGCTGCCGAGATTTGTGGTCTCGAAGCGAGCACCATCGAAGCGGTCGCCAAGGAGATCGGTGCCGCTGGTAGCGCCTTCAGTTCGCACGTCTGGCGCAACGCCGCCGCCGGCAACGAAGGTGGCTGGGCGGTCGCGCGCAACCTGCAGTTTGTCTGCGTCTTGGTCGGCGCGGTCGCATCGGTCGGGGGCACCGCCGGCAGTGGCACCAACAAGTTCGTGCCGCCGCCGTTCAGCAAGCCGCGCCCGCACGAAGTGTGGAGCGAATTGCTCTACCCGAACGAATGGCCGCTCGCCCACCACGAGCTGAGCTTCTGCCTGCCGCACCTCGTCAAGAGTGGTCGCGGTCGCATCGACACCTACATCGCCCGCGTCTACAACCCGGTCTGGACCAATCCAGACGGCGCCATGTGGATCGACATGATGCAGGATGAGAACGCCGTCGGCTGCAACGTGATGCTGTCGCCGACGTGGAACGAAACCGCGCGCTGGGCCGACTTCGTGTTGCCGATGGGCCACGCCACCGAGCGCCACGACTTGATGTCGCAGGAGACCCACGCGGCGACCTGGATTGGCTTCCGCCAGCCGGTTCACCGCACGCTCGCGCAACGCCAAGGCAAGGAGTTCACCTGGACCTACGAGGTCAACCCTGGCGAAGTCTGGGAGGAAGACGAGTTCTGGATCGCGCTGTCGTGGAAGATCGATCCCGATGGCTCGCTGGGCATCCGCAAGCATTTTGAGTCGCCCTACCGCGAAGGCGAGCGCATCACGATCGACGAATACTACCAGTGGATCTTCGAGAACTCGGTGCCGGGCCTGCCCGAAGCCGCCGCCAAAGAAGACCAGACGCCGCTCGACTACATGCGTCGCCACGGCTGCTTCCTGGTCAAGGATCAGGTCTACAAGACGCACGAGACCGAGATGAAGCCGGGCGACTACCAGATCGACCCAGAGCAGGGAGTCGTGCACAAGGACGGCAAGATCCTCGGCGTCTATGCCGACGACAAGTGCATGGAGGGCTTCCACACGCCATCCAAGAAGCTCGAACTGTTCTCGCCGACCATGAGCGACTGGGGTTGGCCCGAGCACGCGACGCCGACCTACATCGAGAGCCACATCGACGAGGCCAAGCTCGATCGTGACAACGGCGAGATGGCGCTGGTGCCGACGTTCCGCCTGCCGACCCTGATCCACACGCGCAGTGCCAACAGCAAGTGGCTCAGCGAACTATCGAACACCAACCCGGTCTGGATGCACCCGAGCGATGCGGTCCGCTTCGGAGTCGAGATTGGCGACCTGATCCGCGTCACCACACGCATTGGCTACTACGTCAACGCCGTCTGGGTCACCGAAGGCATCCGCCCCGGGGTCATCGCCTGCAGCCACCACATGGGACGCTGGACCGTTCGCGGCGACCAGACCTCTGGCAACCACTGGCAACTGCACGACGTCGACCTGCGCAAGGTTTCGGACAGCGCCTACCTGATGCGTCGCACCAAGCCCGTCTCCGGCTTCAAGAGTGAAGACAAGGAAAGTGAGAAGGTCTGGTGGTCGAGCGGTGGCGTGCACCAGAACATGACCTTCCCGGTGCAGCCCGACCCGATCAGCGGCATGCACTGCTGGCACCAGTTGGTCACGGTCACGAAGGCCGAGCCAGGCGACCGCTACGGCGACGTCTACGTCGACACCGCCAAGTCGATGGCGGTGTTCGAAGAGTGGCAAGCCAAGACCCGGCCCGCCGCCTCGCACGGCCAAGATGGGCTACGTCGTCCGCTGCACTTGAAGCGCGTCTGTCGCCCGACGGACGAGACCTTCAAGCTCTAGCGCAAGCTTGAAGGCTGGGCCGGCTGCAAGATCGAAGACCTTCCGCGTTGCACTGGCCGTTCATTCTGGCCGCGATAAACGTGCGGTCCGCGCCCGCGCCGCCGTATTCTAGGCAGGATGCGTTACGCCCTCCTGCTCTGCTGCCTGGCAATGCTGGCAGCCTGCCACAGCCCGCAACAAGTCGCCGCGACCCCACAGCGACCGACGGTGTCGTACGACACCAATACCACGGCAATCGACACGTTCGAAATCGAGACCGGTCTCACCGTCGACCCAGACGATTCGCTCGACACCGCCACGACCCTCAAGTATGGCGCGGGCGAACAGACCGAGCTGTTCCTCGGTTGGTCGCCGCGGCAAGTCATCCAGCTACCCGGCCCGGATGTGCGCGGCCCGAGCGACGTCTTGCTGGGCACCCGGCACCAGCTATGGGCAGGTGATGCCGACACCCCATCCGCCGCCGTGGTGGTAACCGGCAAACTGCCAACCGCGAGCCGATCGAAAGGCTTGTCCAGCGGGGAAATCGACCTGCGCTTCGGAGCCATCCTCAACCATCAGTTCGGCAGTACCAACGCCAACGCCTTCTACCAATACGGTGCCCTCGGCAACGCAGCCGGCGCCGGCACCATCAGCGAACACACCGGCACCCTGACCGCAGGTTGGTCCATCAACGACCGCATAGGCTCCTTCGTAGAGCTGGCTGGCGTTGCCATCCCATCGCAGAACCTCGAGTCCCTGTTCGTCATCCTCGGCGCAACCTACGCAGCATCCACAAGCACGATCCTAGACGCCGGAGTCACCGTCGGCCTATCCACCGACGCCCCAGACCTACAGCTCTTCGTAGGCCTCACCCACAACTTCGGCCGCCCAACCCCACGCTAGACCTGCGTACGGTACCCGGTTCAAACCACAGATCCGCGCGTGCGCGGATCTGTGGTTTGAACCGGGTACGGTACGCAGATTCCGTATGCAGATTCCGATCAGGAGTTAGGGGTAACCCCCGAAGCCGGCCGCTCGTAAGTCGAGTTCGCTGCGCGCTGACTCAAGTCGGTATCGGCAAGACGCCGATGGGAAGGGAGACCTGGAGAGGTCTTTCCCCCTATGGCAACACCTGCCCAGTTCCCGTTACCGACGCCCGAGATCCACGTTTGGGTCGCTTACCTGACGGCGCGTTGCAACTTCGCTTGTGACTACTGCATCCAGAAGCCCAAGATGGTTCCCGGCCAACGGCGCAAGCCATGGGGTCGCTACAAGGAACTGACGGGCAAGCAGTGGGTCGATGCGCTCAATGCGTATCCGGTTCGGCCTGATCACCCGCTGATCCTTACTGGCGGTGAGCCGTCGCTGCACAAGGACTTCGCGTTCATTGCCAGCCGCCTCGAAGGCTATGACCTCGATATGACGTCGAACCTGACGTTCGATATCGATGCGTTCGCCAAGGAGATGCGCGCGCACGGCAAGACGTTCAAGACGAGCTTCCATACCTACCACCCGAAGTTCATCTCGCCCGAGAAGTGGCTCGACCAAGCCGAGCGCTTGCGCGATTCCGGCATCGTCGACGAACCCACGTTCTCGATGGTCAACCTGCAGGAGTTCCCCCACTTCCGCGACGACGAGCACGACCAGAACCTGAAGAAGCTGATCCAGATGGCCGACGGCCGCGGGTTGCTCTACCAGTTCAATGAGTTCCGCGGCACGCACATGGGCGAAGGCTTCAACCGCGATCACAAGTACAAGATCGATTGCACCAGCGCCTGGGTCAACATCGACCCCGAGGGTGAAGTCTACAACTGCCAATACCACCTGACCGAGCGCAAGAACTCGTTCGGCAACATCACCAAGGTCGACGAGTGCAAGCCGCTGCCGAAGATGGGCGAGTTCTTTGCGTGCACCGACTTCGGCTACTGCGATCCGTGCCACGAAAACAGCGGCCACGGCGCCTTCAAGGATGATCAAGGCAACGTCTTCCGCCGCACGGACAACGATGCGCGCGTCTACTTGCAGTGGATGGAGCCGCAGGCAATCCGCGACGTCGCGACGCGCTACTTTGCCCAAGGCAACGTCGAAGAGGCCGAGCATGCACTGCTCGCCGCCATCGGCAAGCAGACACAAGCCGGTGACGAAGACCCGGAAACCTGGGCGGATCTCGGCGTCACGCTCTACGAGAACAACAAGAAGAAGCAGGCGCTGGCCGCACTGATCCACGCCATCGAAGCGGGCATCACGCGCACCGAGACGGTCGCCAGTGCGATCGTCGTTGCCCGCGAGCTCGACATGATCGAGCACGCGAAGAATACGATCTTGCGCTACGTGCCAGCCCAGCAGCTGTCGCGCATCGAACAAGCACTCGACGCGATGCAGCCGCTCGGCAAGGTTTCGGACTCCGCATTGCCCGTCACACCGGGCGCCTGATTGCCATGGATGTGCTCGTCGACTTCCAAGGCAACTGGGGGCTGGGAGATCTTCTGTGCAGCGATCCGATGATGCTCGGTCTGGTCGAGCGGTTTGGGCCAAAGACGCGCATCTACCTCAACGGCAAGTGCGGCAATGTGCTGCACAACCCGTTGGTCAGCGGCCCGGCCGAGGCCGGCCAGCACTTTGATCACGTCGTCGAAGTAAAGCTGTTCACGCACATGGACCCGGCGGCATACGCCAAGCTCGAAGCGATGCCAAGTCTCGTTGCGCACATGTGCAGCTATGCCGACGTGAAGCCGAGCGATGCGAAGCCACGTCTGCACCTCAGCCAAGAGGACCTGAACGTGCTGCGTCGCGTGCCCCTGCTCGGCAAGCCTCGCGTTGCCATCTGTGCCGACTACGTCGACCCGTTGCGTCATTGGCCACTGGAACATTGGCAAACGGTCGCGCGATCCCTGCACGAAGCTGGCGCCCAAGTGATCGAAATCGGCACCAAGGATCGCCTCGGCATTGGCACCGACCTGGTTGGCAAGTTGACGGTTCGCGAAACTGCGGCCGTGTTGTCTGCCTGCAATCTCTTTGCCGGCAACAACTCCGGTTTGTTCCACTACGCGCAAGCAGCGGGCGTGCCGTGTGTCACGCTGTTCTCGCTCGCCACGCCATCACGGTTCGTGCACGCGGGGGCATCCGTGTTCCCGGTGGAAGCCACGGGCCTGCCGTGCCTGCACTGCATGTCGCGGTGCTTCGCAACCATGCTGCAGAGCGGCTGCACCGCCTCGCCGCGCGGCCGCTGCATGACGGACATCACGGTCGAACAAGTGCTCGACGCAATGGACGCAGCGTTCCAATCGAACCAACTGTCGGCGCCACCACTGCTAGCGGAACCCGGGCGGCACGGATAGCCCAGCGTCGACTTCCTTCATCGTGCCGGCGACTCAGCTGGATGGAGCTTCGTCAGTCTTCTTCGCCGTCGACAGGATCTGCAACTCGGCCATCTGCTCCGGAGTGACGACACTCGGCGCCAGCGCCATTGGATCCAAGGCCATCGCAGTCTTCGGGAAGGCAATGACGTCGCGGATGCCTTCGCGGCCGAGCGCCAACGCCACCATGCGGTCGACACCCAGCGCAATGCCACCGTGCGGCGGGCCACCATACTTGTAGGCATCGAGCATGTAGCCGAAGTTGCGACGCTGCTCTGCTTCACTGATGCCGAGGAAGTTGAACACCTTCTTCTGCAGCTCGTGGCGGTGGATCCGGATCGAACCCGAGCCAAGCTCCCAACCGTTCATGACGAAGTCATAGGCGCGGCTGCGATGGCTCGCCGGGTCCTTCTCGAAGTCGGTGTTGTCCCAATCGACCGGTGCCGAGAACGGGTTATGCGCGTACTGCCAACGCTGCTTGTCCTCGTTCCAATCGAACATCGGGAAGTTGAGCACCCAGCAGCAGCGGAACTTCTTGGCATCGCGCAGGCCGAGCTCGGTGCCGACCTTGAGGCGCACTTCGCCGAGCGCACGGTGCACGACCTTGGGCTGGTCCGCCACGAACAGCAGCAAGTCACCGGGCTTGGCACCCATCAACTCGATCAACTGGGCGCCGGCTTCGTCTTGGTAGAACTTCGAGATCGAGCCTTCGACGCCCTTCTCGGTGATCTTTGCCCAAGCCAATCCCTTGGCTCCGTATTCCTGCACGTAGGCAGTCAACGCGTCGAGGCCCTTGCGCGAGTACTTCGCCGCGCCACCAATGGCCGTGATGCCCTTGACCATGCCGCCGGTTTCGACCGCGCCTTGGAACACCTTGAACGCGCTCGTCTTGGCGTGCTCAGTGCAATCCACCAGCTCCATCTCGAAGCGCATGTCCGGCTTGTCACTGCCGAACCGGTTGATCGCTTCTTCAAACGACAAACGCGGAAACGGTGTCGGCAGATCGATGTCGAAGCCCTGCTTGAACGAGTGCACGACGGCCTTCTCGACCAACTCGAGCACGTCGTTCTCTTCGACGAACGACATCTCCAAGTCGACCTGGGTGAACTCCGGCTGGCGATCGGCGCGCAAGTCCTCATCGCGGAAACAGCGGGCGATCTGGTAGTAGCGATCGAGGCCCGCAACCATGCACAGCTGCTTGAAGATCTGAGGACTCTGCGGCAACGCAAAGAACTTGCCCGGGTGCACGCGGCTCGGCACCAGGTAGTCGCGCGCACCTTCCGGCGTGCTACCCGTCAGGATCGGCGTCTCGACATCGATGAAGTCTTCACCGGCCAAGAACGTGCGCATCGCCGTGACGAAACGCGAGCGCTTGATCAAGCCTTCTTGCAGCGGCCGTCGGCGCAGGTCGAGGTAGCGATACTTCATGCGCAGCTCTTCGTTGGCCTCGACATCATCGAGCACCTCGAAGGGCGGCGTGTCAGCTTCACTGAGCACGATCACTTCCTTGACCAACAATTCGATCTCGCCGGTAGAGCGCGCCTTGTTGACCTTGTCGCCGTCGCGAGCGCGGATGCTGCCTCGCACCGACACTACATCCTCGGCACCGAGGCGGCGCAGCAGATCGACCGTGCCCTCCGCCATATCATTGGTCTCGGTGTGCGCGACGATCTGGGTCACGCCATAGCGATCGCGCAAATCGACGAAGACCAATTGGCCGTGGTCACGGTGGTTCTCGATCCAACCGTTGAGCACCACTTCGGTGCCCACGTTTTCGATCGTCAATTCGCCGCAAGAATGGGTGCGCTGCCAGGGGGAACGTGTCATTTCGGGCAGCGGTCGTAACCGCTGCCCCGAATGCATTCCAGCACCGCCCGAAGCCGCTGCCCGAAGCCCCCGGCCGAAGCCTCGGCAAATGCCGAGCTTGCACCCGCCCTACTCGTAGCGAACGGACTCGCTGGGGCTCTGCTTCAGCGCCCGGTAGGCGGGCACCAACGCTGCCAGGATCGCGGTCGCAAACGCCGCGACCGGCACCAGGATCAGCCACAGCCACGGCATCTTCACCGGCGCATCCATCTGCGCGACCGCATTCATGCCCAGCACGATCACGGTGCCCAACGGGTAGCTCAAGGCGACCGAAAGCACACTGGCGATCGCGGCAACCACGGCCCCCTCGATCAAGAAACTGCCGCCGAGAGCCCCGCGTTTGATGCCCAGAGCGCGCAAGACGCCCAGCTCGCGCTGGCGCCCCAGTGCTGCGATCGTCATACCGTTGAGCAGCCCGACCCCAGCCAGCCCCATCATCAAGAACAGCAGCAGGTCGAACAGATAAAAGTCCTTCTCGACATCACGATGCAGGTACGCGCGCACGCCATCGCCGGTCTTGTTGCGGCGCAGGCTTGGCAGCGTTGCTCGCGCCGCTGCGCCCAGGATCTCCAGGTCCGCGGAGTCCTGCAAGCGCAGTGTCACCAGCTCGACGCACAGCTCCCCGATGCAGAAGTCCTGGCGCAGCCAGTGCGGCGACGTGATCGCGAAGGCGCGTTCATCGCTGTCGAAGCCGGCGCGGTCACTGACCAACAACACCTCATAGCTGACCGGCGTGCCGTTCTTGTCGCGCAACGGAACCAGCGACCCGGGCCGCCAGCCGCGCGCCTTCGCCAAGCGCTTGCTAACGATCAAGGTTCGGGCGCGTTCGTCCACGTACCGATGCACGGCTGCCTGGTCGCCTTCGAGCGGTCCGTCACGACCGGCGGCACTCTCGACCGACAAGCCACGCAACAAGAAGCCAACGCTGCGCACCTCGCCTTCGTAGGCATCCACCTGACGAACGCCTTGGACCTTGGCGAGCTTCTGTGCCGTCAACGCCGACGTCGGTTCGCACTGCAGGAACATCACGTTGTGCAGCGCAGCCTTGCCGAAGACATCGACCTCGGCCTGCAACGAACCCGTCAGGCTCTTCAAACCAAGCAACGCCAACAGCACCGCAGACAAACCGCAGACCGCTGCCGAAACTCGCCCGGAGGAGCGCTTGAGTGTCTTGTCGACCAGCCACGTCGCCATCGTCGAGAACGGTCGAAACGGCAGCAGCAACAATCGGCCAAGCAGCGTCGTCATGCGCGGCGCCAGCAGCAACACGCCGCCGAACAGCCCCAACATGCCGCCGAGTTCGAGCAGCACCATGCGGGTCTCCTTGCCTTCCTCCACCGCGAGCGGCGTCATCGCCAGATAGGCGAGTGGCAAGGCCAGGACCAGCAGGCCAAACATCCAGACGTGCACGCCCTTCATCAAGTCGACGCCGTCGTCGTTGCCCGGCGCCAAGCCGCGCGCGCGCAGGATGTCGAGCGCCGGAATCTGGCGCGCGCGCATCAATGGGAACATCGCGCCCGCCAACGTGAACAACACCCCGAGCGCGGCCGTCCACAGCACCGGAAACCACGGGATGTCGAAGCTCGCCCACTCTTTGCCAAGCCCGAGCGAACTGACGCGCTTGGCCTGCAAACCGAGTGCAAGTAGCAGTCCAAGGCCGATCCCGATCAAGGAGCCCAGCAAGCCGAGCATCAATGCGTCGAGCAAGAAGATGCGAGTGATCGCGCCGGTGCCGGTGCCGAGACAGCGCAGCAAGCCGAGTTGTCGGACGCGTGCAATCAGCGAGTGCGACAGCGTCTGGAACACAACGAACATGCCGAGCAGCAACGCGAGGCCACCGAGGATCTTCAGCCCGTTCCGGAACGCGCGTTCGTCAGCACCTTCGCCGATCATCGCGCCGCGCGCATCGACCACCGCATAGTCCGACTGCAGCTCCTGGCGCAAACGGTCGAGGTCCGCGCCCTGCTCGCGCAGAATGTGGAACAGGCTGCCACCCACCGGCCGCAGCTTCTCGGCCAGGTTGAGCGGCGTCACGGCCACCAACCCAGCGGCGCGTTTGCCGAGCTTTTGATGTTCGAGCACGCCGACAACGAGGACTTTGGTCGTGAACGGCACCTTGCCAACGGGCACCGGCACCGCCGTCAACTTGCCGTCCTTGCACTCGACGCGCTGCGACGGTGGCGGCTCACCAAGCGTCATTTCGTCGTCGACGTCGACTCCCAGCAGATGCGCCGCCTCGCCGCCGAGCAAGATCCCCGGCATTTCGGCGGTGATGTCGCCTGGTTCCAAGTCGCGACCGCGGTTGACGACGTAGTGCGCGAACGCATTCGCGGGCAACGGCGAAAGGCCAAACACCGACAAGGGCAGCGGCTTGCCTGGGCCAACCGCGACGCCACGCGCTTCCCGCCAGATCGCCGCATCGGCGACGCCAGCGCGGCCGCGCAACTCGGCGCGCACGTCGGCTGCGGGCCGCGTCGGATCGACGGGGTGCACCTCGAGGTCAACCCAACCACGTTGCGGATCCTGTGCGATCAGACGACTCTGGATCGTGTTGTGATCCATCACGTAGATGGCCACGACGATCGCAACGCCCAACGCAATGCCGACCAGAGTCAGCAGGATGCGCAGGCGGCTAGACGCCCAGTTCCTGAAGACGATGAAAGACGTCAGCGACATCGAAAGGCCCACCCTTCATTTCGGACTGCGGAAGCAACGCACCATCGTGCAGAAACAACACGCGATCGCCGGCTGCGGCGTCGCGCGGATTGTGCGTAACCAACAGGATGGTCGCGTGAAGTCGGCTGCAAACATCGCGCAACAGCCCGATGACTTCTTCGCCCGCCTTGCTCGACAAGTTGCCGGTCGGTTCGTCGGCGAGCACCAGTTCTGGTTGCGTCACCAACGCGCGGGCGATCGACACGCGCTGCATCTCGCCGCCCGACAGGCCCGACGGCAACCGGTCACGCAGCTTGCTGACGCCGAGCAGCGAGAACAAGCTGTCGACGCGATCACGGTGCTTCTTCGGGTTCTGGCCGAGGATGCGCAACGGCAGCGTCACGTTCTCTTCGACCGTCAAGTCCGGCAGCAGATTGAAGAACTGGAAGATGAAGCCAATGCGACGGCGCCGCACGGCCGCGCGGTATTCCTCATCGCCGCCGCCGAGGTCTTCGCCTGCAACCAGCACATCGCCCGCGGTAGGCCGGTCGAGGCCGGCCAGCAGGTGCAACAGGGTCGACTTGCCAGAACCCGATGGGCCCATGATGGTCGCGAACTCGCCCTTGTGCAGCTCGAAGCTGACATCGCTGACGATCGGCATCTCGCGCCCTTCTATCTGGCGCATCCGGTAGACCTTGCGAGCCTCGAGCACCGGCGCAGAACTGCTTGCTGGCGGCTCTGGGGTTGCCTTCGGGCTCGGGTTGGGAGTGGTCGACATGGCGCGGATCTTGCCCGATTCCGGGCCCCATGTGGCCGTCTATTTCTTCGGATTAGCGATTACTTTGCATTGCCAAGTGTAGAGCTGGCGCCGCAAGAGCCATCCGGCGGCAAGGTTGCCCGACGCTCGCCTGCGAACCTCCTGCACCAGGGCCGGCGTCTCGGAGCAAGCGCACAGGGCCGACACCTCGCGGTAGGGCCCGGAGCCGTTATGGTGCGCGCCGATTCGCATGCCGACCCCACCACCCCAGCAACTCGACCTTCTGGCTACGCCTGCAAGGCAACTTGAAGCCGAGGCGCAGCTGTGGTTCGGCGACCAGAAGGGCAAGGGGTTCTCCCGCCGGATCCATCGGCAGGCCGTCTGTGATGGCGTGTTCGAGCCAGAACAGCTCGGCGCTGGGCCGCGCGCAGCGGCGGTGTGGCGGCAGCGAGCCAGGCTGCAACTGCCGAGCAGCCTCGACGAACAACGCGAGCCCGCTGAACACGGCGAAATCCACAAGCAGCTGCTGCGCCTTCACGATGGCCGCAGCGTCGAGAGCGTCTCGCTGCCGATGGGCCACGACCGGCGGTCGCTGTGCGTCTCGACCCAAGTCGGCTGCGCGCGTGCCTGCACGTTTTGTGAAACCGGGCGCATGGGACTGCTGCGCAACCTGACGGCTGGCGAGATCGTCGCTCAGGTCACCATGCAGCGGCGCCGCTCGTCGGTCGACCAGATCGTGTTCCAAGGCATGGGGGAACCCCTCGACAACCTGGACGCGTTGTTGCCGGCGATGCGCGTGCTGACCGATCCAGCAGGCATCGGCCTCGCCCACGACCGCCTGACGGTCTGCACGGTTGGCCACGTGCCCGGAATTGATGCCCTGCGGCAACTCGGCTGGAAGCGACTCGGACTGTCCCTGAGTCTGAACAGTGCCGACGAAACCCGACGCGCCGAGCTGATGCCGCATTCGGTGCGCTACTCGCTGCGTGAGATTCAGGCATCGCTGGTCGCCTATCGGCAGCGCAAGAACCTGGCACTCGGAGTGCACTGGTGCCTGTTGCCGGGCATCAACGACAGCGAACGCGATGCCGATCAGGTCGCAAACTTCCTCGCACCCCTGGGCCGCACCTTCGTGCACGTGATTCCGTTCAATCCAGGGACCGAACCGATTGCTCGCGCGCCGCTCGAAGGCGAGATCGTCGCGTTCGTCGGCAAGCTGCGCGACCGCGGGATCGCGGTCAGGAGGCGCATCACCAAGGGTCGCTCGGTAATGGCTGGCTGCGGGCAACTCGGCGCGACGCAGCCGGGCTAGCGGTGTGTCCGCTACTCAGCGTGCTTCGCGTGTGGCTGGAGTCGCCGTGCGTGGTCGTGCGCGAGCGCAGACGAATTGGTAGCTTCGGCGAGGCTCTCGTGGGCCGCCAAGTGCGGCAAGGCCGCCGCAGGAGCTGTGCGCCTGTGCGCCGCTGCGCCCCGCTGTCCGACCGGGCGCCTGGCTACTTCACTTCGACGAGTTCGACCAAGAAAATCAGGGTCGAGTTCGCCGGAATCGTGCCGCTGCCCTTGGCGCCGTAGCCAAGCTCTGGTGGGATCTGGAACAAGAACTTCGCGCCCGGCTTCATCAGCTGCAGGCCTTCGGTCCAACCAGGGATGACGCGGCCGAGCGGGAACTCCGACGGTTCGCCACGAGCATGCGAGCTGTCGAACATCTTGCCGTCGGTCAACCAACCGGTGTAGTGCGCCTTGACCGTGTTCGAGGGCTTCGGCGAATCCCCTTCACCCTGCGTGATGGCTTCGTATTGCAGGCCGCTCTGGGTCGTGACCATCTTGTCCGAAGCCGGCAGGCGGAACTTCGGCATCACCGTCACCTTCACCAACTCGAGTTCCCAAACGGTGTCGGTTTGCGACTGCTGCACGAGAGCGTTCGGCACGTCCGCGCGCACGATGCCGCCAACCTTCAGGTCCTTGACGAGGTCCTTGATGAACGGCCACCGCATCGTCTCGAGCGTGCCACCAAACTTCTGACCGCTCTTTTCGGTGCAGTCGAGCAGCTGACCATCGGCACCCCAGATCGCGTAGCGCAGCGCGATGCCGTTGCCTTCGTCGATGCCTTGGCCAGTGCCGGCCTTGATCAGCTCGTGCTTGATGCCGTTGCCAAGCAACGTTTGCTTGTCGGGGTTGGCCGGGCGCATCTTCGGCATGCGGATGACGTTGATCAGCTCAACATCGAAGACCAACGTCGCCTTGGCGGGAATGGTCGGCGGGCGGCCTTGGTCGCCGTAGGCAATGTCACTCGGGATGATGAACTTGCAGCGCATGCCGGGCGTCATCAGCTTGAGACCTTCGGTCCAGCCCTTGATCACCTGGGTGACACCAAACTTCGTGGTCTGGCCACGGTCGCGCGAGCTGTCGAACTTGGTGCCGTCGGTCAGCCAGCCGGTGTAATGCACTTCGACGGTGTCGGCATTGGTCGGCGACTCGCCGTCACTGCCCTTCTTCAGGATGCCCCATTGAAGACCCGAGGCGGTCGTCTTCATGGTCTCGCAAGCGGGGATGCCGTCTTGCTTCTTATCGGCAGCGTCCTTCTTGGTGCCGTTATCTTGGCAAGTGGCATTGGGCAGGGCGAAAAGGCCGAGCGCGGCCACAGTGACGATAGGAAGCAGATTCATGGTCATTGGAGCCGAGGGTGTCGGCTGGGTTGTAGGGGAAACAGCATAGCGGCGGTCCCCGGGTGGGTCACGTCAGCAGCGACATCCGGCAACTTCTTCGCCCCCCATGGCTGCCTCTACGAGCGCAGAAGATGTGCGGTTGGTTGTTGAGCAGCTTTTTTGGGCGCGTCAAGCTGAGACCGGTAGACGGGACCGCCGGACTTCATCTTTGGCATGAATCCTGCCACGGTGTCGTCGCGATCCCGATGCCATCGACGACTGCATGGTGACCAATGTGGCATCACAAGTGCAACCCGTCGGCGACGAAGGCTGGTCTGTACCAGCCTTAGGGCGCGAGGCAACCGGTGCGCGTCGTTACGACGCGCGCCCGAATCGCAGCCTAGCGCAAGCCGCCGGTGCCCGAATGACGACGGACCAGCATCTCACGAGCGAGTGCGCGTCGCAGCGAGGCTTCCGCCCTCATGAACTCGGCGCTGAGCTTATCGAGCTTGCCCATTCGTTCGCGGGCGCGTGCTTCGGCGGCCTTGACGCGCTCGAGATCAATCTCGGTGGCGAACTCGCCAGCTTCGCATACGAGCGTCAGCACGTTGTGCTGCACCTGGGCAAAGCCATCGCTGACGAAGACGTCGTTGCTCTTGCCATCCACTTCGGTGATCGTCGCACTGCCGCTTTTGGCGATCCCGGTCATCAGCGGCGCGTGATGCGGCAGCACGCCATAACTACCATCCGTGCCGACGAACGACACTGAGCTGACCTTGCGATCGATGATCGTGCGGTCGGGAGTGACAATGCGCAGGTGGAGTTCGGACATGGGATCTAGGCGTCAGGCTTTGAACGATCGGAGGCGTTGGGTTGCTGGGCGATGAAGCCCAGCCGTGAGCAGCTCGCGCTGCTTGGCTCTACTAGCTGTTCTCGGCGCGGGCGACCGACTCTTCGATCGAACCACACATGTAGAACGCCGATTCCGGCAGCTCGTCGTGCTTGCCTTCGAGGATCTCCTTGAAGGAACGCACGGTGTCTTCGCGCTTGACGAACTTGCCCGGTGCCCCGGTGAAGGCTTCCGCGACAAAGAACGGCTGCGACAAGAACTTCTGGATGCGGCGCGCGCGGGCGACGACCAACTTGTCCTCTTCGCTGAGTTCTTCGATCCCGAGGATCGCGATGATGTCGCGCAAGTCCTGGTAGCGCTGCAGCGTGCGCTGCACTTCGCGAGCGACGTTGTAGTGCTCCTCGCCGACGACGCTCGGGCTGAGCATCTTGGACGTTGACTTCAGCGGGTCGACTGCCGGGTAGATGCCGAGTTCAGCGATCTGACGCTCGAGAATGATCGTCGAGTCCAGGTGCGCAAAGGTGGCAACCGGCGCCGGGTCGGTGATGTCGTCAGCCGGCACGTAGACGGCCTGCATCGACGTAACCGAACCCTTCTTGGTCGAAGTGATGCGCTCTTGCAGGGCACCCATTTCGGACGCCATGGTCGGCTGGTAACCGACTGCGGACGGCAAACGGCCGAGCAGTGCGGACACTTCCGAACCGGCTTGCACGAAGCGGAACACGTTGTCGACGAACAACAGCACGTCCTTGCCTTCGACGTCGCGGAAGTATTCGGCCATCGTCAGGCCGGTCAGTGCCACGCGCAGACGTGCACCGGGCGGCTCGTTCATCTGGCCGAAGACCAGCACGGCGTTGTCCAAAACGGACGACTTGTTGCCGTCGGCGTCGGTGTATTCCGACTCGGCCATTTCCAGCCAGAGGTCGTTGCCCTCACGGGTTCGCTCACCAACACCACAGAAGACCGAGAAGCCACCCTTCTCGACCGCGGTGATGCGGATCAGCTCTTGGATGAGCACGGTCTTGCCAACACCGGCACCGCCGAAGAGGCCGATCTTACCGCCCTTCGCGAACGGGCAAAGCAGGTCGACGACCTTGATGCCGGTCTCGAAGACCTCACTGATGGACTCCTGCTCGTCGTAGGTCGGCGCGGCACGGTGGATCGGCAGCGTGGTTTCGCTGACCACAGCCGGCATCGGCTTGCCAGTTCGCGGATGGGCAACGCCTTCTTCGAGGGCGCGGCCGAGCGTGTCAAACAGGCGACCAGTCGTGCACTTGCCGACTGGCACCGAGATCGGCGCGCCGGTGTCGGTCGCGGGCATGCCGCGACTCATGCCGTCCGTGGTCGACATGGCCACGCAGCGCGCGGTCGAGTTGCCGAGCTGCTGGGCGACTTCGAGCACCAGGTCGATCTTGCGAGCCGCATCAACAACCGTAATGGCGTTGTAGAGGTTCGGCATGTGGCCCTCGGGGAACTGCACGTCCACCACGGGACCGAACACCTGGAGGATCTTGCCTTGCATTTGGGTTGCGGTAGTCACTTCTGTCGTCCTCAGTTTGAGTATGCGTTGCGTGTGTATTGATTCGTAGCGTCAGCTAACTGCCGTTAGCTGACTGCGCTTGCGCCACCGATGATGTCGAGCAATTCCTTGGTGATGCTCTCTTGGCGGGCACGGTTGTAGACTTTCTTGAGGTCCTTCGTCATGCGGCCGGCTGCGTCGGTCGCACCCTTCATCGCCATGCGGCGCGAAGCGTGCTCACTCGTCAGGGCCTGGAGCATGGCATCAAAGATGACCGTCTCGAGGTAGCGAGGCATCAGGGCGTTGAACACCGTCGATGCGTCCGGCTCGATCAGGAAGTCGAGCTCGTAGTTGGATTCGGGGGCGTCATCGCCAACCGAGATGGTGCGGATCGGCAAGAAGGCTTGCTCGGTCGGCTTGAACTTGGCCATCGACAGGAACCGCATCGAGTGCACTCGCATCTCGTCGACAGCACCCGACGTGAAAGCCTCGACCAGTGCCCGCGCGGCCATCTTGCCCGCGGAGAAGTCGGCCTTGTCGAGCGCCGGCTCGAAGAAGAAGCGTTCGACTTCGAAGCCGCGACGCTTGAGCCAGGTGTAGCCCTTGCGGCCGTAGACCCAGAACTTGACCTGCTTGCCTTCGGCCTGCAGCGCGTCGATGCTCTTCTTGAGCGCCATCAGCAAGTTGCTGTTGTAGGAGCCGCACAAGCCGCGATCCGACGAGACCACGAAGAAGCCAACCGTCTTGACTTCGCGTTGCGTGAACAACGGCACGTCCTCTTCACCGGCGACCTTGGCCGCGATGCGCAGGATCATGTCGCGGATCTCCGCGGTGTAGGGAGCAAAGCTCTGCGCCTTGGACTGCACCTTGCGCAGCTTCATCGACGCGACCATCTCCATCGCACCCGTGATCTGGGCGATGCTGGAGACCGACTTGATGCGGCCGCGTAGTTCCTTGAGGTTCGCCATGGGTCAGATCAGTTCGTGTGAGTGGATGTCGGTATGCGAGGCGCGAAGAGCAAGATGGTTCGGAGCGACGCCGATCAGGCGAGGAACTCAGCCTTGAACGTCTTGGCCATCTCATCGCAGCTCTTCTTGATGTCGTCCGTCCACTTCTTGCCGTCGCGGATCGCGGACAGCACGTCGGCGTGGTTGGCGCGAGCAAACGCGACATAGGCCTTCTCGAACTCGCTGACGCGCTCCACCGGGACATCATCGATGGCACCCGACGTCGAGGCGTAGATCGCGATGATCTGCTCTTCGACGGCGACCGGTTCGAACTCGGCCTGCTTCAGGATCTCGATCATGCGTTGACCGCGAGTGATCGCCTGCTGCGTGTCCTTGTCCAGGTCGCTGCCGAACTGGGCGAATGCCGCCAGTTCGCGGTATTGCGCGAGCTGGATCCGCAGACCACCAGCGTTCTTCTTCATGGCGCCGATCTGGGCGGCACCACCAACGCGAGACACCGAGATGCCGGCGTTGACGGCCGGGCGTTGGCCGGCGTTGAACAGCGACGACTCCAGGAAGATCTGGCCATCGGTGATCGAAATCACGTTGGTCGGGATGTAGGCCGACACGTCGCCTTCCTGCGTCTCGACGACCGGCAGGGCCGTCATCGAACCGCCGCCCTTGGCGTCGGAAAGCTTGGCCGCGCGCTCGAGCAAGCGGCTGTGCAAGTTGAAGACGTCACCCGGGAAGGCCTCGCGGCCCGGCGGACGACGCAGCAGCAGCATGACCTGACGGTATGCCAACGCTTGCTTGTAGAGGTCATCGTAGGCGATCACGACGTGGCGACCTTCGTCGCGCAGACGCTCACCCATCGAAGCACCGGCGTAGCAGCTCAAGAACTGCATCGAGGCTTCGGCCGAAGCGGGAGCCGACACGACGATCGTGTAAGGCATCGCGCCATTGGCTTCGAGGCGGTCGACCACGCCCTTGATCGTCGACTGCTTTTGGCCGACGGCAACGTAGATGCAGATGACCTGCTCGGGGTTGTTCGGATCGGCGCCGCCGGTGCGCTTCTGGTTGATGAAGGTATCGATGATCAGCGCGGTCTTGCCGGTCTGACGGTCACCGATGATCAACTCACGCTGGCCGCGGCCAATCGGAATCATCGCATCGACGGCCTTGAGGCCAGTCTGCAGCGGCTCGGTCACCGGCTGACGCTCTGGCACGGACGGCGAACGGCCTTCGATCGGACGCATGTCCGCTTCGCTGACCTTGATCTTGCCCTTGCCGTCGACGGCCTCACCGAGTGCGTCGACCACGCGACCACACATCTGCAGGCCGGTCGGCACCGAGATGATCTGGCCGGTCGTGCGCACGGTGTCGCCTTCCTTGACCTCACGGTCACTGCCGAGCAACACGGCACCGACGTTGTCTTCCTCGAGGTTCAGTGCGACACCGTAGATGCCGTTACCGAAGTCGAGCTTCTCGTTCATCATGCAGTCGTCGAGACCGTGCACGCGCGCGGTGCCGTCACCGACCATCAGGACGGTGCCGACGTTCGACTTCTGCATCTTGCCTTGGAAGCCCTCGATCTCGGCCTTGAGGACGGTGGCTACTTCAGATGGTTTGAGATCCATGGTGACTCGTTAAGGAAGACGTAGTGGGTTGTGCGATCAGGCGCGAAGGAACGGAAGCACCGTGTCAGTCGCAGGAAGTTCAGGTAGTGCGCTGCTCGCGAGAGCAACACCGGTCAGTCCTTGGGGACTGCCGTCAGACAGAGGATTGCTGCAGCTTGTCTTGGAGTTGCGTCAACGCGGCGCGCAGCGAGCCGTCGTAAAGCACATTGCCAACAATCAGGCGCACGCCACCGAGCAAGTCGGGGTTGTGTCGTGAAGTCAGCAGGACCTTCTTGCCGCTCAAGCGATTGGCAAGGGTAGTCAAAGCGGTCAGTTCTTCGGCACTCAACGGGTGCGCCGATTCGGCAGTGCCTTCGACTTCGCCGCGGTCCTGCATGAACAGGTCGCGGTAAGCAGTCGGCATGTCGGCGAGCACTTCGAGACGGCGACGATGCTGCAGAACTCCGACCAGGTTGGCCACCAACTCGTGGCGGCCAGCGGTCAGCTTCTTCAGCACATCCGTGCGCTCGGCGACACTGACGTCGGGACTCGACAACAAGGCCGATGCGCCCGGCGCATGCAATTCGCCGTGCAACGCTGCCATGTCCGAGGCCACGGCATCCGCCGCACCCTTTTCCTTGGCGAGCGCGAATAGCGCCGTTGCGTAGCGTTTGGCGAGCAGCGTCATTACGCCTTCTCCGCGCCAGCAACGAACTGCTCGACGAGCGGCTTGTTCTTGGCGGCATCGACTTCCTGCTGGAGCAGTTTGCCGGTTGCTTGGATGGTCAGGTCGACGGCGATCGCGCGGATCTCCTGCACGGCCTGACGCTTTTCAGCGGCGATCGTGTCGCGAGCCTTTTGCAGCTCCGCCTTGGCCCGCTCATCCGCTTCGCGAACGGCTTCTGCCGCTTGGCGTTCGGCGCGGCCCATGGCGTCTTCGACCATGCGCTTGGCGTTGGCTTGGGCTTCGGCCAGCTCGGCCTTGGCTCGAGTCATTTGAGCTTCCGCTTCTTGGCGCGCGACCTCGGCTGCCTTGATCGAGTCCTCGACCTTCTGGTCGCGATCCTCAAGGGCCGTCGTGATCGGTCCGTAAACGAACTTCCACATGAAGACGAGACCGATCGCAAATGCGATCAGCGTCCAGATCATCGCACCTGGAGCGAACTCCAGGAGTGCGCCGAGTGGACGGATCTCGTCACCCTCAGGGGCTACGAATGCAAACATGTTGGTACTAGCGATAGACACGCGAGTCTCCGGTCGTGAAGGACACGTGGAAGGAAACAGTCAAAGCGAGTAGAGCCTGCATGCTGCCGTGGCATCGCGCAGGCCCCACTTCCGAGCGGAACTACTTGGTGGCGAGCATCAGGCCGATAACCGCAGCGAACAACGCAACACCTTCGACGAAGGCAGCGAAGATCAGGGCCGAGCCCTTGATGGCGTCAGCGGCTTCGGGTTGGCGGGCGATGCCTTCGCCGGCTGCGCCACCGATGCGACCGATGCCGAGACCGGCACCAACAGCGGCGAGACCAGCGGCGAGACCGGCACCGATGCCGAGACCGGTGTTAGAAGCGACCTCTTTGGCGACGTCTTGGAAGAAAGCAAGCATTGGGGTTCTCCGTCTAAACTGAAGAAAGGAAGTAAGATAAAGCGGACAAGCGGTCCCGGGCACGAGCCCGCATGACCTTGGATGATTCGAGTAAGACTCGGTCTTCGACTAGAGCGACTGCTTGGTAGAGCGACTGCCTGGTAGAGCGACTGCCTGGTAGAGCGACTGCCTGGTAGAGCTACTGCCTAGTGCTCCTGGTGCATCGACTGGTGGATGAAGTTGATGCTGAGGAACGTGAAGATGTAGGCCTGCAACAGGGTCACAAAGGCCTCGATGATGTAGATGAAGATCGCCATGCCGGCACACGGCAGCGCGGTCAAGTAAGCCGCGCCGGAGCCGCCGAGCATCTTGGCGAACAGGAACACCAAGCCAATCGCGGAGGCGATGACCAAGTGGCCCGAGAGCATGTTGGCGAACAGACGAATCGTCAATGCGAATGGCTTGACGAACAAGCTGACGAACTCGATCAAGAACATGATCGGTATCAGCAGCTTCGGCAGGCCGTGCGGGATCAATCCCTTGAAGAAGCCGAACACGCCGTTCTTCTTCATGCCGAGGCCGAGCATCAAGCCAAGCGTGATCAGCGCCAACGGCGCGGTAACGAACGGCGTGCCGGTCGGCGTGTAGATCGCCAGCGGGTAGCTGTGTCCCGTGCTCGGAATCAGACCGATCACGTTTTGGAATACGATGAAGAAGAACATGAAGAAGAACAGCGGCACGAATGCGCGCCCTTCCTCTTTGCCCATCACCGAGTAGACCATCTCGTCGCGAACCCAGAGGCAGAAGCCTCGCATGATCCGCGTGAACTTGCCGACGCGCTGCTTCTTGAAGCTGCCAACGACCGGGAAGAACACGAGCAGCATCAGCCCCAAACACGTCCACTGCCACGGCTGCACGTTGTAGACGGTCAGCAGGCCGCCGACCTTGTGACCATCCTCGTCGGTGTCGTAGAGCGCGATGGGATACGGCACACTGTGCGTGAACTGCATCTGGAAGATCTCGCTGTTGGACATCTCCAGCGTCATCTTCTGCGCGTGCTCGCCGTGCGCTTCACCCTGATGGCCTGCAGCTTCTGCCGGCGTCTCACCACCAGCGCCTTGGGCGGCACCAGTTTCCTGCGCGGGCAATGCCACCGCTGCCAGAAGGCTCAACCAGATCGTGATCAGGAGTCGCTTGGCGTGCATGGAATGAATGGGTATGGCGGTAAGTGGTTTCGGGGCGGGATGAGGTCGACTAGCTGTATCCGGAACTAGCCGGCCTCTGCGCGACGCCGGAGGCTGCTCGCAATCGATGTCGCTGTGATCAGTTGCATGACCAGAGAGGCACCGGCGAACGACACGGCAAAGCTGGTGAGATCGACGAATTTCACGTCGGATGCCACTTCGCCAACACGAAGTGGGAATGCGCGCAAGGCGAACACGCCGATCACTAGGACCAGCAACTTCGCGCCGAATGCAGCGGCCATCAAACCTTGCAGGCGCATGCCTTCGAGGCGGGCCGTCAGGGCAGCGTCGCCACCGGCAGCGGCGGTGCGCTTGGCGGTGATGCGGCCATTGAGCCAAACAGAGAACACGGCGGCAAACAACGCAGCGCCGAGGCCGACCAGAAAGTAGGGCTGCGACGAGGCGAGTTCGCAGTCAGCGCCGAAGACCAACAGGGCCACAGGAACACCGATCACCAGCAGAGCGATCAGGCCAAGGCCCAACGCGCGCACCAGCGCACTGTTCGAGATGCCGCCGGTCTGCTCCGCCACCAACGCAGCCGACGCGGCAACCGCACCGGCTTGGCCGGTGGATCCTGCAGGGGATGTCGAGTTGGAGGTTGCGGGCATGGAGGTCAGCCGGGGGTCGGCGGGCCGTTCAGTCTTCAGTCCTAGTGGCTTCAGTCCTACTGGCTTCAGTCTTCTCGTCGTTCTCAGTCTTCTCGTCGTTCTCTGGCGCGCCAGGTGATGACTTGTGCATTGGGTCGCGCGAAGCCGCCTTCTGGAGCTCGGCCTTGTGCAAACGAGCCGCTTTTTCAGCGTCCGTCGGCCAAGGCCACATCTCCGGCATCAACACGTGAATCATGTGCAGGATGCTGCCGACGATGCCCGCAGCTACACACAGCAGAAGCAACCAAGGTTTGGTTCCGAACTGCTGGTCCAACCACAAGCCGCCGTAGGCAAACAGCCCAACCGACAGTCCCATCGTGAGCCCCACGCCAGTGACACGGCGGCTTTCAGGGATGTTTCCGATCAAGTTCTCATCTCCAACGCGCCAGCGAGGGGTACGAGGGCAAGGATGCTAGCGAGCGGCCCAGTCACAGTGCAACGCTTGGTCCGCCATTTCTTTGGTCAAGAATGCAGTTCGACATGCCACTACGGGTGCGACGCGCCGGAAGGTCCGGTGCCTCGCGCAATCCAGGAGAACGAATGCGCTACTGTCGAACGATTCCGTCCCCACTGTCCTTCGCCCACGTCCCGGCTGCGATCTTGCTCGCGGCGATCGCGGCCCACTCCCCGGGCGAGGTAACGGCCCAACAGCCGCTCGCATGGTCCCCACTGGACCGCGCCGCACTCGAAGGCAGTTCTTACAGCCACTATCCGCTCGGTCGGCACAACGCCCGCGTGCAGACACTGCACGACGAAATCACGGGCGGCACGATCCTCAACGGCCATGCCTACCGACGCGATGCAATCGGTGTGCGCGGCCAAATCGCCGGGCTGCAAAGCGATTTGCAAGTAACGGTGTCGATGGCCCCCAACCCAGCAGCCCAGGCATCGTCGGTATTCGCCAACAACATCGGACCGAACCCGGTAGTCACGCTGCCGCGCACCGTGCTCGCCTTCCCCGCCACCGACCGGCCGTCCCTCGACCCGGCGGGCACCTGGGAGTTGATGATCCCCTACGCCGTGCCGTTCTTGGTGCCGAGCGCTGGCGGCACGGTCTGCGTCGACGTCGAGGTCTTTGGCAACCTGACCACCACCGGTCCTAATAGGAACGTCAGCCTCTACCTCGATGCGCACCAGCAATTCGCCGACGGCCGCGCCGTGCAACCTGGCTTCCGCACCGGCGTCGGCTGCCCGGCACCTGGCAGCACCGACAATTGCTACGCGAACCTCGACCTGTGGCGGCTTGCCAACGCCACCACCGAAGTCGACGTATCGATTCGCGATGGCGTTGCCGACTCCGGCACCGCTACCACCCGCGGCTTCTTGACCATGGGCAACTCGATCGACGGCACGCCGTGGCCGATGCGCGCCGACTGCCCATTCTGGAGCTCCTCGGAAATCTGGTTCCTGCTGCCCGGCACGATGACTAGCACGGGCAGCTACGACGGCACGCTCAGCAACCTGCCACTGTTGCCGCCGGGCTATCGGCTTTGGTGCCAAGCCGGCTCGATCGACCTCGGCAACCTCGACATGTCGTTCAGCGATGCGGTCACGCTGGTCACGCCACCATCCGGCAGCTTGCCAATCCCCGCGATGCGCGTCGCCAACGGCAGCAACCAAAGCGCCACCTCAGGTTCAGTATCGGCATCGGTCCCAGTGATGGCATTCTTCTAGCGCCATCGCCAATCGATAGCAGGGCCTGCCAATTGCACCATCTGCCACCAGACAGCAGGCAGCCCCGCCGCTAGCAGCACTGTCAGCTTGCAACACTGTCAGCTTGCAACACTGTCGACCGGCAACACTGTGCTCTGGCAACACTGTGCTCTGGCAACACCGTGCCCTGGCAACACTGTGCACTTGGCAACACCGTGCTCTGGCAAATCACAAGTCAGCACTTCGTCTCCGGGCCCCGCGCATCAAGGCGTGGGGCAGCGTGCTCGCGGGGTCCGGAGACCTTTCGCACACCGAGTTCGACTTCGCTAGTTCGCCAACTTGCGACACTCAGGAATCGGCGATGCCGGACCAAACGTGACCACCGCTACATCCGGATCTTTCGGACCAAGCGCGAACCTCTTGTCGAGATCCTGGTAGCTGTACGAACGCACCCGCCCATTCGACAGCAGCACATTCACCGTGCCATCTTCCCATCGCCAAAACCCGCCCTCATTGTCCGTCGCCATCAAGAACTGACCACCGCGCCGCGCGGTCACCAGATGCGTCTTGGCCCGCCCAACGTAGTGCGTGTCCCGACTGCTGACCCTCGCCAACGTCGGCCAAGGATCGCGCCCCATCTCCATCTCGCCACGCGCAGCCAGGTAATCAGGATCGTTATCCCGACACCCCGGCGAGAAGTACGCATCCACCTCTTCCTCCGCGTGATGAAAGATCCCCGACGTCCAAGTCGCGAGCACAAACCGATGCCCATCCTCCGCCGGCAGACCATCCCCATGCTTGTTCTGGAAGATCTGCAACCAACTCGAGTGCGTGCGAAGCTGCACAACATCCATCGCCTGATTCGCCGCCACCTGCGACCCCCCAAGCACCCCACTCAACACCGCCGCCAACGCCCCAATGATCCCCATCACCACCATCAACTCAATCAACGTGAACCCACCACACCGCTTCGCCACCTTCACAACCAA
>TARA_R110002072_G_scaffold62214_7_pt1 | contig 47418 bp, 46 predicted proteins | sample TARA_R110002072 | Tara Oceans TARA_R110002072 (sample SAMEA4397118) | marine metagenome | biome: Polar Biome; feature: [SRF] surface water layer (ENVO:00010504); material: water (ENVO:00002006), including particulate matter (ENVO:01000060) such as... | depth 5 m | reverse complement strand
CAAGAACGGTACGAGTGGCGCGGGTACATGGCGAAGAGAAAGACAGGTTGGCCTTTCCAGGAAGGGTTTCTGAACGACGGGGTGCAGGAAATTCACCTATTCACCGACTACCGTTGGAATGATGGCTCGGTGAGCCGTCGCTGGCCTGTCGATCCAGAACGCTTTGATGCAGATCTTGCTGACCTGCGCCCGGTCTCCCTGAAGGCATCGGGCGCTCCGGATCAGTAGGAGAACCACTCGGAGTGGCCCATGTTGCCCTCGTAGTCGCCGTATTCGACCATGATGCTGCGGGAATAGAAGTGCCAAAGGCCACCACTGGTCGGATAGGCTATCTCCTGACCGCTTTCCGAGACGAATGTCGCGGGCCAGGGCGTGTGGGATCCGTAGACCCGCTGGATGTAACGGCAGGTCCGGTTCTCGCGATCACAGGAACGGATCGACCAGTCCCACTGACGCGGCTCATCGCGCGGCTCGTAGGAGCGCCCGGTGAACCAGATCACATGGCAAGGCGCGCCGGGGATCAATGCGGCAGTGCCGGCAACCAGTTCGGGTGGGCTCGCGCCGTCCTCGGACCCGGCAATCGCCACGGCGGGGAGGCGTAGCTTGGCGGTGCTGCCGTTCAGATCCGCGCCAGCGATCGCGGCGCAGCAACGGCAAGACCGCATCCCATAGGCGCAGATCGCTGCCCAAAGAGTTGGCAAAGATGACCTGGATGCCGATGGCATCCCCGTCTTCGCGCCAGTGCAGCGTCACGCTATTTGCCAGGATTGCACACATCAGTAAGGCAGTCCCACATAGTTCTGGGCCAGTACGCTTTGTGCGTCCTTGTTTTCTCGCAAGAAGCCCAGATCGGCGCGCTGCATCTTGATGTCGAATTCGGTCTGCTCGGGGAAACGGTGCAGGAGGTTGGTCATCCACCAACTGAAACGCTCAGCCTTCCAGATGCGGGCCAGCGCCTTCTCAGAGTAGCAGTCGATACCCTCGCTGTTGCCATCTTTGAAATACTGCACCAGCCCGTGGTAGAGATAGTGAATGTCGGACGCGGCGGTGTTCAGCCCCTTGGCGCCGGTCGGCGGCACGATATGGGCGGCATCGCCACACAGAAACAGGCGGCCCCACCGCATGGGTTCGGTCACGAAAGAGCGCAGCGGCGCAATGGATTTCTCGATCGAGGGACCGGTAACGAGGTTCTTGGCGTGCTCGGTCGGGATGCGGCGCTTCAGTTCCTCCCAGAAGGCCTCGTCTGTCCAGTCTTCCGGCGAATCCGACAAAGAGCACTGGATGTAATAACGGCTGAGGTTCGCATTCCGCATCGAACACAGAGCAAAGCCGCGTTCGGAGTTCGCATAGATCAACTCATCATGGACCGGGGGGGTCTCGGACAGGACGCCAAGCCAGCCGAAGGGATAGACCTTTTCGTATTCCTTGCGTATGGTCAAAGGGATAGTCTGGCGGCTCACGCCGTGGAAACCGTCGCAGCCCGCGACGAAGTCACAGTCGATGCGTTGTTCCTCACCATCGACCACATAGGTGATATAGGGCGCGTCGCTTTCGGCATCGTTGATCACCACGTTCTCAACGTTGAAGACGATCTTGCCGTTTATCTTCTCGCGCGCGTCGTAGAGGTCGCGGGTAACCTCGGTCTGGCCGTAGACGACCACGTGGGTGCCTGTATGTTCGGTGAAGTTGATCTCGAATTCCTCGTCCCCGTAAGAAATCACCGTGCCGTCGTGGACAAAGCCTTCCTTGTCCATCCGCTCGCCAACGCCGGCTTCCCGCATCAGATCGACAAACCCGGTCTCAAGAATGCCGGCGCGAATGCGGCCAAGGACATAGTTGCGGGTCTTCCGTTCCAGAACGATGGTGTCTATGCCCTTGCGGTGCAAAAGCTGTGACAGCAACAGGCCCGACGGGCCGCCGCCGATAATGGCAACTTGAGTTTTCATTGCGTCCTCCATTTTCACCACTGTTTTTCCATACCCAACAGTGTAAGAAAAATGAAAAAATGACGATTTTACTTACTCAAACGGGAAAGCAAATGGATCGAAGGATCAAGTTCCGCCACCTTGAAGTGTTCAGCGCGGTTGCCCGGTCGCGGAGCATGAAAAAAGCGGCAGAGCAGCTAAATCTCACCCAACCCGCCGTGACCAAAACGTTAAAAGAGTTGGAAAAAATCGCGGGCCACCTTCTGGCGGAGCGCAGTCGGGCCGGTATACGTCTGACATCTGAAGGCGAAACGTTCCTTCAGTTTGCGGAACAGTCGACTGCGGCGATCAAGCACGGATTGCACAGTCTTCAACGGTCAGGCGCTACCGGTGGACGCCTCTTAGTCGGAGCGCTTCCGAGTGTAGTATCTTCCGTCCTTCCTGGTGCAGCCCTGACTTTTTCCAAGAAACATCCGGACACGTTGCTCGAGATTTTTGAGGGGCCGCATCTGGATCTCACCGCCCGACTCCGACGCGGAGGGCTTGACCTTGTTGTTGGGCGGCTTGGCGGCCCTGAGTCAATGGTCGGCCTTGCCTTCCGCCAACTCTACTCGGAAGAGGTGGTAGTCGTTTCTCGGCCGGATAGCCTCGCGGCGAGAGTTCGCACCCTCGAAGAGTTGGAAGCGTTCCGGGTCGTCTACCCGCCAAAAGACTCGGCAATTCGATCATTGGTTGCCAGACTTTTGATTACTCATGGTGTGCCTCTGTTTTCCAAGCGCATCGAATCTGCATCGTCCGCATTGGGCCGGACATTGACAATGACAGATCCCAACATCGTGTGGATAATCAGCAAGGGCGTTGTCGCAAATGATGTTGTTTCCGGTCAGCTGGTACTCTTGGACATTGACACCAGCCCTACCTCCGGTGCTGTAGGTGTCATGACCCGCGCCGATGAGATCATGCCGATCGCGGTCCGATCCTTCCTACGCTACTTGTGATCCGAGAGCCGTCGGCAAACGCGGGTGGCAGAAACCAGGGCAGAAGTCTAGAAACTTTAGCTCAGGCAGTTCCAATATTGGATCTCGGGTCTTCAGTCGAAGGCTTCTTTCCAGGGCCGAAGAGATGTCGTGTCTTATGGTCAATCCCGTCCCCTACCAAAATAGCATTCTGTTGACACCGCAACCATTTGCGCTACGCTTAATTATCTTAGATGAGTATGACGACATGACTGATCGACTTTTTGATGCCGTTGCCCTAGTCACCGGGGGCAGCAGTGGCATTGGCCTTGGGATCGCCCGCGCACTATCTGTTCGGGGTGCTACCGTTCTGTTGGCCGACGTCGATCCTAATGTCTTTTCGACTGCAAAGTCATTAGCCGAGGATACTGGCGGCAAGGTGTGTTCCGTTTCCCTCGATGTCTCTGACCCGGCCCATTGGAATCGAGTGGCAAATGAACTCGTAGAGGACTATGGCGGCATTTCGATCCTATGCAATAATGCCGGCATCTCGACCCCGCGCGCCCCAGTCGGTAACTACGACATTGCGCTTTGGCAAAAGGTCATGGATGTCAACTTGACGGGCGTGTTCTTAGGATGTTCGACACTGCTCTCGTCGATGCGTCTGCCGGGCCAAAAGGTGCGCATCCTGAACACCGCATCGGTTTCAGGTCTTTTCGCGACTCCGCAGTTGGCGGCATATACCGCGTCCAAACACGGCGTCCTGGCACTATCCGATGCGATCCGGTTTGAACGTAAAGATGAAAACATCACTGTCAGCGTCCTCTGCCCAGGTTTCGTCAACACTCGGATCGCTTCAAACTCCCGGAATCTGGCGGGAGAAAAACGCGTTGGCGATGCAGAACGCTTGGCTATGACCGATCGATTGGCCCATTCCATGGACCCGGACACCGTCGGTGAAATCGCAATAGAGGGCCTCCTCGCGGAACAACCCTATATCTTTACCCACCCGGAATACAGCGCGGTCTTCGAGCGCCGCGTGGCGGCAATCCGGCCCGGGTTCCTGGCAAACCACGGCACCGGCCCGCAGGACGACATCCACGCGCTCGGAGCGGCTTGGCTGGAAATTGACGGTTAGGCCGAAAGGCCTCCGTCTATCGCGATCTCTGCGCCCGTCACATAAGCGCTTTCGTCGGACAAAAGAAACAAAACCAGCTTTGCCACTTCCTCGCTGGACCCGGCGCGGCCCAGCGGCACCAGACCGACGCGGGCGTCGTAGTGCTCCTCATCCCAAGTGTCGAGCATGGGCGTGTCGATAATACCAGGATGGACCGAATTCACGCGGATGCCGCGCTTACCGAGTTCGACCGCTGCTGTCTTCGACATGCCGCGCAACGCCCATTTTGTGCTGGTGTACGCCACACCGCGAGATGCCCTGAGCCCGGCCAGCGACGAAATGTTCACAACACTGGCCCCCTGTCGACCGATCTCGTCGACCATCCGAAGTCCCAGAAAACAGCCAAGCTGATTGACGCGGAAATGTGCCTCGTAAATGTCCTGCGTGGTCTCCCCGATCGGCAAGGGGTTGTAGATACCTGCATTGTTCACGAGCCCATCGAGCCCGCCATTGCTGCGCACGGCATCGGCGACACGGACCCAGTCCGCCTCGCAGGTCACATCATGACGCATGAACATGGCGTGTTCGCCCAACTCTTCTACAAGGGTTTGACCTTCCTTTTCCAGAACGTCGGTCAGGATCACCGTTGCGCCCTCCCTTACAAAAAGCCGCGCTTCCGCAGCTCCCTGACCACGTGCCGCACCTGTGACGACAATTGTCTTTCCAATAAGTCGCATAGGTTCCTTACTCCTTTCACGATTCATATGGTGCGGCTCGTAGGTCGAGCCGCACCATTGTGATCACGCCAAGGGGTCACTCCGCGGCATGGGTCGCGTGGCCCAAGCCGAGCAACCGCGCACGCAACGGTTCGTCTGCAAGCAGATCCGAGGCTTTTCCGTCGAATGCGGCGCGACCATTGACCAGAACTACCGCGCGTTCTGCCAGGGGAAGGACCAGATCCGCGTTGTGTTCGACGATAATAACACTGCACCGTTCTCTCAGCTTCAGGATGGCGGTCATAACATCTTTGACGATCACCGGGGCCAGCCCTTCGAAGGGTTCATCCAAGAGCACCACATCGGCGGGATACATCAGGGCGCGAACGATCGCCACCATCTGACGCTCGCCACCGGACAAGCTTGAGGCCTTCTTACTGGCGAGACTACGCAGCTTAGGGAAGATGTCATAAGCTTCTGCCAGGGTGATACCGCCCGGCCTCTGCGCTATCGCGAGGTTTTCGACGACCGAAAGGTTGGGGAACAGCCTTCGCCCTTCGGGCACCAGACCAAGGCCTAGCTTGTTGATTTCAAAAGGCGCAAGGTTGTCAATGCGCGTACCCTTGAAAAAGATCTCCCCCTCCTGAAGTGGTAATGTACCGGTGATGGCTTTGAGCGTCGTGGTCTTGCCAACGCCGTTGCGACCGAGCAGGGCCAGAACTTCGCCTTTCCGAAGCGTCAAGTTCAGTCCATCGACGACACGACTGCCTTCGTAACCGGCGGCGATGCCTTTCAGTACGAGAATTTCTTCTCCTGTTGTCCGGTTTGCTCCCCGGTTCGAGCCAGCCACACTTTCAACCAGTTCGCCCGCGTCAAGTTCACCGATATAGGCCTGGATAACTTCCGGCGATCTTGCAACGTCCTGCGGATCGCCGTCCGCGATCAGCCGGCCCTGATGAAGTACTGTAATGCGATCAGACAGGTTCATGACTCGGTCAAGATCATGTTCAATCATCATCACGGCGTGGGTCTTTGCGAGCTTCACAACCACATCGCTTACGATTTCGCGATCCGATTCCGACAGACCGGCCAAAGGTTCATCGAGCAAGAGCAAATCCCCTCCGGTGGCCAACACAATGGCAATATCAAGAAGACGTTGCTCCCCGTGAGAGAGATTATCTGTCAGGACGCCCGCATGGTCTTCCATGCGCACGGCTGCCAACACGCGCCACGCGCGGTCATTGACATGCTTCATGCTCAGAGCATCGCGAAAAGGATTGAAACGAGCGGTATCCCGTGCCTGCACTGCCAGTCGGACCGTCTCGAAGGCTGTCATGTGCTCGAAGAGGCTGATGATCTGGAAAGATCGCGCCAGACCGGCATGAGCTCGCTTGTAGACGGGCAGGTTACTGATGTCGCGACCGCGAAAGATTATCTGGCCACCATCATTGGGAAGCAGCCCAGAAATCATGTTAAAGAACGTGGTCTTGCCCGCACCATTTGGCCCAATCAGACTGTGAAGCGTGCATGGCATTACATCGAAAGAGATATCACGTGCTGTGACGAGCGCTCCGAAGCTCTTCGAGAGATTCCGGATTTGCAAAACCGGTTCGCCGGGGGCCAGGTCGTGGCCAGCCGGATCACCCAGCGACATGTCATCGGGCCGAGGCGGCAGACGGTCGCGTATAAGAGAGCCACCCTCTTTGCCGCGCAGCTTTCGAAAGATCCCCATCAGCCCGTCCGGGGAGGCAAGCACGAAAAGTATCAGGAGCGGCGCGAAGACAAGCCACCAGTGTTCGACCAGAACGCTGATCTGGTCGCGCAGGAAGACAAACACGATTGCGCCCCAAACCGGACCGAGGAAATGGTGCACACCACCGAGTACGGACATGAGAACGGCGTCCGCGGCATGAGCCCAGTTCAGGTTGTTCGCGTAGGCCCCCCTGAGAAGATAAGCGAGCAATCCCCCCGCTATGCCGAGGAGCGACCCGGAAATTATGAACGAGGTCAACTTGTACCCAAACGTCCGATACCCAAGACAGGCGGCGCGTTCCTCGTTGTCGCGGATAGCCTGCAGAACACGGCCGACGGGCGAATGAACGAATGCCCAAATGAACCAAATGAGTGCGCCGACCAGTGCAACCGCAAACAGGTGAAAAGCCATAGAGGACTCGAACATTGGGCGGCCGACACCCTGGAGACCGTTCTCACCACCGGTCACGCCTGTCCACTTGAAGGCAATCTCGAATGCCAACTGGGAAAACGCGAGCGTAAGAAGCGAGAAATAGATCCCGCGCCGCTGCAAGACGAGAAGGCCAACGACCAGCGCGAGGACAGCAGAAAAGACTGTGGCCGCAATCAGACCAGCCACTTCGTTGTCGAAGACCCGCAAGCTGACGATGGCGGCGACGTAGGTTCCAGTCCCGAAGAAGAGCGATGCACCAAATGCCAGGAGCCCGGTGTAACCTAGCAGGAGATTTACTCCCATTGCGTAGAGGACATAGATCGAGATTTCGGTCACGCGGCTCATTGGCATGCCGATCATTGGCGCGAGCGCCGTCAGGACCGCAATCGCGCCGAGATACACGAGGACCGGATGAAGATGAAAATTGCGATTCATTCGAAACGCTCCCATTTTACGCCGAACAAGCCGCGTGGGCGCACCAGAAGCGTGACTACCATCAACGCATACATTGCGGCCGAAGAGGCAGCTGGCCAGAATTGGATTGTTAGAGCGGTGACGACGCCGACGGCTATGCCGGCGACGACCGCACCCGCATAGGAACCAAGCCCACCGATTGCCACGATCACGAAGGCGGGCATGATTGCGCCGTGCGACATGGTCGGCATGATCTGCCACATCGGAGCAGCCAGGACACCAGCTGCACCCGTGAGTCCGCAACCTAGCGCGAATGTGGCCATCCAGACGCGGGGCAGATTGACCCCGAGCAGAGAGACCATTTCGGGATCTCGGCTTCCCGCTCTCAGGATGCGACCGAAAGGGGTGAAAATCAAAAATGCCCAAAGAGCCAGCAGCATGGCGATCACAGCCAGCATGACAGCGACCCGATAATTCGTGATAAAGACCGGACCGAGTTCGACAAAACCCGCGAAGGCGCCGGGTACTGGGAGCGATCGGGTGGCGCTGCCCCAAACGTAGCTGATTATAGCTTCCATTCCCATAGCCAGCGCAAAGGTCAAAATAAGACCCCGCAAGGGATCCTTGCCATAAATTCTTCGGATTAGTAGCGCTTCCATGATCGCGCCGATAATCGCAACGATTATCGGCGCAAAGATCACAGCGCCCCAACCAAACTGCTCATACAGTGACAACGCTATGTATGCGCCCAAAGCAAAAAACGCGCCGTGGGCAAAGTTCACGATGCCGAGAAGGCCCAAAATTATTGTCAGGCCAATTGCAATGGAGACATACAAGAATCCAAGCACCAAGCCGTTGGCGAGCTGCGAGAGAACGATTTCCACGGTGATTTCCTCCGATAGGCAAACAGAAAGTGAGCGACAACAGGGTGCTGTCGCTCACTCTCGGTTGCGGGGCGTCAGATGCTTGCCATCTTGCACAATGAGGCCTCACGCGCTCCGTAGACCGCGTCAATCTCGTCCTCGCTATTCGGACCCGTCCCGACGATGTCGAGAATTGCCTGCGGATCGTCGCCTTGCGGCGGACGAGCCTCCGCAATGATCGTTCTGCGGGTAAACTGGTGATCCCAATCGCGGAAGCCAACGGCCATGTCGCCTTCCATCATCTTGGTCTCTTCCAGGGCCTTCGCGATTTCGGGACCGGTAGTCGCGCCGGACTCCTCGATCGCCTTGAACAGGAACTGCGTGGTGAACCAACCCTGGAATACGCGGTCGGATGGCGCTTTTCCGTACTCGGCCATGAAGGCCTCCACAAACGCCTTCTGTTCCGGCGGGTTTGCGGGGTCGGCATAGAACCATGTCTTGCCATAGGTCCCGCTGAGCGCCTCGGGCCTGACGCTCCAGAGGTCGGTGTCCGACACAGCCGGACCAGCCAGCTCGAAGGCATCGGTCAGACCCATCTGGTGCATCTGCGTCAGGATCGGGCCGGAGTTGGCGGTTCCGCTGACCAGGACATCGGGCTTGGCCTGACGGACCTTCAGCAGATAGGAGCTATAGTCGGTCGTGCCGACCGGAACCTCGTCGACGCCGACAACCTCACCTCCGGCTTCCTCGACGATCTTGCTAAAGGTCTGACGAACGTCCTCACCGAAGGTGAAAGAAGCGACGATGAAATACCACTTCTTGCCCTTGGCCAACAATTGTTCGGCCATGGCTGCGGCATAGACGGGCACCGTTCCCGGCACACGGAACATGTACGGATTGCACTGTGCGCCGGTGGGTTCGCGAGCGGCCGAATTGAGACCGATGAACGGCACCTTGGCGTTCAGTGCGGAAGCACCCACGGCCAGAGTGTTTGCACTGGTCGTGCCGCCGAGCGTGACGAAGGCACCCTGTTGGCTCACCAGCCGCTCGTAGCTCTGGACGGCGTCTTGCGGATTCTGCTCGTCAAGCCAAGTCAACTGCAGCGGCATGCCAGCCACCTCGTTGCTCCTGTCATTGAAAGCGATCTGGACGCCCAAGGCGATATCGGCACCTTGGTTCGACATCACACCTTGCTTTGCCAATAACATGCCAATCTGAAGCGGCGTTTGAGCCGCCACCCGTCGCACAAATGGCGCCTGCAACGCCAGACCGGCACCGGCTGCGACCAGCATTTGTCGGCGATTCGGTCCTCCTGATAACGTCTTGATAGTCATAGTCTAGTCCTCCTCCTAATTGACCATTCAGCGGCCAATTTCTCTGATATTTTCGTAAACCCGATCGGTTAGTTGACGCTGCTATCCTCAATTTTAGCAGTGCATGGGCGATGTTCTCGCGGCCCAACATCGCGGGCTACGCGAAATCTTGACATCTAGCTTAGCGAGCATCCACAAACCCGGCATTGTCTTGAATCGGCGGATTCTGCGGCTCGAACTGCGAAACGCTGGGTTCGTAGCCATAAATCGTCTTCTGGGTTCGCTCGAAGTAAACTGTAAATCTGCGTCGAATTCGCCAACCGGCCTCTGTTCGCCGATACGCGACATCGTAAAATCCCTCGACTTCGGTCGCCTGTATGTGTCCGTGATCGTCAGTGAAGTGGCCGCGATACTTGAAGTTTACTCGGCCAAACGCGTCATCGCCCACAAGCCTTATGTCCGGCACATTCAGGAAGTGGATGCACTTCAACCTGTTGCTATTGCAGAACTCGGCCAAGGCTTGATGACCTTGCACAAAATTTCCAGGCGGCTGGCCTTTGAGCTGGCGTGTTTGATAGATGCCGTCTTCAGTGAACAGAGATGCCCAGCCTGCGCCATCGCCACCATCATAGTAAGTGCTATAAGCGCCTTCGAGTTGCATCAGACTTAGCCTGTCTTCCAACGACTGCAGGGGCGTTTCCGACAACGATGCGTCGCGCGCTCTACTCATGACGTCTCCCCTCCCAACGAGTTCCCCCTTGAGTATCGCCTGACTGTTGACGTCTCAATGGACGAGTAGTGGGAAGTATTGGATAATTCGATGCCCGAAAGGGTATGCACATGCTGTTTGGCACGGAATGGACTAAGGTGCGTCACCACGTCATGGACTATTCAGTCCAATGTAACCCAAGACATCAGACGATGAGCGTCAACTCTTTCACATCGTAGCGCAACACTTCCTCGGCGAATGACCTAAGATCCGCAGCGGCCTCTTGTCCTTCGGGCGAAGCGTAGGCCGCAGCCACTTCTTCCTCCGATCCGAAAAGCAACATTCCATAGCCAATGATTGGAGCACCTGTGGCTCCGCGCATTGGCGCTTCACCATCCAGGATACCGATGGAGTAGTGCAGAAGGCCCGGCATTTGCGCGGCCTTTGGCGCATGCACATCTCTCCAATAGGTCACAAAGTCTTCGCAAGTCATGCCGTCTTTCGCGGTCAGGAAACTCATGCGTTTGATCATCCCGCACCCTTCAGATCGTGTGCTGACCCCGCATCGCCAAATGCCGCCCATCCACCATCGACCGAGAGGATCGAGCCGGTGATATAACTCGCCGCTGGAGACCCCAGAAAATAGATCGCTTCTGCAATTTCGGCCGGTTCTGCCAGTCGGCCCATTGGCGTGCGTGATTCCAGGCGAGCAAAGTCAACGAAACCTTCATCCCGCAGCTTGAGCACTAGCGCTGTTTTGGTGAATCCAGGCGCCACGGCGTTCACCCGAATGCCATGGCCCGCTAATTCGCAGGCCATCGACTTTGTCATCTGAACGATCCCTGCCTTAGCTGCGCCATAGGCATTGCGCTTCGGCAAGCCGACCACACCGGCAATGGACGAGACATTGATAATCGCGCCGCCGCCGGAGCCAAGCATCACGCGAGCGGTCTCACGTGACACGAGGAAAGTTCCGCGCAGGTGAATGTCCAATACGCGAGAAAACTCAGAAACGTCCTGATCGAGGGTCGCCTTGTGCGCGCTTCCCACTCCGGCATTGTTCACGACAACATCGATCCGACCGTATCTATCGACGACTTTCGCGACGGCGGCACACACGCCTTCTTCGGACGATACATCACAAGTAGTTGCGAAGTTCGCGGAGCCCTCATCGACCCGCTTCTGCGCCTTTTCACCGTTGATGTCGAACAGAGCGACGCGGTATCCGGCCGACTGAAAGCGTTGCGACGTGGCGAGGCCGACACCGTCGGCCCCACCAGTCACAATCGCAATGGGAGGATCGTTTGCGATCATGTCATTCTCTCACAGTCTCGAGAGGCCTCTATTGGCTTTGCAGCTCTGTTGCGTGTTTGTTGGACGAACCAGCTTTAGGGCCTCCCTGGAAGCTGAAACCGTCGTAGCCATTTTTAACGGAATCGTTGAGTTTGTTCATGTAGGCCACCGCACCACCAAGATACGGTGTGACCACACGCGGCTTGCCGGGCACGTTCGCACCGACATACCAGGAGTTGGAGTTACCCTTGCCGACCAGTGCGGCCTCCGCGACCTCGCCGACATGGCGAACCCAGTCGCCCTGAGCATCGGACTCAGCTTCCATCGTCGACAGACCCTCGCTTTCCATCTTCTCGACAGCATCGGTGATCCAGTCGATGTGATCTTCGATCGAGGTGACCATGTTAGTGAAGACCGAAGGGCTCTGCGGACCGGCCACGATGAACATGTTCGGGAACTTGTTGACCATCAGGCCGAGATAGGTCTGCGGGCCGGCGCTCCATTCATCCCTGAGCGGGATACCGTCCCGACCGTGGATGTCGACGCGCTCCAAGGCGCCGGTCATTGCGTCGAATCCGGTTGCAAGAATGAGCATGTCGAGATCCACTTCGCGGCCGCTCGCCAATTTCATGCCTGTTGCAGTCATGGTCTCGATTGGGTCTTCCTTCACGTCCTCGAGGAAAACGTTGCCGCGGTTGAAGGTCGTGTAATAGTCGGTATCGACGCAGATCCGCTTGGCGCCGATCGGATATTCAGTCGGCGTCAGCTTCTCCGCGGTCACCGGATCCTTGACCATAGCCCGGATCTTGCGACGGACGAAATCCGACACGCGTTCGTTGATTTCCTCATCGGTCGAAATGTCCGTGAAGGCATACATGAAACCGATCCCGCCAGCGACCCAACGGGCCTCCAACTCCGCCTCGAACTGCTCGGGCGTCACCTCGAACCCTGAGCGAAGGCCGGCATTGTTGATCGTGTTGTTTTTCGTGGCGCGCGCCATGGCCCGGCGTTCGGGATAGGCCCCTTTCCAGATCGCCTGGTACTTGTCGTCGAGCGTTCGGTTGCGTGCGGGAATACTGTAATTGGGCGTTCGCTGGAAGACATGCAACGCCTCGGCCTTTTCGGCGATACGAGGTGTAATCTGGATGCCGGATGATCCGGTCCCCACGAGACCGACGCGAAGGCTAGAAAAGTCCACCTCCCCATGCGGCCAATCGCCGGTTCGGAAAATCGGGCCGTTGAAGTTCTCGATCCCCGGAATGGTCGGATCGATTGGCACGGACAGGCAGCCAGTCGCGAATACTACATACTTTGCGGTCAGGGACTGGCCTTTATCGGTGGTCACGGTCCAGGTGGAGGTTGCGTCGTCGAAATGCGCACGAGTCACCTTGGTGCTCAGCTGAATTCCGTTTTTCAGCTTGAGCCTGTCAACGACGAATTCAATATATTTCAATATCTCCGGCTGTGCGGAGTAAAGTTCGGTCCAATTCCATTCCTGTTGGATTTCTTTAGAAAATGAGTAAGAATACTGAAGGCTTTCAACATCACAGCGAGCGCCGGGATAGCGATTCCAGTACCACGTGCCTCCGACGCCATCGGCCGCGTCAATGACGAGGGCTTTCAACCCGAGTTGCCGCAGACGATGGAGCGCGTATACGCCGCCAAACCCAGCTCCAACAACGATTGCATCAAGATGATCCATGGCTGATTCTCCTCCTATCAGACCCAAATTCAAACTCGAGAGGAGCTAGCCTTGATCCCGCAGTCGCCCAGGGGAAGTGACATAGCTTGCCATTTCCCATGCCTGACCGGGTGGCTGACTGCCAACTCTCATTGGCACAGCTAAGTACAGGACACACAGTTGAGGTGTCAACAGTTATTGTAGCCGCCGGGAGTTAATCGGAAGAACCTCTCTCGCTTGGCCTTTTTACAAACAGAAGCAATCTCATGAAGCGCACGAAGGCGCCTCATGCGGGTGTGTTCATAAGCGGAGGTGTCAAAATTGACCGGCGCGCACCTGATTCACAGGTAGGATGTTCACTACATCAAATGTCACGAAGGAAGGCTACACAGCGGACGCGAATCCGTGTAGATTCTCGTTAGTCCCTATGACCACTGTTGCCGCAAGCGATCATAGGGTGCCGCCGCGCTGCTCGACACCCGGTGTTTTGTTGGTCGCCCAACGACTGACGTCGATAGGCCTCCTAGAGCGTCGGAGGCAAGCACCTTGGCAGGTCGATGCCGTCCGGAAGCGGTTACAGCAACGGGACCTTAGGTAAATGAAAGTGCAATACGTTACGGTAAATGCATCGACGAATCGTCTCATACCAAAAGAAAAGGCGTTACATGAAGGGATATCCAGTGCAGCACCATAATTGTTGCGGGGCAGGTGTCTTGGCTCCTTTGGGTCGGCCGGTTAACCTCAGGGGTTCCTTCAGGCATTGAAGATCGACCCAATGCTGCGGTTGGTCATCAACTACGCTCTGTCCGCTTGACGGCGGTGGTCCTGTTGTCCATGACTGGACCTCTATCCTTGAAGTGGCATTTTTCGGCGATTGCGCCTATTGTGCACCAAACCCAAGAAAATATCGGCTGATCAATGCCTTCCCCAAAAAAGAAACCTACGCTTGTGCTCGACGAATATGTCCCCGGCCTAATTTCGTGGCTCCACAACAAATACGCGTCCGACGGGTCGGAGGTTTATCGTCGCCATTTCGGAATTGGCATCGCGGAGTGGAACGTGCTTGCTTATCTTGGTGTCTTCGGCTCGGGCAGTGGCGCGGAAATGTCTCGCTTCTTGGGGATGGATAAGGCTGCAGTCAGCAGGGCAGCTAACAAGCTCAAGACCAAGAAATTTCTGACTTCGCGTAGCCTCGACAAGAGGACGACCGAATTCGCCCTGACGCCAGAGGGGCAAGAAAGCTACGAGTGCGTCACACACGCTGCGTTGGCTCGCGAGAGTGTCTTGCTGGAGGGTTTGACTGCCACCGAACGGCGGACGGTCATCAAACTGATCCACAAGATGCTGGATAATCTTCCGAAGGTCTACGAGTTTGGCGGCGCCCTCGACAATCACGACAAGGATTGATTGACTTCAAGCTGCAACGCCATGCCTCTGTACCGTTGACATCACAACCGTTTTCCATCATGTGTCACCTCTAGGGTACGGCATTTGCCGACCTAGGGAGAGAGCTCGGGCCATGACCGCCGCAAACGGTCCGTCGGCCCTTGGGGAGAATAGCCATGACACTTGACGCCGACGCTAAGGCATTGCTTGACAAGCTTATTGAGTTGGCACCCCCGCCCTATCACTCTCTGACGCCCGAAGAAGCGAGAGCGGCTCAGGACGCGTCGCGGGAGGCGGCCGCAGCCGTGCCGCCTGATATCGCGGCGGTAGAAGAACTCAGCTACGACGGGCCGGCGGGAGCGTTGCCAATCCGACTCTACCGGCCGCACAATCGTCGTGAGAAGCCTGAGCCGTTCCTAGTTTTTTTCCATGGCGGCGGTTGGGTCATCGGTAGCTTGGACTCACATGATATCCTGTGCCGCAAGTTGGCGCTTGGGACAGGGCTGACGGTCTTGTCCGTCGAGTATCACCTGGCGCCGGAGCACAAGTTTCCAACCTGCATCGAGGACGCGTCCGCAGCTGTGGAATGGATCTTCGCCCATGCCGAAAGCCTGAGGCTGAACGCGGCGGAGGCTATGATCGGGGGCGATAGTGCCGGCGCTGCGATCGCTACGGTCATGGCCATTTTCGAGCGAGACGCCGGAAAGAACCGCTTCAAGAAACAGCTTCTCATTTATCCGGTTACAGACCTCACAATGTCGCGAAAATCGCATGACATCTCCGTGCCGGGCCTTCCCGTGACCGGCGAAACCATGCGCTGGTTCCGGCAACATTACCTGACCACAGAGAAGCAACAGACAGACTGGCGAGCTTCACCTTTCTTCGTTCCCGACGTTTCGGGGCTTCCTCCGACATTTGTCGCGACCGCAGGGTATGATCCGCTCTGGGATGAAGGAGATGCCTATGCCCGGCGCCTTTCCGATGCGGGCGTTCCGGTCACATTGCGCCATTATCCGGGCCAAATTCATGGCTTCGTGACCATCGGCGCAGCACTTCCGACCTCTGAGATCGCAATTCAAGACTGCGTCGAGTTTCTGAAGTAATGAGATCTAATACCGCGCCGGTTGCGGTTTGACGGCGGTCGACGCGCTCAGAGCCAGTGATCTGTGAAAGACCTCATTGAAGAGGCGAAACCGTTAGAGGTCGGAGCAACTCATGTTGCACCAGGCCCACCGAATCCGGCATGAGGTCGTCAAATGCTCCCGTCGAAAACGAGACAAAAGAACCCGGAGCATTGCCGGTGAGAACCCGGAAGGTCGCCAGTCCGCGGTCCATCGGCATGCTTGTGTAAATTGCGAGCCCCATAAGCTTATCAGCGAACATCGGCGAGCCCTCCTTCTGATTGTCGTGCACGGCCTTTCGAGCGGCGATCACAGCGTCGAAGCGGTCCGAGGTCGCTTCGAGCGACATGAGCCGGTTTTCCTGCACCACGACATCCGCAAATGCCTTCGGGATAAAATCCTCGATCCAGGCTCTTTCTCCACCTAGGGAGGCTCGGCATGCGTCGCGATCCGCGAAATCCTCGTAGATCCAGAGGTGCTCGATGCGGTTCAACCTACCGCTTTCCACCATCCAGTACCCGCCCATGGGCAAATGTCTGGTCACGAGCCTCACTCCAAATGTTCTGAAGAACTCAAGATAAGCGGGTGCTTTTCCCGGCTTGAGATCGTACGTTCGGAGTTCAAACAACATGGATTTCCGCTCCTTTGCATTGCCGCTCAAGCACAGTTGTTCTGAATGCAAACAACACGCAATGGAGTATTCCCTTTTTCTATTGAACGATATCTAGCCAGCGACGCGTTGGGTTGTCGCAGAATTCGCACGAAACTCTCCCGGAGGCAGTCCCACCCTTTGGGAAAAGAACCGGTTGAAATATGCTGGATCACTATACCCGAGTGTATAACTAACCTCAGCCACCGACATCTCGGTGTACAGCAAGGCACGTTTGGCTTCGATGAGTATCCGGTCGTGAAGCATCTCGGACGCGGTGCGTCCGGCGCGCGCCTTGCATGCGGTGTTGAGGCGCTGTGCTGTGATGCCTAGTTTCCCGGCATAGAAACCGAGCGCCTTTTCTGATCGGAAATGCGCCTCCAACCCCCTTCGAAACCTTGTAACAAGTTCAAAGTTTCGGTCCTGCTTGAGCGACTGCGCCAGAGAGGGAAGGTCGCTGACACGGAGGAGCGATACCAGAAGCGTCAGCATGTGTCCGCGAATCGCCGAGCGTCGCCCCGTTTCCTCCCACAGAGATTCAGCCTGAATCTGCTCAAATGCATGCCTGATCACGGCTGCTGCGGACGTGTCAGACGGCACAACATAAGCTCCAGGTTTGCGGGAGATGTCAACGAGCCTAGTGTCGCCCTGGCAAACATCTTCGACAAAGCTGACGGCCGCAGTGATGACTCGACCTTCGGTGCCCGGCTCAAACCGGATCTCGTGCAGCGCCCCGGCAGGAAGCACGACGAGCGAACTGCTTTGTACGACATACTCAACCTGTTCGATCCGGAAAGTCGCGCCACCTTCTTCGATCCAAATGAACTGCGCGTGATCAGGATGAACATGTGGGTGAATTATCCAATCGTAGCGAAGCGATCGCTCGCGGATTGGTTCGACATGAAGGGTGTCGAGGTCTTCGTCCAACTGCTCATCTCCATATAAAAAGAAGCTTGGAACGACTTCCCGTTGAAGTTTCATGGCTTTCTCCTCCCCGATCGTCTTGCAGAAATTAGTGCAAGATTCGTGAATAGTCCAACATTTGTCGCGTCGAGTCCATTGGGAGACTGAGGTGTCCATCGTATTTCGACTCAACAAATCTGGAGGAGAAGATGCGGGAACGTCCTGTGGGAAATGAGACATACGATGTCGTGGTTGTGGGTTCCGGCGCCGGCGGCATGTCGACGGCCATCACGGCAAAGAAGCATGGCTTGTCCGTCGCGATTATCGAGAAGGCGGCCGTTTTCGGGGGAACAACGGCGTTTTCTGGCGGCGTGCTCTGGGTACCTCTGACCCACCATACCCGCGACGCAGGCCACGACGACAGCCGTGAAGCCGCAATCCGGTACCTCAAGGAGGAAACCGGCAACTACTTTTCCGCCGACATGGTCGAGGCCTATGTCGATACCGGTCCGAAGATGGTCGACTTCTTCGAACGCGAGACAGAGGTGCGTTTCGTTCCGACACTCTACCCCGATTACCATCCCGATGTTCCAGGCGGCGTCGATGTGGGGCGATCAATCCTTGCGGCCCCTTTCGATACGTCAGTACTTGGCGAGAACCTGAAGCGGCTTCGTCCACCGTTGTCGACGATCACGTTCATGGGGATGATGTTCAACTCGTCCAATGCGGACATCAAGCATTTCTTCAACGCGACAAAAAGTGCAAAAAGCTTTGCCTATGTAACAAAGCGTATGACAAAGCATTTTGCCGAGTTGGCGCGCCATGGCCGGGGCATTCAGGTCACATCCGGCAATGCGCTAGCGGCTCGTCTGGGAAAGACGGTATTCGATCTGGGCATCCCGCTCTACACGCTAACACCCGCCGAAGAGTTGCTGGTGACAGATGGGCGCGTTACGGCGGTTCGTGTTCCTGGTGCGGTGCTCACTGCACGAAAAGGCGTGGTGATCGCGACCGGCGGCTTTGCGCATGATTGGGAGAAGCTCAAAAAGGCCTATCCTCACCTCGCACGCGGCGGGGAACATTTCACTCCCGTTCCGGATGCCAACACGGGCGATGGCATCCGCCTTGCCGAAGCGGTAGGCGGGCACGCGCCCATCGAGTTCGAGGATACGTCTGCATGGATGCCTGTGTCGAAGGTGCCGGATGGGAAAGGCGGTTTCGGAGCATTTCCCCACCTGCTTGATCGCTACAAGCCCGGCATTATTGCCGTGCTGAAATCCGGCAAGCGCTTCACGAATGAAAGTAACAGCTATCATGACGTCGGTGCGGCCCTGACGCGCGCCTGTGAGGGGCAGGAAGAAACGGCGGCCTGGCTCATCTGCGATCACCCGACTATCCGGAAATACGGACTTGGCTTCGCCAAGCCTGCCCCGGTTCCGCTAGGACGCTACATCTCCAATGGATACATCCAGAAGGGGACGACCCTGGCCGATCTGGCCCGGGAAACCGGCATAGATACCAAGGCGCTCCAAGCAACCGTCGCCGAATACAATACAGGCGCAGGCCGAGGCGAGGATCCCGCATACGGCCGCGGATCAACAAGCTTCAACCGATATCTGGGCGACCCGGAACACCAGCCCAATCCTTGCGTCGCGCCGATCCTAAAAGGACCTTTCTACGCGCTTCGGATCGTGATGGGCGACCTCGGTACATTCGACGGTCTCCAGACGGAAGTGTCGGGTCAGGTCCTGAGGGCTGACGGCACACCAATCCAAGGTCTTTATGCGGTCGGCAACGACCGCGCCTCGATCATGGGCGGGAACTACCCGGGAGCCGGCATCACCTTGGGGCCGGCCATGACATTCGGATACATTACTGGTCGTCATATTGCAGGAGTTCGCACATGAGTTGGCTCGACTTCGAAGGAAAGGTAGCCGTTGTAACCGGTGCAGCAGGCGGGATCGGTCGCAGCATCGCCAAGTCGTTCGTCGATGCCGGGGCAAAGGTCGCACTGTTGGATCTTAACGCAGCAAACGTCAGCGATTCCGCAACCGAGATCGACGGGCTTGCAATTGCCTGCGATGTCACGAACGACGACAGTGTCGCAAAGGCCGTGATCAAAGTTGAGAGAGAACTCGGCACCGCTACCATCTTGGTCAACAACGCCGCGTTCCTCTCTCCTGGAAATCTGGATGAGGTATCGCTTGCCGATTGGCAGAAGATGCTGGATGTCAACCTGACTGGATACTTGCGTTGCACAAAGGCATTCGGTGCGGGCATGCTTGCGAAAGGGATTGGGTCCATTGTTCACGTGGGGTCAATCTCGGGCTCTCATCAGCAGGCCTTCTCGAATGCCTACTCGGCGTCCAAGGCGGCAGTTTCCATGTTGTCACGTCAACTTGCGTTTGAATGGGGTCCGCGGGGCGTCAGATCCAATGTCGTCTCGCCGGGCCTCGTCCGTACCCCGTTGTCAGAGTCGTTCTACATCGATCCGAATACCAAAGCCGCGCGAGAAGCGGTCATACCTCTTCGCCGGATCGGAGCAGTGGATGATATCGCCAACGCCGTTGTGTACTTCGCGTCTGAAAGGGCAAGTTACATAACTGGACAAGAAATCATTGTGGATGGCGGATACTCGCAGACTCTTATGAGCCATGTTCCTCGCCCAGGTTATACGAGAACCTGAACGAAGGATGGAATAAGTTTCATCTCTTTCGGCAATTGAGCAATCTCCAGCGCTCGAATTCTCAATCCTACAAAATATTTTTGGAGCATGTTTTGAAACTCGGCGCACCTAAAGAGATACTCGAGGGCGAGAACCGTGTCGCAGTGACACCGACCTCGGCTAAGGACCTCCAAAAACTCGGTTACGAGTGTGTGATTGAGTCCGGAGCGGGCCTTGCGGCCGGTTTCGCGGACCAGTTGTATGCCGATGCCGGTGTGACAGTGGTGGCAAATGCCAAGGCCCTGTTCGACACAGCGGACATCGTTGCCAAGGTGCGTGTTCCGACCGAAGGCGAAGTGGCGATGCTCCGCAAGGACCAGCTGCTGATCTCGTTCTTCAACCCCGGTGCCAACGCTGAGCTGATAGAACAGGCCGCCAATCGCGGCGCATCCGTCATCGCGATGGAAATGGTGCCCCGTATTTCTCGCGCCCAGAAGATGGACGCCCTGTCGTCGATGGCCAACATCGCAGGGTACCGCGCTGTCATCGAAGCGGGTAACAACTTCGGCCGCTTCTTTACCGGCCAGATCACCGCCGCGGGCAAGGTCCCGCCGGCAAAGGTTCTGATCGTGGGCGCCGGTGTGGCCGGTCTGGCCGCCATCGGTACCTCGACCTCGCTCGGCGCGATCACCTACGCATTCGACGTTCGTCCCGAAGTGGCCGAACAGGTTGAATCGATGGGCGCAGAGTTCGTCTACCTCGACTTCGAAGAGGAACAGCAGGACGGCGCTGCCACCGGCGGTTACGCATCTGTTTCCTCGCCGGAATTCCGCGAAGCCCAGCTGAAGACATTCCGCGAACTGGCTCCGGAAATCGACATCGTGATCACCACCGCGCTGATCCCGAACCGTCCGGCTCCGAAGCTCTGGCTCGAGGACATGGTTGCCTCGATGAAGCCGGGTTCGGTCATCATCGACCTTGCTGCCGAGCGTGGCGGTAACGTCGAAGGCACCGTGATGGACCAGAAGGTCGTCACCGACAACGGCGTAACCATCATCGGTTACTCCGACTTCCCGTCGCGTATGGCGGCACAGGCCTCGACCCTTTACGCGACGAACATCCGTCACATGATGTCGGACCTCACCCCGAACAAGGACGGCGTGGTCAACCACAACATGGAAGACGACGTGATCCGTTCGTCGACCGTAACCAACAACGGTGCGATCACCTTCCCGCCGCCGCCGCTGAAAGTGGCTGCCATCGCGGCGCAGAAGAAAGAAAAGCCGAAGGAACTGACTCCGGAAGAGAAGAAGACACAGGAAGCTGCCGCTTTCAAAGCCGAGACCAAGAACCAGGTCACGCTGCTTGCCGTTGGCGGCGCGCTGATGCTGCTGGCTGGCCTTTATGCTCCGGCGTCGTTCATGCAGCACTTCATCGTGTTCGTGCTGTCGGTGTTCATCGGCTTCCAGGTGATCTGGAACGTCGCGCACTCGCTGCACACCCCGCTGATGGCTGTCACCAACGCGATCTCGTCGATCATCATCCTTGGTGCATTGATGCAGATCGGTTCCGGTTCGGTGATCGTCATCATCCTCGCCGCCCTGTCGGTCTTTATGGCAGGCATCAACATCTTCGGCGGCTTCCTTGTAACGCGGCGCATGCTCGCCATGTTCCAGAAATCGTAAGGAGTAGGGGACAATGGAACTCGGATTTACTATTGCGGCCTACGTGGTCGCCGCAGTCCTCTTCATCCTGAGCTTGGGCGGTCTGTCCGGTCAGGAAAGCGCAAAGCGCGCTGTATGGTACGGCATTGTCGGCATGGCGCTGGCCGTTGCCGCAACGCTGGTCGGCCCGGGTAAGGGCCTGTGGGTGCTGTCGCTGCTCATGATCGCCGGTGGCGGTATGATCGGCACCTACGTTGCCAAGAAGGTACAGATGACCGAGATGCCGCAGCTGGTTGCTGCCATGCACTCGCTCGTCGGTCTGGCGGCTGTGTTCGTGGGCGTGATCGCGCACATCGAACTGGGTCGCGTTCTGGCGATGGCTCCGGAAGCCCGCGAAGGCCTGAACGGCTTTGCCGGTCTTCTGGCCCACAAGACCCCCGTCGAGCAGAACATCCTGCGCGTCGAACTGTTCCTGGGTATCTTTATCGGTGCCGTGACCTTTACCGGTTCGGTCATTGCCTATGGCAAGTTGGCCGGCAAAGTCACCTCGCAAGCGGTCAAGCTTCCGGGCGGACACCTGCTGAACGCGACTGCCGCTGGCGTGTCGATCCTGTGCCTTGTTTGGTACTTCTCGACCGGTAGCTTCCTGCCGCTGGCGATCATGACCGTTGCTGCGCTGTTCATCGGCTACCACCTGATCATGGGCATCGGCGGCGCCGACATGCCGGTCGTGGTGTCGATGCTGAACTCGTACTCGGGTTGGGCCGCTGCCGCTATCGGCTTCTCGCTGGGCAACGACCTCCTGATCGTGGTCGGCGCGCTGGTGGGTTCGTCGGGTGCCATCCTGTCTTACATCATGTGTAAGGCGATGAACCGTTCGTTCGTATCGGTGATCCTTGGCGGCTTTGGTGGCACCACCGGTCCGGCTATGGAAATCGAAGGCGAACAGATCGCCATCGACGTTGACGGTGTTGCGACCGCGCTTGAAGATGCCGACAGCATCATCATCATCCCGGGCTACGGTATGGCCGTTGCACAGGCACAGCAGTCGGTTTCCGAACTGACCAAGCGTCTGCGCCCCAAGGGCAAGAACGTGCGCTTTGCGATCCATCCCGTTGCGGGTCGTCTGCCGGGCCACATGAACGTTCTCTTGGCCGAAGCCAAAGTGCCGTACGACATCGTTCTGGAAATGGACGAGATCAACGAGGACTTCCCCGAGACTGACATCGCCATCGTTATCGGCTCGAACGACATCGTGAACCCCGCCGCACAAGAAGACCCGAACTCGCCGATCGCCGGCATGCCGGTTCTCGAGTGCTGGAAGGCCAAGCAGGTGTTCGTGTCGAAGCGTGGTCAGGGTACCGGCTACTCGGGTATAGAGAACCCGCTGTTCTACAAGGAGAACACCCGCATGTTCTACGGCGACGCCAAGAAGTCACTGGACGAACTTCTAAGCAAGATATGACAGTTGATATTACATAAGTTCTCTTATGCGAATTTTGGCCAACCCCAAATTTCCCTGTAGAATTCGTCCTCTACAACCTCCCCGTGGACGACTGACTGGCGGCACCGGTTTTGCCGGTGCCGCCCTTTTCCGAAAGAGTAATTGAACGGCCCAGTATGTTTCCGAGACAGATCATCCCGTGACCCGCGTATCTGCGGGCAAGGGCCTGCGGGCTGCCGCACGTCGCGTGTTCAATGCCACCCACCAGAGATGCCGCATTCACTGGCTGCGCAACGCCCTGGCTCACGCTCCGGCCAAGCAGCGCACGGCGGTCGCAGCGATGCTGAAGACAATCTTCGCGCAGGAGACGAGGGCCGAGGCCGAAGCCCAATGGGAGATCGTGGCCGACGCCCTGCGCGAAAAACAGCCCAAGCTCGGCGCCCTGATGGACAGCTCCCGCGAAGACGTTCTGGCCTACATGTCTCTCCCCCGCGAATATTGGGCCCAGATCGCTTCGACAAACCCTCTGGAACGGGTGAACCGCGAAGTGAAGCGACGCGCCGACGTGATCGGCATCTTCCCCAACGACGAGGCCATCATCCGCCTGGTTGGCGCGCTGATGCTCGAGACCAATGACGAGTGGGCGGTCGCGCGGCGATACATGTCGCTTGAGACGCTCGCCCGCGTCACCGACAATCCCACCGTCAGGCTGCCCGCCGTGGCCACCTGATCAAGCCCTGACCTCTCAGAGGGTCGGCACTCCTACACCACGCTGCGGGACACTATCTTTTGTACCTGATCAGGGCTACAGTCAGGCGTTGCGGGCGCGCCGGGAGAACGGGTGAATTGCTGGAGTCACTGCCGCAGCAAAGCTGGGCAGACGGCAAGGGGCCGCTATAGGACTGGCCAATCTGGCACGAGGAGGAGCGATGAGCCAAGTACAAGTGCGCAGAAACGTCCAAGCCGTGCGTGCGGTTGACAAGTTGGTCGAGTACCGAACCGCTCACTATGCCTCGCACTCAGAGGCTGCAAGATATTTCACCAACACGCCGGCACGGGTACAATTCCGCTTTGCCAATCCAATCATCTGCCGCCTCGTTAGCGGGCACAAGGTCATGAGCGTAGCCGGCAGCGATCCATTCGATTTTACGCCCGGCGACGTCATGTTCGTGCCGCCGGGACTGGAAATCGACATAGATCTCAGCGTTGCGCGCGCAGATGCGCCGATTGAGTGCGATTGTATCGAGATCGAAAATGAACGCATCGACTCCGTGCTCGGACGATTGAACGAGACAATGACGAGAGGCGGCAACCCGGTCGCGACGTCCCTGGACTGGACTGCGTTTTCTGTGTTGCGGAGCACTGAGGCGGACGCGCTCGAACTGCCCAACCTGATGGGTCTATTCCGCACCGAACGCGATGTGTTTTCCGATCTGCGCATCGACGCCAAGATCGACGAACTTTTCTTGCGGCTGCTCCAGCTTCGCGGGAGCTCCTTGCTTGTCAGCAATCATACGTCTGGGGATTCCGGTATCGCGGCAGCGGCACGCCTTATCCGGGACAACCTGCATCGCCATGTGCCGATCTCGGAGTTGGCGCGGGCGGCGGCAACCTCAGATTCATCGGTAAACCGTCAGTTCAAGAAATTCTTCGGCACGACACCCGCGCGCTTTGCAAACAAGGTCCGCATCGCTGAGGCCAAGCGTCAGCTGCGCACATCCGCGATGCCGATCGAGACCCTCGCCTTTGAGCTTGGCTTTTCAGATGCGAGCCATTTCGGCCGAACCTTCCGCAAAACCACGGGCGAAACGCCTGCGGAGTACCGCAAGCGTCGTCAAAGACCGCCAAGCATACCTACCTGATTGTTTCGTTCCAAAGATTGCGTGTTTTATTCATGGCGTCGTAGTGCCGTTCCTAATTTTCTGGATTCCAAAGACTTATCTTGGGAGGAAAGAAAATGCTCGATTGGCTTAAGCGAAGCAGCGGGGACGCGAAAGCGCCCGCCCGCGAGATGTTTATTGGTGGCGTATGGAGCGCGGCCAGCAGCAAAAAGACATTCGCTACGGACAACCCCACCACCGGTGAAACCATTGCGCAAGTCGCGGACGCGACTGTGGACGATGTGACGGCAGCCATTGACGCTGCGACAAAGGCGCAGCCGGACTGGGCGGCCTTGCCTCCTGCCGCGCGCGCAGGGCTTTTTCACCGCGCGGCGGCGTTGTTTGTGGAGCGTCAGCAGGACTTCGTGGACATGCTCATCGCCGAGACCGGCTCGGGATTTGGCAAGGCGATGTTTGAATGCTCGCTGGTGCCGTTGGCGCTGGCAGAGGCCGCCGGCCTGACCACCCGCGAGATCGGCGAGATCTATCCCAGCCAGGTACCGGGGAAGATAAATCGCACGATGCGCGCCCCCGCAGGCGTCGTGGGCGCCATCAGCCCGTGGAATTTCCCGCTTTACCTGTCGCTGCGAGGTTTCATTTATGCGCTGGCGCTCGGCAACACCGCCGTTCTGAAACCCTCAGAAGACAGCCCCCTGTCCGGTGGTCTGATGCTGGCGGAACTCTTCAACGACGCAGGTTTCCCGGCGGGTGTCTTCAACGTTGTTACGACCTCGCGCGACGGTGCGGCTATGGTGGGCAATGCTTTTGTCGACGACAAACGGATCGCGGTGATGAGCTTCACAGGCTCAACACGCGTGGGCCAGCTTCTCGCGACCGCCTGCGCCAAGTCATTCAAACCGATCGTGCTCGAACTTGGCGGCAAGAACCCGATGATCGTGCGCAAGGATGCCGATCTCGACCGTGCGGTCGATCTGGCATTCTTTGGTTCGTTCCTGCATCAGGGCCAGATATGCATGTCTTGCGACAAAATTCTGGTGGACCGGTCGATTTATGATGCGTTTGTCGAAAAGCTGGTAGCCAAGACGGTCAATTTCGTCCCCACCAACCCTGACGAGCAGACCTGCGTGGTTGGCCCGATCATCAACTCTCGTCAGTTGCGCCGGATCGAAGCCATGGTGGATGCAGCCGTCAAGGCCGGCGCCAAAGTTGAATGCGGCGGCGAGGCCCAAGGCCCGTTCTACACTGCCACGGTTCTGACCGGCGTGACGCCGGATATGGATGTCTGGTCAGACGAAGTCTTTGGCCCCGTGACCACCGTGACGCCTTTTGATAGCGAAGACGAAGCGGTCGCGATGGCCAATGACACGCCTTATGGTCTGTCTGCCTCTGTCGTTACAGGCGATGTGTTGCACGGCGAACTTCTGGCCGAACGCATCCATGCGGGCATGGTCCATGTCAACGACTCGACCGTGCATGACGAACCACATTGCCCGTTCTCGGGCATAGGCGCGTCGGGTGGCGGCGGCAAATGGGGCCCGAAAGGCGCCATCGAAGCCTTCACCACGCAGCGCTGGATCTCGACCCAGCGTCAGGCGCATCCGCTGCCGTTCTAGGCACTATCCGAAAGTATGAATTGGCCCGCTCCTCATGCGGTGAGGAGTCGCTTGGGGCGGGCTGTCACGTCGTGGGAGGACAATCATGAAAATTTTCTCAAAAGCGCTCGAAAAGGGCGACAGGCTGATGACGCTTCAAGCTGGGCTGGTGCATGGCCGTATCGGGCGGCGGGCCTTTATTCAGATGGCTGTGGCGGCAGGCGCCTCGCTGGCGACGGCCAAAGTCTGGGCGCAGGAACTGGGCGATGCGGCGATCACGCAGCGCTATAATGGGCAGAACCTGGCTACATCCTATGACTATATCGTCGTCGGATCTGGTTCGGGCGGCGCAGTGGTAGCCGGGCGACTGGCGGCTGAAACCGATGCCAGCGTGCTGGTGCTTGAGGCCGGCGACACCGATCAGATCGACGCGGTGCTGAACCCGTTGATGTGGCCTACAAATATCCGTTCAGAACGCGACTGGGGTTATTCGGCCGAGCCATCCGACAAAGTGAACGGGCGCTCGCTGATCCTTCCCATGGGCAAGGTTGTGGGCGGCGGCTCGTCGATCAACGTGATGATCTGGGCGCGCGGCCACAAGAACGATTTCGACCACTGGGCCGCCGAGACAGGCGATGACGGCTGGAATTACAAAAGCGTTTTGGAGATCTACAAGCGGATCGAGGACTGGCACGGTCCCGCCGACGACAGCCGCCGCGGAACTGGCGGGCGTCTCTTCATGACCGAGGTACAAGATCCCAACCCCATCGCGCCCGCATTTTTGTCGGCCTGTGAAAGTGTCGGTATTCCGGCCTACGCCGACATGAACGGAGAGATGATGGAAGGCGAGGGCGGTGCGGCGCTCGCCAATGTGCGGATCAAAGACGGCATGCGCCGCAACCTGCCCGCCGACTACCTTTGGGAGACGCTCAAGCGCCCGAACATCACACTGCTGACCGGCGCAACCGTCCACCGCGTCGAGCTTGACGGCACCACGGTGACGGGCGTCACTTTCGAGAAGGACGGCGAAGTGATCTCCGTGGGCGCGAATGAACGCGTTGTGCTGTCGGCGGGTGCGATCAATACACCCAAGATCCTGATGCAATCGGGCATCGGCCCGGCGGCGCACCTGCAAGAGGTCGGCGTTGAGGTGGCGCATGACCTGCCAGGCGTCGGTCAGAATTTCCAGGACCACATCCTCGCCGCAGGCTGCGTCTGGGAATACAACACGCCACTGCCGCCGCATAATTCGGCGGCCGAGGCGACATTCTTCTGGAAGTCGGATTCCAGCCTCGACACGCCCGACCTGCAGCCCTTTCAGATCGAGGTGCCCTACGCATCGGAAGTGCACGGACCGGCCTACGAGGTTCCCGCAGGGTCATGGACCATCGCGCCCGGTATCGTGAAACCGAAATCGCGCGGCGAGGTGCGGCTCACAGGACCGAACCCGAATGATCCCCTCTCAATCGATGGCGGCTTCTTGAAGGAAGAAGCCGATCTGACCGCGCTCACCCGCTGCATCGAGCTGTGCCGCGAAATCGGCAACTCCTCCCCGATGGCCGAGTTCGTGAAGCGCGAGGTGATGCCCGGAGCGTTGGCGGGCGAAGACCTTAAGGACTTCGCCCGCAACGCGGCCGGAACCTATTTCCACGAAAGCTGCACCTGCAAAATGGGCACGGACGCAATGTCGGTGGTCGATGGGTCGCTCTCGGTCTACGGCATCGAAGGGCTGTCGATTGCGGATGCTTCGGTCATGCCACAGGTTTCGACTGGCAATACAATGGCGCCGACCGTCATCATTGGCGAACGGATGGCCGACATCCTGATTGGAGCGGTCTGATGGAACTGCAACGGACCGTCGCGACCATCCTGACTGCTACGGCACTCGCGCTCGTGGCACAGGGCAGTCACGCGCAGGACTTTTCGGATCGCAAGGTCGAATTGAAAGCTGGGTTGACGGGCGTGTTCTTTGACGAAGCCGCGACCGTCAGCATTGGTGGGGCGGAGGTTCCGGGCGGCGACGCCCGGATCGACGACAATGTGACGGCGATTTTCGAGGTGGGGTATTTCTTTCGCCCCGAAGTATCGGTCTGGCTGGGTCTCGGCCTGCCTGCGACAACCAGTCTTTCCGGAGCCGGTTCGCTTGAGGCTTTCGGGCATCTGGGGGATGTCACCTATGGTGCCCCCAGCCTGACCCTGCGCTACCATTTCAATACCGACGGCAGGGTATCACCCTATCTTGGCGCCGGTGCTGTCTATGGGCTGATCCTAGACGAAGAAGATGGGGCACTTTCGGATGTGTCGGTCGATAGCGGTTGGGGCACGATGCTTGTCGCCGGTATCGACTACGCTATCGACGACAGATGGGGTGCTTTTGCCGAGGTCAAAAAATCCTGGTTGGAAACCGACACCCGTTTCACGGCGCCCACCGGTGGCGGACCGGTGTCAGGGGGCTCAAAGCTGACTCTCGATCCGGTCACGCTCACGCTGGGCGTGTCATATCGGTTTTGAGCTCTAGCGAGGTGCGTTGCATGAGCGAAGATCGCGAAATCGATATCATGGGATTGAGGACGCGCTACCGGCAGGTGGGCACGTCCGGCCCGGCGGTGCTCCTCATCCACGGGATCTATTCGTCCATCGAGGATTGGGAATCCAATATTGGACCTCTTGCCGAGCGCCACCGGGTCTGGGCGCTTGATCTGCCAGGCTGCGGCCATACCGACAAGCCCACCGATTTCGACCAGTCGCCGGATGGCCAGGTCGCATTTCTGCGGGCTTTCGTGACGGCGGTCGGGCTCGACAGCTTTCACCTCGTAGGGCATTCGATGGGCGGACGGCTGTCGCTGGGGATTACGCGCACAGAGCCCGAGCGGGTCCGCTCGCTCACCCTCGTGTCTCCGGCGGTGATCGGCTACGAGACCTATATACTCTTTCGGCTTTCGACCCTGCCGGGTCTGGGTGAGTTATTGACATGGCCCAACGTGCTCGGGATGCGGACCCTGATGCGCGAGGTTGTGTACGACAAGAGCGTCATCACCGACGAACTCGTCCGCGAACGGCTAGCCTTTGCTCGCATGCCAGGCGCTCAACGGGCCTTTCTGCGTACCTTACGTGAGTTGACAACGCTTCGCGGGTTTCGCCGCGACCTGGTACGCGATCTGCATGGCTGGCTGGACGAAATCGACCTGCCGCTGATGGTGGTCTGGGGCAAACAGGACAAGCTGACTCCAGCCCATCACTTGCGCTTTGTCGAACAGGGCACGCAAGTCGCACGCAAGGAACTCTATGACCGTTGCGGGCACTTGCCGCAGTTGGAACACAGGGATCGTTTTAACGCCGACCTGTGCGCGTTCCTCGCGGATGTTGACCAAAGGTGACGTCGGTAAGCGGCGAAAGGTATCGCCCGATATCCACGTGGTCATCGACAAAGTATCCTCCAATTTCGCACCCTTAGATCAGCCCACGGCAAAGTGGCTCCATAGGAGACGCTCGCTGGAACGGGCTGTCTGGGAGGATAATATGAAATTTGTTCTGGTTCACGGAGCGGCGCATAACGGTGCGCACTTCGACACGGTGGCGGCGCTGTTGCGTGCCGACGGGCACGAGGCATGGTGCCCGACGACCGCAGGAAATTGCGAGGGCGACGATCCCAGCAAGACCACGCTGGAGGATGCGATCGCGTCTATTGTTGATTATTTCGGCGCCGAGGGTATCGAGGACGCGGTGCTTGTCGGCCATAGCTGGGGCGGCATGGTGATCACGGGCGTGGCAGACCGGCTGCCCGCGGGCAAGCTGCGACGGCTGGTCTACTACAGCGCCTTCGTGCCCAATGACGGCGAAAGTTTGATGGACCTTTGCCCGCCGCATTACCGCACGATGTTCGAACAAATGGGCGCGGCGACGGGCACGGTGGGCTTTCCCGAACCGGTGTTCCGCGAGGCGTTTATGAACGATGCCTCCGCCGAGATCGCTGCCGCGCATTTCGCGACGCTCGTCCCTCAATCCTACCGCTCCTTCGCGGACAAGATCGCCCTCAGTCGCGATCCGGCAGGTTTCGAGATCGGCAAGAGCTATCTCTTGTGCACCGAAGACACTGCCATGCCGCATTCTATGCCATGGCATCCGCGCCTGTCCGAAAAGCTGGGACTGTTCCGGCTTGTGGCCATGCCCGGTAGTCACTCGACCTTTGCGACCGATCCCGAAGGGCTCGCACGCAAGCTGGTTGAGGCAGGACGGGACTGACCTGAAGTCGGCTGCGGGTATCACCCAAGACCCGACTCATTATCGACAGAACATCCGCTGATTAAGCAAAATGTTCGGCAACTTGAAACCCAATATCGGTAAGCGACAGTGACCAAAATTGACAAGATCGAAACGCGCATCCTAGATATCCCGACGATCCGGGGACACGTGCTGTCGATGGCAACGATGCGCACGCAGACCGCCGTGCTGGTGACGATCCGCTTTTCAGATGGCTCCGTGGGTCTCGGTGAAGGCACGACGATCGGCGGCCTGAGTTATTGCGCGGAGAGCCCCGAAAGCATCCGCTCGGCCATCGACACCTATATCGCGCCCACGCTAATCGGGCGCGACGGCGACGATGTGAACGGTGCGATGCAGCTTATCGACAAGCTGGTGCGCGACAACAACATCGCCAAAGCAGCGGTCGAGATTGCGCTGTGGGACGGGCTTGGCAAACGGCTCGGCGTGTCGGTCGCGCAGCTTTTCGGCGGCGCGGTGCATGACAGGCTGCCGGTGGCCTGGACGCTGGCCTCGGGCAATTCGGACACCGATATCGCCGAAGCGCAAGAGATGATCGAGACCCGGCGCCACAACATCTTCAAGCTGAAGATCGGCAAGCGTTCGGTCCGCGAGGATGTCGCGCATGTGGCCCAGATCAAAGACGCCGTAGGCGATGGAGCGAGCATTCGTGTCGATGTCAACCAGGCGTGGTCTCTGGCGGATGCCCGTTGGGGGCTCAAGGGGCTGCAGGAGGTCGGATGCGAACTGGTCGAACAGCCGGTCCAGGCCCGTGACATCGCGGCCATGGCCGAACTGACCAGTGGCCACGAGATCGCTGTAATGGCCGACGAGGTGTTGGGCGGCCCCGCAGATGCGCTGTCAGTGGCTGCGCAACGGGCGGTAGATGTCTTTGCCGTGAAGGTGGCGCAATCGGGCGGGCTCGGGCGCGGCGCAGAGGTTGTCGCCATCGCGCAATCGGCGGGGCTTGGCCTATATGGCGGGACGATGCTTGAGACAGGGCTGGGCACAGCCGCTGCACTCCAGCTTTTCGCGACGGTCGAGGCCCTGCATTGGGGCACCGAATTCTTCGGACCACTGCTGCTGACCGACGAAATTCTCGCAAGCCCCATCGGCTACAAAGATTTCTGCGTCGAAATCCCGCAAGGACCAGGGATCGGCGTCATGCTCGATCCGGACAAGGTCGATTACTTCAGCAGGGATTCAAACCGGACAATCAAAGCCGTCGCAGGAGTCTAGCGACGCCCCAATTTATCAGCCCTGTCGGCATGGAACAGGGCAAAGCAGAGGAGGAAAACATGTTTACCCAATCTAACCTCGACGAACTCAGCGGCCGGGTCTCGGGATCCGTCCAGGACGATCCCGAGAACGGCATCTTCCGATGCCGCCGGGACATCTTTACCGACGAAGAACTCTTTGAGTTGGAGATGAAGCACATCTTCGAAGGCAACTGGATCTACATGGCGCACGAAAGCCAGATTCCAGAGCCGGGTGACTATTTCACGCTGCATATGGGCCGTACGCCGGTTGTGATCACGCGCGACAAGGACGGTGAGTTGCATGCGCTGGTCAATGCCTGTTCGCACCGCGGCGCGATGCTGTGCCGGTTCAAGCGCCGCAATCAAAAGACCTTTACCTGCCCATTCCACGGCTGGACCTTTTCCAACACCGGCAAATTGCTGAAGGTGAAGGACCCAAAAGGCGCGGGATACCCTCAACAGTTCAATACCGACGGCAGCCATGATCTGACCAAGGTGGCCCGGTTCGAGAATTATCGCGGCTTCCTCTTCGGCTCTCTCAATGCGGATGTGAAACCTCTTGAGGAGTATCTCGGAGAATCGCGCAAGATGATCGACATGATCGTCGATCAGGCCGACGACGGCCTTGAGGTTCTGCGCGGTGCTTCAACCTATACTTATGATGGCAACTGGAAGCTTCAGGCGGAAAACGGTGCTGACGGCTATCACGTCTCGGCCGTGCACTGGAACTATGTCGCCACTACCGGTCGCCGCAGCGACGACGGCAAGGAAGACAATATCAAAGCGACCGATGCGTCCAAATGGGCCAAGCAGCGCGGTGGGTTTCACGCCTATGAAAACGGCCACATCCTGCTCTGGACAGAATGGGCCGACCCGACCAACCGCCCTGGCTACCCGCGTCTGGAGGAATGGACCGAGAAGCACGGCAAGACCAAGGCCGAATGGATGGTCGGCGTGCTGCGCAATCTGTGCCTGTACCCGAACGTGTTCCTGATGGACCAGTTTTCGAGCCAGATCCGCGTGTTCCGGCCCATCAGCGTCGATAAGACCGAAGTGACGATCTATTGCATCGCGCCGAAGGGCGAAAGCCAGGAGGCCCGGTCGCGCCGCATCCGCCAGTACGAGGATTTCTTCAATGCCTCCGGGATGGCAACTCCTGACGACACCGAAGAGTTCCGGGCCACTCAGCGTGGCTACGCAGGCGCCCTGCATGCGCCGTGGAACGACCTGACCCGCGGTGCGACCCAATGGATCGAAGGCCCGGACGAGGACGCCAAAGCGCTCGGGATCAACCCGCTACTGTCGGGAGCACGGACCGAGGACGAGGGCTTGTTCGTTATCCAGCACACCAACTGGTCGGAACGGATGAACGACGCCATCGAACGGGAACGTTCCGCTGCGGTCGACATGCAGACCGCGGCCGAGTGAGGAGGAGAGACCATGACAACCGCAACTCTAGAACGCACTGCGCCTGCGGCTGCGATGAGCATCACCGAGATCGAGGCATTTCTTTATGCCGAAGCGCGGGCGCTTGACGATCGTGACTGGGATACCTGGCTGACCTTTTACCACCAGGACTGCCCGTTCTGGATGCCTGCCTGGGATGACTACGACGAGTTGACCGAAGACCCGCAAAACGAAGTTTCACTGATGTTCTATCCCGACCGCGCGGGCATCGAGGACCGCGTGTTCCGCATCAAGACCGACCGGTCTTCGGCAACGTCGCTGCCCGAGCCGCGCACCAATCACAACCTGTCGAACATCGAGGTGCTGAGTCAGGAAGGGTCCGAGATCAAACTGCGCTTCAACTGGTCCACGCTCAGCTATCGCTACGGCACGACGGATCAGCATTGGGGCACGTCCTTCTATACGCTCGATACAAGCGGTCCCAAGCCGTTGATCACTGACAAGAAAGTGGTGCTGAAAAACGATCACATCCATCACGTGATCGACGTCTACCACATCTGATCCGGCAGGAAGCCGCTGGATGACATCTCCGCGCATCCCGACCCGGGTGCGCGGCCACGGGAGGAATTTGCCATGACAACCTATAATATCGCCCTGAATTTCGAAGACGGCGTCACCCGTGTCATCGAGTGCGATGACGACGAGAAGGTGACCGACGCTGCCTTCCGCCAGAAAATCAACCTGCCGATGGACTGCCGCGACGGGGTTTGCGGAACCTGCAAGTGTTTCGCCGAGAAGGGCGAATACGAGTTGGAGTTCTACATGGACGAGTCCATGTCCGACGAGGAGGCCGAAGAGGGCTATGTCCTGACCTGCCAGATGATCCCGGAAAGCGATTGCGTACTGCGGGTGCCCACGACGTCTGTCGCCTGCAAGACCGCACCAGAGGCCGTCGACGGAGAAGTCCTGAGTGTTGACAGCCTGTCGGAAACCTCGTTCGGGCTGCGGGTCAAACTGGCCCGGCCGATCGGATTTCTTTCTGGTCAATATGTGAACGTAACCGTTCCCGGCACCGGCAAGCATCGGTCGTATTCATTCTCGTCAGCGCCAGGTGCGGACGAAGCGACCTTCCTGATCCGAAATCTGCCGGGTGGGGTGATGAGTTCCTATCTGGGTGAACGGGCCAAGGCGGGTGATGCAGTGACACTTACCGGGCCGATGGGAGCGTTCTACCTGCGCCCCATCGAGCGCGCGCAACTCTGGCTGGCGGGTGGCACCGGGATGGCGCCATTCCTGTCGATGCTGGAGCAGGTTGTCGAGCAAGGCCTGGATCATCCTATCGTCCTTTACTATGCGGTAACGCGCGCCGCTGATCTGGTCGAACTTGACCGGATCGACGAACTGGCGTCGAAGGCCGGAAATGTTACGGTCATCACGATCCTTGCGTCCGAGGATGAGGTTCACGATCGCAAAGGGTACGTCACCGACCACCTGTCCGTGAAAGATCTGCACGACGGCAACTGCGACGTCTATCTTTGCGGCCCGCCACCGATGGTCGATGCCGTTCGCACCCATTTCGGTGAGTTGGGGGTCGAACCCCGAAACTTCTATTTCGAAAAGTTCAATCCTACCGAAGCCGAGTCGGACGCGGCATGACCCGGCGTTTCGAGGACAAAACCGTTGTGGTGACCGGCGCTGCGCAAGGCATTGGCCGCCAGGTGGCCGAGCGGATTGCCGAAGAAGGCGCGAAGGTACTGATCGTGGATCGCTCACCGGCGCGCAAGGATGTCGTTGCGGCGATCCGGGAGGCGGGCGGCACGGCCGAGACCATCTCGGTCAATCTCGAAACCTGGACGGGGTGCGAAAAGGCAATCGCCAAGGCCGTGGATCTTTGGGGTCGGATAGACGTGCTGATCAACAACGTCGGCGGCACGATTTGGGCGAAACCCTATGAGCACTACGAGCCCAAGCAGATCGACGCTGAGGTGCGCCGCTCGCTGTTTCCGACGCTCTATTGCTGCCGCGCGGCGATCGACCACATGCTGCCGCAGGGCGCGGGCGTGATCGTCAACGTCTCGTCCATCGCGACGCGCGGGCTGAACCGCGTGCCCTATGCGGCGGCAAAGGGCGGGGTGAACGCCCTCACCGCAAGCCTTGCCTGGGAGGTCGCGGAACGTGGCATCCGGGTGGTCGCGACCGCGCCGGGAGGGACTGAGGCACCGCCCCGCGTTGTGCCCCGAAACCCGAACGCGGAAGAGGAACAACGCGAAGACTGGTACAAGACCATCGTCGACCAGACGATCCAGTCCTCATTCATGAAACGCTACGGAACGCTCGACGAGCAGGCAGGTCCGATCCTGTTCCTGGCGTCGGACGACGCCTCCTACATCACCGGCGTTACCGTGCCGGTCGGTGGCGGAGATCTCGGATAGGCCCTGAGGAGGGGCCAATAATCAACTGGAGGAGTTAAAATGAAACGCGCTATTTTGGCGGCCCTCGGGCTTGCCACCACCTTTGTGACACCCGCTGCAGCGGAAGAGATCGAGGTCGGGCTGCTTCTGCCGTTTTCGGGCGTCTATGCCGCGCTTGGGAACGAAATCGAGGCCGGTTTCGCTCTTGGGCTGGAACAGTTCGGCGGCGACACCGGAGTGACATTCACCGTTGCGCGCGAAGACACCGAGGTCAAGCCTCCGGTTGCTCTGGCCAAGGCCAAGAAGCTGATCCTGCAAGACGAGGTCGACGTGATGGTCGGCATCGTCAGCTCGGGCGTGCTTGGTGCGGTGCGCGACATGGTGCATGGCGCGGGCGTGCCGCTGATCGTGGCGAACGCGGGCAACGATGCGGCAACCGGCGCGGATTGTTCGCCCTATATCACCCGCATGTCGTTCTCGAACGGTCAGGTGAACCGCCCGATGGGCACCTGGATGTATGAACAGGGTATCCGCAAGGTCTACACGCTCGCGCCCGACTATGCGGCCGGTCGTCAGATGATCGATGGCTTCGTCTCGACCTTTACGGCAGCAGGCGGTGAGATCGTCGGTCAAGAGTTCACGCCCTTCCAGAAGACCCAGGATTTCGGCCCCTATCTGGCGCAGGCGCAAGCCAGCGGTGCGGATGCGGTCTTTGTCTTCTATGCGGGGGGCGAGGCGATTTCCTTTGTTAAGCAATACGATAGCTTTGGCCTGAAGGACGACCTCCCGCTCTACGGCTCGGGCTTCCTGACCTCGCCGCTCTACGTCAACGCCGAAGGCCCGGCCGCCGAGGGCGTGATCACCTCGCTGCACTATGTGCCGACGATCGAAAGCGATACCAATGCCGCCTTTGTCGCCGCTTTCGAGGCCAAGGCGGGACATGCGCCGTCGGAATATGCCGTGCAGGGTTTCGATGCGGCGCGCGCGCTGGTCGAGGCGGTCAAATCGGGCGCAACCGATCGCGAAAGTATCGCTCAGGCGCTGCGCCAGGTCAGCTTCGACGGCCCGCGCGGCGCGACGTCGATTGACCCCGCCACCAACAACATCATCCAGCCGATCTATGTCTACGAGACCGTGGCAGGAGAAAACGGTCTGACTCAAAAGGTCCTGGCACAACTGCCCGCCGAACAGGACCCAGCCAACGGTTGCGAGATGGCCGCGGTCGGCAACTGATGCGCATTGGCCCGGTCGGCGCAGTACGGCCGGGCCTTACTTTGGGGAGGGAAACTCAATGGCACATGATCTTGGCTTCTGGACATTGCAGGCGCTCAATGCGCTTCAGCTTTCAATGCTGCTGTTTCTGCTGTCGATCGGCCTAACCGTCATTTTCGGGCTGATGCACTTTGTTAACCTTGCCCACGGCTCTCTTTATGCGCTTGGCGCGTATTTCGCAGCTTCGCTGGCGGCGGTCGGTGGATACTGGGCGGGGTTCTTTCTTGCCCCGGTCGCGGTCGCAGGTGTTGGTATCCTGCTTTACTCGGGTCTCATTCAACGGATGCGCAAATCCGGGCCGATGGCACAGGTGCTTGTCACGTTTGGCCTGATCTTTGCGCTTCTCGACCTCACGCGCATCTTCTGGGGCGATCTGGCGCTGGCCATCGAGGTGCCGACGCTGCTTGCCGAGCGGACGGCGATCCTTGGGGTCGATTATCCCACCTATCGTCTTTTTATCATCGTGCTGGGCCTTGCCATTTTCAGCGCGCTCGCCCTTGTGCTGAGCCGCACCCAGATCGGAGCGATGATCCGGGCGGGAGTCGACAACGACGCCATGGCGGCCTGTCTGGGGATCAATGTTGAGCGCATGTTTTTCATTGTCTTCTGTGTCGGCTGCGCGCTGGCAGGTCTCGCAGGCGCGGTCGCGGCACCGCTGCTCAGCGTCACGCCCGACATGGGGCTGCAAATCCTGATCCCCACGCTGATCGTGATCGTGATCGGTGGCCTTGGTTCGCTGAAAGGCGCGATCGCGGGATCGTTGATCTATGGTTTTGTGCAAACGTTTGGCGCGGTGCTTGCGCCCCAACTCGCCTCGGTTCTGATCTATGCACTCCTGGCGGCAGTGCTGGTGATCCGGCCTGTGGGCCTGTTCCCGGCGAAAGGATAATCGGATGTTTCGTCATACCCCGCTTCGCTACGGCGTGTTGATCCTGCTCGCCATTCTGGCCATGTTTCAGGCGGTAACCGCCGGGTATTTCGGCCTGGAGATCCTGATCGAAATTCTGATCCTCGCCATGCTCGTCCTCGCGCTCGACATGGTGGCAGGGTTCGGAGGCATGGTGTCGCTCTGCCACGGCGCGCTGATGGGCGTCGGCGCCTACGCCTTTGCTCTACTGTCGATTCAGGCGGGAATTTCTCCTTTTGTATCAATGTGCTGCGCAGTCGCGCTCACAGGTGCCGCCGCGTGGATCATCGGCGCGATCTGTTCGCGCAGCCACGGCACCTATTTTATCATGGCCACGCTCGCCTTCGGTCAGATGGCCTATTCCTATGTGTTCGACGCTCCCATGTTCGGCGGCGATGACGGGCTTGGTGGAATTTCGCGTCTCGATCTGACCCTAATCGGCATCAACCTCGATGACAGCCGCAGCTTTGCGTTTTTCTGCCTTGCATTGCTCGGCGCCGTCTATGGCGCGGCAGTGCTTATCCTGCGCTCGGGATTGGGACGCTCTCTGTCGGGTGTGATGCATAATGAACAGCGCATGCGCGCGCTCGGGCTTACAGTCTGGCGGGTCAAGGCTGATGTCTTTGGGCTGTCAGGCATGATCGCCGGTCTCGCCGGTGTGCTTGCGGCGCAGCACACCATGTATATCTCGCCCGGTCTCTTGAGCTGGACAGTTTCAGGCGAAGCGCTGGTCGTGGTGATCCTCGGTGGTCTAGGCACGCTCGTTGGCCCGCTCGTGGGCGCGGTGGCCTTTGTTATGCTCAAACATGAACTCAGCGCGATCACGAGCCATTGGCATCTTGTCGTGGGCGTCGTCCTCATCGGTGTCGTCATGAGCCGTGCCAACGGCATCTTCGGTTGGGTCGAGGCGCGCTGGGGCGCGTTGCTGGAACGGCGCGTCACCGATGCCACGCGCCAACAGGAACCGGAAAAGAGTCTGAACGATGCTTGAGACACGCAATCTCGACAAAAGCTTCGGCGCCATCCATGTCACGCGCGATGTGTCCCTGAAACTTGAAAGGGGCGAGCGCCGGGTCATTCTCGGCCCCAATGGTGCGGGCAAGACGACCCTGTTCAATCAGCTTGTCGGAGAACTGACGCCTGACAACGGGTCGGTACATCTCGCGGGTGAGGACGTGACCGCGCTGTCGGTCGCCAAACGCGCGCGTCAGGGTCTTTCGCGCAGCTATCAAAAAAATACCTTGTTCGATGGACTGACGGTCGAGCAAAACCTCGGCCTGGCTGCGTCGGTCCAGACCGGCCACGCGACGCAGCTTTGGTCCGACAGCCTCGCGAAACCCGAGGTGCGCGAGATCGTCCGCGACGTGGCCGAGCAGGTCAATCTGATGCCATACATACATGCCACGGTATCCGAGATCAGCTACGGTGTCCGACGGCAACTTGAGGTCGGTGTCGCACTTGCGACCCGCCCTCTGGTCCTGCTGATGGACGAACCCACCAGCGGCGTCGGCCCCGAGATGTCGAAGGGCTTTCATGACCTGCTGAACAACCTGCCGCGCGACCTCACGATGCTGATCATCGAGCATGACATGGACCTCGCCTTCGACGTGGCCGACACGATCACCGTGCTGAACTACGGCGAAGTGGTCTTTGACGGCCTGCCCGAAGAGGCGCGTGGCTCCAAACTTCTGAAAGACATCTATCTTGGGAGCTGGGAAGATGCTTGAGCTTTCTGCGGTCGAGTCCGGTTACGGGGAAACCCAAGTCCTTTACGGCCTGTCGCTTGAGGCGCAAGCGGGCCGAGTGCTGGCAATCCTTGGGCGCAATGGCGCGGGCAAATCCACGACACTGAAGACCATCATGGGTCTGCTGCCGCTGCGCGCGGGAACCGTGATGTTCGAGGGTGCGCCGATCCCGGCCCGGCCCTCCGACGTGGCAAAAACCGGCATCGCCTATGTGCCGGAAACCCGCGACATCTTCCCGTCCCTTTCGGTGCGCGAGAACCTTGAAATCACGGCAAAGCGCTTTCGCGGCGCGCAGGACGGCTGGACCATGGATCGGGTCGTCGACCTGTTTCCACGGCTAGGCGAGCGGATGCAGAATGGCGGTGCGGAGCTGTCGGGTGGCGAACAGCAGATGCTTGCCATTGCCCGCGCGCTACTGATGAACCCGCGGCTGTTGATCCTGGATGAACCGACCGAGGGGCTCGCCCCGATCATCGTGAAGCTAATCCACGACAAGTTGCAGGAATTGAAGGCAGAGGGCCTGTCGATGATCATTGTGGAACAGAACTTCGGTTTTGCAACCTCTCTGGCAGACGATGTTGTCGTTGTCAGCAAGGGGCAGGTCGTCTGGACAGGCACTGCTGATGGAATCCGCGCCGACCACGAGGCACAGCGTACCTGGCTCGGAGTCTGACGCTATTTTTTATTGATCGGACTTTTTCGGGCGACCTTCTGTGCCACGGTCACGAAGTTCTTTACATGAACGCCCTGCTCGTCGATGCGGTAGTTTACGGAAAGATCAGTCCGGCCGATTTCTGGATCGATATCCAGAAACTTCAAGCCCTTACGGGGGGCATTGGCAACAGATTCCGGTACGATACACACCCCTTCGCCCACGGCTACCAAACCAAGCGCTGTTTGAAGATCATTACACCAAAGACGTAGAGGCGCTTTGAAACCTGAATTTTCGACAGCACTGATGACCGTGTCCGCGTAGCTTGGCCGCGGTCGTTCGGGATAAAGGATCAGGTTGTGCGTTTCCAACCGCTCCAACTTGGCCACCGTACGTGTACCTGTGTCGACGATGTTGGGCAATGCAAGGATGAGCTTTTCCTCCATGAGATGCTTGGAGAGAAACTCGGGGTCCTTCAGCGTTGGTCGCGCAAAGGCAATATCGAGCTCGCGCGAGACCAGCGCACGATAAAGCTCTGCATTGTTCATGGGATTGAGGCTGAGATTTACCTCGGGATAGTTCATCCGATAGGATCTTATGATGTTTGGCAGAATGCCAAACGTGGCCGAACCGACGAAGCCGATCCGCAGGCGTCCTTCCGCACCCTGGCCCAGTCGGCGCACTTCGAGCCGGGTGTCGTCGATTTGAGCGAGGATCGCCTTGCCCCGCGCCAGGAGCCGCTCGCCCGCCTGTGTAAGCGTGATGGCGTTGCGACCGCGATTGAAGAGAACCGCCTCCAATTCCTCCTCAAGCTGTTTGATCTGCCGACTGAGTGGCGGCTGTGCCATGTCGAGGCGTTCAGCGGCCCTGCCGAAATGCAACTCTTCGGCCACCGCGATGAAATAGGTCAACTGTTTTAGATTCATTTTCGCTTCTCTCCCAGAAGCTTAGAGTACGCGATTGCACTAAACGGCAAAAGACCCCCGTCGAAACGAGGGCCTTTCTCCGGGAGGTATCAAAGTATCACTCGGCGGCGACGGCCTGCGCGCCGGCTTTGGCTTTGAGCACGAAGTCGAACTCGAAATGCAGGTCGGTGCCCAGTTCCTTCGGCGCGGGTTTGAACTTGCCGATCAGGCTTTCCTTTACCGCGAATACGCTGTCGTTTTCCAGCCACTCGCTGTCGCCATCGTAGATCTGGCTGATCAGCGGACGAAAGCCCTCTTTCGAGATGATGAAATGCATGTGGCCAGGGCGGTTCGGATGATGACCCATGAAGTGCAAGAGTTCACCGGCCGTCTCATCCTCGGGGATCGGGTAGGGGACAGGGCGCACGGCAACAAAGGCGTAATGGCCGTTCTCGTCGGTCTCGAAGCGCCCGCGCAGGTTATATTCGGGCTGATCGGGGTCGAGGTTTTCATAGATGCCGTTCGGCGCGTCTTCCCAGACGTCCATGGTGACACCGGCGATGCCGTTGCCGTTCTCGTCGCGGATATAGCCCTCATAATAGGCCGTTTCTTCGTTGTCATAGTGCTTTTGGATTGTTGAGGCTCCTTTGGGAAGCACCGGCGGGTTTTCCCGGTAGAACGGGCCGAGCACCGTGGATTCGCTCGACGTGCCGTCGGCCGGGTTGGTCATCATGTCGACCAGAACCTCTACGCCGAGAATGTCGGCCAACAGGATGAATTCCTGACGGTTGTCGTTGCTGAGCTTGCCGGCGCGCACGAGATAGGCACAGGCCTCCAGAAACTCACTGTGCTGCAATTTCACATCTTTGACGAAGCCATGCATGTGCTTGATCAGCGACGTCATGATCTCGCGCTGACGATCCGTGATGTCGCCGTACTGGCCGAGGCTCGCGATCACTACGTCGGTGATGTTGTCCTGATTGACGATGCCCATGAAATTTTCCTCCTCCTGGCATTTCCCGAGAATGTGCAGCCTGCGCCACGCATTCAGAATTCAGCTGGGGCTCCTCTTCGTCCCACGGCCAAAACAGTCGTAGAAATTGCGCACCAACCCAATGCCCGTGGTGGTATCACCTGATACCGTGATGGGCGACTTGAGCAGGCGAGTGGTCGAGTATCAGGCTATACCCTTGGCGGCATGGTCCGCCCGTGTACGCTCGTGGCACATTTCCTCAACTGAGGAAGAGCGGGGAGGCTCAAGTGTTCGACACATTCAACTTTATCCGGGCACAGCTTGACAAAACACCGCATTTGTCGCGGCTTGGGCGGCTCTTCTCGGAAACAGTCCTGATCGAAGTGAGCGGCGACGAGTATTATCTGACCTTCGAGAAGGGCCGCATCGTTGCGATTGCAGAAGGTCCGAGCCGTAAGACGCCCTGGCGCTTTGCCTTCCGCACCGATGCCGAGGCGCTGCAGAAATTTTGGCAGGAGCGCCCCGAACCCGGCTTTCACGATATATTCGGGCTGGTCAAGATCGGGCGCGGCCGGGTTGACGGTGACATCCTGAGCCTCGTCAAGAACCTGCGTTTCTTCAAGGAAGTCCTGACGCTCGCACGTGCACAAGAGGAGGTAGCGGCATGACTATCGAGGCAATCACTGGTCGCTACCTGACTGTAACCGTTGGCGGTGCTCCGCGACGCATCTATTTCGAGGAGGCCGGGCAGGGGCGCCCGGTCCTGTGCCTGCACACCGCAGGCGCGGACACCCGTCAATGGCGCCATCTGATGAATGACGCCGAGGTGACCGCAAAAAACCGACTTATTGCCTTCGATATGCCTTGGCATGGCAAATCGCTTCCGCCCGAAGGGTTTGAAACGCAAGAATATCTTCTGACGACCGATGGCTATATCGAAACCGTGCTCGCGGTGATAGACGGGCTCGGACTTGACCGGCCGGTGCTGGCGGGCTGCTCCATGGGCGGGCGCATCGCGCTGCAACTTGCGGCGCTGCACGCCGGAAAATTCAGCGGATTTATCGCCATCGAGGCATCGGATTTCCAACCTGCCTGGTACGATATCGACTGGTTTCATCGCCCCGACGCCCATGGCGGCGAGATGGGGGCCGCGCTGGTTTCGGCCAATATCTCACCATATGCACCAAACGCTGAGCGTTGGAATACGCTTTGGATGTTCATGCAAAGTGGGCCAGGTGTCTTCCGGGGTGATCTGAGTTTTTACACGAAGGATGACAGCCTGATTCCTCGTCTGCCCACCATCGACACGGCGGCAACACCGGTGCACATCATCGTGGGTGCCTACGACCTGACCTGCACACCCGAAGACGCAGAACGCACCGCCAAGGCCATCCCCGGCGCGACGCTGGCGGTAATGGATGAGCTTGGACACTTTCCGATGAGCGAACACCCAGACGGGTTCCGTCCTTTCTTCGTCGATGCGCTCGGGAAAATGCCGGCCGTCGTGTCCGAGGTCGCCTGATAGTCTACAAACCGCACGGGAGGAGGAGCCTATGTGCAAGAACGCTGACAATCCCTGCCCGGGTTGCAAAAAACACAACGCGACTGACGCGCCTTGGGCATTTTTTACCGACGCTGAACGACGGTCCGCAGAAGGGGTGTCGCAGGCCGATCTGGTAAGCGACCGCAACGGGCGGCGTCATCCCGCACAGGGTGAAACCGACACCTCCATCGCAACGCGGTACACGCACTAGGACCAAATCAATGACCACTCCATGCATTATTTGTGTGGCGATCACCGGCAGCTTGCCCACGAAAGCCAACAACCCGGCTGTTCCGATCTCTGTTTCCGAACAGGTGGAATCAACCCACGAAGCCTTCGAGGCAGGGGCAACCATCGTGCATGCCCATGTGCGCAACGCAGATGAAACGCCTTCCTCCGATCCTGAAAAATTCGCCGAATTGAGAGACGGGATCGAAAAACATTGCCCGGGCATGATCATCCAATTTTCGACAGGCGGTCGGTCCGGCGCGGGCAAAACCCGCGGCGGCATGTTGCCTTTGAAACCCGACATGGCATCGCTCTCCGTGGGTTCCAACAACTTCCCGACCCGCGTCTACGAGAACCCGCCAGACCTGGTCGACTGGCTGGCCGCAGAGATGTTGACCTATGATGTGAAACCCGAGATCGAAGCCTTTGACCTGAGCCATATCTTGAAAGCCAAGGACATGGCCTGCAAAGGACAATTGGCCGGAACGCCTTACATCCAGTTTGTCATGGGCGTGAAGAATGCGATGCCCGTCGATCGGGATGTTTTTAACTACTACGTCCACACGGTTCACCGCCTCTTCGGCCCCAATGCAGCGTGGTGCGCGGCCGGGATTGGTGCCCATCAGATTACCCTGAATGAATGGGCGATCGCGGCAGGGGGCCACGCGCGCACCGGTCTGGAAGACAATGTTCGCCTTGATCGCGACACGCTTGCCCCAAGCAATGCAGCGCTTGTCCGGCGTGCCGCTACGATCTGTGAACGAAACGAACGCCCGGTCGCGACTTGGCAAGAGGCGCGTAGAATTTTGGGATTACGCCTGCCCGAAGGCAGAACAGCGGGAGAGGCAGCATGAAAAAAGTTTGCGCTAGCACTACGGAGGCCCTCGACGGGCTTTTGGAGGACGGCATGCTGATCGCGGCGGGGGGATTTGGCCTGTGTGGCATTCCCGAGTTGCTGATTGACGCCATCGTGGAGAGCGGCGTGAAAGACCTGACCATCGCATCGAACAATTGCGGCGTTGACGGGTTCGGTCTGGGCAAACTGCTCGACACCAAACAGATCAAGAAGATGATGTCGTCCTATGTGGGCGAGAACGACGAATTCATGCGGCAATACCTGTCGGGTGAGCTTGAGATCGAGTTCAACCCGCAAGGAACCCTCGCCGAACGGATGCGCGCGGGAGGCTGCGGTATCGCAGGTTTCTACACCAAGACCGGCGTAGGAACGCAGGTGGCCGAGGGCAAGGAGCTGAAGGAATTCGATGGCGAAACCTACGTTCTCGAACGCGGGATTTTCGCCGATATTTCAATCGTCAAGGCCTGGAAGGCGGATGAGACGGGCAACTGCATCTTCCGCAAGACCGCCCGCAACTTCAATCCGCCCGCCGCCATGTGCGGAAAGGTTTGCGTGATGGAAGTGGAAGAAATCGTGCCCACCGGATCGCTCGACCCCGACCACATCCATTTGCCCGGCATCTATGTGCATCGTCTTATCCAAGGCGAGCACGAGAAACGGATCGAACAAGTGACCACCCGCAAGAGGGAGACTGCATAATGCCCTGGGACCGGAACCAAATGGCCGCGCGTGCCGCGGAGGAACTCGAAGACGGCATGTATGTGAACCTCGGCATTGGCATCCCGACACTGGTGGCCAATTTCGTCGGCGACAAGGACATCACGCTGCAATCGGAAAACGGGATGCTCGGCATGGGCCCCTTCCCCTTCGAGGGCGAAGAAGACCCCGATCTGATCAATGCGGGCAAGCAGACCATCACGGAACTCAAGCGCACTGCTTATTTCGATTCGTCGCAGAGTTTCGGGATGATCCGGGGCGGCAAGATCGCCGCCGCGATCCTCGGGGCCATGGAAGTGGCGGAGAACGGCGATCTTGCCAACTGGATGATCCCTGGCAAGCTGGTCAAGGGCATGGGCGGAGCCATGGACTTGGTTGCGGGCGTGGGCCGCGTGATCGTGGTGATGGACCACACCAACAAGCACGGCGACAGCAAGGTGCTGCATTCCTGCACACTGCCACTGACCGGCAAAGGCGTCGTGGATCGCATCATCACCAACCTCGGCGTGCTCGACGTGGTCACGGGAGGCCTAAAGATTGTGGAACTCGCAGACGGCGTGTCCGAGGCCGAACTGCGTGCCGCCACCGAGGCGACAATTGTCTGATACTTTCCGATATCTCGGGCCGCGTCTCAGTGACATATCCGGTTCCGCAATCGGAGCCGGATTTCTCGCGGTCGTCGTCTCCTATGCAGGTCCGTTGCTGATATATTTGAGCGCTGCGAATGCCAACGGCATTTCGGCGGACTCCTTCTCGTCCTGGGTATTCGCCATTTCGGTTGCCGCGGGCCTTTCGAGCATCGCTCTCAGTCTCTGGTATCGCGTTCCTGTCGCGATGGCCTGGTCGGCACCGGGCACAGTGCTATTGATTTCGCTCAGCCCGTCTTTGTCGAATGCCGAGATGGTTGGAGCCTATATCGCCGTGGCCGCCGTGCTCGTTCTGATCGGTCTCTCCGGCGCGTTTGAAGGGCTTGTACGTTTTCTTCCGCCGTCTGTGGCCAACGGCATGATGGCTGGTATTCTGTTCGGTTTCGGTCTGAAAGCCGCAGGCGGGCTTGCCACGGATCCTGGAATCATCGCACTTCTGATTGCGATCTTCGGTATCTGCACGGTTCTCTTTCCTCGCTACGCGATGCTTCTGCTTCTTGCCGCCGCGATCGGCATCAGCGCCATTCTTTACGGCGCATCGGTCAGCAACATCAGCCTTGACATGGCGCATCCCGAAACAACGGTGCCTGACTTTTCATCGGGAGCCATGCTCGGACTGGCGCTACCATTGCTTGTCACCACGCTCAGCGGCCAGTACCTGCCCGGAATGGCGATCCTGCGAGCCAGCGGATACTCGATCTCCGCCAACCCGATCCTCATCATTGGAGGCATGGTCTCGGTCGGCGCTGCCATCTTTGGGGGTATCACGACCTCTCTGGCCTCTATCACCGCAGCGTTCTGCGCGGGCCCAGACAGCCACGAAGACCCGGACCGACGCTATATCGCAGGTGTTTCTTGCGGCGTTTTCTTCTGCCTCGGTGGCGTCTTTGCGCGTAGCATCGTTGATATCCTAATCTTGTTGCCCTCGGCGATGATAGCTCTCTTGGCGGCGTTGGCCTTGTTGCAACCGATCTTGAAGTTCACCGAGGCAATGTTGTCCTCCGACGATGCTCAGGCCGGATTGCTAACTTTCATGTTCACAGCCTCGGGCGTCTCCCTTTTTGGGATCGGCTCGGCATTTTGGGGAGTCGCAATCGGCACCGGTTTTCACTTGTTGATGACTTTCGTGACTTCGGTGCCCGGTCGATTCTTGAAAGGTAAATAACATAAATTCGATTATGCGAGTTTTGGGCAACCCG
>TARA_R110002072_G_scaffold140900_10_pt1 | contig 47619 bp, 42 predicted proteins | sample TARA_R110002072 | Tara Oceans TARA_R110002072 (sample SAMEA4397118) | marine metagenome | biome: Polar Biome; feature: [SRF] surface water layer (ENVO:00010504); material: water (ENVO:00002006), including particulate matter (ENVO:01000060) such as... | depth 5 m | reverse complement strand
CAGAACAGCCTCTACTGGGTCAGTTTTCGGTCAGCGGCAACACCCTCGCGTCACAATCAGCGGCTGATGGGTGCGAGGCGAAATCGGAAAGCCCTCCATCCGCCCGATGCGCTCAAGCCAACCATTGATCGTTGATTTTCCAGTATGGAAGATCGCCTGCGGCGCGTCTTCGAGGCTTTTTTGAAGGTGACTATCGAGCAAAACAGGGGGGTTAAACCGATCCCGCATTGTTGCTTCATCAACCAGCTTCCGACGAAAGAGGGGCACATTCTGAATGGCTGCATTCCAGTCGGCACCTTCTGGATACGTTTGCCAGAGTTGCGCCAGTACCATTGCCTTGTAGGCCTGCACCACGCTGTAGAGGTCATCATCCAGACTGAATGTTTCGAACTTTACTCGCCAACCTCCCTCGTCCCATCTTTGCTTTGCCCAATGAAACCTGACCTTGCAGCCCTGATCGCTCTTCGTGAAATCACCAAAAACCATCATTCGCACCTGAACGCCACGCTGCCCGTAAATCATCAACATGCGCAGGTAAAGGTACTGCTCGGGATCTAACTGACCGTGACAAAACTGCTCATGTATCCATTGGTCCAGACCGTCCTGCTCCACCTGCGTGAACGGGCCTTGTTCGGGGTCCAGGCTGAGGATCACATCGTTGCTGGAGTTTTTTTTCCTGGGCAGTGCCTGGTAGGCATCGATAAGGGATTGCGTCGGGCGCTGTTCGAGGGATTCGCAGTCGTGCCAAAACGCCATGAAAGAGGTAATGACACTAAACTCAGAATGGTTAAAGCGCTCCCGCAGAGCGATCAGGTGATTCTCGTTAAGCGGGTCAATCCCGGCATGAGCAGCCCGCGACAACACAGAGGTAGTCATAAAAACCGTGTCCGCTGACACATCGGCCATTCGGTACGCCAGGGCGGCGTGCAACCAAGGCTGCCAATCTAGCGAGACGCAGGCAACAGCCGCTTTCCAGTTGACTGAATGATTAGCCGATTGATCGGGTTTCCACATCGGTTCGGCGGGTGTGAACACCTTCCCACATTTCGCTAGGCGAGGCGTGTTCAGCCACGCATCGAGGCTGTCCTTCGTGGGTGCCTGAAGTGCTTCGACGGAGATTTTCACTTGGAACCGCCCGGTGTCTCGGCCTTTTGACGGATGGCCTTAAACCTCTCGGCCCGCTTCTGTATTGCGTTGTCCGCCTCTTCTTTCCAGAATTTCGCGCCGTAGAGGCCAGGCATGTCCGATCCGGGACTCCAGCCGAACATCCATGTTAGGGTTTTTTGAACCTGCGTGGTGCGATCCTCCGGCGTGAGCGCTGCCAGTTCCTCCCGCATGCTTTCCAGCATCGTGTAGACCGCGTCATGCCTCAGAATATGCGGGTGCACATGAGCCAGTTCCGGCGCTATTTCTCGGACCCTGGACAGGACGCCATCAACTGCCTTGATGGTCAGAGGTCCGCCCTCATTTCGCTTGTGGGCCACCAGCAAAAACGGATGCTTTCTCGCTTGCGATGTGCCGCTACGGGGTTTTCTGTGGCGATATTTCGATTCGTACTCAGTGATTGCGTCATACAGGTCATCGGTCATGAGCAGCATGCGCTCGTTGGTTTTGAATTGCGGGGCCATGGTTCGTGGGTCGAGGCTCTCATCCTCTAGGTTGACCACCGCTAGTTGACGACTGTGCCAGTGAATATCGCTGGTCTTGATCAGCAGCATCTCGGAGCGGCGCAGCCCCATGTCGAGACCCAGCAGCAAAATGATGTAGTTACGCAGCCTGATAGCTTCATCTGAAAAGGGGTTCTCGGCGCTATCCGGATGCATGATTTCCAGCAATCGAGTTCGCTCCTGGCTGGTAAGCCCTTTCATTTCGTCGATTCGCGTTTCTTTCCACGAAGGGCGGGCCGCTTTGATCTTGCGTTTGATGCGCCCCTTCAGGTCGTCAATCGCCTCATATCGTGTTGAGTGATCACCCAACTTGTCATAAAGGAAGGCCAGATAGTCGCGTACCGCCTCGATTCGCTGCTGCGCATGGACTTTGCCAACGGATTTGTAGGCAGTCGGATGCAAACGCATCCCCGCATACTTCATGGCCAAGGTTTCCTTACTAAACCCCGCGTCCGACACAAATCTGGAAAGCTCACTGTCTGTCAGGTATTGGCTGGCAGGGCGCTGTTCGATGCGAGAAATCAGATCAATAGAGGAAAAAGTCAGAAACTGCTCAAGCACAACCAGATGCTCAAGGTACTTCTTTGTTGTTTCCAGTGCTCTGCCCGAGTGTTCCATGGTCATGTAGAGGTTGGGGTAGTAAACCGGGATGTAGTCTTGCACCAGCAGCTTTCTACGAGCACCATTCACCACCTGCTCTATGACCTGGAAACCCATATTGCTCTCTCATAAAAAATAACTTTTTTAAGTATAGTCAGGAACAAGTTTAGGTCAACGCAAAACCTAACGTTTTGCTTTCCAGAATTTAAGCGCTTGCCGCTACCATAAAGCACTGAAAAAACAGGATTAAAGGCGAATAAAACCATGTCAAAAAGTGACAAAGCAGGCAAAACAGGCTCTTACGTTTACACCATGCATCGGCTCGGCAAAGTCGTACCGCCGAAGCGGGAAATCCTCAAGAACATCTCCCTGTCGTTCTTCCCAGGCGCCAAGATCGGCGTACTCGGCCTCAACGGTTCGGGTAAATCCACCCTGCTGAAGATCATGGCCGGCGTCGACACCGAGTTCGACGGCGAAGCCCGTCCGATGCCGGAGCTGAATATCGGTTACCTGCCGCAGGAGCCGCAGCTCGATCCGAGCAAGACCGTGCGCGAAGTGGTGGAAGAGGCCGTGAGCCAGATCAAGGACGCCCAGGCGCGTCTGGATCAGGTCTACGCCGCTTACGCCGAGCCGGATGCCGACTTCGACAAGCTGGCCGCCGAACAGGCCAAGCTCGAAGCCATCCTGCAGACCAGCGACGGCCATAACCTTGAGCGTCAGCTGGAAGTCGCCGCCGACGCCCTGCGTCTGCCTGCCTGGGATGCCAAGGTCGAGTTCCTCTCCGGTGGTGAGAAACGTCGTGTGGCCCTGTGCCGCCTGCTGCTGTCAGCCCCGGACATGTTGCTGCTCGACGAACCAACCAACCACCTGGACGCCGACTCGGTGGCCTGGCTGGAGCACTTCCTCCACGACTTCCCAGGCACCGTGGTCGCGATCACGCACGACCGGTATTTCCTGGATAACGTCGCTGGCTGGATTCTCGAACTCGACCGCGGCGCCGGTATTCCGTACGAGGGCAACTATTCGGGTTGGCTGGAAGCCAAGTCGGATCGTCTGGCCCAGGAATCCAAGCAGCAGTCGGCCCATGAAAAGGCCATGAAGGAAGAGCTGGAGTGGGTGCGCAAAGGCGCCAAAGCCCGCCAGTCGAAGTCCAAGGCGCGCTTGCAACGTTTCGAAGAAATGCAGTCGCAGGAATTCCAGAAGCGCAGCGAGACCAACGAAATCTATATCCCGGTCGGCCCGCGTCTGGGCGACAAGGTCATCGACTTCGTTAACGTCAGCAAGGGTTACGGCGACCGCGCGCTGATCGACAACCTGTCGTTCAGCATGCCCAAGGGCGCCATAGTCGGCGTGATCGGCGGTAACGGTGCCGGTAAGTCGACCCTGTTCCGCATGCTGATGGGCAAGGAGCAGCCGGACTCGGGCAGCATCGAGATCGGTGAAACCGTGCAGTTGGCCTGTGTCGACCAGAGCCGCGACGACCTCGACGGCAGCAAGACTGTGTGGGAAGCCGTGTCCGGCGGTTCCGACATGATCAAGATCGGCAACTATGAAGTGCCGTCGCGCACCTACGTCGGGCGCTTCAACTTCAAGGGTGGCGATCAGCAGAAGTTCGTTAAGGACCTCTCCGGTGGTGAGCGCGGCCGTTTGCACCTGGCGTTGACCCTGAAAGAGGGCGCCAACGTTTTGCTGCTGGACGAACCGTCCAACGACCTCGACGTGGAAACCCTGCGTTCGCTGGAAGAAGCGCTGCTCGACTTCCCGGGCGCTGCCATTGTGATCTCTCACGATCGCTGGTTCCTGGATCGCGTGGCAACCCACATCCTGGCGTACGAAGACGACTCGCATATCGAGTTCTTCGAGGGCAACTACACCGAGTACGAAGCGGATCGTAAAAAACGCCTGGGCGACGCAGCTGCGCAGCCACACCGCGTGCGTTACAAGAAGCTGGCGCAGTAAGGCCAGGTTGCAATAAAAAAACGGGGCCGAAAGGCTCCGTTTTTGTTTGCCGGCTCCGCGTGCAGCGCGTGAGCAAGTACTGATCTGCGACAGTGTTTGGCGCCAGCACGGGAGCACACTGAATGCAGTGCTCCCGAGGACTGCCTTCATGCCTGCTTTCGACCCCCATATCGCCCTGTACACCTTGGTAAACGAATACAGCGCCCGCGCCAATGCGATCCGCCAGGATCTGGCGCGTCTGCATTCGGCAGGTTTTGCCGAGCAGGCGCAGCAGCGGCAGAACGATGACGTGCTGCAGGCGCTGCTGGCCGAAGCCGAGACCGGGTTGCGCCAAGTCGGCCTCGCCAAGCTGCGCCTTGCCGAGGGGCGCTACGGCTTGTGCTTGCGCTGCGGTGAGGCCATCAGTGCTGCACGGTTACAGGTGATGCCCGCGGCAGAGTGTTGTCTGGCCTGTGCCGATGCGCGCGAACGCTGATTGCGCTTCTGCATCGGCAGGCAGCAATCCCACCGCGAAGTTGCGTTTGCGCCGGTTAGTCGACGCCACGACCGGCAGCGTGATGACGTACGGTTAGTCGCGCTCTGCTCGGCGCGGGTGCAGTGTGTGACACTTGGCGAGATTTGCCGAGTCAGGACGCGCCTTTTGGCTTGTGGATGCGGGCCGATGCGGCCATGATTTCCACCAGGCCCCCGTCCAAGGATTTCCAATGCCAGACTCCGTCGCAGCCCATTTGCGGTTGGCACCTGAAGCACTTACCCGTCCCTTCTCCCCTGAGCAGTTCAACTTCACCAATACCGAAGACCTGGAGCCCTTCCGTGGCGTATTGGGCCAGGAACGCGCCGTCGAAGCACTGCAGTTCGGCGTGGCGATGCCGCGCCCCGGTTATAACGTGTTTGTTATGGGTGAGCCCGGTACCGGGCGTTTCTCCTTCGTCAAGCGCTACCTCAAGGCTGAAGCCAAGCGCCTGGAAACCCCGGCTGACCGGGTATACGTCAACCATTTTGATGAGCCGCGCGAGCCGCGGGCACTGGAATTGCCGTCCGGCACTGCCGGCGAGTTTCTCGCTGACATCAACGGCCTGATCGATAACCTGCTGGCGACCTTCCCTGCGGTGTTCGAGCACCCCTCGTTCCAGCAGAAGAAAAACGCGATCGACCGCGACTTCAACAAGCGCTACGACCAGGCCCTAGATGTGGTCGAGCGCCTGTCGCTGGAAAAGAGCGTTGCCCTCTATCGTGACAGCAGCAATATCGCCTTTACCCCGATGCTCGATGGCAAGGCGCTGGATGAAGCCGAGTTTGCCCAGCTGCCAGAAGCCGAGCGCGAGCGCTTCCATGCCGATATCGCCACACTGGAGGAGCGCCTCAACGAGGAGCTGTCCAGCCTGCCGCAGTGGAAGCGCGAGTCGAGCAACCTGCTGCGTCAGCTCAATGAAGAAACCATCACCATTGCCCTGCAGCCGCTGCTCGCGCCGCTGTCGCAGAAGTACGCGGAAAACGCCGGGGTCTGCGCCTACCTGCAGGCGGTTCAGGTCAATCTGCTGAAAACCGTGGTTGATCAACTGGTCGAGGTAGAGAAGGCCGATGCACAAACCCGCAAGCTGCTCGAAGAGCAGTACTGCCCGAGCCTGGTAGTCGGCCACCACGCCCAGGGTGGCGCACCGGTGGTGTTCGAGCCGCACCCGACCTACGACAACCTGTTTGGTCGTATCGAATACAACACTGACCAGGGCGCGCTCTACACCAGCTACCGCCAGCTGCGCCCCGGAGCGTTGCACCGTGCCAACGGCGGTTTTCTGATTCTGGAGGCGGAGAAGATGCTCGGCGAGCCGTTTGTCTGGGATGCGCTCAAGCGCGCCCTGCAATCGCGCCAGCTGAAGATGGAGTCGCCATTGGGCGATCTCGGCCGCATTGCCACCGTGACCCTGACCCCGCAGATGATTCCGCTGCACCTCAAGGTGGTGATCATCGGCTCGCGTCAGCTCTATTACACGCTGCAGGACCTCGATCCGGACTTCCAGGAGATGTTCCGCGTCCTGGTCGATTTCGATGAAGACATCCCGCTGGCCGACGACAGCCTGGAGCAGTTCGCCCAGCTGATGAAGACCCGCACCTCGGAAGAGGGCATGGCGCCGCTGACTGCGGCGGCCGTGGCGCGGGTGGCGACCTACAGCGCGCGCCTGGCCGAGCATCAGGGACGTTTGTCGGCGCGTATTGGTGACCTGTTCCAGCTGGTTAGCGAAGCTGACTTTATCCGCAGCCTGGCCGGTGACGAAGTGACCGACGCCGGGCATATCGAGCGCGCGCTAAAGGCCAAGGCCACCCGCACGGGTCGCGTATCGGCGCGTATCATCGACGACATGCTGGCCGGTATCATCCTGATCGACACCGCCGGCGCGGCCGTGGGCAAGTGCAACGGCCTGACCGTGCTGGAAGTCGGCGATTCGGCCTTCGGTGTACCGGCGCGGATTTCCGCCACGGTGTATCCGGGTGGCAGCGGCATCGTCGACATCGAACGCGAGGTGAATCTCGGCCAGCCGATCCACTCCAAGGGCGTGATGATCCTCACCGGCTACCTGGGTAGCCGTTACGCCCAGGAATTCCCCTTGGAAATCTCCGCGAGCATCGCCTTGGAGCAGTCCTACGGCTATGTCGACGGTGACAGCGCATCCCTCGGTGAGGTCTGCACGCTGATCTCGGCCTTGTCGCGAACGCCGCTCAAGCAGTGCTTCGCCATTACCGGCTCAATCAACCAGTTCGGTGAAGTGCAGGCGGTGGGTGGGGTCAACGAGAAGATCGAAGGCTTCTTCCGCCTCTGCGAAGCGCGCGGCCTGACAGGGGAGCAGGGCGCGATCATCCCACACTCCAACGTCACCACCCTGATGCTTGATGAGCGGGTGCTACAGGCGGTACGTGCTGGGCAGTTCCATATCTATGCTGTGCGCCAGGTCGATGAGGCGCTGAGCCTGCTGGTCGGCGCGGATGCCGGTTCACCGAATGAGCAGGGCCAGTTCCCGGCGGGCAGCGTCAATGCGCGGGTGGTTGAACGCCTGCGTGATATCGCTGCCATGGGCATGGAAGAGGACGACAAAGAGGAGCCGAAGAAGGAAGAACCGGCTGCTGCGGCCAAGGAGAAGAAGCCACGGGCGAAAAAGCCGGCGGCTGAATGACCGCCCGGCTGCGACAATTCGCCCGGTGGCTGGTCAGTCACTGAGCGAATTGCGCCGCCGGCCCGTGCGCCTAGCTCAGGCCGGCTTTTCCTCACTTCATCCACACAGTTATCCACAGCAAGCGGGGATAACTGTTGGCTTCCCAGTGGCGCTCGCTCGGGTGTAGGCTGAAGACCTGCTCCTGAGAGGGTCGTCGCCATGGTGCGCAGCCTCAATCTCACCCGTCACTGCTTGGGCCTGGACACCCGTATTGAATGCGTGGTGTTGCCGCTGGCCGGTAACAACGGCCTTTGGACGCTGATTTGTGCGGCAGGCATGGCTGGGGCGCAGCCTTCCACGATTAAGGCACAAGGCCCATTCCACGGGGCTTTTGCTGCTGAAAGCATCCTTGTCGATATCGCTGAAAACCTGCAGGGCATGGGCTATGAGCAAGCCGCTGATGTGCCGATCTGGCGCCTGCATATCCAGGCGGAGTTGCGTCGCCTAAACGGTGATCGTGGCCATCCACTGCGCGACTGCCAGCGCCATCCAGACACCTGAGCAGGCGTCTGGCGAGTTTCTGATCAGCCTTCTGTAAGCCGCTGTCGTGCAAGCGTGCAGTCATTCATCCTGAGCCTGCCCACAAGGTTATCCACAGTTGTCGGGGATAACTGCAACGAGCCTTGATTGCCACACGCCAGGGTTGTCTGGGCGGGGGCGCTGGGTATACTCGCCGGCAGTCTTGAACCCTGAGTGAGTCCTTATGGAACGCATTATCGAAAATGCCATGTATGCCTCGCGTTGGCTGCTGGCGCCCATCTATTTCGGCCTGTCGCTGGCCCTGTTGGCGCTGGCACTGAAGTTCTTTCAGGAAGTTTTTCACATCCTACCCAACGTCTTTGCCATGGCTGAAGCAGACCTGATTCTGGTGCTGTTGTCGCTGATCGATATGGCGCTGGTGGGCGGTCTGCTGGTGATGGTGATGATCTCCGGTTACGAGAACTTCGTTTCCCAATTGGATATCAAGGAAGGCACCGAGAAGCTCAGCTGGCTGGGCAAGATGGATTCCAGCTCGCTGAAGATGAAAGTGGCGGCTTCCATTGTGGCGATCTCCTCCATTCATCTGCTCAAAGTGTTCATGAATGCGCAGAACATCCCCGATACCAAGCTGATGTGGTACGTGATCATCCATATGGCCTTTGTGCTCTCGGCGTTTGCCATGGGCTACCTGGACAAGCTCACCAAGCACGATCACTGATCGTTTGCCGCTGGACCTGCCGCCCGGCCGTTGCAAAACGGACGGGCGGTTTGGTTTGTGCCTTGTGCTTTTGCTGTGTTGTACAAGAATTGTATTTGCATAGATTTTTGTATAACTTTGCTTGCCCGAGGACGTAGCCATGAATCTTCAAGAGCTTTCACAGCATGCCCATTCTGGAAATATCGACGCCCTCAACCTGATCTCGATTGAGGGCGGCATCTACTTGTTGGAAGCGCATATGGATGGTCGGGTCCATCCACTCAACGATGGCCAAGGCAAAACCTTGCACCTGCGCTCTGTTGAGCATGCGCGTGACCTGCTGCACGACTTGCCGCGTATCCCGTTCCACCTGGTGCACGCGGTGGTGCATGACGAGATGTGCGGCATGCAGGACGGCACCCAGGACACCCTGCGCGTACCGATTTCCTTCAATTCGTCCTGGTAATGCCTTGAACCCCCCAACCCCGCTGCTTGCTCGCCCGCTGGCTGTTATCGATGTGCAAATCACCGGCATGCATCCTGACAAGGACTGCATCTGGGAAGTTGCCGTGTTGCAGGTCGATGCGGGTTCGGTGGTGGCGCGCCACTCCTGGTTGTTAAGGCCCGCTTGTGCGCTGCCCCGCACTGTTTCGCGGCTGTCAGGTGTATTACCGGCAGAATTGGACGAGCAGCCTGTGTTTGCCGAGATTGCTGGCGAGCTGTCCCGGTTGCTGGAAGGGCGGGTGGTGGTCGGGCACAACCTGCGTGTGGCGCATGCATTTTTGCGGCGGGCCTTCACCCTCGCAGGCCTGTCGGTGCGTTACCGGCAGTTGTGCACCGTGCGGCTCGCGCGTGCCGCCTGGCCGGATTTACCGGATTACAGTCTGGAGGCGCTGTGTGAGCGTCAACAGATCCGGCGTTTCTTCCGTCATCGCGCACTACCGGACGCCGATGCCGTTTGGCAGTTGCTCTCCAGTTTGTTGGCGCAGGTGCCCGCTGAGCTACTGGACGTTCAGGTGCAACGCCAGCTGCGCAAAGCGGCAGTTCCTCGGTTCCTCAGTGCTGAGCGATTGCAAGCGCTGCCTGCGCGGCCGGGGGTTTACTACTTTTATGGCGACAATCAGGCGCTGCTGTACATCGGTAAGAGCCGTAATGTGCGTCAGCGTGTGCAATCGCATTTCCAGAATGATCACAACAGTCGTCGAAGCCTGCAGGTGGCTCAGCAGATCCGTGAGGTGCGCGTGCAGCCTACGGCCGGCGAGCTGGGTGCGCTGTTGCTGGAGGCTGCGGAGGTCAAGCGGCTTTTGCCGTTGTATAACCGGCAACTGCGGCGCCAGCGTGAACTGCTGACGTGGAGCCTTAGCCAGTCTCCGGGCGGTTGGCAGCTGGCATTGCAGGCTGTCGACGCCCACGCACCGATTGACAGCAGTGTCGGTTTATTCCGCTCAAGGCGTCAGGCTCAGGACTGGCTGCGCAGCCAGGCGCGCAAGTATCAGTTGTGTTTACGTCTGATCGGCCTGGAGGCGGGCATGGGCGCGTGCTTTGCTACTCAACTGGGGGGCTGTCAGGGCGCCTGCTGCGGGCAAGAACCTCGTGCGGCGCATGATGCCCGGCTGCTGGCCGCCTGCGAACAGCTGCGTACGGTGGCATGGCCCTGGCCGGGGACTGTCGCGCTGGTTGAGCGTGATCCTGAACATGGGCTCTCGCAGTGGCATGTGTTGGATCAGTGGCGCTACCTGGCCACGGTTGATGACCCGGCCTTGCTTCATTCCGTCAGTCAGCAGCCATCCCAGGCATTCAGTCTGGATGCCTACCACATTGTGCTGAGCCATTTACGGCGCTGCCCAAACACCGAGGTTGTTGTGTTATGACCACTCGCCGGCTCGCCCTGATACTGGGTGATCAGTTGTCTTTCGATCTGCCCAGTCTGCAGGCTCTGGACCCGCAGCAGGACGCGGTGTTGCTCGCAGAGGTGGCCGCCGAAACGGACTATGTGCCGCACCACCCGCAGAAAATCGCGCTGATCTTCAGTGCCATGCGTCACTTTGCCGAGGCATTGCGCGAGCATGGTTGGCGCGTGCAGTACGTAGCACTGGACGACCCGGACAACAGCGGCTCGCTGCCGGGAGAGTTGCAGCGCTGGGTCGCGCAGTTGCAGGCGACTGAAGTGCATGTCACCGAGTGTGGTGAGTGGCGGCTGGAAGATCAGTTGAAGCGCAGCGGCGTGCCGATCACCTGGCATGCCGACAGCCGCTTTATCTGTGGTCGTGACGAGTTTGTACAGTGGGCCGAGGGGCGCAAACAGCTGCGCATGGAGTTTTTCTACCGCGAGATGCGCCGCAAGACCGGTTTGCTGCTCAATGGTGACGGTACCCCGGTGGGCGGTGCCTGGAACTTTGATGCGGAAAACCGTAAGGCACTGCCCAAGCAGATCAAGGCGCCGATGACGGCACGCTTCTCGGCGGACGCCATTACCCAGGACGTGCTGGTGCTGGTGGCCGGGCGCTTCAGTCATCACTACGGGAGCCTGGCGTCCTTTGATTACCCAGTGACCCACGCCGACGCCGAAGCGCTGTGGCAGCACTTTCTCGATTTCGCCCTGCCGGCCTTTGGCGATTATCAGGACGCCATGGCGGTCGGTGAGCCGTTTCTGTTTCATGCGCGGATCAGCGCGGCGCTGAATATTGGTCTGCTGGATGTAAGAAGGCTGTGTGCTGATGTCGAGGCAGCCTACTGGCGTGGTCAGGTGCCGCTGAATGCTGCGGAAGGCTTTATCCGGCAGTTGATTGGTTGGCGCGAATACGTGCGCGGCATCTACTGGATGCACATGCCGGAGTACGCCGAGCGCAATGCCTTCGGCAACACTCGGCCGCTACCGGAGTTCTACTGGACCGGTAAAACCCGCATGAAATGCATGAGTCAGGCCATCGGCCAGACGTTGGAGCATGCCTATGCCCATCACATCCAGCGGCTGATGGTCACCGGCAACTTCGCCCTGCTGGCCGGTATCCAGCCCAGCCAGGTTTGCGACTGGTACCTGGCGGTGTACATGGATGCCTTCGATTGGGTCGAGCTGCCCAACACCCTGGGCATGGTCATGCACGCCGATGGCGGTTATCTGGGCTCCAAGCCCTATTGCGCCAGTGGTCAGTACATCAAACGGATGTCCAACTACTGCGGCGACTGCGCCTACAAGGTCACGGAAAGTGTGGGTGAGCAGGCTTGCCCGTTCAATGCGCTGTACTGGCATTTCCTCATGCGTCACCGCGAGCAGCTGTCCGGTAACCATCGGCTGGGCATGATCTATCGCGGTTTGGACAAGATGAGCGATGCCAAGCAGCAGGGGCTGTGGGCGCGCGGCGAGCAGTTGTTGGCGCGGCTGGATGCGGGCGATGCCCTGTGAAAAAGGCCGAATTGCCGGTCAAAACCTGTGCGGTGTGTGGCCTGCCCTTCACCTGGCGCAAGAAGTGGGCGCGTTGCTGGGATGAGGTGAAGTACTGCTCCGAGCGCTGTCGGCGTCATCGCAAGGGTACGGCAGGCGGGTAGGGCGGTCAGGCGGTTTGTGCTAGGCTGGCCGACCTTTTTTAGCCCCTAGCGGAGCCGTGCTATGTCCGAACTCAATCTCTCGACTGACGAAACCCGCGTCAGCTACGGCATTGGCCGTCAGCTGGGTGGTCAGCTGCGCGACAACCCGCCGCCGGGTGCAAGCCTGGATGCCATCATCGCCGGTATCACCGATGCCTTCGCCGGCCAGCCAAGCCGCGTCAGTGAAGCAGAACTGACCGCTAGCTTCAAAGTCATCCGTGACATCATGCAAGCCGAAGCGGCTGCCAAGGCCGAAGCGGCGGCCGGTGCGGGTCTGGCGTTCCTCGCTGAAAACGCCAAGCGTGACGGCATCACCGTTCTGGCTTCTGGCCTGCAGTACGAAGTGTTGACCGCCGGCGAAGGTGCCAAGCCTTCTCGCGAAGATACAGTGCGCACCCACTACCACGGCACCCTGATCGACGGCACTGTATTCGACAGCTCTTACGATCGTGGCCAGCCTGCCGAGTTTCCGGTTGGCGGCGTGATCGCCGGTTGGACCGAAGCCCTGCAGCTGATGAATGCCGGCAGCAAATGGCGCCTGTACGTGCCGAGCGAGCTGGCTTACGGCGAGCAAGGTGTTGGCAGCATCCCGCCGCACAGCGTGCTGGTTTTTGATGTGGAGCTGCTGGACGTTCTCTAACGCTCAGTCGGTTTACCTTCAGGGGCATGGTGCGCTCTTACTTGATGTAGGAGCGGGCCATGCCCGCGATGCGTTTCAGGGGCGCAACGCCCGGGCGTAGCAGTAGAGAAACAGATTACGCACCAACTCTTTAAGCACCAGCGGCTCGCTGGAATTTAGCTCGTGCAGATCAAGGTCGCCCTGATCACGCAGCTCATCCAGGGCATCTTCCTTAAGCAGGGCGCAAACCTCGCCGGTGTTGCGATTGAGAATGCGTAGATACGGCTGCGGGCGGTCCAGCCAGGCATCGATCAGATAGGTCATGACTCACATCTCCCTTTCAAGTGGCTAGATGAGAATAATTCTTATTATATTTATAGCAAGGATTAATCGCTGCCTTTCGTCGCGCAGTGTGATTGCTGTGGATCGCAGGTAATAAAAAGCCCGCCATATGGGCGGGCTTTTGTCTGTCCTAGGCAGCTTTAGTGCGTGCGGGCTACGGCAAAGCGGCTGAGTTCGATCAGTGCGTCGCGGTATTCGCTGGGCGGCAGTGCATCCAGGCAAGCGATGGCGCGCTCGGCGAAGTCGCGCGCTTGCTGCGCGGTGTAGTCCAATGCACCAGCCGCTTCTACGGCATTTCGGATGCTTTCCAGATCTTCGATGCCGCCTTTCTGGATCGCCTGGCGTACCAGTGCAGCTTGTTCAGGCGTCCCTTCGCGCATGGTGTAGATCAGCGGCAGGGTTGGCTTGCCCTCGGCCAGGTCGTCGCCGACGTTTTTGCCCAGGGTGGTGGCATCGCCACGGTAGTCGAGCAGGTCGTCGACCAGTTGGAAGGCCACGCCGAGGTGGTCGCCAAAGGTGCGCAGCGCTTCGGTCTGTTCGGCGTTGGCGCCGGCCAGTGCGGCGGCGCTATGGGTCGAGGCCTCGAAGAGCATCGCAGTCTTGCCGCGGATGACTTCCATATAGGTTTCTTCGGTGGTGCTGGCGTCGCGAATTTTCGACAGCTGCAGCACTTCGCCCTCGGCAATCACCCTGGTGGCCTTGGACAGGATCTTCATCACCGGCATGGAGCCCAGTTCGACCATCATTTCGAACGAGCGCGAATAAAGGAAGTCGCCGACCAGCACGCTTGGCGCGTTGCCCCACTGGGCATTGGCGGTGCTGCGGCCGCGGCGCATGTCGGACATGTCGACTACATCGTCGTGCAGCAAGGTGGCGGTGTGCAGAAATTCGATGGTGGCAGCGAGCAGGCGCAGGTTGTCGCCTTCAATGCCCAGGGCCTTGCCGCTGAGCAGAACCAGAAGCGGACGCAGGCGCTTACCGCCGGCGGAGATAATATAGTCGCCGATCTTCTCTACGAGCGGTACGCGCGACACCAGTTGGGCGCGGATGATGCCGTCGACGGCGGTAAAGTCATCCGCCACCACGCGGTAGAAAGCCTGGGGTTGCATCGCTTGCACCTGCTACTCATGGGTTGCGCGGCATGCTAGGGGGCAGGGTAGGGGCTGTCAAGGCAAGAGGCTGGTACTCTGGGTGTCGGGGCCTTGCGTCGCGCTGGCTGCTTGCGTACAATCGCGCACCCTGAACTTCCCCCTGGGTATTTCCCTGCCTTACGCAATTGCAAGGGTGTCCTTGAAGGCCCCAAGCAGCCATGCCAGCCGACACTTATTCCTATAAAGCGCTGGGTGAGCAGGATTAACGGAGATTTACCATGTACGCAGTAATTGTTACTGGTGGCAAGCAATACAAAGTCACCGAAGGCGAATTCCTCAAGGTCGAAAAACTCGAGCTGGCCACTGGCGCAGCTGTGACTTTTGACCGTGTTCTGCTGGTCGGCAATGGCGACGACGTTCAAATCGGCGCTCCGGTTGTTGAAGGTGCCAAAGTTGTTGCTGAAGTGATCGCTCAAGGTCGTCACGACAAGGTCACCATCATCAAGTTCCGTCGTCGTAAGCACCACATGAAGCGCCAGGGCCACCGTCAGTGGTACACCGAGATCAAAATCACCGGTATCCAGGCCTGATTCGTTTCGGTCTGATCCCTTTATAGGAGTATTGAACTCATGGCACACAAAAAAGCTGGCGGTAGTACCCGCAACGGTCGCGACTCAGAAGCCAAACGCCTTGGCGTGAAGATGTATGGCGGCCAGGCTATCAAAGCAGGCAACATCATCGTGCGTCAGCGCGGCACCCAGTTCCACGCCGGTTACGGCGTTGGCATGGGTAAAGATCACACTCTCTTCGCGAAAATCGAAGGCGTGATCAAGTTTGAAGTAAAAGGCGCGTTCAACCGCCGTTACGTGAGCGTCGTTGCGGCTTAATAGCGCGACTGCTGGGAAAGCCCCGTCCTTGCGACGGGGCTTTTTTGTTTCTGTATTCTTGGGGTTCTTGCCAAACTGTCCTGGGTGTTAGCGTTCGATTTGAATGCAGGTCAATTTTGCAAGAACCTGGTGTTTCTCGGTTTAGATGACCCGCGTGATTGCGGGAGGCGTAAAAATGAAATTCGTCGATGAAGTATCGATTTTTGTAAAAGCCGGCGACGGCGGTAACGGCATGATGGCTTTTCGTCGTGAAAAGTTCATCGAGAAGGGCGGTCCCAACGGTGGTGATGGCGGTGACGGTGGCTCGGTGTATATCGAGGCGGTCGAGAACTTCAATACCCTAGTGGATTACCGCTATACCCGTCGTTTCCAGGCACAGAATGGTGAGAAGGGTGGCAGCACCGACTGTACCGGTGCCAAGGGTGAGGATCTGATCCTGCCGGTGCCGATTGGTACCACGGTGATCGATGCCGGTACTCAGGAGGTGATTGGTGACCTGGTTCGCGCTGGTCAGCGTTTGATGGTGGCGCAGGGCGGTTGGCATGGTCTGGGTAACACCCGCTTCAAGTCCAGTACCAACCGTGCGCCGCGGCAAACCACGCCGGGCAAGCCGGGCGAGTCGCGCGATCTCAAGCTGGAATTGAAGGTATTGGCCGATGTCGGTCTGCTGGGCTTGCCGAATGCCGGCAAGAGTACCTTCATTCGCTCGGTGTCGGCCGCCAAGCCGAAAGTCGCTGACTATCCCTTCACCACGCTGGTGCCAAACCTGGGTGTGGTCAGTGTCGATCGCTACAAAAACTTCGTGGTTGCCGATATTCCAGGGCTGATCGAGGGTGCTTCCCACGGTGCTGGCTTGGGTATCCGCTTCCTCAAGCATTTGTCGCGTACCCGTCTGTTGCTGCATCTCGTCGATATGGCACCGTTGGATCTGACCGATCCGGCCGAGTCGGCCGCCACCATTATTGATGAGCTGACCAAGTTCAGTCCGTCGCTGGCTGAGCGTGAGCGCTGGCTGGTGCTGAACAAGGCTGACCAGATGCTCGATGAAGAGCAGGAAGCGCGGATTGCTGAAATCGTCGCGCGGATCGAGTGGACTGGGCCGGTTTATGTGATTTCTGCACTGGCGCGCCAGGGCACTGAGAAGCTCTGTTATGACATCATGGACTTCCTTGAAGCGCGCGCTGAGCGCATTCAGGAAAACCCAGAGTACGCCGCCGAGTTGGCCGAGCTGGATACGCGCATCGAGGACGAAGCGCGCGCTCAGCTGCAGGCGCTGGACGACAAGCGCGCGCTGCGTCGTTCCGGAGTCAAAGCAGTCGGTGATGTCGATGAAGACGACAGCTTCTGGGATGAAGAAGACGAAGACGATGGCCCGGAAATCATTTACGTCCGGGATTAAGCAACTACAAAACGCCGCTTAATTGCGGCGTTTTTGTAATCACAGGTCGCGGCTAAGGTTGGAAGATCATGCGTGACAAGGTAACCGGTGCGCAGCGCTGGGTAGTGAAGATTGGCAGTGCGCTGCTGACCGCTGATGGTCGTGGTCTGGATCGTGCGGCGATGGCGGTGTGGGTCAAGCAGATGGTCGCGCTGCGTGAGCAGGGTGTTGAGTTGGTGTTGGTGTCCTCCGGTGCGGTGGCGGCGGGCATGAGCAAGCTGGGTTGGGTGGTGCGACCGAGCGCCATGCATGAGTTGCAGGCTACGGCGGCGATTGGCCAGATGGTGCTGATTCAGGCGTGGGAGTCGAGCTTTGCCGAGCATGGCCGGCGCACGGCGCAGATTCTGCTGACTCATGACGATCTGTCTGATCGCAAGCGTTACCTGAATGCGCGTAGCACGCTGCGCACGCTGGTGGATCTGGATGTGGTGCCGGTGATCAACGAGAACGACACCGTGGTTACCGATGAGATCCGCTTTGGTGATAACGACACCCTGGCTGCGCTGGTAGCCAATCTGGTCGAGGCCGACCTGTTGGTTATTCTTACTGATCGCGACGGCATGTATAACGCCGATCCGCGGCATAACCCCGATGCCGAGCTGATTTTCGAGGCTCGCGCTGATGATCCAGCGCTGGATGCTGTGGCGGGTGGCGTGGGTGGCGCGCTCGGGCGTGGCGGTATGCAGACCAAGCTGCGCGCGGCGCGTTTGGCGGCGCGTTCCGGTGCTCATACGGTAATCGTTGGTGGTGCCATCGAGCAGGTGCTGGCGCGGCTCAAGGCAGGTGAGCGCCTGGGTACGCTGCTGGCGCCTGAGCGCGGCATGCTGGCAGCGCGTAAGCAGTGGCTCGCCGGGCATCTGCAGACGCGCGGCACCCTGGTGCTGGATGATGGTGCGGTCACGGCGCTGGCGACCGGTACCAAGAGTTTGTTGCCAGTTGGCGTAAAGGCCGTGCAGGGTAGCTTTCGTCGCGGAGAGATGGTGGTCTGCGTGGCGGCGGATGGTCGCGAGATTGCCCGTGGGTTGGCTAACTACAGTGCGCTTGAAGCGCAAAAGATCATCGGTCAGTCGTCGGATGCCATCGAGAGGCTGCTGGGTTATGTTGATGAGCCAGAGTTGGTTCATCGGGATAATTTGATCCTGATTTGAAAACCTGCACAAAGCCTGCTGCGCGTCGGCCCCGCTGCGTTAAAAACAGGCTCAGAATGCTCATGTACAAAAGTACACTCCGCTTCCTCGCTTGTTTTTGCCTTGCATGGCTCTAGCTCGCGAGACTTTGAATGGGTTTTGAGGGAAAGCTGATGCGAGTGGTAAAGGGATTGCTGGGTGCGCTTGTGCTGTTGCCTGGGTTGGTGGCGGCCGAGCAGATCGGTGAAGTGTCGACGGTTTTCAAGTTTATGGGGCCGAACGACAAGATCGTCGTCGAGGCGTTTGATGACCCTAAGGTGGAGGGCGTGACCTGCTACCTGTCACGGGCCAAGACCGGTGGAGTCAAGGGTGGTTTGGGTCTTGCTGAGGATCGCGCCGAGGCGTCGATTGCCTGTCGCCAGGTTGGGCCGATTAGCTTTATCGAGAAGCTCAAGGAGGGTGAAGAGGTCTTTCGTGAGCGTACTTCGCTGGTATTCAAAACCATGCAGGTCGTGCGGTTCTTCGATCAGAAGCGCAATACCCTGGTTTATCTGGTCTACAGCGATCGGGTAATCGAGGGGAGTCCGCAGAATGCGGTGACGGCCATTCCGATTCTGCCCTGGCCGCAAAAGCCCTGAGTCAAAAAAGCCCGAAGCGATTCGGGCTTTTTTGTGGCCTGCCACTCATGGCGACTGCCTCTGGGCGTTGCAGGCTGCGCCGGCAATTATTGCGAGCAATAAAAAACCGGCGGTTAAGCCGGTTTTTCAAGAACGAGTAGCATGTCGCCAACAGCTTAGGCGGCTGCAGCAGCGCTCAGGGCCTTGATGTGGCCATTGAGGCGGCTCTTATGGCGAGCGGCTTTGTTCTTGTGGATGATGCCTTTGTCGGCCATACGGTCGATTACCGGCACAGCCAGGATGTAAGCAGTAGCTGCAAGAGCAGCGTCTTTGGCTTCGATAGCCTTGACGACGTTCTTGATGTAAGTACGAACCATCGAGCGCTGGCTGGCGTTATGGCTACGACGCTTCTCAGCCTGTTTTGCGCGTTTTTTGGCAGAAGGTGTATTGGCCACCGTCAAGCTCCTCGAAGAAAAATTCTGGGGGTTACAAACAAATAAGGCCGCGAATCATGCCGATATGAGGGAGTGCTGTCAAGCCTGTTGGCTTTTCCCTACGCTGGCCTGACCAGCGGCAGACCGCTACACTCGTCGCCTTTGCGCGCCAGTGCTTGTTTGCGGAGCCGGGATACTACATGAATTTGCTCAAGTCGTTGGCCGCCGTCAGCTCCATGACCATGCTTTCGCGTGTATTGGGCTTTGTGCGCGACACCATCATTGCCCGCACCTTCGGCGCTGGCGTGGCCTCGGACGCCTTTGTGGTGGCGTTCAAGCTGCCCAATCTACTGCGGCGGATTTTTGCCGAGGGCGCGTTCTCTCAAGCCTTTGTGCCGATTCTGGCCGAATATAAAACCCAGCAGGGCGATGAGGCGGCGCGCACGTTTCTCGCTTACGTGACAGGTCTGCTGACGCTGGTGCTGGCGCTGGTAACCTTTATTGGCATTCTCGCCGCGCCGTGGCTTGTCTGGGCCTCCGCCCCTGGTTTCGCCGATGAGGTGGAGCGCTTTGAGCTGACCACCGACCTACTGCGGGTGACCTTTCCTTATATCTTGCTGATCTCCCTGTCCTCGTTGGCGGGGGCGGTGCTCAATACCTGGAACAGGTTCTCGGTGCCGGCCTTTGTGCCGACTCTGCTCAACGTCAGCATGATCGTATTTGCCCTGTTTCTGACCCCCTATTTCGATCCGCCGATCATGGCGCTGGGCTGGGCGGTGCTGGTGGGGGGGCTGGCGCAGTTGCTGTTCCAACTGCCGCATTTGCACAAGATCGGCATGCTGGTGCTGCCGCGTCTGAACCTCAAGGACACAGGCGTGTGGCGCGTGATGAAGCAGATGGGGCCGGCGATCTTCGGGGTGTCGGTCAGCCAGATTTCGCTGATCATCAATACGATTTTTGCCTCCTTTCTGGTCGCCGGCTCCGTGTCCTGGATGTATTACGCCGATCGCTTGATGGAGTTGCCTGCTGGTGTGCTCGGTGTGGCGCTGGGGACCATTTTGCTGCCAGCCTTGTCGAAAACCCATTCGGGCGCCAACCGCGAGGACTACTCCAAGCTGCTCGACTGGGGCTTGCGTCTGTGTCTGGTGTTGGCGTTGCCCAGTGCGGTGGCGTTGGCGATTATCTCCGAGCCGTTGATCGCCTCGCTGTTCCAGTATGGCAAGTTCACCGCTGACGATACCTTGATGACCCAGCGGGCCTTGATTGCTTATTCGCTGGGCCTGGTCGGCATCATTCTGGTGAAAATTCTCGCGCCGGCCTTTTATGCTCAGCAGAACATCAAAACCCCGGTGCGTATCGGTCTGGTGACATTGTTGGCGACCCAGGCGATGAATGTGCTGTTTATCTTTGTAATTCCCTTGGCGCATGCCGGTTTGGCTTTGGCCATCGGTCTTGCCGCCTGTCTGAATGCTGGTCTGTTGTACTGGCAGCTACGCAAACGCGACATGTTTCAGCCACAGCCGGGTTGGGCGTTGTTCCTCGGCAAGCTTTTGCTGGCGCTGCTGGCGATGGTGGCGGTGTTACTGCTGGCTATGCAGCAGCTGCCAGCTTGGGCGGACAGTACTATGCTCTGGCGTTTGCTGCGCCTGGGTGGGCTGGTGGGGGTTGGTATGTTGGCCTATTTGGCCGTGTTGGTGCTGCTGGGGTTCCGTTTGAAGGATTTTGCTCGCCGCAGTGCGCTCTGAGTTGCAGCTGATTTGCTGCCTGTTGTCCGCTGCTCGGTGTGCGTATAATCGGCCACTTTATGAGCAAGAAGCGCGTTATGCAGCTGGTTCGAGGCCTACACAACTTGCGGCCCCAGCATCGGGGCTGTGTCGCCACCATCGGGAATTTCGACGGCGTCCATCGTGGTCATCAGGCCATTTTGGCGCGTTTGCGTGAGCGTTCCGCCGAGCTTGGCGTGCCCAGTTGCGTGTTGATTTTCGAGCCGCAGCCGCGCGAGTTTTTTGCACCTGATGTAGCACCGGCGCGCCTGGCGCGGTTACGCGACAAATTGGCTCTGCTGGCTGCCGAAGGTGTTGATCGAGTGCTGTGCCTGAGTTTCAACCGCCGCTTGCGTGAGTTGAGCGCGGCTGAGTTCGTGCATCGTGTGCTGGTGGACGGTCTGGGTGTGCAGCATCTGGAAGTGGGTGATGACTTTCGCTTCGGCTGTGACCGCGCCGGTGACTTTGCCTTTTTGGCCGAGGCTGGTGAGCGCGAAGGCTTCAGCGTCGAGGCTGCCAGCACGGTTGAGCTGGACGGTATTCGCGTCAGCAGTACGCGGGTACGTGAAGCCCTTGATGCCGGTGATTTTGCCTTGGCGCAGCACCTGCTCGGGCGGCCTTTCCAGATTGCCGGACGGGTTTTGCACGGGCAGAAACTGGGGCGTCAGCTGAATGCGCCGACTGCCAATGTGCAGCTCAAGCGCAAGCGGGTGCCGCTCAAGGGTGTGTACCTAGTCAGCACCGAGATTGGCGGCCAAACCTGGCCGGGTGTGGCCAACATTGGTGTGCGCCCGAGTGTGGCCGGTGATGGCCGCGCTCATCTGGAAGTGCATTTGCTGGACTTTGCCGGTGATTTATATGGCCGGCGTTTGACGGTGGCTTTCCACCACAAGCTGCGCGATGAGCAGCGTTTCGCCTCCCTTGAGGCATTGAAGACGGCTATTGCTGCCGATATTGCTGCCGCCCGTGCCCATTGGCGCGTTTAAGCACCCGGCTTCAACTGCTGGGTGCCAATCGCTTACGAAGAGCCTGAAATGACCGATTACAAAGCCACGCTTAATCTGCCTGACACCCAATTTCCGATGAAGGCCGGCCTGCCGCAGCGCGAGCCGCAGATTCTGCAGCGCTGGAACGAGATTGGCCTGTATCAGAAGCTGCGCGCGCAAGGCGAAGGTCGGCCGAAGTTCGTCCTGCACGACGGCCCGCCATATGCCAACGGCAGCATCCACATCGGTCATGCGGTCAACAAGATCCTCAAGGACATCATCACCCGCTCCAAGACCCTGGCCGGCTTCGACGCCCCCTATGTACCGGGCTGGGACTGTCACGGTCTGCCGATTGAGCACAAGGTGGAAACCACCTTTGGCAAGAATCAGCCGTCCGACCTGACCCGCGAGCGCTGCCGCACCTATGCCGGTGAGCAGATCGAAGGGCAGAAAGCCGACTTCGTTCGCCTCGGTGTATTGGGCGACTGGGACAACCCGTACAAGACCATGGATTTTGCCAACGAAGCCGGTGAGATCCGCGCGTTGGCCGAGATGGTCAAGCAAGGCTTTGTGTTCAAGGGCTTGAAGCCGGTCAACTGGTGCTTTGATTGCGGCTCAGCGTTGGCTGAGGCAGAAGTCGAGTATCAGGACAAGAAATCCGATGCCATCGACGTGGCCTTCGTGGTTGAAGATGCCGACAAGCTGGCCGCCGCATTTGGTCTGGCCAGCCTGCCGAAGCCTGCTTCCATCGTGATCTGGACCACCACGCCTTGGACCATTCCGGCCAACCAGGCGCTGAACGTCCACCCTGAATTTACCTATGCGCTGGTCGATACCGGCGAGCGTCTGCTGCTGCTGGCTGAAGAGCTGGTAGAGGGCTGCTTGGCCCGTTATGGCCTGCAGGGCGAAGTCATCGCCACCGCGCCAGGTGCGGCGCTGGAGCTGCTCCGCTTCCGTCATCCGTTCTATGAGCGCTTTGCCCCGGTCTATCTGGCTGACTACGTTGAGCTGGGCGCCGGCACTGGCGTGGTGCACTCGGCACCTGCCTATGGTGAGGACGACTTCCGTTCCTGCAAAGGCTACGGCATGAGCAATGACGACATCCTCAGCCCGGTGCAGAGCAACGGCGTGTATGTCAGTGACCTGCCGTTCTTTGGCGGCCAGTTTATCTGGAAGGCCAATCCGGCCATCGTCGCCAAGCTGGAAGAGGTCGGCGCGTTGCTTAAGCACGAGGCTATCCAGCACAGCTACATGCATTGCTGGCGCCATAAGACCCCGCTGATCTACCGCGCCACCGCGCAGTGGTTCGTCGGCATGGATAAGCAGCCTAACGAAGGCGGCACTCTGCGTGAGCGTGCTCTGGCAGCCATCGAGCAAACTCAGTTCGTCCCAGCCTGGGGCCAGGCACGTCTGCACAGCATGATCGCCGGGCGTCCGGACTGGTGTATCTCGCGTCAACGCAACTGGGGTGTACCGATCCCGTTCTTCTTGCACAAGGCCACGGGCGAGTTGCACCCGCGCAGCGCCGAGCTGATGGAAGAGGTGGCCAAACGTGTCGAGCAAGAGGGCATTGAGGCTTGGTTCAAGCTGGACGCCGCCGAGCTGCTCGGCGATGAGGCCGCCGACTACGACAAGATCAGCGACACCTTGGACGTCTGGTTTGACTCCGGCACCACCCACTGGCATGTGCTGCGCGGTTCGCACAACTTGGGCCATGCCAGTGGCCCACGTGCCGACCTGTACCTGGAAGGCTCCGACCAGCACCGCGGTTGGTTCCATTCGTCCTTGCTGACGGGCGCGGCCATCGACGGCCACGCGCCCTACAAAGAGCTGCTGACCCACGGTTTTGTGGTTGATGAGAACGGTCGCAAAATGTCCAAGTCGCTGGGCAACGTAGTCGCGCCGCAGGAAGTGAATGACAGCCTGGGCGCCGACATCCTGCGTCTGTGGGTGTCGTCCACCGACTATTCGGGCGAGATGGCGGTGTCCAAGGTCATCCTGCAGCGCAGCGCCGATTCCTACCGGCGTATCCGCAATACCGCGCGCTTCCTGCTCTCCAACCTCAGCGGCTTCGACCCGGCGCAGCATCTGCTGCCGGCGGAAGACATGCTGGCGCTGGATCGTTGGGCCGTAGATCGTGCCCTGTTGCTGCAGCGCGAAATCGAAGAAGCCTACGACAGCTACCGCTTCTGGAACGTGTACCAGAAGGTGCACAACTTCTGCGTGCAGGAGCTGGGCGGTTTCTACCTCGATATCATCAAGGACCGTCAGTACACCACCGCCGCTGACAGCGTTGCGCGGCGCTCCTGCCAGACCGCGCTTTTCCACATCGCCGAAGCCCTGGTGCGCTGGATCGCTCCGGTGTTGTCGTTCACCGCCGATGAGCTGTGGGAATACCTGCCGGGTGCGCGTAACGAGTCGGTAATGCTCAATGGCTGGTATCAGGGCCTGAGCGAGCTGCCGGAAGGCTTCGAGCTGGACCGTGCCTTCTGGGAGCGCGTGATGGCGGTCAAGGTCGCGGTAAATAAGGAAATGGAAAACCTGCGTGCGGCCAAGGCCATCGGCGGCAACCTGCAGGCGGAAGTCACCCTGTATGCCGAAGACAGCCTGATTGCCGATCTGAACAAACTGGGCAACGAGCTGCGCTTTGTGCTGATCACCTCCACCGCCAGCCTGGCGCCGCTCGCCGGCGCGCCAAGCGATGCTGTGGACACCGAAGTGGTGGGGCTCAAGCTCAAAGTGCTGAAGTCCGGGCATGCCAAGTGCGCCCGTTGCTGGCATCACCGCGAGGACGTTGGGGTGAACCCGGCGCATCCGGAAATTTGCGGTCGCTGCGTGGACAACATCGAAGGCGCAGGTGAGGTTCGTCACTATGCGTGATAACGCTAGTCGTTTCGGGCGTTTGGCCTGGTTGTGGCTGAGTCTGCTGGTGTTTGTAGTCGATCAAGCGAGCAAGTTCTGGTTCGACAACAACCTGAGCATGTACCAGCAGATCGTGATCATCCCCGATTACTTCAGCTGGACCCTGGCTTACAACACCGGTGCGGCATTCAGCTTCCTGGCCGATGCCGCTGGCTGGCAGCGTTGGTTCTTTGCCGCGATTGCCGTGGTGGTGAGCGGAGTCCTGGTGGTCTGGCTCAAGCGCCTCAAGCCTGGCGAGACCTGGCTTGCGGTGGCGTTGGCGTTAGTTCTGGGTGGTGCACTGGGTAACCTTGTCGATCGCGTGGTGTTTGGCCATGTGGTCGACTTCATCCTGCTTCACTGGCATCAGCAGTGGTACTTCCCAGCCTTCAACGTGGCTGACATGGCGATTACCGGTGGTGCCATCCTGCTGGCGCTGGATATGTTCAAAAGTGAAAAGTCCGGAGAAACAGGTAAATGACTGACTTGCGTATCGGCCCGGATAAGCAGGTGACCCTGCATTTCGCCCTCAAGCTGGACAACGGCGATGTGGTGGACAGCACCTTCGATAAAAATCCCGCCACCTTCAAGGTGGGCGACGGCAACCTGCTGCCAGGCTTTGAGCAGGCCATCTATGGCTTGAAAGCGGGCGACAAACGCAGCCTGCCTATCAGTCCGGAGCAGGGCTTCGGTCAGGGTAATCCGCAGAATATCCAGGTTATGCCGCGCAGCCAGTTTCAGGATATGGAACTGTCGGAAGGCCTGCTGGTGATCTTCAACGACGCTGCCAATGCCGAGTTGCCGGGTGTAGTTAAAGCTTTTGACGATAACCAGGTGACCATCGACTTCAACCACCCGTTGGCCGGCAAAGCGCTGAGCTTCGAGGTGGAGATTATTGAGGTCAAAGCGCTCTAAGGAGTAGCCCGCTCCTGTGGGGGCGGCTTTAGCCTTGAGTGTTCCCGCGTGATCCTCGCGATCACGGCGGCTTATACAGATTGCTACCCCAGTGCGTGCGGCCGCGCCGTACACTAGCCCGTAAGGTCTACCGTCGAGATACCGCCATGCATATCAAACTCGCCAATCCCCGTGGCTTCTGTGCCGGCGTCGACCGCGCCATAGAGATTGTTAACCGCGCTCTGGAGGTCTTCGGTCCACCGATCTACGTGCGTCATGAAGTGGTGCACAACAAGTTTGTGGTCGAAGACCTGCGTTCGCGCGGCGCGGTGTTTGTCGAGGAGCTGGATCAGATTCCTGATGACGTTATCGTCATCTTCAGCGCCCACGGCGTCTCCCAGGCGGTGCGTAACGAAGCCGAGCGTCGTGGCCTGAAGATCTTCGACGCCACCTGCCCGCTGGTGACCAAGGTGCACATGGAAGTGGTGCGCTACAGTCGCGAAGGGCGCGAATGCATCCTGATCGGCCACGAAGGCCACCCGGAAGTCGAAGGTACTATGGGCCAATACGACGCTAGCAACGGCGGCACGATTTACCTAGTCGAGGATGAAAACGACGTAGCTGAACTGCAGGTACGTAATCCTGAGGCGTTGGCTTTCGTCACTCAGACCACACTGTCGATGGACGACACCAGCAAAGTCATCGACGCCCTACGCGCCAAATTCCCCGCCATCGGCGGCCCGCGCAAAGACGACATTTGCTATGCCACGCAGAACCGCCAGGACGCCGTCAAACAACTCGCCGCCGAATGCGACGTGCTGCTGGTTGTCGGCAGTCCCAACAGCTCCAACTCCAACCGTTTACGCGAACTCGCTGAGCGCATGGGCACGCCTGCCTACCTGATTGATGGTGCAGAGGACCTCAAGCAGGAGTGGTTTGCGGGTGTGGCAGGTATTGGCATTACTGCGGGGGCATCTGCGCCGGAGGTGCTGGTACAGGGTGTTATCCAGCAATTGAGCGAATGGGGCGCAACAGGTGCGCAAGAGTTGCTGGGGCGGCCTGAGAATGTGACGTTTTCGATGCCGAAGGAGTTAAGGGTAATTGCAAGACAGTAACCTTCAACCCCTTTATATATTCATAGTGCAGGCTATCTGAATATACTTGATATTCATGCAGGCATGAGGTGTATGGAAATTCTGTCTGTCGGTTTTTCAACTTCTACTACAAATTCGTTCTGATACCTGCAATGGCCGATCAATCAAGGGTATGAGTGTGAGGGCGGGTGGGAGTTCTTTGGATATCAAGCTTAGATAGAGCGTTCGATTTAAAATAGGGACGTAGTGCCGTGTGTAACTCGTGAATGTTAATTGGTGTTTGAAATAATCTACCGTGTTTGACGATTGGCTATCGTAGAACTAGCTCCAGTCCCACTCTCCTATATTAGATATATGGGAGAGTGGTGCGCTTATATCCAGAGCTATAGCGGATTTTTGTTATTTCCAGCATTCCTCCGCAGGCTTTGATCCAGACCGACCTTTTATACCTAGGGCATTAAGCGTCATATTTCCACATGCAGTGTCGCCGATTTTTTGTGTTGCTGTCAGTGTGTAACCGCCATCATTAGCGACAGAGGATACTTGTGCTTCGTAGTAGCCGTTCTCGGATATTATTTTCTTAGCTGTGGTATCTGTTTTCTGTACCCCCAGTAAGGCCAGCTCGTCGTTATTTGTTATGTAACGATTGTTCTGTGCTAAGAATCTTTCTTGGCGAGCTGCAATGTCACTTAGTAGCCCTATAGCTTCAGTCCGCTTTGTTCTGGTCATATATTCGCTGTAGTTGGGTATCGCGATAGACGCGATGATCCCAATTATTGCGATAACCATCATTAGCTCAACTAAAGTAAAGCCTTTGTGCTTATTCTGCATTTTTGAGTACGTCCATTTCTTCTGTCGTTAGTGGCGGTAGCTCATGGATATAAACGCTTTTAATGATGTTATTTGGCGAGCCAGTGTCGCCGGAAAAATTAATCAAAGCGCCTGGTTTTAACGAGAATATTACTGGCGAATTACCTGATAGTACGGAATTCGCCAGTGAGTATTTCTTGTCATTTACTATGATTGTGTTTTTTTCAACAGATACTTCTTGAATATGACCCACATCTTCGAATGTGGCCGCCAGCAATACAGGGGAAGCAAGAAGACCTGCGAGGATAAATAGATGCTTATGTACTTTCATGGTTAGTAATCCTCAACAATGCGCCAGCTTTGGCGTCCACTTGACTCTAGGCCAGGGTCAATAGTTTCACAGCTGCTCGATGTGCACACTTGAATTTGACCTTCTGGTGTAGTGGTCACGATCAGGCCGCCCATGCCATCATTTTGATAGCCTGAAACTGGAACAGTAGTACCGTCAGATTTTTTATAGTTGGAACGGGAGTCAACATAGCCTTGGCGAGCAAGGTCAAAAACAGCAAAGTCGAGTCGACCCCCGGTTGCTGGGTTTATTCCATACGTCCAGTTAGATACACCGTCCGCGCAGGGGTCGTCATTGGGTGTCAATGTTTGTGCGAGTAAGACCTGGCCGATAGCTACCATGTCGTCAACTACCATTTCTCCTTCGAGAGTGGTGTTGACTTTGAAGTCTAGAAGCCAACCGTATTTTCCTTTACCTGTAGTGCTGTCATGCCACTCGAGCGGGTTCTGGCTAAGTATCCTTATATTGCGATTGTTACTGCTCCCCGCTTCATTAGTAAAAGTCGCATTATTAACTTCCTCAGTGAAAGTCTGCTCAGCAAGATAAGTATACTCGGCCCCGACCTTGGATCTATTGATGCTTGGTGTGGTTGAGGCCGGTTGGCCTTTTGTTTGTTTGTCCCATATACCGTAAAGAGTTTGGGCTCTGCTTGTATCGGCTCCCGCATCGCTGGATTGGAAATATTTGCCTGTACCGAAGACGATAATGTAACCCGTGCTTGATGGATGTCGAACGATGGATGGAGCCGCCGTAATTGCTTGGCTAGAGTTATCACTAGCTTGTGCAGAAAATAGCGGTTTTCCACCAAATGAAACCTTAAAGTTTTTAGCGGTTTCTGGTTTTTCTGCTGAGACAAGTTTGCCGCCAGAAACTGCAGATGTACGTCCTAGGCGCTCAGAGTCGAGACTTACGTCAGCTGTTGTTTTGGTCAGTAAGTCAAAACGCCACATGTTTCCTTGAAGGTCCCCAGCATAAGCGTAATCCGCTACACCATCACTGTTGTTGTCAGCCAGTTTTGGTGTTGAAAGCCCATTAGGAATACCTTCTTTGCCTTTAACTTCAAGCTTCCGAATAAGGCTGCCGTCCTTAACGTTGAAGATTAACAGTGCGGCTTTGTCATCCTGGCTGGAGTAGCCATTACCAGTTACTACCGCCCACTGACCGTTGTGCAGCCGCGCAACAGTAGGTTTTGGCATGCTGTGGCCCATGTCCACTTCAGAAGTAAGATTAATCTCCCATAGAAGCTTAATTTTGCTTGGATCTGTAACATCCAGCGCGAAAATGCCTTTCCCGCCAGCTCGGAATGTTCCGATTAGCACGGTGCGCCATTCACCATCAATTACCGTATCTGCCACTACGGGACTGCCATCAACGTAGAACTGGTGAGCACTCCCCTTATAACTATTACCTGCTAGTAGATTAAGTTTTTCAAAAATAGTTGATGGTATAAATGCAAACTCTTCTTTACCGGTGGCTTCATCAAATGCATGGAGCATGCCGTCGTTTGCGCCAACGTATATAAGGCGTTTACGTCCTTGCGTTGTGCTTGTCGTGTCTACCTTATTTTTAAAATCTTCATAAGGAATGCTGTCAAATTCTATAGGGTTAGCCAGATATGCAAGGTACTGTGCGTTGGCAACCACCGCCGGAGCGGAGTTGATAATGTCACCGAGGCGCGTTACTCGGTTTCTGAAATTTGTATTACTCTTACCGCGGATAAATTGTAGTCTGGCCTCGCCTAATGCGTCAGCCGTATTGTTGCTATCAGGGTTACGATTTAGAAGTGCACGTTGTGCTGCGTTTAGATTGCTCCATTGGAAATCAACCAGGTTTGTCGCAGAGTTGCCGGCAATCATTATTTTCCTGCTATCAGGATCTTGAGCTTCAAGTTTTTCCTGTGCGCTCCATTCCTTAATTTTTTCGGTGATGCCGAATTTTTCTTCGAGTTTGTAGCGAATCAAATCACCAGCCCAGTTCTTTGAACTATCGAAGCTGCTCTGGTATGCATAACGCAGCAGGGTGTCGCCCGATGGGCTCTCTTGCAGTTTTGCTGTAATTGCTGGTCGTGCGGCAGAGTTATTGCGATCACCGATACGCGTAAGGATAGTTTGGAACGCGGACACCATATCTTCGGGAGAGTCGGCGCTGAAAAACTCGCCACGAGAGTTAATCGCCGCATGCCAAAGGTCATATACGTTGTTTGCAGAATCAGCAGACGCCGCTGGCCATGCAATAGAGCCGTCTGCGAGTTTGCCATAATCCCCCTCGAAGGTTGACCCGCCCCAAGCGGGGCTTGTGAGGCTTGAGGTCAGTCCAAGACCTAGGGTGAATGTGGTCATGTTCTGCCATGTGGACGGATTGTTACGCGGATCCCAATACTCCTTTGTCGAATCAGTAGGATTCGCCGCTGAGATAAATGGCTTGATCTTGTTATCTATATTTGTGCGTGCATCCTGTCTCCAGTAGTTGAAGGCAAGGTCTGCCACTGTATTGCTTGCACCATCCTTGTACGGAGCAATAGCTGTGTAGGATTTGCCATCTGGGAGTGTTGCGATGTTTGTGTTGTCAGCATTACCCACCGAGGCGCTGTCACTGTTCCATATACCATCAGTCATTAGGATATGGTAGGTGGGCCGGCACGCATATTCTGGATTGGTTTGCTTGCCTAATGAGTATGCATAGGGACCATTAATACCGGTTTGGCTTAGAAAGTTGCCTGCGCGCTGCATTGCTTGGCGTAATGGTGTGCCACCAGTTACGCTTAGTTTCTCAAGCCAAGTAAAAAAGTTGGCTCGGTGTTGACCTGAAAATTCCCTTAAATAGTTAGTATTGCAGTTGCCAGAGCTCGATCCGCTACCCATCACGTTACAAGTGCTGTTGTTTAATACCTGCCATGTAAGACGGACGTTTTCCGGTAGCGAATAGAATGCGAGATTAGCTGCTGTTTGTGTTGCAAGAGCACGAGTTCGATAAAATGAATACCAGATTGCAAAATTTTTCTCTGCAGCTGCGGTCGCAGGAATATTTACTTTGCTATAACAGTCTGTGTCGGTTTTTGTCTTGTTACAATTTGCATTGTTTGGTCGGTACTCGTAGTAGTGTGCGCGACCATCTGCTGCAGTATCTGTATCTGCGCCGCGGCCGTACTCTACGGTGGCGGCATAGTTCGATGAGAGGTTAACAGCTGATGCTTTAGTGAAGCCGTTCTTCCATGCGGCGGTAAATATAGGTGTATCGTATTCAGTTATCTTCAGTTCGCCGGAGACTAAAGTTACTTTTTTAGGCAGTTTGTACTCCGTTGTTGGCGAGTAGTACATGGGGTTAAAGTAATTGGATTTAAAATAGTTTCTGTTTCGTTCGCTTTGGGCGGAGTCGGGTGCGTAAGCGAATGCCATACTGCCCGAGTCATCGAGAGTTACTAAGATGTTAGGTGCAACACCTTGCGTAAGAAATAGAGGCTGTTGGCTTGGTACCATTGCTGCTGCGCTTGCTTGTTGTGCGCTGGTCATAATTGCAATACTGAGAGAGCTAGCTGTCAGTAATTTACTGCCTTTTACTAAAAGTGCGTTCATTGTACTCTCCATCAGTTGCTTGTATAAACGCGTGCTACAGTAGACTGCAGTAACGCAGACCCTTCTGTGCCTGTTGTGGCTTGGGCTCTGCTGTTGGTGGCATAAAAAAATGTGCCTTCACCGCGCATTAAATTACCGTATTCTGGGTTTAGGGCTTCACTGTTCTGCTCGCCAGACGGGATTGGTACGCTGTTCCATGTAATAGTCCTGGTCGGATCTAGAGTCGTTGGGTTGTCAATGTCAGAGCCAATATAGGGCATCCAGGCCCGGGCGCTCGATGGATCTATTTTGTCGAACTCTTTGGGGTTGGCATGTAGCACATTTATATCAAGGCCTAGGGCGGCTATGTTGACTAGGCATGGATACTTTTTGTTTGTTAGTTCACAGCCTTCACCGGGTTCTTGGGCTGTATATGTATTGTTAAATCTACGCTCTGCTTCACGTAAACCAGAGTCGGCCAGGTTAAGTAGGCGCTTCTGTTCAATTGTGTTGGCAGTTATGCGGCTTTCAAGCGTAACTTCGCGCATGCTGCCGACAGCTAGAATCGTAATTATCAAAAGCATTATTAGTGCAACTATAAGCGTCGCACCCTGTTGCTTAGTATTTGGAGGGTTGATCATGGCATCATATTCCGAAGGGTTTGTGCGCCTTGGCCGATAAGTAGTAACTGACCGTGCTCTTTAGCGTCGAGAGCAGCTTTGTTTCCACCGTAATAGGTTATCCAGTCTGCTTTGGCTTTGCTGTCGACGCCTTCTCCTACACCTTTTCGTAGATCAGCTTCGCCGCTACTAGCAAGTACAGAAAAGCGTACGCCTCTAACGACTTGATCAGCAGTTGGAGTTTCCGTGAAACTTTCAACGCTGCGTTTTCCCTTAGGGCCTACACCGTAACTGATATTTATATCTTCAATACCCGCTACAAGCTCTTGGCCTCCGCATTGCAGCGAGCCTGCAGATTTTCCCGTACCTGGAGTAAATGTTATTCGATAGGTTTTAGTGATATCGCTGGGGACTTTATCGAATGACTTTCCGGGTGTTCCTGGTATTAAATTTCCCAAGCAGTCACTTTCGCCCACGGTTGCTGCTTGGTAGCGGAGGCATATGCCGCGATCTCCTGTTGCAGGAGTAATTACTTGTCCCGCAATGAATGCGCTGCATCCTCCTGCAGGGTCCGCTTTAGGGAATGCGTTTTCCATTGGAGTATCTGCTAAACGCCTGTAGCCTGCTTTGACAAGTTGTTGCTCAAGAAGCAGTAGTGTGAAACGACTGTTTTCTTGATTGCTAGCTTGGCCTTGTTGGAAGAAATAATTGTAACGGCTGTCAATAAAAAGCTGTGAAACGCCGAGAAGGAGGAAGCAGCTAAGCGCCAGTGCGACTAAAAGCTCAATCATGGACAAGCCATTTTGATGTGACAGTTTTTTATCCATTTTCCTGCTCACAGCTGTGCGCGTAGATTGAATGTGCATATCGATTTGTCCGCAGTTTGATCGTTTGCGTCGATGCAGGTGCCAGATTTGACTCTCCACGCCATGCTTATTTCAATCGCCGAGCCCGCGGCCGCGTTGCAAACACCGGGTGATGGGCTTCTACATATCTTAAAGTGGCTATTCAGGAGTTCACTGCCTCCAGGCAAATTCTCCCCAGCTCGTTGGGCCCAACAACCAAGTTGATCCTTTGTAGTAAGTGCTGGCTTGGGGCAGGGCGGAAAATCACTGCCTTTTGCTTTATAGAAATCTGATGTGTCCTTGTAGCGTTCGCGAGAGTCTAGGTATGCTTCCGGGTTGGCGCGCATGATTTCTAGTAACTCGTTCGCCATATTGCCGGCGGTGCTGCGTTGGGCGGAGTCTTGAGTGAATTGAATGCTCCGGCCCTGCATCGCAACCATGCCCAAAACACCGGTCGTCACAATTATCAATGTCACTAAGACTTCAATCATACTAAAGCCGGACATACCTCTGTGCCTATTCATGGTGCACACCCCCCTAAGGCTGTCGTATTATTCGCTTGTTTTCCGCGGGCATGTATTTTACTGCTCCCGCTCGCTTGTACTGTGATCAGATATGCTGTTTCTGCTTTGTTATCGTTGCAAACAATTACACTAGTAATGCTTGCTGTACCATTAGGGCTGTAAGTGACAGTAAGTGGTGATGGGTTGGTGGCAATTAAGATGTTTGTTGCGTCAAAAATCTCTTGTCGCAAATCTTCATTTCTACTTAAGTCACTTACAGTCCAAGTCCCGCCGTTGTTGCTGATGTTAATTCGCGCTCTGCGTACAACTGCCTCGCTTCTTGCGTACTGGAGCAAACTGTTTATTTTTTGTGCTTGGCTCTCTATTTGGTCGTTTCGGATCAGGCTTGCCAGATTGGGCACTGCAATTGCTATAGCAATTGCAAAAAGTGCCAGGACAACCATTAGCTCTATCAGGCTGAATCCGTGCGGGCGTGGTTGAAGCGTCATTGTGCTCTCCTAGGGGGCAGTGAGCATATCCTCTAGAATGATTTTCGTCCTGTCATCGGCTCGATGACAGCTGGCGCTATGGGGGGGATGATCGGTTGTCGCTGCTATTCCCCGTGCGCTGACGGCGTCGAGGCCTTGTGATTGCACAGGTTTCAGGCCTGCTCATCCGTGCATCGGTAGTCTTGAGAAAGATTATCGCTTTCAGTACTTGTTTTTAATCGCCCCTGACGGTTAATTACTAATTGCCATGTGATTTTACTATTTTGGCATTGATAAACCCTGCCGTTGCTTATCGGTGTTGTTCCATTTGGATAGAACCGTATGCTTTGTGTGAAGCCACTTCTTCTTATTGTGGTTGAGCCGTCTAGTTTTCTTATCTGCAGTGTTTTTTGAGTTTTTAACTCTTTAATAATCCATCCATTTGACCAGTCGCTATTGCAGGTTGACTGGTCGCCAATTCCGCATATTTCTATGATTTCCCTGTTTAGTATGGCGATGGTTCTTGCATATTCAATTGAACTTCTGGTTTCGCTGAGAAGCGCTTTGCTTTTGCTGGTTTTGAATAAGTTAATAAGTTGAGGTGTGGCTATAGATATGGCTATAGATATAAGTGATGTCGCAATGATTAATTCAGTCAGTGTCGTTCCGCTCATTTTCTGCTTTGGCATTTTATTGATCCTTTTGACGTGCAGGCTAGCTTCCTTGGTAGCCTTTGTTCGCATCTAAAACCTAGTCGTTTTTTTGCGTGGTGCAAGTCCAGTTTTGATAAACTCTCTCGTCATTGAGTGATTCCAATAACGCTATTTTATTTTTTAGGTTTTTAAGTGTCCGAATGTCAGCTCATCGTTGGTGGTGGGGTGCTTGGCTTGCTATCGGCTTATGCGTTGGCATCAGCCGGCAACCATGTTGCATTGTTTGATTCCCAGTCTGTGGGGGCGGAGTCCTCTTGGGCGGGTGGCGGTATTGTCTCGCCTCTCTATCCCTGGCGTTACAGCCCTGCAGTAACGGCTTTGGCGCATTGGTCGCAGGATTTTTATCCGTGGTTAGGTGAGCAGTTGCTGGCGCAGACGCAGATTGATCCGGAGGTGTATGTCACCGGCTTGTATTGGCTCGATCTGGATGACGAGGCAGATGCGCTCGCCTGGGCACGGCGTGAGGAGCGGCCGCTTCAGTGTGTGGATGTTGCGGCGGTAGAGCGTGCGGTGCCCGCGTTGGCTAAGAGTTTCGGGCGGGTCTTGCATATGGCGGATGTGGCGAATGTGCGTAACCCGCGCTTGGTCAAAGCGCTGCGGGCAGCGTTGCAGCAGATGCCGAATGTCACCATGCATGAGCATTGTGCGGTGAGTGGGTTTATTCGTGAGGGTGGGCGTGTCACGGGTGTGCATACCGCACAGGGTGATATGTATGCAGATCAGGTGGTGCTCGCTGCGGGCGCTTGGAGCGGTGAGCTGATGAAAACCCTTGGCATTGAGTTACCGGTGGTGCCGGTCAAAGGTCAGATGATTCTGTACAAGTGCCGCGAAGACTTTCTACCAGCCATCGTGCTGGCGAAGGGGCGTTATGCAATTCCGCGACGTGATGGGCATGTTCTGATTGGTAGCACGCTTGAGCATGCGGGTTTCGACAAAACGCCGACCGACGAGGCGCTAGCCAGCTTGAAAGCTTCCGCTGTCGAGTTGTTGCCGGCACTGGCGGATGCAGAGTTGGTGGGGCATTGGGCAGGGTTGCGGCCTGGTTCGCCTGAGGGCATTCCGTTTATTGGACCTGTGCCGGGTCATGATGGCCTGTGGTTGAACTGCGGGCATTACCGCAATGGACTGGTGCTGGCGCCGGCGTCGTGCCAATTGCTGGCGGATCTGATGCTGCGGCGTGAGCCTATTGTTGACCCTGCCCCCTATGCGCCGGCTGGGCGGTTGGCTTTGGCGGGTTGAGCATTTCTTGGGAAGGGGCTCGCGGCTAGAGCGCCCTCCCACTATTAATGCTTGCGTTAGTCGATGCCGAGCTTTTTTAGTCGATAGCGCATCGAGCGAAAACTCAGGCCTAGGCGCTGCGCGGCGGCGGTGCGGTTCCAGCGGGTTTCTTCTAGGGATTGCATGATCAGTTTGCGTTCGATGGCTTCCAAGTAGTCTTCCAGATTATCTATCTGTGCGAGGTTGGCTTCGCCGTTCTCGCTGATCGGCACGCTGTCGGCTAGGCGCAGGTCGCTGGTGGTGATGCGATCGTCTTCGCACAGGGTGTAGGCGCGTTCGAGCATGTTCTCCAGCTCGCGCACGTTGCCCGGAAAGCGGTAGCTTTTGAGTTTCTCCAGCGCGTCGTCATCCAGCTTGGCTGGGCTGAGGCCTGTGCCCTCGGCCAGGCGCTTGAGCATGATGCCTGCTAGCAGGGCAATGTCTTCGCGGCGCTCGCGCAGGGCGGGCACGCGCAGTTCGATCACGTTTAGACGGTAATACAGGTCCTGGCGGAAGCGTCCGGCCGCGACCTCCCCGGCTAGGTCCTTGTGGGTGGCGCAGAGGATGCGTACATCGACGATTAGCTCCTGCTGGCCGCCCACGGCGCGTACGGCTTTTTCCTGAATCGCGCGTAGCAATTTAACTTGCATTGGCAGTGGCAGGTCGGCGACCTCGTCGAGGAACAGCGTGCCGCCGTTGGCTGCTTGAAACAGGCCTTGTTTGTCTTCGATGGCGCCGGTAAAGCTGCCTTTTTTATGACCGAAAAACTCGCTTTCCATCAGCTCGGTGGGGATGGCGCCGCAGTTGACCGGGATGAAGGGCTGATCACCACGTGAGCCTTGCTCGTGGATCAGGCGGGCGACCAGCTCCTTGCCGCTGCCAGACTCGCCGCTGATGTACACCGGTGCTTGGCTACGTGCGAGCTTGAGGATCTGCTTGCGCATGGCCTTCATCGGCGGTGAGTCGCCGAGCAGGCGGCTGTCCACCGGCAACTCTTCGCCATCGGCGCTGCGCAGGCGCAAGGCGGCAGCGACCAGTTCGCGCAGGCGACCGAGATCCACCGGCTTGGTCAGAAAGTCGAATGCGCCAGCTTTCAAAGCATTTATCGCGGTGTCCAGGCTGCCGTAAGCGGTGATCATCGCCACGGGCACTTGCGGGTGGCGCAGCAGAATATGTTGCACCAGCTCAAGGCCTGTACCATCAGGTAGGCGCATATCGGTCAGGCACAGATCGAAGGGCTCTTTGGCCAGCCATTCGCGGGCTTCCTTGACGTTGCGCGCGCTGCGAGTATCGAGCTTCATGCGTCCCAGGGTGATTTCCAGGAGTTCGCGAATATCCGGTTCGTCATCGACGATCAAGGCTCTCTGGCGGGTCATGGTCAGCTCAGTTTGCGCGGGTGGGCGAAGGTGATGCGTAGGCAGCTGCCGCCACCGTCACGCAGTTTATAGTCGAGGCGTGCCTGGTTGCTTTCGCACAGTTCTCGGGAAATATACAGGCCCAGGCCGGTGCCCTTGTTTTCTGTGGTGTAGAACGGTTCGAACAAGTGGTGCAGTTGCTCTTCGGCAACGCCAGGGCCGTCGTCCAATACCTCGAGTACCGGTAGCTCGCTTTCTGGGTCGCGGAACAGCTTCAGCCAGACCTGCCCATGCTTGTTCTTTTGTGCGCTGTAGCGCAGACCATTCTCCACCAGATTGCTCAGCACCTGTGTGAGCTGGTGCGGGTCCATCCGGGTTTGAATGCTGCCGCTGGTGGTTTCCAGGTGCAGGGTTTGTCCTGGTGCGGCGCTGCTGCGAAACTCGCTGGCGAAGCGATGCAGCCAGTACTTCAGGTCGAGCAGCTGGGGTTCGGCCTGGCGCCGCCGCGAGAGTTGCAGGACGTTCTCGATCACTAGGTTCATCCGGCGAGAGTGGTCCTGGATGATCTGCGCCAAGCGCAGGTCGGGGCCTTCTAGCTCCTCCGACTCTTGCAACAGCTGTGCGGCGTGACTGATGGCGCCCAGAGGGTTGCGAATTTCATGGGCGATACCGGCAGTTAGGCGGCCGAGTGAGGCGAGTTTGAGCTGTTGCGCCTGCTGGGCGATCTGCGAAATATCATCGAGGAAGATCAGCGTGTGTTTATGCTCGCCGCGTTGCAGAGCAATAAAGCTAGGTTGCAGCACTCGGCCATCGGGGGCGGCTTGTAAGCTGGCGGGTCGCAGGCTGGGGTTGTGCGACCATTGCTGCATGCGTTTGATCAGCTCGGGGCAGTGCGGGTCGAGAATCTTGCCATTCAGGTCCGCGTGCCCTAGCAGGTGGTTGGCGCCTTGGTTGGCCAGTAGCACGCGGTGCAGTTCGTCGAGCACCAGAATGCCAGTACGCATCCGTTGCAGGATCAGGGCGTTCAGCGCCTCCAAGTTTGCAACATCCGCTGCACGTTGCTCGGCCAGGCTTTCGCTGACTTGCAGCCGGCGTGTAAGACCCTGCACAAACAATGCAGCAGCGAAGCACAGCGCGCCAAGTGCGCCAGCCTGCACGTACTGTGCGGCAGCAGCCGGTCGGCTGAGGCTGAGGTAGAATGTCAGGTAGATCATGCCTGTTGCGGCGACTGCGGCAATCAGCAGGCCTATACGTCCGCGCAACAGGATGTTGGCGATCGCGACGGCGACAATCAGCAGGTTGCCGATGCCGCTGGGGGTGCCTCCGGCGGCATAGAACAACCCGGAAAGCAGAATTACGTCGACCAGTGCGAGGCTGAATACTTGCGCCAGGCGTTTGGGGCGTCGAACGGTTGCGATGATCAGGACGTTGAGGGCGAGGTAAACCCAGCTGCCATTACGGAAGAGTGCCGGGTGCATCATGTCCAGCAGTTGAGCGTCGAGGTCGCTGGAGATCAGCAGCGCCAGGGTAATGCCGATTACCAGGCGGTAGAGGTGATAGAGCCGCAGGATTCGCCAGCTTTGCTCCCCGCTCAGGGGGAAATCAGCGCTCACCGGATTGCGGGCCTTGTTCGAGGTGCGTTTGGCTGCAAAACCACTGTTCATCTTTAGCCAGTGCATGACTGCGGGGTACATGAGTGCCGCAGTGTGCACAGCGGACCATTGGGGCTGCACCAGTGTTGCGGTCTTCGGGGCGTGCAGTTGGCGTGCGAGTAAAGCGCCGCCACAGCCAAAACGCGGCCGCAATGATGGCAATCCAGAACAATAAGCGGAACAGGCCCATGGTGCTCTCTTTCTGTCGGTAGGCGGGCAGTTTAGCTAAGCCGTTTGCGTGCGCCCAGTCTTGAAGCTGTGCGCTGAGCGCCGTTTCTTGCGTCGATTGGCGAAGCATGCTGTGTTGTTTTGTGTACGGCAGGCCTGCCTCGTACTCCCTGCCGTCGCCCCAATAAAAAAGGGAGGCATCGGGCCTCCCATTTTTCATTACCTATTTTGGCTTAGTCGAACAGGCCAAAGGTCAGGTAGCTGAACCAGGAGCGGCTTGGTTGTTCTGCGCTGGTGCCGGCCTTGAGGTCGTCCGGAATCTGTTCTTCGGCATCTTCGTACTGACGAATCACGTCCTGGCTGGCGCGGGTTTCGCCCGGTGGCAGCGGCGTGTCGGTTTCGATCAGGCCCAGCGTTGCCTTGGCCATCCAGGAGCGGCTGTCGGCTTCTTCTTCACGCGGAACGAACTGGCCGTCGACCAGGCTTGGGTGGTCCGGGTAGTTGAGCTTGAGGGTTTCCAGGCTGGTGGCTGCCAGGTCATCCAGGGTCAGGCGCTGGTAGGCTTCGGTCATCACCGCCAGACCGTCGCCGACTGCAGGGGTCTCCTGGAAGTTTTCCACCACGTAACGGCCACGGTTGGCGGCAGCCACGTAGGCGTTGCGGGTCAGGTAGTAATGCGCCACGTGGATCTCATAGGCCGCCAGCAGGTTGCGCAGGTAGATCATGCGCTGCTTGGCGTCTGGCGCGTAGCGGCTGGTCGGATAGCGGCTGGTGAGCTGGGCGAACTCGTTGTACGAGTCGCGGGCGGCCCCCGGGTCGCGCTTGGTCATGTCCAGCGGGACGAAGCGCGCGATCAGGCCGCGGTCCTGGTCGAACGAGGCGAGGCCCTTGAGGTAGTAAGCGTAATCAACGTTAGCGTGCTGCGGGTGCAGACGGATAAAACGGTCGGCTGCGGACTTGGCAGCTTCCGGCTCAACGTTCTTGTAGTAGGCGTAGATCAACTCCAGCTGCGCCTGCTCGGCATAGCGGCCGAACGGATAGCGCGATTCCAGCGCCTTGAGCTTGGCAACTGCGCTGGTGTAGCTATTGTTATCCAGATCGGCCTGTGCCTGCTGGTAGAGTTCGGCCTCACTCAGGTTTTCGTCGACCACCTCTTTTGATGAGCAGGCGGCGGTGAGGGCGAGGATTGCGATCAGCAGCAGGTGTTTCACTTGCATGGCGGCTTGCGTCCCTGTGACGGCGGCTGTCTTGAGCAAAGCCGTCCTGTTATGATGAGCGCCCCCGGTACCCCTGGGGCAAAGACGTCGTATTTAACCACAAGCGTGTAGCCGAAACCAAAAGCTATGCCCCCTCTGTTGCCGAGCATGTCCTCTATTAATAAGCAGATCATTGAACTGAACGCCGAGGTGCCCTATGAAATGGGCGGTCAACGCCTCGATCAAGTCGCCGCACTCCTGTTCGCCGAGCACTCGCGTTCGCGTCTGTCTGCCTGGATCAAAGAGGGTCTGCTGACCGTCGATGGTGAGGTGTTGCGCCCGCGCGACATCGTCCACGGTGGTGCACTGTTGGCGCTGAACGCCGAGCAGGAAGCCCAAGGCGAATGGATTGCCCAGGACATCGCGCTAAACATCGTCTACGAAGACGAGCAGATTCTGGTCATCGACAAGCCCGCCGGCCTGGTTGTGCATCCGGCTGCAGGGCATGCCGATGGCACCTTGCTCAACGCCTTGCTGCACCACGTGCCGGACATTATCAATGTGCCGCGTGCTGGCATTGTTCATCGCCTGGACAAGGACACCACCGGCCTGATGGTGGTGGCCAAGACCATCGAAGCGCAGACCCGTTTGGTCGACCAGCTGCAGAAGCGCTCGGTCAGCCGTATCTACGAATGCATCGTGATTGGTGTGATCACTTCCGGTGGCAAGATCAACGCGCCGATCGGCCGCAGCTCCTCGCAGCGCCAGCGTATGGCGGTCAGCGATGGCGGCAAGCCTGCGGTCAGTCATTACCGGGTGCTGGAGCGCTATCGCTCGCATACCCATGCGCGGGTCAAGCTGGAAACCGGCCGCACCCACCAGATTCGCGTACACATGAGCCATATCGGCTACCCGCTGGTAGGCGATCCGGTTTACGGCGGGCGTTTCCGCATTCCGCCAGCTGCCAACCCGAGCATGGTGCAGACGCTCAAGGAGTTCCCGCGCCAGGCCTTGCATGCGCGTTTCCTTGAGCTTGACCATCCGATTAGCGGTGAGCGGATGAAATGGCAGTCGCCATTGCCGGATGACTTTGTCTGGTTGCTGACGCTGCTGCGTCAGGATCGTGAAGCCTTTATTGGCTGACAAATATCTGGCTAATACGAGTGGGTAACAGGGAGTTGGGTGACAGGATGCACGACTGGCTAGCGCCGCAATGGCCCGCACCGGCAAGAGTAAAAACTAGCGTTACTACTCGTTCAGGCGGCGTGAGCCTTGCGCCGTTCGACAGTTGCAACCTGGGCGAGCATGTCGGCGACGACCCGCAAGCCGTGCTGAAAAACCGTCAACGCTTGGTCAGCCTGCTCGGCTGCAAGCCCGCCTGGTTGCAGCAGGTGCATGGCGTTGCGGTGGTCGAGGCTGATCCAGCCCTAGTGCTTGAAGCCGACGCCAGTTGGGCGAGTAAGCCCGGCGTTGCCTGTACGGTGATGACCGCCGATTGCTTGCCAGCGCTGTTCTGTGATCGTGCTGGAACCCGTGTAGCTGCGGCCCATGCCGGCTGGCGCGGCCTGGCTGCCGGGGTGCTGGAAGCCACGCTGGAGCAACTGGCAGTGCCGGCGGATCAGGTGCTGGTTTGGCTAGGGCCGGCGATTGGTCCGCAGGCCTTCGAAGTGGGCGCTGAAGTGCGTGAGGCCTTTGTCGCCCAGCATGCGCAAGCCGCGTCAGCATTCCAGCCCAGCGTCAATGCGGGCAAATTTATGGCCGACATCTATCAGCTGGCGCGCATTCGTCTGGCTGCTTGTGGCGTTGAGGCGGTGTACGGCGGCGATTTCTGCACCTTCAACGACCCACGTTTCTTCTCCTACCGCCGTTCGGCGCAAACCGGGCGCTTTGCCAGCCTGATCTGGCTGGGCAACTGATCCTCGCGTGCCGCAGCTGCGGCACTGTTGCGGCAAATGACCCAGGTCAACGCCGCTCGGCTTGAAACCCGCACAATCGTCCTCATCTACTCTTCATCTCGCAGGCTTTCTGTTTGGGTGCGATTCAGTGCGCCGGCCTGCCACCACCACGAGGGTTGATTGTTTATGCGTATTGATCGTTTAACCAGCAAGTTGCAACTCGCGCTCTCCGATGCGCAGTCCCTGGCCGTTGGTCTGGACCATGCGGCCATTGAGCCGCTGCACCTGATGCAGGCATTGCTCGAACAGCAGGGCGGCTCAATCAAGCCGCTGCTGATGCAGGTCGGTTTTGATGTCAACAGCCTGCGCCTGGCCTTGGGCAAGGAGCTGGATCAGCTGGGCAAAATCCAGAATCCCTCCGGCGACGTCAATCTGTCGCAGGACCTGGCGCGTCTGCTCAATCAGGCCGATCGCCTGTCGCAGCAGAAAGGCGACCAGTTTATCTCCAGCGAGCTGGTGCTGCTCGCCGCGATGGATGAGAACACCAAGCTGGGCAAGCTGTTGCTGGGTCAGGGCGTCAGCCGCAAGGCGCTGGAAAACGCCGTGACCAACCTGCGCGGCGGCGACGCGGTAAATGACCCGAACGTCGAGGAAAATCGCCAGGCGTTGGACAAGTACACCGTCGACCTGACCAAGCGTGCCGAGGAAGGCAAGCTCGACCCAGTGATCGGCCGTGATGACGAAATCCGCCGCACCATTCAGGTATTGCAGCGCCGCACCAAGAACAACCCGGTGCTGATCGGCGAGCCGGGCGTGGGTAAGACGGCGATTGCCGAAGGCCTGGCCCAGCGCATCGTTAACGGCGAAGTGCCGGATGGCTTGAAGGACAAGCGCCTGCTGTCGCTGGATATGGGGTCGCTGATTGCTGGCGCCAAGTTCCGCGGCGAGTTCGAGGAGCGTCTGAAAGCGGTGCTCAATGAGCTGAGCAAGCAGGAAGGGCGGATCATCCTGTTTATCGACGAGCTGCACACCATGGTTGGCGCCGGCAAGGGCGAAGGCTCGATGGACGCTGGCAATATGCTCAAACCGTCCCTTGCTCGCGGTGAACTGCACTGCGTCGGCGCGACCACGCTCAACGAGTACCGCCAGTACATCGAGAAAGACGCAGCGCTGGAGCGGCGCTTTCAGAAGGTGCTGGTGGATGAGCCGAGCGAAGAAGACACCATCGCCATCCTGCGTGGGCTGAAAGAACGCTACGAGGTGCACCACAAGGTGGCCATCACTGACGGCGCGATCATCGCCGCGGCCAAGTTGTCGCACCGCTATATCACCGATCGTCAGTTGCCGGATAAGGCCATCGACCTGATCGACGAAGCGGCCAGCCGCATTCGTATGGAGATCGATTCCAAGCCCGAGGTGCTCGACCGCCTTGAGCGCCGCCTGATTCAGCTCAAGGTTGAAGCCCAGGCGTTGAAGAAAGAAGACGACGAAGCGGCGATCAAGCGCCTGGCCAAGCTTAACGAAGACATTGCGCGCCTGGAGCGCGAATACGCCGACCTGGAGGAAATCTGGAAGTCTGAGAAGGCTGAGGTGCAAGGCTCCGCGCAAATCCAGCAGAAGATCGAGCAGGCCCGTCAGGAGCTTGAGGCGGCGCGGCGCAAGGGTGATCTCAACCGCATGGCCGAGCTGCAGTACGGGATTATTCCCGATCTGGAGCGCAGCCTGCAGATGGTCGATCAGCACGGTAAAAGCGAGAACCAGTTGCTGCGTAGCAAGGTCACCGAGGAAGAAATCGCCGAAGTGGTGTCGAAATGGACCGGTATTCCGGTAAGCAAGATGCTCGAAGGCGAGCGCGACAAACTGCTGAAAATGGAAGGCCTGCTGCATCAGCGGGTGATCGGTCAGGACGAAGCCGTGGTTGCTGTGGCTAACGCGGTTCGGCGCTCTCGTGCCGGGCTGTCCGACCCGAATCGGCCGAGCGGTTCGTTCCTCTTTCTTGGTCCTACCGGGGTCGGTAAAACCGAACTGTGCAAGGCGTTGGCTGAGTTTCTGTTCGATACCGAAGAGGCGTTGGTGCGTATCGACATGTCCGAGTTTATGGAGAAGCACTCCGTGGCGCGGCTGATCGGAGCACCACCGGGTTATGTCGGTTACGAAGAGGGCGGTTATTTAACCGAGGCGGTACGCCGTAAGCCCTATTCGGTGATCCTACTGGATGAAGTGGAAAAGGCGCATCCGGACGTGTTCAACGTGCTGTTGCAGGTGCTTGAAGATGGTCGTCTGACTGACAGCCATGGCCGCACCGTGGATTTCAAGAACACCGTAATCGTGATGACATCCAACCTTGGCTCCTCGCAGATTCAGGAGCTGGTCGGTGATCGTGAGGCGCAGCGCGCAGCTGTGATGGATGCGGTGGGCACACACTTCCGTCCGGAATTTATCAACCGGATTGATGAGGTGGTGATCTTCGAGCCGCTGGCCCGCGACCAGATTGCGGGTATCGCACAAATCCAGCTGAGCCGTTTGCGTCAGCGACTGGCTGAGCGTGAGCTGAGTCTGGAGTTGTCCGATGAGGCCTTGGATAAGCTGATCGCCGTTGGTTACGACCCGGTCTATGGTGCTCGCCCGCTCAAGCGTGCAGTGCAGCGCTGGATCGAAAACCCCTTGGCCCAGCTGATTCTGGCCGGCAAGTTCGCCCCAGGCAGCAGTGTGACAGGTAAGGTTGAGGGCGATGAAATCGTCTTTGGTTAAACGCTGTCGGCCACAATAGGGCTGCAAAATAAAAAAACACCCCGGTACAGTTCGCGCTGACCGGGGTGTTTTTATTGGGGCGGATTACAGGTGCTTGAGCAGGACTTCCAGTGCGGCAGCCTGGTCTTCTGCCAGGTCAATGATGTGAAAGCCGGCCCAACAGTGCTGGCCGTCGGCGCCAGGACGACTCCACAGGCAATCAGCGCCGAGGGTGATTTCACAGACGCCCTCTACCGGCTGCTCACTCACTAGGCGGCACTCCACCAGCTCGTCGGCGGCCAGCGGCGTATCGCTAAACAACATAAAGCCGTCGGCGGACAGGTCGACCACGCGGCCCAGGCGTTGTCCCGTGTGTAGGTCGAAGACTTCCAGCTGCACTTCGGCGTTATGCCGGCTGTGCAGGCGACGTTCGTCATCCATAGGAGTTCCTTATTCTTGAGGCTCAGCCGTGCGCCCGGTAAAACGCTGGAGCACGCGGTAAATGGCGGTAAGGGCACGGTCCACCAGTGGTGCACCTCGTTCGGGGGTGACGATGCGCGCCAGCCCTTGTTCCATTTCAGTGGCCAGCTGGGTGAGTGGCTTGATTGCCACGCGCTGGCCGCTCTGGTCGACAAACATGTAGTTGCGAGTTGTTGGGCTGAACCAGGACAGCTTGAGTGTGCGCACCTGCTCGCCATTGACGAACTCGAACCAGGTGCCGAACTCGATATGTCCCAGCTCTTTAGCCAGCGCCAGCGCGCGGGTCGAGAGTGTTGATTCGCGTGGTGCCAGAGTGGCCAGCGCGGCGTCTTCACCGAGCATGGCGCCGAGTGGGCTCTCGGGCAGGATGGGTTTGAGCTGGGCGGCCACTTGTGGCTGTTTGGCCTGTACGGCATGTTGGCAGGCCACGAGGTCCTGCAGCAGCCGGCGGATGCCGTCTTCGTGGTAGCCGCCCAGCAGCTCCAGGCCTTTGCGCAGGTCTTCGAGCAGCGGCACGCGTAATTTCTGCAGGCGCTCACGGCCGGCGTCGTCAAGCAGGGTGCCACTCCAGGCCAGTTGCTCGGCCGCTTCGCAGGCGCGCTGCCATTCCGGGCTCTGCTCACCATTGCGCAGCAGTACAAAGACCAGTACGTCCGCCCAGGTCAGTTCGAGGAAGTTGCGGATGATGGTTGGCGGTTGACGATTATTCAGGCTGTTACCGATCACTTCGACTGCATGCTGACGAGCGCCAAGCAGTTTGTCGCGGCCTTTTGCCGCTTCTACTGCACGGCGCTCGCGCAGCTCGACCTTATGGCGGAGTGTCGCAACGAATTCGTTGAATTCCTCCAGTAGGTTGTTAAACAGTTGCAGGTCGCCGAAAAAATCATGGATAACCCGCTCAACCACCCACTGCATTTTGGCCAGCAGGCCGCGTTCGTCGCCTTCCCCGCCATACAAAACACCTGCTTGGGCCATGGCATTGAGCAGGCGCCGGGCCGGATGGTGGTGCTGGGTGAACAGCGCTTTGTCCTGAAGTGCCACTTTCAGGTAGGGCGTATGCAGGTGGGACAGGGTGGTCTTGCACGTGTCCGGCAGGTTGTCGTCGTCGAGGATAAAGTCGAACAGCATGCCGACCAAGTCGATCACGTCGGCTTCCTGGTCAGAAACCTTCTGCTGGCCTGGTAGCTCGCTGTGCGCTTCTAGCTGCTGTTGCAAATCTGCCTTGAGGCCTTCTACCTGCTGCGGGCGACTCAGCCGCTGCGACAGGTCGTTGGCTGATTGTTGCTGCATGCGATTCAGCGCGTCCAGCAGGGCTGAGGCGCTGTAGGTGCTGGTCGCCTCGCGCGGTGTGAAGCTGGCAATGCTGCGCGTGCCGCCAAGGAGTGGCGCGTCAATATCGCGCTGGCGGTGTTCGCCCAGTAGTGTCGCCAGGCTGCCGAGCAATTCCAGGGGGTCACTCGGTGGTGGGCCGCTGAGGTCTGTAGTGACAGGCTTGTAGGATTGCCCTGGCGCTGGTGCCGAAGGCGTACCGGTCTGGCTGTTGCTGGCGGAGCTGCTGCCTTCAGGTGCTTGCTCGGTCGGCGCGGCAGTCGAGGTTTTAGGCCGTAGCAGTGGATTGTTGCGCTGCGCGGTGTACTTCAAATTTGGCAGCACACCTGCATCGATCAGGCGTTGATTCAATGCGGTATAGATGCTGTCCAGGCTCTGCATAACATGTGTATCAAACAACGTATAAAGGATGACCTTTATACGCAGTGGAAATGGGCAGGGCGTCAGAGCATCACGAAACGCCTGGGCAATCATCTGTGGGCCAAAGGGATTGATGTCCTCACCCAACTTCTGGCCGTTATTAAGGAGTGCCAGGCGTTGTTCCAGAGCAAACAGTGATTGCGCGCAGCGCGCCTTGACCCGGCTGACCATATTGGTGACTTGCAGGCTTTCTTCATAATCCTCGTTTTGCACCAGCGCCATGTGTTCAGCGTCCAGCTTGCTGGTGCTGGGTGGTGGCTTGAGTTTGCCTTCGAGGAAATCAGAGAAATTCTGTGCAATTTGCTGATGATAGCTGCGTTCAATCTGCGGACGCTGCCGGCGGATCTCGCGCATGTTGTCGAAGAACAGGGTTTGCACCTGATTGTTCTCGGCTTTTTCGGCGCATTCGAACAGCGTGTCGTCGACCTGGGCAAAGACCCCCGTCAGGTGTTCAGCCAGGCGGTTCATCACTAGTTTTCGACAGCTTTGCACCAAGTCGCCGAAGCGTGGCTGGATGCCACGGCTGGCAAGGGTGTGCGTTGAGCCGGGTGGATTTGGCGGTGTGCCCTGGTTACTCATGGACTTTCCTGGCTGGAGCCTTACGGCTTGTGCGTCCTGCAATGAATACAGACCTAGTGAAGATATAGCAGCCGCTCACGCAGCTGCAAATCATTGTACTAAAAGCAATTTAAGGGGTTGACAGGCGCGCGCGGAAACGTAAAATGGCGCGCCTCAGACACGGGAAACGATTTAATAACCGGCTCCAGTTTCTGAGAACGGAAGCAAGTAGTTCCGCGATAGCTCAGTCGGTAGAGCAAATGACTGTTAATCATTGGGTCCCAGGTTCGAGTCCTGGTCGCGGAGCCAATCT